>Ga0181573_10004030_pt1 | contig 12653 bp, 10 predicted proteins | sample 101ome_25_FD_148643 | JGI IMG/M metagenome (GOLD analysis project Ga0181573, IMG submission 148643) | Coastal salt marsh microbial communities from the Groves Creek Marsh, Skidaway Island, Georgia - 101409BT metaG (spades assembly) | ecosystem: Environmental > Aquatic > Marine > Intertidal zone...
GGCCTGGGTCGGCGCCCACACCTCGAAGATTCGCCTCGGCACGGCGGTATGCCAGCTGTCCGCGCGGACACCCACGGCCATGGCCATGGCGGCGCTCACCCTCGATCACCTGTCTCAAGGCCGCTTCATGCTCGGCCTCGGCGTCTCCGGACCCCAGGTGGTGGAGGGCTGGTACGGCCGCCCCTTCGCCAAGCCCCTGGCTCGCACCCGGGAATACGTCTCCATCATCAAGAAGGTGCTGGCGCGGGAAGAGCCCGTCACCAACGACGGCGAGCACTACCCCCTCCCCTACACGGGCGAAGGCGCCTGGGGCCTCGGTAAGCCCCTGAAGCCCATCACCCACCCACTCCGCGCCGACGTCCCCATCTTCATCGGCGCCGAAGGCCCAAAGAACGTCGCCCAAACGGCGGAGATCGCCGACGGCTGGCTGCCCCTCTACTACTCCCCCTTCCGCAACGAGGTGTACAGCGACGCCATCAAGCAGGCCCGCTCCAACTTTGAAGTAGCCCAGGGCATCGTGGTGAACATCACGGACGACAAGGAAAAGGGGCTCCTCCCCGTGAAAGGCATGCTGGCCCTTTACGTCGGCGGCATGGGCGCCAAGGATCGGAACTTCCACAAGGAGCTCATCAGCCGTTTCGGCTTCGAAGCGGAAGCCCAGAAAATCCAGGACCTGTACCTCGCGGGCAAAAAGGAAGAGGCCATGATGGCCGTGCCCGATCAGCTGGCCGATGAAATATCCCTCGTGGGAACCAAGGAGGAAATCCGCGATCGGCTCCAGGCCTGGAAGGAAACGCCCGTAACCTCCCTGCTCGTGAGCGCCCGCTCCCAGGCGGAGCTGACGACCCTCGCGGAGCTCGTACTGGACGCCTAAGCCGCAGGGGCCTAGGCCGCCGGCGCCTGCCGCCCCAGGTAAGCGCGCAGGGCCTCACTCACGACGGTGTTGAGGTTCGTGCCCTGCTGCGCGGCATAAAGCATGGCTTGCCGATGGAGCTCGGGACCGGGGCGGACGTTGAAGCTTCCCTTACAGGGACGTTCCGGAGCCCGCCCTTCTGCATCGCAAGTCGCTAAATAATCATCTACTGCTTCGCGAAAAGCCCGCTTCAGGCCCTTACCATCGATCCCCTCGTAGCTCACGAGGTCTCTAATAAACAGAAGCTTCCCATAGAGGAGATCATCCGCCTCGCTGAACTCTACCGAGCCCACATAACCCTTGTATTGGAGCATCGTGCTCATAGAAAGCCCTCCTTACTCAGCTGGTCGTGCAGCTGCTCAATCACATAGCTCCGAACTACATTCCCAGGATGCGGTTTGTGCAGCAGAACTAAAGCACCGCAGGAATGTACGAACCTTCGGCGAGACCCTGCGGTTCTTCCCCGTGTGCTTTCTTCGTAGCCCAAGTAGTTGAGTAATTTAACAAGCTCGGCCCAAGTGAAATCTTTCGGTTTCGCCCGGAAGCGTTGTAGCAATTTTTCTGGCCGAGACACTTTGGGGCACCTCTGTGCTCGCCTGCCGAAAAGATAGGGAAGGCGCTGCGCAATCGCAACCATTTTTAGTTACTTGGTTTTGACTGCGCGCGGTTGTGGGTGCTTCTAGCCTACGTCCATCGGAATTAGCGGCTTGAGTGCCTAAACGGCCTAACGCGTGCGAGAAAGGAGAAAGCGGCTTAGGCTACCGCGCGGGGTACGGCTTCGAGCCCCTTGAACGCGAGCTCTTGTGCGATTCGGGCTTTCGTTTGGGCGACCTCCTGCGCCTGGCGTTCTATAGACCAGCCTAGGGCCTCGCCCATGAGCGCCGCCGCCGGCGCCAGGAGGCGATCCCGCTCCCCTGGGGCGAACCAGGCCGCACGGAGCCGCCGATAGATGAGATCTTCCAGCCGCTGAGGGGTTTCCTCGGCGAGGGCCCAGCGCACCTCCCCCTCCAGCACGATGCCCCCCGCCAGCGGCGCAGCCCCCTGGGCGAGCACCGCACTGCTGTCCTCGCCGTAAAGCCTTGCCAGCCGCTCCGCAGCCCCGGCAGGGAGGTTGCTTTCCTTTGGGAGCCGGGCTACCAGGGTGGGAATGGGCGCCCCGGCGCCAGGCAGCGCCGTGGGCCCCGGCGCAGGACCGAGGGTGAGATCGCTGGCTCCTTCCACGGCCTCGAGCACGCTTTCCGCCATCTTCCGGAAGCCCGTGAGCTTGCCCCCGGCCACGGTGACGAGACCGCCCCGCCCCACCCACACCTCATCCTTCCGGGAGGTGGCCTTGGCGCTCTTCCCCGCCTCGGCGATGAGGGGCCGCACCCCGGCCCAGGCGCCTACCACGGCGTCCGGGGTCAGCGCCGCGTCGGTGTAGTAGCGCTTTAGGGGCTCGAGCAGATAGGTGGCTTCTTCCCGAAGAATCTCGGGCCAGAGGGGATCGGCGCCGTGGTAGCTCGTATCCGTGGTGCCCACGAAAACCGTATCGAGGTAAGGCACGGTGAAGATCAGCCGCTTGTCCTGCGTTTCCAAGAAGCTCAGGTGCTGCACGGGCAAGGCCTTCCGGGGCAGCACAATGTGGACCCCCTTCGACAGATGAAGGGCCTTCTTCGCCCGCGCCGGATCTTCCGCCGCAAGCTGCTCCACCCAGGGCCCAGCGGCGTTCACCACGGCCCGGGCTCGAATGGCGAAGCGCTCCCCGGTGAGCGCGCAGGCGACCTCGGCGCCATTCACCCGGCCGCCCTGGGCGGTCCAAAGCAGCTTCTCGGCCTTCACGTAATTGGCAAGCGCCGCACCGCTTTCCGCGGCGGCCCGCAAAACGGCTAGGACCAGGCGCGCGTCGTCCGTGAGGTATTCGCGATAAGCGCAGGCCATGGGGAAGGCCTTGCGGTTCAGCCGAGGCTCCTCGGCTTCGAGCTCTGCTTCACCCCAAATTTGGTGCCGATCCTGCGGTGCGACGGCGCCCAGCCGTTCATAAAGCGCGACGCCCGTGCGGTATTTCCAGAGCGCCGGGCGGCTGGCCACGGGAAGCATCATCCACCGCGGCTCCGCCAGGTGCGGCGCCATGGCGTAGACCGCTTTGCGCTCCCGCGCGGCCTCGCGCACCAGGGCGAAATCGCCCATGGCCAGGTAACGCAGACCGCCATGAATGAGCTTGGTGGAGCGGCTGGAGGTGCCCGCGGCGAAGTCCTCGCCGTCGATGAGTGCGACGCTTAAGCCCCTGAGCGCGGCTTCCCGCGCCACCCCCGCGCCGGTGATGCCACCCCCGATCACCAACAGATCGAAGCGCTCGTTGCCTAAGCGCTGAAGCTGGGCCGAGCGGTCCTTGCTGGCGAGGGGCGTGGTCACGGAGTACTCCTTTTGTAGAGGTTTCAAGTATGCCTGCCCTCTATGAATCACCCATGAAGGGCTGACGAACGGCCTTGCAGCCCTGGCTTACAAGGGTCTGCGCTTTTTCCTGGGGGCCAGGGCGGGGGAAAGCCCTTTTGGGTGAAATTCTTGGTAGATACTTGGCGTGAACTAAGGTGGGTTTTAGGCAGCCAACAGGCGCGCCATAGCGCCTAAAAGTGGGTATTCGTGGGCTGTATAACCCAATATTAAGCGCCTATGTGGGTTTTAGAAGCCGCCCTTTTCGCGTTCATGTAGATACACAGAACATGGGGCAGCTGCGCGCTAAGCCGCGTCATCGCTGGCCCAGCCACCATCCGATCCCACGTCGATGTAGATACCTAGAATTTGACCCAATGGGGCTTTCCCCGGCGCCGCCCCGAGAATCCACCTTAGGGTCGATAGCGCAGGGTCGCGAAGAGCGAGAAGTCCGAAGCGCTCCCCGGCCGGAGGTCCTCACTGAAGCCAAAATCCACAGCCAAGGCCCCTGAAGAACGCCAGCGGAGACCAAGCAGACCCTGGACGCTCCAGCCCCCGAGAGGCGTCAAGGGCGCATCGAGCAGCGCCGAATGCCCATCCAGCTGCCCGAGCAGGGACCAACGGGAGCTCAAGGGCCAGGCGAGGGCCAGGGAGCCAAAGCCGGCCAGATCTTTTCGCTTGAAGGGGTCGAAATCCCCAGCGGTGCCCGCCAGCACGCCCCCCTGAAGAGTCAGCGCCAGCGGTCCGAGGGGCCGGGCCAGGGCGAGGGCCAAGCAGCCCTCCCAGGCATCGTTCCCCCATAGTTCGGTAGCGGACCCCGTGGGAAGCTCCAGCTGGGCCCGCAGGGTCAGCACGGAGGCGCCGTCATCGACCAAGGTTCGCGCAAGCCCGAGCTGCACATCGCCGAGGCTCGAGCGCCGCTGGTCCACAGCGAAGGCCGAAGCCCCCGCCTCAGAAGCCAAAAGAGAAACAGCCCCCGTGGGCGCCCGATCCCGCCCGCCCTCGGGCAGGCCCCAAAGGTCATGCCAGCCGTCGATGGGCTGATCGAGCACGCCGCCCCCGCGCGTCCCAAAGGGCACGGTGAGGGACGCCGCCCAGCCCGGGGCGAGGCCCCGCTCGAGGCGCAGGGTCCCCGCCAGGCTCTCCCCGTCCAGGCGAACGGAAGCGTCGCCCCTCCGGTTGGTGGTGAAATCGCTGGCCCAATCTAGGGCTAGATCGGCTGCCACCGCGCCGGGCGCGGGCAATACTGCGCTGGCCGCCCGTGGCAGGCCGAGCGTCGCGCTGACCGGGGAGGTGTTCCGCCACAGCACGGGGCCAAGCCCGTCAACGCCGCCAGAAGCCGCAGCCGCAAAAGAAGCCCCCGAAGCGAACACTCCGACCGCAACAGCAAGGGCCCGAGCCCAGCGAGCGCCCCAAAGCCCCACGGCCAAAGCCCCTAGTTCACGGCGCGATCGCGCCCGGCCCAGAAGGGCGCACGCAGATCGGTCTTGAGGATTTTGCCCGGGCCGCTCTTGGGCAATTCGTCCTCGGAGAAGCTGATCGAACGAGGTACCTTGAAGCCCGCGATGCGCGCCTTGCAGTGGGCGACCAGGTCAGCCTCGGAAACCGATTGCCCGGCCTTCCGCACCACCACGGCGTGTACCGCTTCCCCCCACTGCTCGCTCGGAATGCCGATCACCGCACATTCCTGCACGGCCGGGTGGCTATAGAGCGCGTCCTCCACCTCCGCGGAGTACACGTTCTCGCCCCCGGAGACGATCATGTCCTTCAGGCGATCGACGATGAAGAGAAAGCCGTCTTCATCGAAGTAGCCCGCATCGCCGGTGTGCATATAGCCCCCCCGGAGCGCCTCGGCAGTGAGTTCAGGCTGCTGCCAATAGCCCTGCATGACCATCGGGCCGCGGACGCAAATCTCCCCGATCTGCCCCGGGGGAACCGGGGTGTCGTCGGGGCCGAGAACGACCACGTCGGCGTTAAAAGCAGGCTGGCCCGCGGAGGCAGTTTTCCCCGCCTTCGGACCCTCAAACACGTGATACTCCGGCGTGAGCACGGTGGCGACAGGCGACAGTTCGGTCATACCGTAGGACTGGAGGAAGCGCACCCCCGGGATCTTCGCCATGGCCTCGCGGAGCAGCGCCTCGGGCATGGGGGACGCGCCGTAGGTCAGGAGCTTCAGCGCCGACAGATCCGTGGTCGAAAGGGCGGGCTCGCGCACCAGCCGCGCCAGCATGGTCGGCACGATGATGGTGATGGTCACCCCTTCTGCTTCCAGGGTCTTCAGGAAGGGACCCGGCTCAAAGCGGGGAATCACCACGTGGCGACCGCCGGCAAGGGTCGTGGAGAAAATCCGCGCGCCGCCAGCCACATGGAACATGGGGGAGACGTGGAGATGCACGCTATCGTCCCGGATATCCATGTTGAGCATGGCCGTGAGGGAGTTCGCCAGAATGTTGTTGTGGCTGAGCATCACGCCCTTGGAGCGCCCCGTGGTGCCCCCGGTGTAGAACAGGCAGGCGAGGTCGTCCTTCCCGGCGCCCTGATCGGCGAGGCGTGACGCCTCGGCCACGGTGTCGAAGCTTTCCCAGCCTTCCGGGGCTAAGCCGGCATCGGAATAGAGGCAATGGGTCAAGCCGCAGGGCTCCCGCAGCGCCTCCACCCGGGAAGCGTGATCGGCATCGGCGCACACCACGCGAGTGCCCGAATCCTCCAGGGCATAGGCCAGCTCGGGACCGGCCCAGCGCGTATTCAGGGGCACGGCCACGGCGCCGGCCCAAAAGCAGGCATAGAAGAACTCGACGTAGCGGGCGCTATTGTGGGAGACCATGGCCACCCGGTCCCCCGGCGCCACGCCCCGAGCGGCAAGACCGCCCGCGAGCCGGGCGACCCGATCCTCAAAGGCGGACCAGCTGAGGCGATAGTCCCCCTCGACCAGGGCCAGGCGGTCGCCCTGAAGCTGGGCGGAGCGGCGGAGGGTCTGGGCGAGGTACATAGGGCATCCTTACGCAAGGGAATGGGCCGAAGGGCAGCGCCGGATTCTCAAAGGCGAGGGCAGAAACTGCAAGGGCGCGAGGCTCTAGCTCACCCAGCGAAGCGCAAGATTCGGGTCGCCTAGCCCCAGGGGCCCGCCTATGCTGAAGCCTCAAACGTCAGGAGAGCGCCCATGGATTCAACCTTTGCCCTCATGCAGGAAGCCATGGCCCTCCTGGATGCGGCGCAGGCTCGGCGCGACACCCTAAGCCTCGAGGAGCTAGCCGGCGCCCTCGGGCTAAGCCCAAGCCACTTTCAGCGCACCTTTAGCCGCTGGGTGGGGGTATCCCCCAAGCGCTATCTCCAGTATCTCCAACTCGATCACGCCAAGGCCCTGTTGAAGGACCACAGCGTGCTCGACACCACCCTGGCCCTGGGGTTATCGAGCCCCAGCAGGCTCCACGATCTCTTCCTACGCTGGGAAGCCATGGCCCCCGGCGCGGTGGCCAAGGGGGGCGCGGGGCTCACCATCGCCTGGGGCACCTTCGAGAGCCCCTTTGGCCCGGTGGTGGCGGCAGGAACTGACCAAGGCCTTTGCGGGCTCGCCTTTACCGCCGAACTCGGGGAACAGGGAGCCCGCTTTGACCTCAAGCGGCGCTGGCCCGAGGCCACCTGGGAGGAACGGCCCGAAGCGCTGAGAAGCTGGGTGGACAGCGCCTTTGCCCGGCGCGGGGAGGTACCCCTGGCGGTCGCCGGAGGGCCCTTTGACCTCAAGGTGTGGCAGGCGCTCATCGCCATCCCCGAGGGGTCCGTCGCCACCTACTCCCATATCGCCGAAGCCATCGGCAACCCGAAGGCCGTGCGCGCCGTGGGCAGTGCCGTGGGACGCAATCCCCTGGCGTGGCTCATTCCCTGCCACCGGGTTCTGCGTCGCGATGGCGCCCTGGGCGGCTACCACTGGGGCCTGCCCGTGAAACGCGGGCTCCTGGCCTGGGAGAGCGCCCGCCGCGATAGCGCAGCGGAGGCGCCCTCAGAAGCGATGGCCTAGCCGGGGCCTAGGCCGTGCTCTTCACCTGACCGCCGTCCACCACCCAGGTGGCGCCGGTGACGAAAGCCGCCCGCGGCGAGGTCAGGAAAGCCACTACGTCAGCGATTTCCCGCACCGTGCCAAAGCGTTTCAAGGCCACCTCCCGGTCGATCCAGCGCTGCCACGCGTCGGGGCGGGCCGCCACGTTTCGCTCCCAGGAGCCGCCGGGGAACAGGATGTTGCCAGGCGCCACGGAGTTCACCCGCACGGCGGGGCCCACTTCCTTGGCCAGATTGGCGACAAAGTGATTTAGCCCCGCCTTGGCAATGCCATAGCTATGGGGCGCGCCGAGGGCGTTCACCCCAGCAATGGAGGAAATCACCGTAAGGCTGGTGCCCTCCCGACTCTGCAGATGCCGCATCGCCTCCCGAGCCAGGCGCACGGTGCCCGTAAGGTTCTGCTCTAGGGCATAGGCGAGGTCGTCGTCATTGACGTCCCACCCAGGCTTCAGCCCCCCGCCCCCGACATTGGCAATCACCGCATCCACCCCGCCGAAGGCAGCGTCCATGGCGGCAAAGGCACCGGTGATGCCGTCCGTCGCGGTCATGTCCGCCGCGTGCTGGGCCACCCGATCCCCGTGCTGCGCCGCGAACGCCTCGAAAGCCGCCTGCAGAGGCCCCGGGCTTCGCCCCGTGAGGAGCACCTTCGCCCCCTCCTCCAGCAGCGCCTCCGCAATGCCCTGTCCAATGCCCTGGCTGGCGCCCGCCACCAGCACTCGTGTGCCCGAAAGTCCTAGGTCCATAGCCTTCCCCTCCTCCGTTCCTTAAGCTCAGGCCCAAGCATGCCATCCCCAGGGAGCGCCGTGACCTTCACCGATGATCTTTCCCTCCTCAGCCGCCTCCTGGGCCACCCGGTGGTGAGCCTCGAGCGGGAGCGGGCGCCCATGATGGATCTGGAGCGGATCACCAAGGTGGTGCTGGCCCCGGACCGGGCCATTCCCTTGCCGCCAAACAACGTCCTAAGGAATCTGGGGGAGGTGGCCGAGCTACGCGCTCTGCTCGAAGGCTGGTCCCGGCAGGAAGCGGAAACGCTCAAGGGACGGGTACGGGCGCGAGACCTCGAGGCTTCCCCGGAAGCCCTCGAAGCCGAAATGCTGGCGATCGCCCAGGGGTTATAGACCGGGCCTGCGGATTGCAAGCCCCTAGAAGCGCCGCTGGGGATGCCGATAGGTCACGGAGAAATAGCCGTAGGCGGGATCACCCTGTCCTGAGGCATTGGGCGCCTGGCGCATAAAGCGCCCGTGCTTGAAGAGCGCCACGCCGCCGTCGAGGGTCCAGCGCGGGGACGGCCGCCAGACCAGGCGCGCATCGAGCTGCGTACCCACATCGTCGCCGCTTTCGCCGGCGGGGTCGCGCACCCCAGAGCCGATCTGCGCGTCCCGCGGCGCATCGAGCCAGACGGCGCGCAGCGTCGCCTGGGCCGTCAGCTTAGCGGTGGGCTTCGCCTCCAGGCGCAGCGCCGGAGACAGGAAGTTGCCCCGGAGCACGTGGGTGAAGAGGCTCGTGGGGCCGAGATCGCCCCGCACGGGCCCGAAGAGCGCGTCAAAACGGCCCCAGCGGTTGTCCGTGGGGTCGTCATCACCACTCGCGTAATCGAGCAGGGCCGCGACCCGGGGGGTCCAGGTCCCTTCCCCGGTCACGCCTAGGGCCGCGTGGAAGAACCGGGCCCGGGCATCGAGCACGGCGCTGTCCTCCGCCGCCGCCGTAGCCCGCACCTGCCCCCACTGCAGCGCCGCCTCCAGCTCCCCATCCCAGGCCCCGGGGGCCGGGGCTCGGAGCCACCGGCCGCCGAGCGTTTGCAGGCGGCGGTTTCGAGTGGCTAGGCCATCGTCTCGCTCCCGGAGCACGAAGCCATAGGCCTCCAGCTGATCGTCGGCCTCGGAACGGGTGGTGAGGTAGGCCCCGAGCACCCGAACTCCGGCGTGCTCTTCGTCGAGATCCCACTCGTTATCGCGCACCGCTTCGAAGTCGTTAGGAAGGCGCTGCTGGGGGCTTAAGGCAAAGAGCTCAAGACGCCGCTCTCCCCGAGTGAGGGTGGCCAGGGCGCCGGTAAACGCATTCGGCGTGTTGCGATAGCCGTTGCGGCCGAGCAGGCGCCCGGCCCCTAAGGTGGGGGCGAGGCGCCCGAGGCGGAGGCTCAGGGACTGATCGCCCGGGACGGCGCCGTCCCACCCTACATAGGCCGTGAGGGGCTCGAAGGCATCAATGAGGTTGCCGTCCGCACTGCTCCCGGGCGCAAGATCGTAGGCGCGCGCATCCAGAATCTCCCCACCCAGGCGAAAAGCGCCGCGCGCGTACTCGGCAGCCAGGCGGGTGCGCAGCACCACGCCGTGATCGCTGCTGCCGAGGCCCGGACGGAACTGGTTATGAAGCCCTTCGAATCGGGTGCGATGGGAGAAGTCAACGGAAAGACCGTCCTCCGCGACCAACCTGGAGGGCGCGATCAGCGCCCCCAGGGCGAATCCCGGGACGGCGAGAAACGCCGCCAGACCCCTTAACAATACCGCCATGCCATCCCTCCCAAGCCAAGGCTGCGCACCCTAGGGAAGGGGCGCAGCCAAGGCAAGGGGTCCTCGCCTAGGCGAGGCCCGCCACGGCCTTTTGTAGGGCTTGAAGGCGCGTGGGGAAGAAGGCGTCCGCGTCGATGGCGGCGTCGGCCCCCAGTTCCCGGAGCGTGCTCCGCCCCGCGTCGTTCAGGCCCGCCACGTAGAGGTCCTGCCCCGCATCCTTGGTATCCGTCGCCACCGTTTCCACAGCCCGAGCCGCCGACACGTCCAGGAAGGGAACATCGGAGAAGTCGAGGATGACTGCCCGCTGATGAGGCTCCACGGTCTCCCGCACGTGGTGGCCGAGATCGGCCGCCGCAGCAAAGCTCATGGGGCCGGTGAAGGCCATGATGGAGATGCGCCCCCCCGCTTGCTCAAGGACGGCCCGCTCTTCCTCGGACTCTACGGAGAAGTTCTGCTCCCGGAGGCGCTTCACCTGCGCATCCGCCAGCTGCTGAATGAACGCCAGCGCCGCGAGGAAGACCCCCACGAAGACGGCGGTCATGAGATCGACGAATACGGTCATGAGCAGCACCAGCATCATGAGCGCGAGGTCGATGCGCGGGCCGCGATGGCTCCGCTTCAGGTAGGTCCAATCGATGATGTCGAAGCCCACCTTGAAGAGAATGCCCGCCAGCACCGCGTGGGGGATCTGCTCCGCCAGGGGCCCAAGGGCCAGCACGATGGCCAGCAGCACCAGGCTATGAAGCATGCCCGACAGGCGCGTGCGGCCGCCCGTGCGAATGTTGACCACGGTGCGCATGGTGGCCCCGGCGCCGGGAATGCCGCCGATGAAACCGGCCACGGCGTTACCGATGCCCTGCCCCAGAAGCTCCTTGTTGGAGTCGTGGCGCGTGCGCGTCATGTTGTCCGCCACGAGGGAGGTGAGCAGGGAGTCGATGGCCCCGAGCACAGCGAGGATTACCGCCGCCTTCAGCACAATCGGGGACGCCAGGGCACTCAGCGCCGGCATAGTGAGGTCCGGCAGCCCGGAAGGGATATCCCCGATCACCGGGGCGCCGGGGAACTGCACGCTGATGATCGTGCCGATGATGAGCGCCGCCAGGGGACCGGGCAGGTACTTAGCCACGGAGGGGGGCCAGAAGAACACGATCAAAAGGGACAGGGCCCCGAGGAGCGCTGCCATGCCGTTGATGTTGGCCAGGGCCTCGGGAACGGCCAGGAGGGCGTTCACCGTGCCCGGAGGCGCCTCGCCCCCCACGATGCGAGAGGCCTGGAGGATGATGATGATGCAGCCGATGCCGCTCATGAAGCCCGAAACCACGGGATAGGGCACGAGGCGAATGTAGGTCCCGAGGCGCAGCACGCCCAGAAGTACCTGAATCACCCCCGCAAGCACCACGGCGGTGAAGATCAGGGCCGGCTGATCGGCGAAGGTGGCCGCGAGGCCTGCAAAGACCACCACCATGGGCCCGGTCGGGCCGGACACGTTGGTGGGCGTGCCCCCGAAGGCGGCGGCAAAGAAGCCCACGGCAATGGCGCCGTAGAGCCCCGCGATGGGACCCACGCCGGAGGCGACCCCGAAGGCCAGGGCCAGGGGCAGGGCCACCACGGCGGCGGTGAGGCCGCCAAAAATGTCTCCGCGCAAGTACTGCGTGTTCATGCCTCAGGCTCCAGGTCAGAGAGGTCGTAGCGATAAATGGGATCGAGGTGATCGTCGGGGCCCATGGTGGCGAGCTGCTTCAAGATGCCGTCCTTCAGCCCGTAGACCCAACCATGCAGCAGGGGCCGCTGCTCCCGCTTCCAGGCGGCCTGGATGATGGAGGTTTTTGCCAGGTTCATCACCTGTTCCTGCACATTCAGCTCCACCATGCGGTCCGCACGCTCATCGTAATCTTCGATGGCATCCAGCTCGTCCCGATGCAGCCGATAGTTGTCTTTGATATTGCGCAGCCACTTGTTGATGAGGCCAATGCTTTGCTGCGTGAGGGCCGCCTTCACGCCCCCGCAGCTGTAGTGGCCGCAAACGATGACGTGCTTCACCTTCAGCACGTTCACCGCGAACTCGAGCACGGACAGCAAATTGAGGTCCGTATTCACCACCATATTCGCCACATTGCGGTGCACGAAAATTTCCCCGGGGTTGGAGTTCGTGATGTCCTCCGCCGGAACCCGGCTATCGCTGCAGCCAATCCAGAGGAATTCCGGGGACTGGCCCTCCGCCATGCGCTCGAAGTAGGCAGGATTGCGCTCCACCATCTCCTGCGCCCAGGCCTTGTTTTCCAGTAGCAGTTTCTCGTAGCTCTTCATGCCAGTGCCTCTCGGAAGTAGGGATTGTTGCTTGTGGGCGACCGCTTAATTTCCACCGTGATGCCTCGCGCCCGGGCGTTGGCCTGGAAATGCTCGAGGGTTTCGATGATGTCTTGGTCAATGAAGGAGGCCCGGGTGCCATCGATGATCACGAAGGCCCCGTCGGGCAGCTTGGCCAGGGCCTCCCGGAGCGCCGCCCGGTTAAAGAAGCTGCAGTCCTTGGCGAAGCGGACGATAACGTTGGTGCCATCCTGGAACACCACGAAGGCGCGCTTGAAGTTGCCCGCGATGACGCCAGCGATGCCCACCGCCAGGCCGACCAGCACCCCCTCCAGCAAATCCGTCAGCAGGATCGCCAGCACGGTAGCAAAGAAGGGGGCCCACTGGGTCGGGCCCTTCGCGATGATGCCCTGGTAGAGGCTCGGGGGCGTCAGCTTGAGGGCGATCACGATGAGCACGGC
>Ga0181573_10004032_pt1 | contig 12648 bp, 11 predicted proteins | sample 101ome_25_FD_148643 | JGI IMG/M metagenome (GOLD analysis project Ga0181573, IMG submission 148643) | Coastal salt marsh microbial communities from the Groves Creek Marsh, Skidaway Island, Georgia - 101409BT metaG (spades assembly) | ecosystem: Environmental > Aquatic > Marine > Intertidal zone...
AGACCCCCCCCCCACCGCACTCCTTGCACGTATAGCGCTGACGACCGTGCTCGCAGATTGGAGACCCACCGCACTCCTTGCACGTATAGCGCTGACGACCGTGCTCGCAGACTTCAGACCCACCGCACTCCTTGCACCGAGAGCGCCTACGACCGTGCTCGCAGAATGAGCCCCCACCGCACTCCTTGCACTGAGGGCGCTCACGACCGTGCTCGCAGATTGATGCACCACCGCACTCCTTGCACGTAGAGCGCCGAGGTCCGTGCTCGCAGTTTCCAGACCCACCGCACTCCTTGCACTGAGAGCGCCGACGACCGTGCTCGCAGATTGAGCCTCCACCGCACTCCTTGCACTGTCTGCGCCACTTCCCGTGCGGACAAGCGCTGCACACCTTGCACTGCGACCTCCACTTCACCCCGTGCTCGCATGGCCCCTTTGTGGGAGGGGCCCTCTTCCGCTTCGTCCCCTTGCTCGACGCGTCCTCCGTCACCTCCACCTCGACGTTCACATCCGGGAGCACCCTACCCACGTTCGGCCGCCAAATCGCTGGCATCCACCCTCGCGCCTCGTCCAAGTGCCCCGCCGGTCGACGCCCGTTTGGAAACAAAGAGCCTTTCGTTGACGAAGTTTAACCGCACCACTGGTAAATTTACCCGCGGAAACCTAGCCAGCCTCATCGTTCCTCGCGCGCGCCGAGCGCACGTGATCATCGGGGCGTGCCGAATCTCGGCGGCATCCTCGCGTCGCTATCGCGCGCGCGCGCGCGAAGGCTGCGACGGGCGGCCGCGGCGCTCGCGCTCGCGTCGAGGCGCTACTCAGCCGCGCGGATTGGTAATTTCGTCCTCGGGGTGAACGTGCACGAGAGGGCGCCATGCAGAGCCGCGGCGCGGATTACGGCGAGGACGAGTACGTCTCGGTGATTCCGTCCAGCGACATCGAGGCGCAGGTGCGGGTGACGTGTCCGGATAAGACCGGCCTGGGTTCCGACATCACCCGCACAATCTTCGACTTCGGCTTCGTCGTCCTCAAGGGCGACTTCGCCACGGACGGCAAGTGGGCGTTCGTGCTCGTGACGGTGCGCAGGCAGGGCGGAGGCGCCGAGACGAGCGCGCCGGTGAATTGGGACCTGCTGCGCATCCGCCTCGAGAACCTCTGCCCGAGCAAGGCGTCCATCTCGACGCTGTCGTCCCTGAACCTGCGCGCCGCGGGCGAGGTTCGAGATCCCCTCGAGCCCCCGAAGGGAACCATGTACATCCTGCAGGTGGAGGTGGAGGACAGGGTGGGCTTACTCCACGACGTGACGCAGGAGCTCTGGGCGTCCGAGCTCACGGTGCACCGCGCGCACATCTCAACCTCACCCGCGGACACCGCCGTGGACCTCTTCTACGTCACCGACGAAAGGAACGAGTTGCCCGCGGAGGCGAGGGTGGCGGAGATATCCCGCAACGTGCAGCGCACGGCGGTGAGACAATTCGGAGAATCCGGCGGCGGCATGGCGATGGGCGGGCGGCACTGCCGCGTCACCGTCACGCCGGCGCCCAAGTTTGTCACCAAGACGAGCAGCGCGGGACGGCTCGTGGAGGCCAACTCCATCGGGAAGATCGAGACGGCGAGCGCGACGCAGTACTCGGAAGCCACCGTCACCGTGGACAATCTCATGTCGCAAAAGCACACGGTGTTTCAGATGCGCACCAGGGACCGCAAGGGCTTGCTCTACGACGTGTTACGCGCGTCCAAAGATCTGAAGGTGCACATCTCGTACGCCAAGGTGGAGCTGAAGAGCGGCGGGCTGTGCGAGGTGGATCTGTTCGTGGCGAGGTGCACGAACCTGCAGGAGCAGAGGTACCTGTGTCAGAGGTACAAGGAAAACATCGAGCGGCCGGTGAGCGTCCAGATCATGACCATGGGTCTGGACGAGATCACCACCGAGCTCCGCGTCATCGCGCCGCTGGACATCAGCGGCTTCACGCGACCGCGAGTGCTCCTGGACGTCACGGAGGCGCTGCGGCAGCTCAAGGTGATGGTGTTCAAGGCTGACATCATCATCATGAACCCGGATCACGGTTCGGGCGGCATCGGGGGATCGGCGCACTCGTCGCCTGGCACGGGCGCCGCGGTGGGGCCGCCGGGCGCGACGAGGCAGGAGGTGCACAGGTTCTTGCTGACGGACGCGCGGGGACAGCCGATCAGCAGCGTGCGGGATAGGAAGGTGATATGTAACCGGGTGCTCGGGGTGCTGTTGCAGTGAGCGAGCGGGGGACGTGTACGAACAAGAGTTGATGATGTAAAACGTCAGATCGTATTTTTTTTGAACTTTTGCACTCCCGTCCCTCTCAAATCTCTTCATTGGACCACCAACTATATGCCAAACTGCAACCAATCGCCCGCAGCCTCTTCCTCTTCCCGCGGCCTCTTTTTTGCGTTGGCGACACTGACTTGCGCCATCATCGTAGAGACCTCATCATTGTGAAGACAGAACGGGTACCCGGGAGGCGGAGCATAACTGCCCTCTTCCATCTTTCTGGCAGTCTTTTCCATGAACGCCATCTGACGCGGAGTTGGCTCATCGATATTGCCGGATCGACATGCGATGTATGCTTCCTGGGAGACGACTACGTCGGTGGGAGTGACCTTGTCCGGGAGGCGGCGAGCAGCCCTCTCGGCATCGGTGAGTTTTCTTGACTTGTCACGTCGCAAGGCAAAGCATCCCGGCCATATGCTGACATACTCAGTAAACAGCTTCCCCGCGTCGACGGTAAGGTGGAAGTCAATCAGCGGATGAAACGCGCTCCTGTCTATGTGATAATTAGATATCAGATCGTGAGAGGTTTGCTGAGGCTCGGGCAAGCTTCTGCGTTCACTTTTACTGGGAGTTGAAGTTATGTAAAGGCTGAACCCTTCACTGTCCCCTACGACAGCCTCGTAGCTAGGTAGGTAGTGCGGCCTTAGGAGTTCAACGAGGGGGCGCGAGTACTCAGCGTTTGCGAGGTACTGGTCGAACGCATCTTTGGCTCTCTGCAGTTCCGCTTCAGCCTTTTTACCGGGCTTGGGCAGGCGTCCCCAAAAACCCCGTTGGGTCGGTGCCACGAGCTTTGCGGGAACGAGGATGGGTTTCTTCATGTTCTCACGCTCCGCGGAGGTCCACATGCCGATATCCATGTCGCCAGAATCATCATCGTGCGCGTTCGCGTGAGCGCCGTCCATCTCCTCGGTCGGCGGCGCGAGTCGAAGTGGCAGAGGGAGTTTGAAAAGCAACGACACCTTGAAAAGCAACGACAAGTTGCCGATTGATGGGACTGTTTATTTTTCGACCCTCGACGAGGCCGGTCGCCTCTCCCTTTGCGCGCACACCCCCGCGCGCTCGCGGCCGGGTTCGCCCCGTACCCGAATGGATCCCGCCGCGCATCTCCCCTCGCGCCCGCTCGAGCCCCTCCTCAGGCTCGTCAACCGGCTTCAGGCGCGTCGCACGCTCGCGAAGCCCCCCTCGCGAAGGCACCCTCGGCAACCCGAACCTACCCGACGCCGACGCTGACGCCCCCGCCCCCCCCCCCCCCCCCCCAAACCCCACCCCCCCCCCCCCCCCCCCCCCCCCACCACCCGCGAAACCCCACCAGGAGGCGTGCGCGCTCGCCGGCGACGGCGTCGACGCGCCGCGCCGCCAGGACCTCCCGTCCCTGTGGCAGTGCCTGCCCCAGATCGTCGTCGTCGGCGGGCAGTCCAGCGGCAAGTCCTCCGTTCTCGAGGCGATAGTCGGCCGAGACTTTCTCCCGAGGGGCGCGGGGATATGCACGCGACGTCCGCTCATCCTGCAGCTGCACTGCGTCGACGACGCGGAGAAGGACACCGCGAGGTTCCTGCACAAGCCCGACGCGGTGCGTGACGCGCCGATACGCGGTCGGGTCCATCCCCTCGCCTCGCTTATCTCCACTCGTTTACGCCCCCCTCCCCTGAACGTCACCCCAAAACTGACGCGCACCGCCCGCCCGCCCGCAGGTGTTCGACGACTTTCGCGAGGTGCGCGCCGAGATCGAAGCCGAGACCGACCGCCTCCTCGGCGCAAACACCAAGTCCGTCAGCGCCGAGCCCATCGTCCTCTCCGTCCGAAGCAAAGACGTCCCGAACCTCACCTTGGTCGACGTCCCGGGACTGACCAAAGTGCCAACCGCCGACCAACCCCCGTCCGTCGTGCGAGACATCGAGTCCATGGTGAAGAAATTCGTCACCCCGCCGGACGTCATCGTCGTCGCCGTGTCCCCGGCGAACGCGGACATCGCCACGTCCGACGGCGTGCGCATCGCGAGGGAGGTGGACCCGGGTTTAGCGCGAACCGTTGGGGTGCTCACCAAGCTGGACCTGATGGACCGCGGCACCGACGCGTCGGAGGTGCTCGCCGGTCGAGCCGTGCGGCTCAAGCTCGGGTGGTGCGCGGTGGTCAACCGATCGCAGTTCGACATCAACGCCCACGTGGACATGCGAACCGCGAGAGCCAACGAGCGCGCGTTCTTTGACGCGAACCGGGCCACATACTCGAACGTCAACTGCGGGACGGGCGTCTTGACCGAGATGCTGACGGGAATTCTGGGCGACTCGATCCGGCGGCGGGTACCGCGGATACGCGAGACGATCGACGGCGCGGCGACCGCGCTGGAGCTCGAGCTCAAGACGCTGGGCGTTCCCGTGCCGAGCGATCGCGGGGCGTTGATGCACGAGGTGCTGCTGTCGTGCGGCGGCTTTGAAAAGGAGTTTGTCAAATCGCTCGACGGCGGCCGCGGGGGCGGCGAGACGATCCGCGTCATCTTCGAGGATAAGCTCGTCAACTCGCTTCGTTCGCTGAACCTGCGCGAGTTTTACAGCGCCGAGTTCGTCAAGTCCGTCGTGGACGCGACGGACGGGTACCAGCCGCACCTCGTCGCTCCGGAGCTGGGCATCAGGCGGCTGATCGAGCTCGGGCTGGCGAGGCTCAGGGACCCGGCGGCGCAGTGCGTCAGAGCCGTCGACCGGGTGCTCCGTTCCATGGTGGAGCGCTCGGTGGAGGACGGCGCGGGCTTGGGGGCGTTGGGAACGGCGTCTTTGTCGGCATCGTCCGGCGGGGGGCGGGGCTCTTCGTCGTCTCTCGAGACGTCCTCGGGCGGGGGCGCAGCCGGCGGCACGGCTGGCGGCGGCGGCATTCGCAATCGGCTTCGGAGGTTTCCGTCGCTGCGATCCGCGGTGGCGTCGGCGGCGTACGGCGCGCTCGACGCCCGTCGCGACGAATCGGAAAAGATGGTCGCCGCCCTCGTGGACATGGAGGCGTCCTACTTCGACGCCGACTTTTTCCGCAGGTTCACCCGCGAGGAGCATCTTCGGAGGTATACCACCGCGTCCGAGCCCGACGAATCGAGCCCCGCGACTCTGGACGAAGCGTCCGACGGTCGTCCGACGAAACGGTCCGACGAAACGCTCTCCTGGACGACGACGGGCAACGGCGTCGACGACGGCGGGAACGGGAATCGAACCCGCGACGGCGCGGACCCGTTCCCGCGTCACGCCGGTTGGGACGACAGGGTCGGTCTCATTCGCGCGTCCGTGTACGCGTACGTCGACCAGGTCCGAACGCGAATCGCCAAATCCGTCCCAAAGGCGGCGGTGCACTGCCAGGTGGTGCCCGCGCGTTCCGGGTTGCTCGCCGACTTTTACGCCAACCTAGGCGGTAAGACCCGGGAGGAACTGGCGTCGCTGATGGCGGAGGACGACGGGGTCGGCGATCGGAGGGTGGCGTGCGTGACCCGGCTGGGTCTGTTGAACCGAGCCAAGGCGGAGATCGCCGCCGTGATGGGTTGAGGATGCGAGACGTCGTACGAGAGGCGGCGCTCAGTCGCCGACGGGTTTCACGAACCGAACGAAATCGACCTTGAGCGAGCGAGGCCCACGCACCCGACTACTTGTACGCGATGGAATCACCCCACTATTACGCCTAACTCTTAGTAAAAACAAACCGTGTAAATTGGCCTTCGCCCCGCCTCGGCTGCGAACTTGTCCATGATCTCGTCGCACTCGCACTCCCAATCGTCGCTCGCGTCGATCATCTCGCACAGCTTGAGCGCGTGCGGCGCCGCGTTCAGCGCCTCCTCGTGCGAATCGACCACGTCCAGGTTGATCACCAGGAGCGGCTCCCCCGAGCCCCCGACGCGTCCCTTGAGGTCGGACACCACGTTGTCGAAGACCCTCTCCTCGAAGCACACGACGACGTCGACGTCGACCTCGCTGTCCTGCCACCGCTGCGGCGCGGGTTTGATCGTCATGTTGCGCTCCAGCATGTCCTTCAGTCCGTTGCGCGTGTAGAGCTTCTCGTCCTCGGCCATGAGCTTGTCGTAGATGTCCTTGTACGTCACGCGGCCGAACTCGAAGACGTTGGGGTTGTCGCGGCTCGCGCCCGGGAGCTTGACCCTGTTCCCCGCGCCGTAGGATTTAACGTCCAAACCGGCGTTGAGGGCCACCTTGTGCGCCTCCATGCTGCGGTTCATGTTCGCCGCGCACACCATCGCGAACCGCTTCGCCTCGGCCATGATTGACGGATGGGCACCTCGATTGGACGCTGCGCGTTCGAGCGATGCCCTCGCGTCGAGTCGAGGGGTCGGCGCCTCGTCTGAGACGGCGCGGCGCACGCGCGAGCTGCGTGCGACGGAGTATCCGGCCGGTCGGGTCACGACCCCGCGCTTGACTGTGCCGAGGAAGAGGACGACGGGGTGCGGCGGCGACCGCGAAACGATAATTCGCGACGAGAGACCCATAACCACTGCGATGAACGCGACACAGCGCACCCATCGCTCGTGACGTTTGAATACCTCGGCGCACGCACACGCCCCAGGCACCCAGCCGGTAGCGACGCCTCGCGCGAGTTCACGCCACCCCGCGAACGCACCGCCGGAATCGAATCCGATCCAAACGCGTCGTCGCCCGTCTCGCTCCAGTCGCGACGCGCCAGATCGTCTCGCGCTTCGCCGGACACGACGCACTTAGGGTTGCTCCGAGATCTCGGGCGGTCGCCGCGGAGTCCGCGCGGAGGGTGAGGACGAGAGTTTACGCTCGGTCGACGAGCACGACGCGCGCACGCGATGGACGTCATCTTCGGCTTCGTGGGCGATAAGTTCGCCGTGGTCGTCAGCGACACCATGGCGGTCCAGCAGATCATCATCAACAAAGATGACGAGGACAAGACGCTGGAGCTCGACTCGCACAAGCTCATGGCCATGTCGGGACCCAAGGGCGACTGCGTCTACTTCGGCGAGTACATCCAGGCCAACATGAAGCTCTACGAGCTGCGCAACGGCATGAAGCTCTCCACGCACGCCGCGAGCTCGTACACGCGGAACCAACTCGCCGAGTCCCTGCGCAAGGGACCGTATCAGGTGAACATCTTACTCGCGGGTTACGACGCCGACTCCGACGAGGCCAGTCTGTACTTCATGGATTACCTCGCGAGCTGCCAGAAGGTGAACAGCGGCGGGCACGGGTACGGCGGCATGTTCTGCCTCTCGCTGTTCGACAAGCACTGGAAGCCACGGATGTCGCGCGAGGAGGCGGCTGACTTGGTGGACAAGTGCATCGCCGAGGTGCGGACGCGGTTGGTCACGGCGCCGACCAAGTACCACGTCAAGATTGTCGACAAGGACGGGACGCACACGACGCTGTACGACTGCGTGGAGAAGGCGGCGCAGAAGGCGCGGGACGAGGGTGAGTGACGTTGAGTATCATAGTTGGGTTTAGATTCCAGTCGTCGAGAGTTAAACGAGCGAGAGTCGACGGATAAAACCGTCACCTCACCGCGCGCCCTGCCCTTCCTCGACGCGCGCGTCGACCGCCGCCCTCGCCCGCGCGAGCGCCTCGAGACGCGCGGCCGCGACCGCGGGTATCTTCGTCGCCCGCAGCCCGACGTGAGCCCCCGCGGCGGCGAACCCTGCGAGTTCCCGCGCTCCGGACGACGGCCAGCCGCGTCTCTTTGTCTCGGCCGGACGCGTCTCTTCGCCCCGCGCCGTGTCTTTGCAGTTGGTCGCGACCGCGAGGGTCACCGCCTTGGCGTCGGCCGCGGTCGGGGGCAGTCTCGTCGGGGGTGCGACGCCCAGGCTCGCGAAAGACACGGCCGCCGGGGTTGGTATCGACGCTTCCGCCGCGAGCCCTTTCTTATTAGAGTCGCCGGTTGCGTCCTCTCTTCGAGTCGCCGGCTGTGTCTCGCGCGCGCCCCCGCGCTCGTCCTCCTCCCGGTCCTCGTCGGGTCCTCTTCGTCGTCGTCGGGAGAGCCTCGGTTCCTCCGCCGCCAGCTGCGTCTTTCGCGCGGTCTCGACCGACGCGGGCGCCGCCGCGGGAGCCCCCGCGGCGCCTCGAACCCGGCTCGACGCGTCCGCCGCCCCCGCGCCGGAGCGTTCGTTCCGGCGCGAGGAAGCGTGCGCGCGCGGGCTGCGGCGGACGCCCGCGGCGCCGCGGCGGTCGCGCCGTTCGCGCGGCTGAACTCCCGTTGGTTCCTCGCGCTCGTCCTTCACCGCGCTCGCTGGGACCTCGCGGCTCGGCGCGTCGCGCGTCGTCGTCGTCGTCGTCTTCGCTCGGTCGTTGTCGTTGGGACGACGAAATACCACGACGACCTCCTCGGGGGCTTCTTCGTGCGTGCCCCGCGGGCGCGCGCGGTTGCCGTGGGACAGCACCACCGCCTTGATGGCGTCGAACGAGTCCGAGCGCATGCCGTCTTTTCGGGGTCGGCCGCGTCGTGTGGCGCGAGAGGCGAAGGTGGCGCCAAGGGGTCAACCTCCACGGGCGTGGGTTACGTCCGAGGGAAACGCGGCATTTTTTTAAGACTTTTACAAACTTGGACAGGAATACTTACTCGTACGTACGGCGGTCTCTGCGCGAGGAAGACGCGACCATCTCCACCTCACCGCCGCGAGCCGGCTAGCCGGAACGAGAACACAGTAGCACAGCGCCGAGGACATCGCGCGGCGCGCCAACCCGCGTCGTCGTCGAGCTTCGGAGACACAGCTGGCGACGTCCCGGCGCGAAGGTGCGCCGTTCAAGGTACACCCTCGAACCCGCCCGTCCAAGCAGTGAGCCGTCCAGCCAGAGCTCACTGCTTGGACGCGGTCATCTCCAGCTTGGATAGCCGGGCCTCCGTCGCGGCGCACTGCGGTCGGGGAACGGGACGACGGGACAGTCAGCAGTCGGCGTTCTTTCGGCGAGCGCGGATAGGAGCGGAGGATGCGAGCGGGGAGAGATGTGATCTTCGAATCTGATCTCGTGACCGTCGGAGCGTTCGACGGGTCGGGATCCGCGCGGGTCGGAGGGCGCACCTGGTCGGCGAGTATCTTGTGGCTGCTCCAGATCTCCTCCTTGAGCTTGTACATGGAGATGCCGCTGGCGCACGCGAAGCCGAAAGCGAAGGACGTGATCCGGGTGCCCAACATCCTCGTTCCGACCCTCGGGGGCGTTTTCTCCTCCCGCTCTCCTCGAACGCGCGCGCGTTCTCGGCTGCCGTCGAGTGCTTCGCCGGGTTCGTCGACGCGCGGCTCGGGCGCGTGACCGTGTGGTCGTCGGAGCGCGGGCGTCGAGGGTTGGACCCCTTGCGCGCTCGGGAATGCCTTCGTAGACTATTTTTTTTAGGTTTCGTGCTCTCTGGAGTCCGACAAGTGAACAAGATCACGGCACACCGCCTAAGCGCGCCGGGGCGGACACGTCGTGCTCGATGCGCGCCGCGGCCTCGACGATGACGACGGTGCCGCTATTCCAGTGCCGCCGCCTCGCGCACCACGCGCGCTGGCGAACCCCGGATCCCGGTTCGCATCGCCGCGGAGCCTCCTCCCGTCGCGGCCTTCATCGCGTCGTCGTCGTCTCCGCGGACGGGAGGTTCCGCGACGAGGCCGAGCGACGCGCGGCGATCGACCGCCTGTCCCCGCCGTCCACGTCCCGTGGTACCAAAGACGGCGACGACGACGCCCTCGACCCAACGCGCGCGCGCGTCCCGCCGCCGAAGATCACGCGCGACACCCGCGACAGGACCCGCCCGAGGCGGTTCAAGGACGCGCTCGACGCGGACCGAAGGCGCAAGGGCGGCGCCGTCGGAACCGCGCGGGCATCCGCGAACGACGACGACGACGGCGACGACCGACCCGAATGCAGCCCCGACGTCGACCGCGAGGCGCTCGCGCGGGAGCTCCGCGAGCGTCGACGCGAGCGACGCGTCGCCAAGGTGGAGTCTGAAGCCGCCGATCGACTCGCGTCCATCGTCGGCGTCGTTCGCGCCGAGCTCGGAGACCCGCGCGTTCTCATCTCGAGCTCGATGGACGGCGAGGCGCGGAACGAGCGCTTCGCGGCGCTGTACGAGCGCCTCGACGGACGCGTCGGCGCGGTGGAGATCGCGTTCGCGCTGGTCAAGTACTACTGGACGTATTGGGACGAAACGGACGAGACGGACGAGACGGAGAAGGCGACGCTCGAAAGCGAGGGGGCCGAGTCGGGGGAGGAGGAGACATCGACATCGACATCGACATCGACGTCGTCGGAGGAGGAGGAGAGAGCGACGTCTTCGTACGACGAAGCCGTGGACGAGAAGACCCGGCGCGCGTTGCTGCGGGCGGCGCAGCTCCGCGCGACGCAGAGGGGCGACGAGGTTCGAACGTCTTCGTCGTACTACTCGGGCGACGAGGACTTCGGCGACGGCGGGAACGGCGACGACGGGGACGACGACGACGAGTACGGGCTGATGGACGCCCTCGCCGACATGGTCCGATCGTACTTCTCCGTCGACGTGGTCAAGGACGATGACGGGAACGAGGAGCTGGTGGTGATGACGTCGCCCGAGTTTCTCGGCTTTCTCATCGTCGCCGTCATCGTCTCGTCCAGGCTGGGTCGGTACCTCGTGGACACCTACCTGGTGACGCCCGTCGACCCGCTGTTGCGATGAGTGTATCATAAAACGTCGCCCGACTCGGATTCTTCAAGTGAGATTAATCTTTAAGTGTCACGAAGGTACTCATTGACACCGAACTTCGTAGACTCCCGTCTTGGTGTCGCGCCCGCTGTTGCACAGGTACCGCACCCACTTGGTGCTCTGGTACCCGCTCTTCTCCCAAACCTTCAGGAACCTCACCCGCAGCCCGCTCGCCGTGAACATCGGCACGTGAAAGTCCATCGATATCGGCGGCTTGTGCCACGGTTTTCGCTCCGTCGTCGTGCTCACCAGCTCAACCTCGGCGCTCAGCGTCAGCTCCGTCATGCCCTGAAACTTCTTGATCTTCCACACGAGCGCCTCCTCCGCTGACTTGTACTTGGCCGTCCCGCCCGTCAGCTTGCACGTCGCGCCGCTCGTGTACTTGGGCACGGGTATGCGAATCTTCACGTTCGTCGCGAACTGCTTATCGCTGAAGCACGACCGCACCTTGACGTCAACCTGGATGCGGGTCCGCCCGAGCTCCTTCACCAGCGGCATGAGCTTGAACGGCAGGGAGATGCCCTCGGTGACGCGGTACTTCATCAGGTCGAACTTGCCGTCGGGGGGCACGAACGATATCGTCTTCTCGCTCGCGAACTTCGACAGGTTGACGCACTGATGGAACTGCAGATCGGCGAGGTCGATGCTCTTCTTGTGGTTGCCCCCGTGCGTCGCCTGCGCGTTGGCCTGCGCCTCCTCGCCAACCTTATCGTTGAGACCGATGGTGAGCTCGGGCATGCCCGAGAGCAGCGTCTTCATCTCGATGACCCCGGTGGCGGACGCCTTGAGCACCACCCCTTTCGGAGACATCAGCAGCGACACGGACTCGACGATGTCGAGGTACACCTCGTTCTTCTTGTACACCAGGTTCGGCGAGCGCCACTGCACGGCTCCGGTGACTTGCATCGAAACCTCCTTCGCCTTGCGCTGGTTCTCGTACGTCGCCGTGGGGTCATCCGCGGCGCGATCTGCTCGTTGAGTGATGAAAGACTTCAGAACCTCCGGGGAGGTGATCTGCGGGTAACCGTGGTCGCAGACCTCGTCGAGGAGCTCGTAGATTATGACAAAGTTGGACTTGAGCACCTTCTCGTTGAACTTGTTAAAGTACGACTTGAAGAGCGAGATGAGCTGATGCATGAACTGCGCGAGTCATCGATCGGGGACGAGCTCGGTCAGCGACGGTGTCTCCTTCGGCGCGGATGCGAGGGGAGGCGAGGGCGAGGGGAGGCGAGGGCGCGGGGAGGCGAGGGCGCGGGAAGAGAGGCGGGCGGGATCTAAGCGGGATCTAATCTGATTGTTACCGTGAAGGCGAGCATGGCGTTCGCGTTTGCGCGCGTCACCGCCACCACGTACACGTTCTCCTCCCTGGTGTACATGAAGGAGCACATGCCGAGGTTCACCACCGGGTTTCCGCCTCGGTCCTTGCCGTTGATAATCTCCGTCTTGAAAGCGGTGGCCATGTTGCGGCTGAGAGCGGGGAACGGCGTCGCGCGTCAGCGTCGTTTTCGAGGGGACGGGGCTGGGCGGGAAGATTGGGGGGCGCGGCGCGGGTTTGCGTCGGGCGGGGACGCCGCGACGCATCGTGGGTTAGGGTGACTCACTCGACGTCGTCGCGGTACTGGCGCTCCAGGATGACGTCACCGCGGAGGTTGAGGAAGTACAGGGCGCTCAGCGCGACGGGCGGATTACGCGCCATC
>Ga0181573_10004034_pt1 | contig 12645 bp, 10 predicted proteins | sample 101ome_25_FD_148643 | JGI IMG/M metagenome (GOLD analysis project Ga0181573, IMG submission 148643) | Coastal salt marsh microbial communities from the Groves Creek Marsh, Skidaway Island, Georgia - 101409BT metaG (spades assembly) | ecosystem: Environmental > Aquatic > Marine > Intertidal zone...
CGAACCCGCGACCCACTGCCAGTTCCCGGCGTTGTTCGCGAGGTCGGCGTCCACCAGCGTGTCCCAGAACCACGCCTCGCCCGCGCGCCAGTCGATCATCAAATCCTTGATCAGGAAGGAGCCGACAATCATGCGCACCCGGTTGTGCATGAAGCCCGTGTGCCAGAGTTCGCGCATGCCCGCGTCCACCAGCGGATAACCGGTTCGGCCCTTCTGCCACAGGGCGAGCGCGTCCGGATCGTCGCGCCACGGAAAGCCATCGAACTGTTCGCGCCAGTTGGCCGTCGCAATCCCGGGGAAGTGAAACAGCAGGTGGTGGTTGAAGTCGCGCCAGGCGAGCTCGCGCAGGAGCGCCTCCGCGCCGGCGACCGCGTCACCGCCCTTGTCGAGATACGCGGCGGCGGCGCGCCAGACCTGGTGCGGGCCAATCTCGCCCCAGTGAAGATGGGGCGACAGGCGCGAGGTGCCGTCGATATCGGGCCGGTCGCGCTCCCGGGGATAGCGCGCGACCGCGTCATCGAGGAACGCGCCGAGCCGGGCCATCGCGGCGTCCTCGCCGACCTCCCAGATTTCGCGGAGCCCGCCCGCCCAGTCGGGCGCGGTCGGCAGCAGCGCCCATGCCTCCAGTGCGTCCCCGGGCTGCGGCTCGGCCGCCGGCAGCTTCTCCGGTAGCGCCGTCACGGGCGGTGCCTGGTAGAGCTCGCGCAGGCGACGCCAGTAGGGGGTGAAGACCTTGTAGGGCCCGCCCTGACCGGTTTCGATCTTCCAGGGCTCGATCAGCAATGATCCGTTGAAGCTCTCGGCCGCGACGCCCGCATCCCTGAGCATCGTCTTGACCGCGGTGTCCCGGGCGATCGCGCCCGGCTCGTAGCACCGGTTCCAGACGACCCGGTCCGCGCCCGTTGCGCCCACGATATCTGTGAGGACGTCCGCAGCGGGTCCCCGGCGCAAAATGAGTTCCAGCCCAAGCTCGCGCAGGCCCGTCGCCAGTGATTCCAGGCTGTGGTGCAACCACCAGCGCGACGCCCCGCCGACCGGCCGAACGTCGGGGGTTTCCTCATCAAGGATGAAGAGCGGCAGGACCGGCTGGCCCGATTCGGCAGCTGCGGCGAGCACCGGGTTGTCGGCGAGCCTCAGATCCTGGCGGAACCAGACGATGAAGGGGCTTTGCGAAGTCATGAACCTGATACGTCAGGCGGCCCGCTTTGGATCGGGCAGCAGCTGGTCGTGCCGGAACGCGAAGAGGCCCGACGGCCCGATCAGATAAACCCGGAACCGGCCCGCCATCAGCCCGGCAATCGCCGGCTCGCGGGCGTTCAGCCCCCCGGCGAAGGCGCCGAAGGCCGGCATGACCAGGCGTCGCCCGTCGGTCGCGAAGCAGCGCCCGGAAATCCGCCGGCCGCGCACCCGCACGGCGGCCTTGGGATGGTAGTGCCCGCAAACCTCGCCGGCGGCGAGACCCACGTCTGGCGCACGCTCGGCGACGTCGTGGCAGAGCACCAGGTCGCCGATGCGCAGCTCTCCCATCGCGTCTCCGCCGAAGTCGGCGGGCGGCTCGGGATCGTGGTTGCCGGCGATCCAGACCCAGTCCTGCTTCGCGACGAGCCGCGCGAGCCGCTGGCGGTCGCCATCGGCCATGCGCGCCTCGCCGGCGAGATCGTGCAGTGTGTCGCCGAGGCAGATGACGCGGGTTGGCTTGAGCCGCGCACAGACCTGTTCGAGGCGGCCCAGGGTCTCGGCGGTGTCGTAGGGCGGCAGCAGCCCCTGCCCGCGTGCGGCGAAGGCCGAGCCCTTCTCGAAATGCAGGTCCGCGACGAGCAAATCGCCCGTCTCCGGCAGCCACGCCGCGCCCGAATGGTCGAGCACGATCCGTTGCCCCGCGATCTCCATGGTCGCGGCCGCCTGCCTGTTCGGCGCGGATGGCGTCGGATCACGCCGCATCGAAGCCCAGCTCCCTGGTTCCCACATTGTCCATAGCCTCGGAGATAAGCGCGTCGGCCGATTCGCCCAGCAGCTCGTCGATCGCCGCGCCGTAGACGCTCTCACGCCCGATCTCGAGCAGGATCGGCACAGCGAGCGGCGAGACCCGGTCGAGATGGCGGTGGGTGATGCGTCCGCGCACCCGCGACAACATGGCCGACAGGCGGCGCACGTCGGTCAGGCCCGATCCCGCGTCGGCCCGCGTGGCGCGGAGCAGGATGTGGTTCGGCTCGTGGGAGCGGAGCACGTCGTAGATCAAATCCGAGTTGAACGTGACCTGGCGCCGGGTCTTCTCCTCGCCCGGGTGGCGGCGCTGGATGAGCCCGGCGATCACCGCGACGTTGCGGAAGGTCCGCTTGAGCATCGAGGAATCGGCCATCCACGCCTCGAGGTCGTCGCCCAGCATGTCCTCGTCGAACAGCGCGTCGATGTCGGCCGCCTCGCAGGACTTCGTGCTCCAGACCCCGATGACATAGTCCGTCGCGACGAAGCCCAGCGGGCCGAGCCCGGCGCGCTCCATGCGGCGGGTCAGCAGCATACCGAGGGTCTGGTGGGCGTTCCGGCCCTCGAAGCAGTAGGCGACGAGATAATGCTTGTTGGCGCGCGGGAAGGTCTCGACCAGAAGCCCGTCGCGCGGCGGCAGGACCGAGCGCCAACGCTGCACGTCGAGCCAGGTCGCGACCTGCTCCGGTAAATCGGCCCAGGTCCGCGGATCCGAGAGGATCGTCCGCACCCGATCGGCGAGATGGGTCGAGAGCGGCAGCCGGCCGCCCACATAGGCGGGCACGGCCGGCGCGTCGCCCTTGCCGGGCCGCGTGATCACGCTTGTCTCGCGCACCTCGACGAATTCAAGCAGCCGGCCCGAGAAGACAAAGGTGTCGCCGGCGGTCATGTAGTTGACGAAATTCTCCTCCACCTCGCCGAGCACCCGGCCCCGGCCGAGGCGAACCTTGAGGGTCGGCGCTTCCACGATGGTGCCGACATTCATCCGGTAGTCGCGAACCGCCGTCCGGCTGGCGATCTCGTAGGTGCCGTTCGACGTCCGGAACAGGCGCTGGAACTTCTTGTAGCCGCCGAGCGCGTAGCCGCCGGTGGCGACGAACTCGAACACGTCGTCGAAATCCTCGCGCGAGAGGTCGATATACGGCCCGGCGGTGCGCACCTCCTCATAGAGCGCATCGCGGTCCACGGGCCCGGAGCAGGCGGTGCCCAGGATGTGCTGGGCGAGCACATCGAGCCCGCCGGGCCGGGCCGGGATGCCGTCGAGCGTGTGAGCGCGGATCGCCTCGACCGCCGCCCGGCATTCGAGCACCTCGAACCGGTTGGCGGGCACCAGAACGGCGTGGCTCGGGCTGTCCATCCGGTGGTTCGAGCGGCCGACGCGCTGGAGCAATCGGGTCGAACCCTTGGGCGCACCCACCTGGATCACGAGATCGACCGCGGCCCAGTCCACGCCGAGATCGAGGGACGAGGTCGCGACGACCGCGTCGAGGTCGCCGCGCGCCATCGCCGCCTCGACCTTGCGGCGCTGCTCGGGCGCGAGGCTGCCGTGATGCAGCGCGATCCGGAGCCCGTCCTCGTTCATCCGCCAGAGTTCCTGGAACACGATCTCCGCCTGGGCGCGGGTGTTCACGAAGACGATGGTCGTGCCGCCGTCGCGCAGGCGCGCATAGACCTCGGGCATGGCATGGGAGCCCATATGGCCCGACCAGGGCATTTCCGCCGCCGTCTCCAGAACTTCGATGCGCGGCTCGACGCCCGCCTCACCAAGAACCAGCGACACATCATCGGCATCGCGGGTCGGCGACAGCCAGCGACGCAGCCGGTCGGGCTTGGCCACCGTGGCGCTCAGCCCCACCCGGCGCGCCTGCGGCGCCAGCCCGGCGAGGCGCGACAGGCCAAGCGCGAGGAGATCACCGCGCTTGTTGTCCTCGAGCGCGTGCAGCTCGTCGACGATCACGCAGCGCAGCCCGCCGAAGATCTCCGCCGCGTCCTCGTAGGATAGCAGTAGCGCGAGGCTCTCCGGCGTGGTCATGAGCATCTGGGGCGGGGTGCGGCGCTGGCGCTGGCGCTTTGCCTGGGGCGTGTCGCCCGTCCGGGTCTCGGCCCGGATCGGCAGCCCCATCTCGGCGATGGGGGTCTCGAGGTTCCGGTGGATGTCGACGGCCAGCGCCTTCAGGGGCGAGATGTAGAGCGTGTGCAGCCCCCCGGGCGCGGGATCGGCTTCGGTCAGCTCGACCAGGCTCGGCAGGAAGCCGGCCAGGGTCTTGCCGCCGCCGGTCGGTGCGATCAGCAGGGCCGAGCGGCCTTCGGTGGCCGCGTCGAGCATCGCCAGCTGGTGGGGATGGGGCGCCCATCCGCGCGACGCGAACCAGTCGGCGAGCGTGTCGGGCAGGATGTTATGCATTTGTTATCCCGAAGCCCTTTTTAAAAAACCTTCAGCCGAAGGCCCGGCGCAGGTCGGCGAGCCGCGCTTCGAGCGCATCGGGCGCGTAGGCCTCCCCCGGCACCACGCCCCAGATCGGGTTCGGCCAGGCCGCATCGTCCGTGAAGCGGGCGATCACGTGTATATGCAGTTGCGGGACCATGTTGCCGAGCGCCGCGACATTGATCTTGTCGGGCGCGAACAATTCGACCAGCGCCTCGCTGGCGCGGCTGATCTCGCGGCCCGCCGCAATCATGTCGTCGGGGGACAGGTCGTGGAAATCCCGCAGGCCGTCCCGGGCCGGCACCAGCACCAGCCACGGATAGTTGGCGTCGTTGAGCAGCAACACCTCGCAGAGCGGCCAGGAGCAGACCGGAACACTGTCTGCGGCGAGCTGGGGGTGGAGTTCGAAGTCAGGCATGACGGTCAGGCTCATCGGGCTCGGAGCTCAACAGTCTAGCGCGACGGGACACGGACCTCACCCGCTAGTGCAGACGGGTAATCCTGGGGCACACTGATGCCATCGAACAACCGACGGAAGCGTCATGAAAGCAGTCTGGTACGAGGAACTCGGGCCCGCACGGGATGTCCTGGAGCATGGCGAGATGGACGCCGCCGACCCCGGCCCGGGCGAGGTGCGGGTCAAGCTCCACGCCTCGGGCGTGAACCCGGCGGATGTCAAGCGCCGGGGCCTCGGCACATATGGCATGGAGCATCCGCGGATCATCCCCAACAGCGACGGGGCGGGCGTAATCGACGCGCTCGGCGACGGCGTGACCGGCCTTGCGGAGGGCCAGCGCGTCTGGCTGTTCAACGGCCAGCGCCAGGGCCGCGCGCTGGGCACGGCGGCGGAATATATCACCCTCGACGCATGGCTCGTGGCGCCCCTGCCCGACGCGCTCGACTTCGACGCCGGCGCGTGTCTCGGCATCCCCTGCATGACCGCCCACCGGAATGTCTTTTGCGACGGGCCGGTCACGGGCCAGACCATCCTCGTCACCGGCGGCGCCGGTGCTGTCGGCCACTATGCCGTGCAGTGGGCCAGCTGGGGCGGCGCAAACGTCATCGCGACGGTCAGCTCCGACGAGAAAGCCGAACACGCCCGCGCAGCCGGCGCGACACATGTCGTGAACTATCGCGCTTCCGACGCCGCAGAGCAGATTCTCGAGCTCACCGGGGGCGCCGGGGTGGACCGGATCGTCGAGGTCGATCTCGCGGCGAACATCGGACTATCCGGCCGGGTCATCCGCCCGGGCGGAACCATCGCGATCTATGCCTCCACGGGTGATCCCGAGGGCATCTTCATGCGCATGGCCCTGAAGAACGCGGTTCTCCGGTTCATGGTACTGCACAGCGTGCCGCGCGACGCGATCGACGCGGCGCGCGCGGACATCGCGAGCTGGCTCGCCGCCGGGCACGGCATTCACAACGTCGCCGCGACCTTCCCGCTTTCGGAATGCGCCGCGGCCCACGAGTACGTCGAATCCGGCGCCAAGCTGGGCACCGTGGTCGTCCGGCCTTCCGCGTGACGGCACGGATGCGCGATCCCTTGCCAAAGCATCCGACTTTTGTGACAAAAGACATCGAGTGGGGAGGCACCGAGCCCGAGGGTGCCTGAAAACACCCGCAGTTCTTGCGGAGGTTTGGACGTGAGTATCGTTCTCGATGGGGGAGCCGACGCCATCACCGGCGACGGCAAGCGGCGCGGCGTTTTGTGCCATACCCTGACATTCCTGCTCTGGCCCGGAATCCTGGCGGCCTGTCTCTATGGCACCTGGCTCGGCTTCGCCGCCGGCCATTCCGCCATCTACTTCAACATCACCTACCTGTTGCTGGCGGTGGGCCTGTTCGCGCTGGAACGCGTGCTGCCGCACGAACGCGGCTGGCTGGCCAACGACGGACAGATCGGCCCGGACCTGGCCCACACGCTGCTGAACAAGGGCTTCGCGCAGGTTCTCGTGGTCGTCGGCGTCACCATCGGCATTGCCGAGGCCGCTGCGAGCAAGGGCGCAGGCTACTGGCCGAGCGACTGGCCGCTGGCGTTCCAGATCATGCTCGGCATGTTCATCGCCGAGGCCGGGCTCTACACCGCCCACCGCCTCGCCCATGAATGGTCGTTCCTCTGGCGCTTCCATGCCGTCCACCACAGCGCGCCGCGCCTCTGGTTCTTCAACACCGGGCGGTTCCACGTGGTCGATACGGTGACGAGCATCCTCTTGAGCCAGCCGCTGCTGTTCCTGGCCGGCGCGCCGTCGGAGATCTTCATCTGGGTGAACTCGATCACCGCCTTCATCGGGATGCTGACCCACTGCAACGTCGAGATGCGGTTCGGGCCGCTGAACTACGTGTTCAACACGCCCGCCGTGCACCGCTGGCATCACTCGCGCATTCCCGAAGAGGGCAACAGCAACTACGGCGAGAACCTGATGCTCTACGACGTGCTGTTCCGGACCTTCTACTGTCCGGACCGCCGCCCACCGGCAAATATCGGGATCGACGGGCCGATGCCCGAGAGCTTCGTGGGCCAGGTCGCGCAGCCGTTCCGGCGGAACCAGGCATCCCTGCCAGCCGCAACGGGCGACGACTGACCGGCCTCAACGCTGCCGGGGCCGATAGAACAGCATCCAGGCGAACGCCAGGACCTGCAGCGCCAGGACCAGGCCGATGGCCGCGCGGTAGCCGGCGACCGCGTAGGTGCCGTCCGCGCCGACCGTCCAGATGTTGATCACCTCGCCCATGCCCCATTGGAGCGCAAAGGCGGCGCCGAAGATCAGCAGATTCTGGGCCGTGCTCGCCCGCCCGGCGAGTTCGGGGGGGAACATCCGCGCGAGCACCGCGAAGATCACCACCCCCGTCGTACCCGTGGCACCGAAGACGAACCAGAGGGCGGCAGGTGCCGCCGTCCACTCGAAGATCACAAACAGCTGCACCAGGATGAACAGCGCCATGCCGCCGGCCGCCGTCACCAGCGGCGGGATGTTCCGCCGCATGAGCCGCTCGGCGATCAAGCCGAAGACGATATTGCCGATCACGAAGCCCCCGGCCCCCGCCAGGAGAGTGAAGCTCACCGCACGTGAATCGAGGCCCGCGATGTCCCGGAGCCACGGTCCGGCCCACAGGGTCTGGATCGCCAGGAACCCGCCCTGAGACAGCGCCGCGAGGGGTGCCACCCGCCAGAACAACCCGCTGCGGTAGATCGACAGCATCCCGGCGATCCGCGACGCCATCGGCTCCGACGCGCCGGCCCGCTCGCGCTCGGGCACGACGAACCAGATCGCCGCCGCGACGACGACGGTCGCCAGCGCCAGCGCGACGAAGCCGTACCTCCAGCCCACCTCGGACACGATCGCCTCGGTGGGCGCAGTCGCCACCATCGCGCCCAGCCCACCGAATGCGACGACGAGCCCGTTCATGAAGGGCAGCTTCTCGCCCGGACACCATTCGCTCATCGCCTTGAACGAACCCATGAGGCACGCGGCCACGCCGAGGCCGATCAGCGCGCGGCCGGCGACGAGGCTCCAGAGCCCCTCGCCGATCGAGAAGACGAACGCGCCGACGGCGGCGATCAGCAACAGCACGGTCACCACGCGGCGCGGCCCGTGGCTGTCGAGATAGATACCCACCGGAATCTGCGCTGCGGCGAAGGTGATGAAGTAGGCGCTCGTGAGCAAACCCAGCTGCCCCGGCGAGAGCGACATCTCGAGCGCCAGGTCGGGACCGATCACCGCGTTCACGGTCCGGTAGAGATAGGAGAAGAAATAGCCGAGCGCGAAGGGCAGGAAGATCAGCGCGAACAGGCGCACCGGCGCGGGTGCCTCCTGCGGCCGGCCGGACAGGGATGCCATGGGCCTAGCGGCCCTGGAACTTGGGCTTCTCGCGGTTCTTGAACGCGTTGTAGCCGGTCATGTAGTCCTCGCTGTCCGCGTAGTCGAACTGGCCTTCCAGCTCGGCCCGGCTGAGCGGGCGCGGGTCGCCCAGCCGCTTGATCGCGGCCCGGTGATAGCGATGGGACAGGGGCGCGCCGTCCGCGATCCGCCGCGCGGCTTTCATGACCTCTTCTTCGAGCTCGGCATCCGGCACCACCCGGGTCAGGAGGTTCTTCGCCAGCGCCTCCTCGGCGGACAGCGGCCGGCCCTCGAGCAGGATCTCCGCCGTCACCGCGGGACCGCCCGCGTCCATCAGGAACTGGACGAGCCGGTAGCCGAGGAAGAGACCGATATTCTTGGCCGGCACGGCAAAACGGCCGGATTCGCCCGAGATGCGCAGGTCGGCGGCGAGCGCGAGCTCGAAGCCGCCGCCGATGCAGAAGCCGTGGATCATGGCGATCACCGGGTGGCGCGAATTGTGGACCCCGAGGAACGCGTGGTCCGTCGCCGCCTCATAGGCCTTCACCTTCTTGCGGTCCGAGCGCTCGGCCTCGAAGTTGGTGATGTCCGCGCCGGCGCAGAACGCCTCGTCGCCCGCCCCGCGCAGGACGATGCAGCGCAGATCGTCATCCTCACCCAGCGCCCCGATCGTGTCGCCGACGGCGATCCAGTCCTCCTGGCGCAGCGCGTTCCGCTTCTCCGTGCGATGCAGGGAGACGATGGCAATGTCGTCGCGGCGCTCGACCTGAACGATCTCGGTCATGGGTATCTTTCTTTTTTGTCGGGAATGACGGGGCGCAGTATCGCGCAAATCCCCGGTGGTTGCGAGGCGAACGCTAACGGATCAGGCCGCGCCCCGCGCCCGGGCTTTTCTGGTCGCGCAGCCGCTCGTCGGAGAACCAGGTAAGCGTGTCCTCGATCGCCTTGCGCTCCACGTCCCGGGTGATGAAGACGATCCGGGTCCGTCGATCCTCCGACGGCCACGCGTCGAGCACCGCGGGCGGATGGAAGACATGCTGTACGCCGTGGATCACGACGGGCTTGTCCATCTCCGCCACGTTGACGATGCCCTTGATGCGCAGCAGGTCGGGGCCCTTGAGCATCATGATGGTGTCGAACCACTGCTCCAGCGCGTCGAGGCGCAGCGGCTCGTCATAGGTCACGCAGAAGGAGCTGATCTGGTCGTCGTGGCGGTTCACGTCGTGCCCATGATCATGATGATGATGTTCATGCTCATGATGATGATCGTCCCCGTAGGCCTCGTCGCGTAGCCAGCCCGCCACGTCCGCGGTCTTGGTCTCGGGGTCGTAGAGCCCGGCGTTGAACAGGAGCCCGGGATCGACATCCCCATCGACAACCGTGATGCGCGGGGCCGCGGGATTGGCCGCCGCGATGCGCGCCTCGAGCGCTTCGCGCGCCGCTTCATCGGCGATGTCTGTCTTGGTCAGGAGCAACCGGTCCGCCACCGCCACCTGTTTCACGGACTCGAACTGCCGGTCGAGCGTGTCGGCACCGTTCGCCGCGTCGACGGTGGTGATCACCCCATCGAGGCGGAAATAGTTGGTCACAAGCTGGTCGGACATGAGCGTGTGCAGGATCGGCGCCGGGTCCGCCAGCCCCGTCGTCTCGATCAGCACGCGGTTGAAGGACGGCACGTCCTCGCGCAGGCGCAGCATCATCATGTCGCGGAGCGTGTTCACGAGATCGCCGCGCACGGTGCAGCACAGACAGCCGCTATTCAGCAGCACCATGTCCTCGCTGCCCGCCACCATCAGCTCGTGGTCGAGCCCGACCTCGCCGAACTCGTTGACGATCACGGCCGCCTTGTCCATGCGCGGGTCGTGCAGCACATGGTTGAGCACGGTCGTCTTGCCGCTGCCCAGGAAGCCCGTCAGCAGGGAAACGGGGATCAGTTCGTCCGGGGTTTCCGGCGCATTCTCGCTCATTCGTATCTCTCGCCGCGTGCCGCCCGCTTGACATTCGCCGGGCGCGAACCGTTATAACACGCGCGAAACCGGGCGCCGCAATGCGCGCCCCCTATCGAGAGCGGTCCCATGTCCGAGAACCCCATGTTCGCCCCGCGCCAGACCATCGAACAGGTCGAGGAAGGCCACGAACTCGCGCCGAAGTTCGACGCCGACGGCCTGATGCCCGTCGTCACCACCGACGCCGACAGCGGCGAGGTGCTGATGCACGGCTACATGAACGCCGAGGCCCTGACCAAGACCATCGAGACGGGCGAGGCCCACTACTGGTCCCGCTCGCGCGAAGTCCTCTGGCACAAGGGCGCCACGTCGGGCCTGGTCCAGAAGGTCAAGGAAATCCGGATCGACGACGATCAGGACGCGGTCTGGCTGCGCGTCGATGTCCAGGGTGGCGCCAGCTGCCATGTGGGCTACCGCTCCTGCTTCTACCGCTCGGTGCCGGTCGGCGCCGCGGACGATGCGCCGGTCACCCTCGGCTATGAGGAGACCGAGAAGGTCTTCGACCCGGTCGAGGTCTACGGCGACGCGCCGAACCCGACGAAGCTCTAAACACATCGTCCTGCCCGCGCAGGCGGGCAACCACGATCACAGGCGTTTGCCCGTTCCTACTTCGGTGTTTATGGACTCCCGCCTTCGCGGGAGTGACGAAGATGGGGACTAAAGCGTCTCCATGAACCGGACCGGTTCGCCCACCGGCGCGTCGGCGAGTTCCCCGTCGCGCATGACGACGTTGCCGCGGATGATGGTACCCACCGGCCAGCCGGTGACGGTCATCCCCTCATAGGGCGACCAGCCGCACTTGTAGGCGAGCCAGTCCGCTGTGATCTCGCGCTTCGCCTTGAGATCGATCAGCGTGAAGTCCGCGTCATAGCCTTGGGCAATGCGGCCCTTGCCGGCGATGTTGAAGATCCGCTGGGGGCCGGAGCACAGGAGATCGACCAGGCGGGCGAGCGACAGCCGGCCGTTGGCCACATGGTCGAGCATCACCGCCACCGTCGTCTGCGCGCCGGGCATCCCCGACGGGCTCGCGGGATAGGGCTGCGCCTTCTCTTCCCTGGTGTGGGGTGCGTGGTCCGAGCCGATCACGTCGAACACGCCCTGCTCGATCCCGCGCCACAGCCCGGCGCGGTGGGCCGCGTCGCGGATCGGCGGGTTCATCTGGGCGTAGGTTCCGAGCCGCTCGTAGCAGTCGGGTGCGGCAAGCGTGAGATGCTGCGGCGTCACCTCGCAGGTCGCCACGTCCTTGTACCCGGCGAGTATCTCGACCTCCTCGGCGGTGGTGATGTGCAGCACATGCACGCGCCGCCCGGTCTCCCGCGCGATCGAGAGCAAGCGCTTGGTCGAGCGGATCGCCGTCTCCTCGTCGCGCCAGACAGGGTGCGACGACGGATCGCCCTCGACACGTTCGCCCTTGCGTTCCTCGAGGCGGTACTCGTCTTCCGAATGCACCGACATGCGTCGGGTGCCGTTCGCGAGCACGCGGCGCACCGTCTCGTCGTCGGGCACCAGGAGGTTCCCCGTGGAGCTGCCCATGAACATCTTGACGCCGCAGCAGCCCGGCACACGCTCAAGTTCGGCGAGATCATCGGCATTTTCCGCCGACGCGCCCATGAAGAAGGCGTGGTCGGTCCACGCACGCCCCTTCGCGCGGGAAATCTTGTCGGCCAGCGCCTCGACGGTCGTGGTCAGCGGGTTGGTGTTGGGCATCTCGAACACGGCCGTGATGCCGCCCAGCGCCGCCGAGCGGGTGCCGGATTCGAGGTCCTCTTTCTGCTCGTTGCCGGGCTCGCGGAAATGCACCTGGCTGTCGATCATGCCCGGCAGGACGGTGAGCCCCGCCGCGTCGATGACGGTTTCGGCGTCGGCCGCGCCGAGGTCGCCCACATGGGCGATACGGCCGCCGCTGACGGCCACGTCGGTTCGAGCCAGCCCGCCGGTGGCCCAGACCTCGCCACCCCTGATGATCAGATCGTATGTGTCAGTCATGACGTTATTCGTATCACCCCGCAGCACCGCCTAACAGGGGCCGGTCATCCACAGAGGAGATCATTCGGCCTCGGCACCCGCGGCGAGCGCGCCCGCGAAGTCGGCCATCAGCTCGAGCACCCCCTCGGTCGCGTCCTTGTGGGGCGCGTGGCCGCAATCCGGCACCATCACCGCATCCACCGGCCCCGACGACTGGCGGCCGATCGCCTCGGGCTGGGCTGCGGTACCGTACTCGTCACCCTCGCCCTGGATCACCAGGGACGGACAGGTGATCCCCGGCAGATATTCCTCGATGTTCCAGTCACGGAAGGCCGGCGACAGCCAGATGTCGTTCCAGCCCCGGAAGGTCTTGTCACCGTCGGTGTGATGGCGCCCGATCCGCGCCGGCAGGTCGGTCGTCTCG
>Ga0181573_10004035_pt1 | contig 12643 bp, 7 predicted proteins | sample 101ome_25_FD_148643 | JGI IMG/M metagenome (GOLD analysis project Ga0181573, IMG submission 148643) | Coastal salt marsh microbial communities from the Groves Creek Marsh, Skidaway Island, Georgia - 101409BT metaG (spades assembly) | ecosystem: Environmental > Aquatic > Marine > Intertidal zone...
AAATCGAACGACGATGTGGTCGTCCCCCGGGACGTGTCGTTGCCTTTAGACGTGCACTCGCGACTGATGTGCCGATTTCGCTCGGGCGAGGAGTTTTACATGGTGAAAATCATCGAAAAGCGAGAGAGTCAGGAGAAACCGGGAGACGCGAAACACGTGGAATATTACGTGCACTACGAAGCGTTCAACAGACGCTTGGACACGTGGGTGAGCTTGATGGATTTTGATTTAGGGACGCTGGAGAAACCGAGAACGAAGGAAGCGGCGGAGGCGCAGCCGGGCAAAGACGACGGGGAGAAGGATCCGAAGAAAAAGAAACAGAAGAGAGATAACGATAAAAACGATGTGAAAGTAGAAAACGATGGAGTCGCGGCGGAGAACAAGATGAAAGGCCACGGTGGCGGCCACGGGAACGCGCATCCGGACCCGGAGCACGCCGAGTTTGATCCGAGGGCGTTGCAAGAACACGAGGAGTTTACAAAAGTCAGGAATATTTTAAGCATCGAGCTTGGGAATCACGAGATGGACACGTGGTATTTCTCGCCGTTTCCTCCGGAGTACAACGGAACCAAAAAGTTGTACTTTTGCGAGTACACTTTGGCATTTTTTAAGAGGAAAGAGCAATTGCAAAGACATTTGAAGAAGTGCAAGGTGCAACACCCGCCGGGGGAGGAAATCTACCGAAACGGCAAAATTTCCTTCTTTGAAATCGACGGGAAAAAGCACAAGATGTTTTGTCAGAATTTGTGTTACTTGGCTAAGTTGTTTTTGGATCACAAGACTTTGTATTACGACGTGGATTTGTTTTTGTTTTACGTCTTGTGCGAATGGGACGAGAGAGGTTACCACGTCGTCGGATACTTTTCCAAGGAGAAGTGTTCGGAGGAAGGGTATAACTTGGCGTGTATTTTGACGTTACCGCCGTACCAACGGAAAGGCTACGGGAAGTTACTGATTGCATTTTCGTACGAGTTATCGAAGAAGGAAGGGAAAGTCGGTACGCCGGAGCGGCCTTTGTCCGATCTTGGGTTAGTTTCCTACCGTGGATATTGGACGAGAGAGTTGTTGGCGTTGTTGGCGGATCCAAACAGACAGTTTGTGTCGATTAAAGATTTATCAGATTTAACGATGATTAAAACGGAAGATATCATCACGACGTTGCAACACTTAAACTTGTTGGCGTATCAGAAAGGCGCGTACGTGATTTGCGCGGCTCCGGATTTAATTCAGAAGCATTTGAAAAATGCAGGAGGACCAGGGGTGAAAGTAGACGCGAAGAAGATTATCTGGACGCCGTTCAACGCAGATAAAGAGTACGAAAAGTATCGCGGATAATAACATATAACTTAACTTAAAGATGCAATGAGCACCGATGTAAACTATATACTGGACCAAATGGTCACACAAACAACTTATACTATTATTAAACGCCTCCTAACGCTACGTATTTCGTTTCTAAAAATGCTTCCATGCCTTCTATTGCGCCTTCGCGTCCATAACCAGAATCGTTCATACCTCCAAACGGCGCCTCGGGCGCAGATATGGCCCCGGTGTTTATACCGATGATGCCGAAATTTAAACTTTCCGAAGCTCTGGTTGCTTTCGATATATCTTTCGTGTACGCGTACGCGCACAAACCGGCGCTCGTATCGTTGGCCAACTCGTACGCTTCCTTCTCGGTTTGAAAATCGGTCACGACTGCAATCGGTCCAAATAATTCTTCTCTCCATACCAAAGCCTTTTTTTTATCTTCTCCATCGGCGGGGACGATGCGTTTGCGTTTGATATCTTTGTCCATTCGCAAAATTTGCGGATACACGAAATTTGAATCCAAATCGTCCGTCGACCACCACGGCGTCGTAATTTTATCCGCGCCTCCGTAAAAATCTTCGCACGCTCGCATGATTTTCTCCTTTGCTTTCGTGTTGATCAAAGGTCCCAACGAAAATTGGCCTTTGGGATACGTTTTCGTGTTGTCCCCGACGGTTAATTTCCCGGCGCGCTCGCTAAACTTCTCGAAAAATTCATCAAACACACTCTCGTGAACGATGAACCGTTGAGGACTCACGCACGTCTGCCCGGCGTTCCGAAACTTTGCCATCATTGCGCCGGAAACCGCGCTATCGATATCCGCGTCCTCGAATACGATGAAAGGCGCGTTCCCTCCGAGTTCCAGAGACATTTGTTTCAAACCTCCTCGATTGGCTAACCACTTCCCGACTCTCGTGGAGCCGGTAAAACTAATCTTTTTCACCGCATCCAGTTCCGTCATCGCTTCCCCAACTTGCTCGCTTTCGTTCGTCACTATAACTTGTAGCGCACTTTGCGGGACTCCCGCCTCGTACGCTAATTCTACCAACTTCAACGCGCACAACGGCGTCACTTCGCTCGGTTTCAACAACACCGAGCACCCGCTCGCGAGCGCCGCCGCGACTTTCCTCGTCACCATCGCCGCCGGAAAATTCCACGGTGTAATTAACCCAACCACACCCACGGGTTGTTTGATTACCGAACATCGACTCGATGTCGACGTCGACGACGCCATGTTTCTCCCGTACGCCCTGCTCGCTTCCTCCGAAAACCACTGCACGAAAGAGTTCGCGTACGCCACCTCCCCCAACGCTTCGCTCCTCGGTTTCCCGTTTTCAAACGTCATCAGTTTCGCCAGCGTCTCTTTCTCTCTCTCGATGTTCTCGTGCCATTTTCTCAGAACGTTAGCTCTGTGTCGAGCCGTTTGCGATTTCCATCTTCCTCCTCCTCCTCCTCCTACATCGCTCTCGCGTTTGGTCGAAGAACTTTTGGTGTTATAAAAGTGTTCCGCTAAATACGCCACCTTTCGCGCGCACTCGTCTTTTATCCGCCTCGAAGACGACGACGACGACGACTTTTCTCGTTTTATTAGCTCGCTCGTCACCGTCGCGATCGCGGCCCCGGTCGCCGCGTTGCGCACGACCACCACATCCTCCTCCTCGTCATCGCGTAACTGTCGTCTTTCTTCTCGATATCTCTCGACGCGAACGTTCGACGAAAACGCGTTGTTGTTGTTGTTGTTGTTCTTTTCGCCGCCGCCTCCTCGAAAGTGCGCGAAGCACTCCTCCACGTTTAACAGAGAGAGAGAAGAGGAGGAACGAACGGTGCGCGCGGCGAGGAAGACGTTATCGTTGGAGGAGCAGCGCTTCGTCGAAAGTCTTCTCAACATCTTTTTTTTTTCTGTGGGGATTTCTCCACTGTTCTAAACTGATAAACACTTATTAACGCACTCGCGATACGAAAGAGACGCGCGAAAGAGAGAGAGAGAAAAAGACAGAATGCGTCTCGGCTGAGCGCGTTTCGTATTTTTCAGCTTTTTGCATCATCGAGAAGACGAAAAGGAAGAGGAGGAGGAGACGAGAATATCGAAAATGAATTCGCAACAACAACAACTACAACAGCGGGGAAAAAAGGAAGAGAAAAAGACGTTCGAGATACCGTTAGCCTCGGTCGTCTTCTTCGAGAATAGCGGCGGCGTAGGCTCGAAAACGAATACTTCTGATCGCAGCGACGAGAGTCTCGAATCTATTTTACAGTCGCTGCGCGCGGTCGCGGACGCGTCGGACGAGATTTATGGGAACGTGGAAAAGGAAATCGACCGGTTGGTTTCGAAAGCGCTGGAGATGGACGGGAGAGTGAGGCGGTGCGAACGGAAAATAGCGGGAGCACAGAGGAAGTATTACGATTGTAATAGTAATAATAATAGTGGTAATAATGTTGGTGGAGGAGAAGGAGGAGAAGAAGATTTGCTGGTGTTGGAGTCGTCGAGGAAGTACGTCGTCGTCGAGGACGACGAGGAGGACGGAGCGAAGCAGCGGACGACGACGAGAAGGATGATGTATTACGACGATGAGGTACGAAACGCGATTCAAAGAGCGAACGAAAACAGGCCAAAAAGGAGGGCGTTTAAAGACGTGGAGAATATGGCGATGCGCGCGAGACGCTACGGCGAGAGCGCGAGAGCGTTGGCGCGGTCTTTAATGAAAGGCGACGGGAAGTCGGCGGTAGGGGAAAGCGAGGCGGACCACGAAAGATTAGATCGCGAAGATAACGTGAGTTCGAGGAAACTGGGAGGTAATAGAGCGGACGTTAGGTTCGTGAATCGAAAAGGATCTTTGGCGGACGTGATGCCAGCAAAGACGGCGTTTTACGATTGCGAAGCGTTGCGTTTTGGAGGGAAAGCAAAAGACGGCGACCGAGAGAACGAAGAAGAAGAAGAAGAAGTCAGCAGGGACGGTAATGAAAAAGTGGGAGATCTGAGCGACGGTTTTGCGAAAAAACTTTTGCTTTCTTCGCCGCCACCGAAATCAATCGTACCTCCGGAAATCGTTCGAAGCGTGCGGATGCCGGATGCCGACGTGAATACAAACACTTCAACCTCGGGAGGGAACGATGATGGCAGAGACGCGAACGTCATGAGCGCGAAAAAGTCGTTAGAAAGCGTGTTCAGTTTTCGACCAAAGGCTTCAGAAGCCCCCGCTGTCGTCTTTCCTGGAACGCTTCTGTCGTCGATACCATCTGCGTCGAAGAGTGCAACCGGAGAGCAAAGAAAAGAAGGCTTTGGTGGGTCTGATGTGTACGAGTTTACGCTAACGTCCGAGAATCCGTACAGTCCGAGCGCGTTTCTGCGCAATCCTCAGAAGAAGAAAGCTCCATCGTCGAGGAAAAAGAAAAGTTCCACGCCGACGAGTCAAAAAAGTAGCGTTAGAAGTAGCAACAATAGCACCATCGCTATCAACAGACAGGCACCGTCATCATCGCCTTCTCCACCACCTCCGCCACCTCCGCCACCTCCGGCTTCGAACAACTCGAGGCAAGAAGTGCGTTCCCCTGCAGCGGACGACGGTGGACGAGGCGCCCTCATGGAAGCTATTCGGAGAGGTGCTAAATTAAGAAAAGTTAGCGTTTCGACGGAGCGAGATGCGCCTCGCGCGTCGAATGCGAGTGACGTTGATGACACCACCGATAACTCTGCCGCCGAAGGAGATAAAGCGAAAACTGCCAACGCCTCGAGAGGAGGGAGCGCGCAAATGAGAATGATGGAAGAGTTGGCGAATCAATTGCGACGACGGCGCTCGACCGTAGTTTCATCGCAAAAGAACAGTAGCAACACGAGATAGTAGTAGCGAGCGATGCTATGATGGTACTAGCTCATTCCGACGCGTGCGCGAGCGCATATGTAAAACACAAGAATCGATTCGCGAAATAATTTTTGCGCAAAGCGCCTGCTGGTCTAAATCTCTACATAAAACTACGCTTCTACGAGGCTATGCATTGCTGCTAAACTACCACGGAGTTATGTTCTAAAGTTTCGAGCGCAATTCTCCTCCTCCACCACTTTTGTCCCTTCGACGACTTTTGAACATATCCTCGAGAGGGAGCGATCTGTATTGCGCAAACGCTTTTTCGCGTTCGATTCGTCTCGCCTCGCCGTACGCTTTCTTCCATCCTTCATCGATTATTTCCAAAGCGACGCGAGCTCTCTCTTTACTCCTGCTCTTCTCGATCATCTTCCCAGCGAGACGAATAGCCTCTTCCATCGCATCGTTCTTGCTATCAAATACCTTCTTCTGCGCCAATCCTAACCGCACCGCTTCCTCCCCCGTGAGCGTGTCTCCAAACGCGCTAAACAACTTCGCGTTGTTTATCCCAATCGCTCTGCTCAGTTTCGAAGATAACCCCCACGACGGCATCAAACCTAACTCCATGTGCACGTCAATAAATCGCGCGTTTTTCGTCACCAATATCACGTCCGCTGCTAACGCGATCTCAAACCCGGCGTTTATCGCCGCGCCGTTCACCACGCATAGTATTGGCACTCGAGACGTTTCCATCGCGTGCACCGGGTCGGACTCGTAGTCTTCTTCGGACATTCGAAACACGCGCTTCGCGGCCGATAAGTTGATCCCAGACGAAAACGCCTCTTCCCCATCGCCCGTGAGTATCACGCATCGCGTCGACGACGACGACGAAGAAGCCTTTCCGATGGCTTTCGCGAGCGCTTTCAGCGAAAGTTCGGTTAAAGAATTTCGACTTTGCACGTCGGAGATGGTGATCACGCACACGTCGTTCGTCGCGAAAAGCGTTTTGTGTTCCACCAGAACGCGACTCATCTTTATTCTCTTTTTCTCGTTGTCGCGCTCTGTTTGGTTTTTTAATGTGTGTGTGTATATACCGTGTGCGCGCGTGCTCGCGTATTGAAGATATCCCCCAGTAGGGAATTCCCTTCACTTCATTTGCTCTGTTAACGCGCTTTTTAAAGTATCACAATCGATCCAAAGAGAGCTTCTACACACACATAACCGATGTTTGCTTCTGCGACCGCGACGACGACGAGAGTTTTCCTCTCCGCCTCTTCTTCTTCTTCTTCTTCTTCTTCTTCTTCGAAGCGAAGAATGCATGCAACTCCCCGCGCTATTGTTGCCGTTTCGGATAACAACAACAACAACGAGAAGATGAAGATGAAGATGAAGAGCGCGCGTCTCACCATCGCCACCACCGCCGCCGCGCTCTTCCTCACCTCCACCTCTTCAGCCTCCCACGCCGCCGTCGAGTGTAACCTCATCACTCCGTGCACGAACCCGCCTCCGAACGGGGAACCCAGATATATTTTACCGGGAAGTCAATACGACCCCGCGAAAGCAGCCGAGGAGTCGTATATGAGAGCGCTGGAAGCGAAGAAGAGTAAAGTCGCCGCCGAAACGACAGCAGCGGCGGTTGAAAGTACCACAACAACTGATGCTGCTGTAAGGGAAGGTGAAACTGCGACGACGGGGAATTGAGAGAATAAAATAGCGATAATTTACGCGCATGTGTGTGCGCGCGCGCGTGACATCCGAAAGTGTAATATCTTATTAATACGTATTTTAGGGGATTTGCTTCATTTCATAAACACACACTTTTATATATAATACTATTTAACGCGCGTTGTTTCTCTATCGTTATTAGTGTTCAAACGCTCTCAATCGCGTGGTCTTTTATATACAGAGAGACTGAATAGAAAGATATAGAGAGAGAATGTCGAAGCGAGAAGAAGAAGAAGAAGAAGAAGAAAACGCGGGTAAAATTCGAGACGAATTCGAAGCTTTGAAAGCGATATATAATATCAACGATGTGAACGACCTCGGGGGATGCGGCGAAGAAAAAGAAGACGAAAACTCGACGAATGCAGCAGTCGTTTTTATTCGAGAAGAAGAAGATGATAAAGAATCAGTAGAAGGGAAAAAAACTAACGCGTTTCGCGTGAGCGTGAATTTTGCAAACAAATCGCGCCTCGTCTTGTGCATGGATGCCGCTCGGTACCCGTCGCGCGCGCCGTTCGCGATCGAAGAGATGAAAACGCCGGATAACTTTGACTGGGATTTCGAGAAGCTCGTGAGAGAGACGAAGGATGCGATGCACGACAACGAAGTCTTCGCGTTTGAATTCATCGAGAAATACAAAGAAATGTTCGAACGAGAAGAAGCGGAGGCGAAGAGACGAGAGGAGAAAGAGAGAGAGGAGAACGAGCGAAGCGTGCGAGAACGGAGAGAGAAGCAGAAACGCATGAGCGAAGAGGAGGCAAAGACGAAAGCGGCGATCTTTCAAGATCATCTGGTGAGTTGGAAACACGAGGGCGACCCGAACGTGACGCCGTTGTTAGAGACGGAGCTAGCCGACGACGTACGAAAACGGTTCAAATCGCACGACATCGTGTGTTTTGAAAAATGTCGTTTTCAAGCGCACACGGTGACCGACGTCCAAACCATCAAAGAAATCAAAATAGCGCTGAAGCTCATCTTGCTCGACCCGAAAGTCCAAACTGCCACGCACCCGAGAATCTTCGCGTACCGAATACCGAACGACGACGATTTTAACGACGACGGCGAGACCGGCGCCGGGAAAAACTTAGCCACCGTTTTGCGTCTACGAGGGAGCGAAAACGTCTTCGTCGCCGTGACGCGGTGGTTCGGCGGAACCCACTTAGGACCGCAAAGGTTCAAAGTCATAAACTCGTGCGCGAGCGCGGCTTTAGAGGCGGTCGGTGCCAAAGGTTTCGAGAAAAAGTAAGTAACGTAAAGCAAAGTATCTCGTCATCTACGGAAGAAGAAGACGGAAGAAGAAGAAGAAGACGACGACGCACGCGTACCTCTCTGCGCACACACACACACACACGTGTAAACGCCGGTACGAGCGGCTGAGGAAGCCAAGATGAACACCACAACAACACAATCAACGAAGAGTGCGATTAGTAGTACCTAGTAGTAGTAATAATAGAGCCTTAGTGTAGTAAAAGCGTAGCATTTTAATATGATAGTTGTTGATACCGTTTTGAGAAAATAGTCGCGAGAATATTTCCAAGCTTTTCCGCAAAATAAAAAAAGCAACACACGGAATAAAATGGCGACCCCGACTGTGAGCGCGCGTCATCCTCGAGAGCGCGCGGCCGCGCAAAAACACCGCGTCTTTTTCGAGTCTTTGTCGTCGTCGTCGTCGACTTCAGTTTTGCTCGATAACGATGATTTCGTCAGAAGAAGAGGAAGAAGAAGAAATCAATCCGTAAGCAGCTTATCTGTTGTTCGCTCCGAAGAGTCGCTTTTATTGGAAAAGAAGAAGAACAAGAACAAGAGCAAGAACAAAAAGAGCGAGAAGGAGGAAGAGACGAAGAAAACCGAACACGGAAAGGCGACGTTCATGACGCACTTAGTCGCCGGTTTTTGCGGCGGCGCGTTATCGAGGACGGTCACGTCGCCGTTGAATGTCGTTCAGGTGCGAAAAATGACCAACCAGCTGACGAATCAGTGCAAACTGGTACCGTCGCTCGTGAAAATCGCGAAAAATGAAGGCATCAAGGCTTTGTTTGCCGGCAACGCCACGATGATGTTGAGGTACGGACCGAGCAAAGGATTGAATTTTGCCACGTTTCACTTCTTCAACTCGAATTTACACGCGTTTGTAGAAAAGAGGAGAGAGAAGAAAAGAGCGACGGAAACGTTTACTACTACGAGTAGCGGCGGTAATCATAACAATAGAAGGAGAAAGCGTAAAGAAGAAGTAGAAGTGGAGAAGAAAAAAGACTCGGAGATTTCGATTAAAATGCTCGCTGGGGCGTTGTGTGGGGTGAGCGCGTGTTTGTTGTTGTATCCTCTCGACGCGTATGCGACGAGAAAAGCGGCGGGAAAGATTTCGGAGAATTTTACGGGGCCGTTTTCGGTCGGGTTGGGAATCCATCACGTGGTGAAGAACGAAGGCTTCGGTGGTTTAATGCGCGGATTGACGCCAGCGTTGCTGGCGATTGCACCGGAAGCAGCGCTGACGTTCGGGACGTACGATATTATTGCCGAATGGTACAAAGACACGTTTAACAAAGAGTACGTCGAGCCGCACGTTTCCATGTGCGTGGGCGCAATTTCAGCGACTACCGGGCAGTTAGCGGCGTTTCCGATGGAGTTGATCGCGAGAAAAGCGGCGACGAATAGATTTTCTTTAACATTTCACGATACGTTCTGGTTAATGGCGATGAATAGAGGTATTGGGAGTTTGTACAAAGGTGCAAAGGTAGCCGCGACGCGTTGTATGCCGATGAGCGCAGTTTCCTTTGCCACTTACGAGATTGTGAAGCATTTGATATTGTCGTGCGATAACCCGATCGTCGAGAGCGTTTTTAAAGCTCCGCAAGTAAGCGAGTAAGTTGAGTTTCATAATTTTAGTTGTGTTGTACCAGTAAATATCGTCATCGATCTAACAAATCCATTACCACTACGTGCTATTTTTTTCTACGCGAGCCGGGGGCAAAAAAACTTCTACTGCATTTCAATCGAGCGAGAACTTTGCTCTGTGGGAATATAGCACCATCGCTAAAAACAGATGCATAGCGAGGAAATACAGCGCAAAGAAGCTGCGGAAACCTCTGCTCGATAACAACGCTTTCCCTCCAGCCATGGCCAATCGATCGTGCGTGGCTAAATTGGATGCACCTCCATCCTCGCTTTCCGTGCGTTTGAACGCGTTGAACGGATTCAGGCGCGCCAGATAACGCTCGCGGTATCTACCCACGACGCCGCCTTCGTCCCCGCCTAAACTAGCGCTTTCCAAATCTCCGTGTCCGCCGCCAAAACCACACCCGTATCGCTGCGCGCGTTTTCGCATGCCGTCTGAAATCGCCAAACGGTCCACACCAATCGTCACGCCCCCGACGCCGCACGAATACCTAGCGCTTTTGTTGGCTGATTTTTCCGATTCTAAGGAGTCGCTCAAAGGCACGCCGGATTCGTCAACGCGAAGAATTTTGACCGCCGCGGAGGCACCACCCGATAACTTCGAAGCGTAGTATTTTTGCACGTACCTAATCTTTTCGAAAAGTTTAACGTTGTCTTCTTCGAGTTTTGCAACTTTAGCGCTCGTCGAGGAGAGTTCAGTCGTTACGCGAGCTTTCTCCTCGTCGAGTTCAGAAACTCGCCGTTTGAATCGGTCTCTTTGTGAAGCTAAGATTGCAATCATATCAGCATCTGAGTTTGACGTTGTTCCTGTCGTCGTTGCCGAAGATGATGATGCATCATCTGTTGCGGCGGACGGTGTCGATGTCGTGCGCTTCGCTAAGTCATCCTCTAAAACTGAAATAGTTTCCGCCGCTTGCATCAATTTCGTCTCCGCCGCGACCGCTCTTTCGATGGCTACTTCTTTTTCCTTATTTGCATCATCCTTTGCGCGTTTCGCGACGGCAATCTCTGCGGCTAATCTTCTGTTTTTATCTCGCACGGCTATGAGCGCTTTGCCGCCGTTGCCTTCTTCTTCCTCTCCTTCGCCTTTTTCGTTGGTATCGTCGCTACCCCTAATTGCCATAGCTTCGGCCACGTCGCCATCTTCAGAATCCACCAGCGCTTGCAAAACTCGCACGCGTTCTTTTAATTCCTCGACAACTTTCGCCCCACTCATTTCCGCATTGCTCTGTTCCTTCATAAGTTCTCTCTTCGTTTCTTCCAACTTCAACTTCGTCTCCGTCAATTGTTTCGTTAAACTCGCGACGTTCTTTTCCGCCTCTTTCGCCTTCTCCACCGATGCCTTCTCCATCTCTTCCACGTCTTCTGCTAGTTTGGCAATCATCCTTTCTTTCACTTGTAATTTCTCCTCCAAAGCCGCGATGCCGAGTTCTGGGAGACTGTTACTATTATTCCTCATCATCACACCTCCGTTGTTTGTCTTATTCACGAATTCCTCCTCCCGCTTCTGCAATTTCTCAACTTCGAGCTTCAAACTCTCTCGATCTTTTGCTAACGTCGATTTCATCTCCATTTCGTTATTTTCTAAATCAAAAATGCGACTCTGTGCCTCATCGTGTCTCTTCCTCAACTCTCGTAAATTTTGCTCCGCCTCGGCGAATTTCTTCCTCGCTTGATCCGCCGCGTTTTCCGCCGCTGTTTTTCGAACCTCCAACGTTTTAGTCTTCTTCTCCACTTCCCGAGTCAAGCGCTCTTCGAAACCTTCTCGCTCTTTCTCTAACAATTCAGAATCCACCGTGCTTTGCTTGCTCTTTTCCAACTGTCGAAGAGACACGTCCAACTCGCTTCGCAACGCAAACGTAGCTTCTATTTCTTCAATCGCCGAGATCAAGATGGAATCTTCTTCCTCCTCTTCTCCTTCTCCCGTCGATGACGTCGACGAAGCATTCTCTCCTTCCTTTTCATCGTCTTCGTAACTCGTCTTCACTCGTTCGCGCAAACGTTGCACCTCTTTCAGCAGCGCCTTCACCAGCGCGTCTTTCTCCTTGTTCGTTTCCTTCACGTCCGTCGATGCACCATCACCATCAGTTGTTTGCGCCGGCGGTTTCTGCGCCCTCTTGACAATCTCCATCAATTTCAAATCCGCTTCCTTATCCTCCTTTTTTTTCTTCGCCTTCTCTTCCTCTTTTGCCTCGCGTTTCTTCTCGCTCGCGCTCTTCTCGCGCGCTTTCCGCGTTCGAATCTGCTTCAACTTGCGCACGACGTCTTTCCCTCTCTCGGTCATCTTACCACCACCACCACCACCACTAATGGTGTTCTCTTCGTCGTCGAACGTCACCAACCCGGTATTTTCGAGCCTGTTGACGATTTGTTCTTCGACCAAGTCGAGCGCGCTGTTCATCATTTTATCCATCTTTTTTCGCGCGCGCGCGAGTTGTTCGAGTCGTCGTGCGTTTACGAATGTGTTTGCTTGCGCGCGTCTTTGATTTTCTGTCGATTTTTTTTTGTATCTAAAATACGATAAAATACGCGGAAAAAACCTCAAATGGCACCATCGAGCGTCGGTGCGCACTCGGGAGGACGCGCGTTCACCGCACCTCGCGCTTTACTTTTCGCAAAGAAGAAACGCGAACGCGAGAGAATGTTGCGCGCGATCGGTAAAAAAGTCTTCGCGTATTCGTCGGTATCATCCTCCTCCGCGAGAGGGAAGAGCGACGACGACGACGACGACGACGACGACGACAACGACGTGAGCGGAGGCGGGGAGATCGAAGGACGACGACGACGACGACAACAACAACAACAACAACAACAGAACAAAAAAGTGTACCTGTTCACGCGCTCGCGATGCGATGGCGACGCGACGATGGCGAAAGTATTGGGCGGGAAAGGCGCCGGATTAGCGGCGATGACCA
>Ga0181573_10004037_pt1 | contig 12641 bp, 4 predicted proteins | sample 101ome_25_FD_148643 | JGI IMG/M metagenome (GOLD analysis project Ga0181573, IMG submission 148643) | Coastal salt marsh microbial communities from the Groves Creek Marsh, Skidaway Island, Georgia - 101409BT metaG (spades assembly) | ecosystem: Environmental > Aquatic > Marine > Intertidal zone...
GGGTCGAGTTCGCATCAATCGAGCGGCGGCGGTGGCGGTGGCGGGGGCGTGGGCGGGGGCGGAGGGGGGGGCGGGGGAGGGGGCGCGATACGTGCGCCTGAGCTACCGCGTCGCGCTGCCCGCGGCGCGCGCGTTCTTGCCACGCGCACGAGGTTAACGATGGGAACGATGGGGGCGCCTCGCCGCGCGACGTCGTATCGCAGTGGACCGCCGACTTGGTTCGCGCGGTTCTGGGATCTGAGAACGATTTAGCGGCGCTAAGCCGCGGGCGCCCAGCCGCGGGCGCCCGGCCGCGGGCGCCCGGCCGCGGCGCCAGCCGCGGCGCTAAGCCGCGGCGCTAAGCCGCGCCGTCCGCAGCGATGGGTCGTCCAAGACGGGCGTACAAGCGTCTTGCCCCCCGCGTGGGGCGGTGTGCGTGTGCCGTGTAGCGTCGGCCATCACCTCCGAGGATGGAGAGGCTGGCGTGGCGCGCTCCGGGGACGATGAGGAGCCCGGAGGACGATGAGGAGCCCGGAGGACTGCGGCTCGCGGGGATCCGCGGCGCGCCTAAGTTCATGACGGGCGCGGCGACGCCGCGGCCTTCTCATTGGTGCGCGCGGGGCGCGCGGGGAGGGCCGAGCGTGGGAGCTTATCGAGCGCGGGGGCTGCGGTGACCGGCGATGTCGACGACCGCCGTCGATGCGACCGCGCTGACGGAGCGCGGGGGGTCTCCCGCGCTCCCCTCGCGCCCCGACTGGGTTGAATTCCTCGGAGCGCCAGGGTGTCTCCCACATCGGCGCGGGTGACCTGAGCCTCCTCCACGCAGGGCCCCACCGGGATGCTCCCGGGCTGCGGTGACCTGCGACGTCGACGACCGCCGTCGATGCGACCGCGCTGACGGAGCGCGGGGGGTCTCCCGCGGTCGCCTCCTCCTCCACCACCTCCTCCTCGCTCTCACCGCCTCGACCTGGTGAGCTTCTTGTAGCACATGGCGTACAGACATGCGTCCGAGTGCGTCAGAGTTTTCAACATGTTTCGTCTATCTAAAGTAACATCGTTTATTCTCATTCTCCCTCCGCTGGGTATTCCCACTCGCACGCGACCATCTTCCTGATCGTCACGTGCGGCCCAGCAACTTCAACACCATCCGGCTCCGGCTTCACAAGAGTATCCTCCGAGAGAATCTTGCCCGTGCAGTACTGCTCGATTCGCCACCGCGGGATCGGTCCCCAAACCCTCTCGATCCCAATGTCATCGACGTGCAGGTAATTCCAAAGTGCTTGTGGACCAGTGATTGTGTCCCATCTTGTGCTCGCCTCCTTCGTAGCGCGTTTCGTCGCCTCCCCCTTCGAAACCGCCGCGCTCATCAAGCTCAGCGGCGTTGAACCGTCTGCGAGCGGCGGCGCGTCCGGGGGCGCGGGATTTCTGCGCATCGTCTCCACGCGCTTCGCCATCTTCTGCTGATGCGGCGATTTCCACTCGCGGCCCTCCCTGACCGCGTCCTCCTTGCCGCTCTTGAATTCGATCGCCGTGTTCTTCATCCTCTGCAGGAGCCCGTTCCAGAGCACATCGTTGAACATCCGCGGCGCATCCTGCATTTTCGTGTGCAGGACGAACTCGGCGACCTCGAAGGCCGCCGAGTATCCCTGAGCCCACCGGAACGGACCCGACTGCCCAAACCCGTATCCCAGGTTCGTCATGGATAACATCGGGGTGATGAGCTTGAGGCCCGTCCCGGGGGTGTACAGGAATGCCTTCCTCGTTGTGCTCGAGAAAGCGCCCGCAAGGCGCCCTAAGGTCGGGGACAACAGCAGCATGGCGTCGTCGTCGAACTCGACGCAAAACGAGCCTTCGAGTCGATCGAGGACGCCCCCTGAGGCGTAGAACTCGTGCTCCACGTCAGCCCCGACGAGGAACACGTCGTCCACCTTGTCCGACCTTAGGACCATGCCGGTGAACTCATGCTGGAGGATCTCGCGCGCGGCGGCAACCTGCTGCCGCGCGCCCTTCACAGTCCCGGTGGGCTTCATCTTGTAGTACTCCTGGAACTCCTCCGCGCTCATGTCGTGGAAGGGGAACATATTAAACGCGAACACGCGCGCGTCGTGCGGGTCGACGCCGAAGATGATCTGCAGCAGCAGGAACAGGATCCAAAAGTACCAACACATCGTGTCCTGGTAGTTGTTGAATATCCCGCACCCGCTGAACTCGTGCGTCATCTCCTCCTTCGACGTCACCATCATCGCGTCGTCGGGCCTGGCCCAATTCGCGATGGCGACGGCTCGGAGCGACCTGCACGTCATGACCGCGTACGGCGCAGAGTGGACCGTCTTGATGCCGAACTTGCCGAACAGCGAGTCCGCCAGCACCGAGTACGGTTTTACCACCTCCCGATCGAACCCTTCCACCGTGCGCGGACCCGTCGTTCCATCGGTGGAGGTCCGCTTCGTCGAACGCGCCACGTAGCCAGCGATCTCGCCGACGAACCACGTGAGCTTCGCGACACACGTCGAGCCGGGGAGTTTGGCCACGGTCTCATCCCACGTGGTCCCCTTCTCGAACGCGAGCGCGAGCTTGTTCGCGTGCGCCAAGACCTCCGCGGTGACTGCAGGGGGGGAGGGTCATACGAAGGAAGCGAGGAAAGCGAGTTTTTTTTGCGAGGAAAGCGAGGTTTATTTTTTGCGAGGAAATCTGGTTTAGGTTTTTGGGAGGAAAGCGAGGCCCGCGTGGTGCACGGGGTTGCCGCGCGGGATAAGTCGACGAAACGGGGTCGGGGCGCACCGACGGGCTCGTTCACATCTTGCCCCGAGCCCGCATCGACCAAGGGGTTGGGAGGTCTATGAGGCGCCCGATCGGCCCCGGTCTCCCGCTTCGCATCCGTCTCGTGCGTCGAGGTGCGGCGCACGTAGCCGCGTTTCCCAACGCCTCCAACGGTCACGAAGAAAGCGCCCTCGGCGACCGCGGCCTTCTCCTCTAGCGTATTGACGACCGCGTTCGACGCCCGGAGCGACTCGAGGTGGGCGTTACTCTTCACCTCGAGCATGACGCCTTCCTCGCGAGAGACCCGAAGGAGAGCGTCGGCGTACGTCGCCTCGAGCTGCTTTAGCGCGTGAGCCGCCTCGTTGGCTTCCCTCCGCCTTGTGTCCGCGGTATCGGGCTCTCGCGGCGGCGCCGTGTGAGGGCTGTGCGGCACCACCGCCGCCGACAGGCCCCGGTTGAACAGGTGACCGCCACGGCTCCTCCTCGGCTCCATGGTGCGTGTCGAGCGCGGTTCGGAAGTGAGGGGTGCCCTCCGTCGTGGCTTTCTTACCCCTGTCAGGTTTTAACTGAGCTGCGCAAGTGAGAGATCCAGCATAAACCCTAAACCCTGAATGAACCCTAAACCCAGGAAGTATTCCGATAGGATTTTTTAGCCAATCGGATTGTTCGGAGAGAAGCAGCCAAAATTCTGACTGATTCTACGTTGTGACTAACTCCAAATAGTAGTAAAGTCTTACTGTTTACTTGTGCATTTTCCTAAAACCCACCGCCCCCGGAAAAAAAAACTGAAAAAATGGCGAGAATGGTGACCTCGGCTGCTCGACCACACCAGGTCGCGCGATCTGAGCACCGGCAGGGTTAGACCCGCCGCGAGCGTGCGAACACTTCAGTCCCGCGCTCATACGGGCGAGTGAAGTCGGTTACCTGGCGCCTCTTCGATTCGAGCGCGTCGACTGAGCGTCTCATCAGCGTTCTCGAGCAAGGCCGCGGGCGAATCTCTCTTAGACTCCTGTCCTCCGTCAGCGGAACATTCGGCAGGCATGCAGACTCCAGACTGGGGCGCCCTCGAGGCCGTGGACGGCGTGCGTTTATCATGGTGAGCTCGTTGGAACCCGATCGCGACGCGTCTTGACGACGTCGACGCGCTGAGCCGCGCGGCATTAAGCGTGCCGTTGTGGAATAATTCTGGGGCCAGCCCCGGCTGCCCGATTCCGCCTCCACGATCTGACCTCCGCGCCCTTAAACCCCCACTTTTTTACCACGACAGGAACGTCTGGCCCAACTCCAGGATGGAGGCACAGAAGTGCGTCGTTCCCTTCGGCGCGCTGGTCACCCCGCGCAAGGTTCTGCCCGAGATGCCCGTCGTGCCCTACGATCCCATCCGGTGCAAGGGTTGCGCGGCGTGCCTCAACCCGTACGCGCGGGTGGACTTCAACGCGAAGCTGTGGATCTGTCCCTTTTGCTACACGCGAAACCACTTTCCCCAGCACTACGCGTCCATCAGCGAGACCAACCTCCCCGCCGAGCTGTTCCCCACCTACACCACCATCGAGTACCAGCTCCAGAGGCCCGCCGCGTCGCCGCCGGCGTACATGTTCGTGGTGGACGTGTGCCTCATCGAGGAGGAACTCTCGGCGCTGAAGCAGTCCCTGACTCAGGCGCTGTCGCTGCTGCCTGAGAACGCGTCCGTGGGTCTGATCACGTACGGGACGCACGTGCACGTCCACGAGCTCGGTTTCGAGGAGTGCCCCAAATCGTATGTGTTCCGAGGGTCCAAGGAGTTCACGTCGCAGCAGATCCAGGATCAGCTTTTCCGATCGACCGGCGGAGCGAGGCCGAGGCCAGGGCAGCAGGCGAACGGCGCCGCGGTCACCGGCCACCAGTCCAAGTTCCTGGTGCCCCTCGCCGACTGCGAGTTTCAGCTCACGTCCGTGCTCGAGGAGCTGTCCAGGGATTCTTTCAGCGCCCTGCCCGACTGCAGGCCGGCGAGGTGCACGGGAACCGCGGTGGCGGTGGCCGCGACGCTGCTCGCCTCGTCCGTCTCCAACACCCCCGCGCGTGCGATGCTGTTCGTGGGTGGTCCCGCGACGGACGGCGGCGGCCAGGTTGTGGGTAAGGAGCTCGAGACGGCGATGCGCTCACACAAGGACATCGCAAAGGGCGCGGCGCCGTTCATGATGAAAGCGACCAAGTACTACGAGACGGTGGCGACACAGCTGTGCACCAACGGGCACTGCCTGGACGTGTTCGCGTGCTCGCTCGATCAAGTGGGTTTGGCGGAGATGAAGGTGTGCGCGGAGAAGACCGGAGGGATGGTGGTGCTCGCAGAGTCATTTGCCAACACTGTGTTCAAGACGTCGTTTGCGCGGATGTTTACCACCGAAGGGGAGGATGCGCTCGGGGTGAGCAGCGGGGGCGTCTTCGAGGTGATCACCTCGCGCGACGTCAAGACCGCGGGTTGCGTTGGGCCGTGCGCGGCGCTGGACAAGAAGACCCTCCCTGGAGCCATCGCGGATGCGCCCGTGGGCAGCGGGGGAACAACCGCGTGGAAGCTGTGCTCGCTGAGCAATGACACCAGCCTGGCGGTGTTCTTTGAGCCCGCAAACAGGGGCGACGGAAAGGACGGGACGCAAACGGCGCCCCAGCAGCAGTCGCAGCAGTTCTTCCTGCAGTTTGTCACCATGTGCACGGTGCCGAGCGGGGAGACGCGCCTGAGGGTCACAACGACCACAAGGCGGTGGACGGAGGGTGCCAACGTCAACGACATCGCGGCGGGTTTCGACCAGGAGGCTGGCGCGGCGCTCATCGCCAGGCAGCTCACGTGGAAGATGGAGACGGAGGATGAGTTCGATTGCCCCGCGGCGACCAGGTGGCTTGATCGTTCGCTCATCCGCCTGTGCCAGAGGTTCGGTGACTACCGCAAGGATGACCCAGCATCGTTCCAGCTCATGCCCCAGTTCTCCATCTACCCCCAGTTCATGTTCAACCTGCGCAGGTCCCAGTTTGTCCAGGTGTTCAACAACTCTCCGGACGAGACCGCGTACTACCGCATGATTCTGTGGCGCGAGAACGTCCTCAACTCCCTGGTCATGATCCAGCCCACGTTGATGGCATATTCGTTCAACGGTCCCCCCGAGCCGGTGCTGCTCGACGTGTGCTCCATCGCACCGGATCGGATCCTCGTCCTGGATGCGTACTTCTCGGTGGTCATCTTCCATGGTCAAACCATCGCGCAGTGGCGCAAGGCCAACTACCAGGAGCAGCCTGAGCACGAGGCGTTCAAGCAGCTGCTCGAGGCGCCCAAGGCGGATGCTCAGGAAATTCTGGGGAGAAGGTTCCCGGTGCCGAGGCTGGTGGACTGCGACCAGCACGGGAGCCAGGCGCGGTTCTTGCTCGCCAAGCTCAATCCAAGTGCGACCTACAACAGCGCGGGGATGGGAGGAGGGAGCAGCGACATCATCTTCACCGATGACGTGTCGCTGCAGGTGTTCATGGAGCACCTTAAGCGCCTGGCGGTGGCTTCGTAATTAATTAGTAGCGGGGTTTCAAACAAACAAAGGTGTTGTCCATCTCAACTACGATAATTTACACCGAGGGTCGCATCGAACGCAACCCCTTCTGTGTGTCTAAGACGGTATGTTTTGCCTAACTCATATGTGGTAGACATCAAGACAGTTCCCTCCCAAAGAGCGCCAAAGTCAACCCGCGCTCAGAAATAAAAATTTCTCGACGGCGCAGGCCGCCTCTGCGGCCTCTGCGCGTAAACCCCACCGTAACCCTGTCCCATCTGAGACGGCGGAAGCCCAACGCGCCTGTTCGCGCCCTCTTCCCTGTTGCTCAGCCCCACGCGCCTTCCCGCGACGCCAACCTTGTCCCCCGCATCCACGCCGGCTCCGTTGACGCGCATGTTCTTCAGCGCCCCGAGTCGATCCGCGGCGACGTTCTCCTTCTCACCGGGTCCCTTGATACCCGCGGGCACGAGGCCCGCACGCGCCAGCACAGCCTTGGCCCGCTCAACTCGCGCGGCGGCGTCCTCCCTCACGCTCTGCAGGTCCTTCACGCCCCGCTCCAGCCTCTCCCTCGCCTCCATCTCGGGCCTGATACCCCTCGCAGCCGCAGCCGAGGGGCCAGCCGCGGCGAACGGCCTCGCCACCGCGGGCTTCCTGTCCGCCGCGTCGTGCTGCTTGCCCACCGGCACCTTCACGCCCCTGGCGTACTCGCCGACGGCGGGTCGGCTGACGCCCACGGGTCGGCCGTAGTTGTACCCCCCGCGGTCGTTGTGCGCCACAACGGGCCGGTCGTCTCGCGATCCCCCAGATCCCCCAGATCCCCCCGATCCGCCTGGCCCGCCAGACCCCGAGCTCCCGGAGCTCCTCGCGCTCTGGGCGTCGTCGTCCTGGGGCTTAGGCGCGGGCTCGGGCGCGGCGACGACGGGCGGCCTGGGAACCTGCGCGGGGGCAGCCGCGACGGGCGCGAGCGCCGGCGGCGGAGCCTGGTCCGGGTAGTTGGGCGCCGGCAGACGCTTCTTGAGCATGCGGAGGTTCTTGGGAACCTTGATCGTCCCGAGGGTGACCGCGCTGCTGGGCTCACCTCCGACGGCGTTGGTGGGCTGGGGCACGGCGGGCTCGGGCTCGGGCGCGAGGTGCGCGCGGCGGCGAACGCTGGGGTGGTCGAGAACCGCGTCGATGTTGGGTCGCTGCGAGGGCTCGAGGATCATGAGCCACTTGACCATCTTCTGCATGTCTCCGCTGTACACCTGGGGCAGCGCGGGGATCTTTCCCTTCATAACCTTGAACCGGAGCTCCTCCATGCTCCTCGCCTCGAAGGGCACGGTGAAGGTGCACATCTCGAACAGGACGCATCCGAGCGCCCAGACGTCCGAGTTGAAGGTGTACGGCCTGTTCCTCCAAACCTCGGGGGGCATGTAGTGAGGGGTGCCAATCTGGGTGTTGGTCATGTTGTTCTTCATCAATTTCGCGACGCCGAGGTCCCCGAGCTTGACAACCTCGCCGGACATGCGCAGCACGTTCGCCGTCTTCACGTCGCGGTGAAGGATCTTCTGCGAGTGGAGCGCCTGGAGGCCCCTCGCAATCTGGATGAAGTAGGACCAGATGAGGTCCTCGGGGAGAAGCTTGCGCTGAGCCTGGCGCTTGCGCAGCGCCCTGGACAGATCACCGAAGGGTGCGTATTCCATGACGATGCATAGGCGGTTGCCGTCGATGAACGCCTCGTGGAATCCGCTGATGGCCGTGTTCTGCTGAACCGACGCGAGCAGGCGAATCTCGTTGACCGCATCCTGGCGCTCCTGCTGGGACAGGTTGCGCACGTTCGTCTCCTTCAACGCGTAGATCTTGTTGTCGCTCAGACGGCGGACGCGATACCTGATGCATAGGAAAGGAACGGGTGAGGCTGGTCAGCACGTGGTGTCAATTTAGGCGCTCGGAGACCTCGCGGGTGGCGCCATCTAGCCCGCGGAACCGCGGGGGAACCTGGCTTGGGAAAAAACTTCGGGACCGGTCGACGATGCCCGGAGGATGCGCGCGCGGCGATGACGCGACCGGCGATGGTTCGAATCGATGCGCTCAGGTGCTTCATCGAGTTCTTATGATCGCATCCGTCGCATCCACACGTGGGGAAAGTCCCGCATACACGGTGGATGCCCTCGCGCCAACGCCGATCGGCCCACGGTAACAACCTCCGGTGCTGGCGAAGCGAGGGAAAAACCTCCGTAACGCCGGTCGACGCCGGACGGAAGACGCCGAATGGCGGCGGTATACTTACACGCTGCCGTAGCTACCCTTGCCGAGGAACTTCTGGACCTCAAATCGGGTCAGGAGCTCGCGCTCCGGGGCTCCTGCCATGTTCGCGCGCGCTCACTGGCCTATCGTTCGGCGCCTGCAGCGGGAGCTGTACCGGCCGAGATGTCGGTGCCGCGGTCAACGATGTGGACCGGAGAACGCTCGTTCGGTCGTTCGCGCGGATGTGTATCAGACACGTGTGCGTCGATATCGATTCGACGATACGTGACGTTTGCGTCTCGTGCGTGTGCGTGTGCCGTGGAACGACGCGCGCGCTGCAGTGGCGCCGTCGGGGTGCGTCGGGCGTGCGGTGACTCGGGTCGTGTCACGGAGCGTTTCCCGGCGAGATCGAGATTTCCGTCACGGGAGTTTGGCATTTCGCATTCGTGACATCAACGGACTCAAGAAACGACGGTCTATCGTCTCCAAATAACTTTACCTTGAGGCAATTCGGTCTTGCAGATTTCGGCCTCTCTCGCTCGGCAGCCAAGCAAGACAAGTCTCGCCGGCTGGCATGATGCAAGACTCCACGGGCTGACCTAAAACCGCGATTGGAGCGCGACAGTCCCCGCAGATCTCTCTCCTCGTCGTCCGAACGAGCGGCCGAGCCGAGCTTCGAAGGACCGAGGGAAAGGAGAGAGGGGAGGACTTCCAGGCGTCGCTCCCAGATGTCCTCCGACGAGGGCAAGCCCGCCACCACCGAGGGCACCGAGGACGCGAACAAGGAGAAGCATGTTTTCGCCGCCCCGGCGCCGAGGCCTCCCGGCGGTGGCTCGCTGCTGGGCCTGGACCGGCTCGCGCGGGAGAAGCGCGCGGCGAACCAGGCGAAGGAATCCGCGGCGAGGAAGCGCACGTCCATGATGGAGGACGACGAGCTGGGCGGCGGCGGCGGGAACGACGACGACCGCGCGGGCCCGTCCACCACCGGCAACCGGGGCGGCACCCTCGGCAATCCGTCCAAGCGCCAGTTCCGGGGCCACCGCGTCGAGACCCCGAGCCACCCGGGCGGACTGAACGAGGAGGCGCGCCGCGAGATCGACGAGCGCAGGAAGGATAGACACCGCGGGGTCACCGCCAGGAGCCAGGATCGAGGCCGGGACAGGTCGAGGGACAGGGATCGAGGTAAATTTGAGCATCGAGGAGATCGTCCGCGCCGGGGCTCGTCTCGAGACGGGGACACAGCTGGCGGATCGTCAGCGCGGGGTCGACGCGACGACTCGCGGGATCGCGCTCGCTCGCGGGGCGGCGGGTCGTACGGCAACGCGGACTGGGGCCAGGGCTTCGGCGGCGGCGGCGGCACCGCGAGGGGCGGCCCATCCGATCGAACGCCCGGCAGGGATCGCGCCGGGATGGAGGCCATCCTGGCGCGCGGCAAGAGAGGGGGAAACGGCGACGGGGGCGGTGACGACGGGGAGTGGGAGGAGACCCCGGCGGGGGCGGGGGCGACGGCGAGGGCGTCAGCGTCGCCGTGGACCGATCGCGCGACGGACCGGTTCACCAGCGGGGGCTCGTGGGATTTCTCGGCGCCGCAGCCTTCGTCGGCGAGGAACAGCAACCCGACTCCGGGGTCGTCCAGGGGATCTCACAATCAATCCGGTTCGTCTTCGCACAGGGCCACGTTCGAGATCGAGGGCACCCCGCTCGGTACGCCGAGCTACGCCGCGAACGAGTGGATGAACAAGCCCGCGCAGAAGACGGCGGTTGAGACGTACGGTGAACACATCGTGGACGACGACGACGGCGGCGGGTTTCGGCCCATGCCCGAGGGAGGCGGCGTTGGGGCCAACGCCGCCGAAAAGGACCTCGACCGAGCGTGGTACGACGACGACGAGGGAGGCGGCGGGCACGGCGACGCGTTCAACCCTTTCATCGGCGCAGACGACGATGCGAAGGTCAAGCAGAAGGAGGAGGCGTATCAGAAGCGGCTCACGCGGCGCGACGGCAGGCCGATGACTTTGGCGCAGTCGAAGAAGATGGCCAGCATCCACGCCGACCACAACGCGTGGGAGGAGAACAGGATGCTCAACTCCGGCGTGGTTGTTCGAAAGGAGGTGGACCTGGACTTTGAGACGGAGGAGGAGAACCGGGTGATGCTGCTGGTGCACGACATGAAGCCCCCGTTCCTTGAGGGTAAGGCTTGGCTGAGCACCAAGAAGGCGGAGATGGTCCTGCCGGTCAAGGACGCCACCAGCGACATGGCCATGATCGCGCGCAAGGGATCCAACCTCATGAAGGAGGTGCGGACCAAGAGGGATGAGAACAAGAGCAGGGACAGGTTCTGGGAGATGAAGGGGTCCAAGATGGGCAACGTGACGGGCACGACCAAGAAGGAGGATGACGAAGCCGCCGCCGCCGCCGAGGCGCAGCGCAAGCAGGCGGGCGACCACTACGGCGAGCGCGACGCGGACGACGAGCCGCTCAACGAGGACGGCGAGCTCGACTTTAGGAAGGGTGCCAAGTTTGGCGACCACATGAAGGATAAGACGGTGGCTCGATCGGAGTTTGCCAAGGAGAAGACCATGAAGGAGCAGAGGGAGTTTCTGCCCGTGTACGGCTGCCGCGAGGACCTCATGCACGTCATCCGAGAGAACAACATCGTGGTCGTGGTGGGCGAGACCGGCTCCGGCAAGACCACGCAGATGACCCAGTACATGCACGAGGAGGGATACTCCACGTTTGGCATGATCGGTTGCACGCAGCCCAGGCGCGTGGCGGCGATGTCCGTCGCGAAGCGCGTGTCCGAGGAGATGGGGTGCGAGCTCGGCTCCAAGGTTGGCTACGCCATTCGTTTTGAGGACTGCACGGGACCGGACACCATCATCAAGTACATGACCGACGGTGTGCTGCTGAGGGAGACGCTGAGGGAGAGCGACCTGGACACGTACAGCTGCATCATCATGGACGAAGCGCACGAGCGCTCGCTGCACACGGACGTGCTCTTTGGCATCCTCAAGAAGGTTGTCGCGCGCCGCCGCGATTTCCGGCTCATCGTCACCTCTGCCACCCTCAACTCTGAAAAGTTCTCCAACTTTTTCGGGTCGGTGCCCATATTCAACATCCCGGGCAGGACCTTCCCGGTGGAGACACTGTACAGCAAGACCCCGGTGGAGGACTACGTGGAGGGCGCGGTGAAACAGGCGCTCGCCATCCACATCGCGTACCCCCCCGGTGATATTCTCATCTTCATGACCGGCCAGGAGGAAATTGAGACTGTGGCGTATGCGCTCGAGGAGAGGCTGGAGCAGCTGACCAAGGTTGGAACGTGCCCTCCCCTCTCGGTCCTACCCATCTACTCGCAGCTGCCGTCGGATCTGCAGGCGAAGATCTTCCAGGAGGCTCCGGGAGGTATTCGGAAGTGCGTGGTGTCAACCAACATTGCCGAAACTTCGCTCACGCTGGACGGCGTCATGTACGTTGTGGACACCGGCTATTGCAAGCTGAGCGTCTATAACCCCAGGATGGGCATGAACGCGCTGCAGATTTTCCCTTGCTCCCAGGCTGCGGTCAACCAGCGCAAGGGTCGCGCGGGTCGTACCGGACCGGGCACGTGCTACAGGTTGTACACGGAGATGGCGTTCAAGCACGAGATGCTCGCCATGACGGTGCCAGAGATTCAGCGCACTAACCTTGGGAACGTGGTGCTGCTTCTCAAGTCCCTCAACGTGGAGAACCTCCTGGACTTTGACTTTATGGACCCACCCCCGCAGGACAACATCCTGAACAGCATGTACCAGCTGTGGATCCTGGGCGCGCTGGATAACACCGGCGGCTTGACGCGGATGGGTGCCAAGATGGTGGAGTTTCCCGTGGACCCGCCGCTGGCGCAGATGCTGCTCAAGGCTGAGGAGCTCAAGTGTTCGAACGAGATCCTCACCGTCATCGCAATGTTGTCTGTACCCCCCATCTGGTTCAGGCCCAAGGACAGGGAGGAGGAATCCGACGCAGCGAGAGAGAAGTTTTTCGTGCCAGAGAGCGACCACCTCACCCTGCTCAACGTCTACCAGCAGTGGAAGAATAACGGGTACCGCACCGACTGGTGCAACCGCCACTACATTCAGGGCAAGGGACTCAAGAAGGGGCGCGAGGTGCGCGCGCAGCTACTCG
>Ga0181573_10004038_pt1 | contig 12640 bp, 10 predicted proteins | sample 101ome_25_FD_148643 | JGI IMG/M metagenome (GOLD analysis project Ga0181573, IMG submission 148643) | Coastal salt marsh microbial communities from the Groves Creek Marsh, Skidaway Island, Georgia - 101409BT metaG (spades assembly) | ecosystem: Environmental > Aquatic > Marine > Intertidal zone...
ATACCAGAGGGTTGCTGGCGACCTCGTAGAGCGGATCAAAATCTGTTGAAGTGGTCTGCTCAAGAGAAAAGGCGTTCGTTTCCAGATTCACGTTGAACGCGTGCGGTTTTTTCATACAGGAGACTCGTCATTCCCACTCAATAGTCGCTGGCGGCTTACCTGAAATATCGTAAGTCACACGCGAAATGCCCGAGATTTCATTGATAATTCGGTTCGATACGGTTTCAAGCAGCTCATAAGGCAGGTGCGCCCAACGGGCCGTCATGAAGTCGATCGTTTGCACAGCTCGTATCGCAATCACCCACTCGTAACGGCGCCCATCGCCCACCACCCCCACTGACTTCACGGGTAAAAACACGGCGAAAGCCTGGCTGGTTTTGTCATACCACCCGGAGCGGTGCAGCTCTTCAATAAAAATGGCATCGGCCTCCCGCAGCAGGTCCGCGTATTCCTTTTTCACCTCTCCCAGAATACGAACACCCAAGCCGGGGCCCGGGAACGGATGACGGAAAACCATATCGCGGGGCAAGCCAAGTTCGAGACCCAGTCGACGTACCTCATCCTTAAATAATTCCCTCAGCGGCTCGACCAACTCGAGAGCCATATCGTCGGGTAAGCCGCCCACATTGTGATGGGATTTAATAACGTGCGCCTTGCCCGTTTTCGCCCCCGCCGATTCGATCACGTCGGGATAGATTGTGCCCTGAGCCAGCCACTTCACATCGGTGATCTTGGTGGCCTCCTCATCAAATACCTCGATGAAGGTGTTACCAATAATTTTTCGTTTGGCTTCCGGGTCGGCGACGCCCGCCAGCTTGCCCAAGAAACGCGCTTCAGCGTCGGCGCGAATGACCCTCACGCCCATGTTCTTGGCAAACATATCCATCACCTGATCGCCCTCGTTCAAGCGAAGCAGGCCGTTATCGACAAACACACAAGTCAGCTGATCACCGATCGCGCGATGTAAAAGCGCTGCTACCACCGAGGAATCAACGCCCCCAGAAAGGCCTAACAACACCCGATCGTTTCCAACCTGCTCGCGCACCCGACGGATGGCGTCCTCGACGATATTAGCGGGAGTCCAAAGGGCCTCACAGCCGCAGATTTCAAGCACGAAGTGTTCAAAGATGCGCTGCCCCTGCAGGGTGTGGGTGACCTCGGGGTGGAACTGGATACCAAACCAGGGCTGTTCTCGATGGGCCATGCCTGCAATCGGACAGCTGTCCGTCTCGGCGATCAAACGAAACTCCGGCGGCAGCGTCACCACCTTGTCGCCATGACTCATCCACACATCGAGCGCCATTTGGCCCTCGGCATCAATATGGTCGCTGATGTCGTGCAATAACCCGCCTTCCAAGGTTCTGCGAATCTGGGCATAGCCGAACTCCGACGTCTCTGAGCCCTCAACCGCGCCACCCATTTGCACCGCCATCGTTTGCATGCCATAGCAAATACCCAACACTGGCACATCAAGCGAGAACACCGCGTCGGGGGCGCGAGGGGAATTGGGCGCGGTGACCGACTCCGGGCCACCCGACAGAATAATGCCACTGGGGTTAAACGCCCGAATATCAGACTCATCCATATCCCAGGCATGGATCTCACTAAAGACCCCGACTTCGCGTACGCGCCGAGCAATGAGTTGGGTGTATTGAGAACCGAAATCCAGAATCAGGATTCGGTGCAGGTGAATATCAGTGGTCACAGTAGCCTCGGGGTTAGTACCGGTCAGCGAACAGGGTAATTGGGGGCTTCCTTGGTGATCGATACGTCGTGAACGTGGGACTCCGACATCCCCGCCGCCGTCACACGGACAAAGCTTGGCTTGGTCCGCATCTGCTCAATATCGGGGCAACCCGCGTATCCCATCGCAGATCGCACACCGCCCATCAGCTGGTGAATAATCGCCGACACGGGTCCCTTGTAAGGAACCCGCCCTTCGATCCCTTCGGGGACCAGTTTCTCCTGCCCGACACTGGCATCCTGGAAATAACGATCCGATGAGCCCTGCTTTTGTGCCATGGCCCCAATAGATCCCATACCGCGATAGGCTTTATAGGTGCGGCCTTGATAGAGCTCGACCTCTCCGGGGGCTTCTTCGGTACCGGCAAACATGGAGCCCATCATGACCGAATGAGCACCGGCCACGATGGCCTTTGCGACATCTCCCGAAAAACGAATCCCGCCATCGGCAATCACGGGAATACCTTTATCACCGATCGCCGCAACCACATTAGAAATCGCCGTGATTTGGGGCACGCCTGTGCCGGTAACTACACGGGTGGTACAGATAGAGCCAGGGCCAATACCGACCTTCACGCCATCGGCACCCGCTTCATAGAGCGCCAGCGCCGCTTCACCGGTTGCGATGTTGCCGCCTATAACGTCAACCCCCGGGTAATCGCTCTTGATTCGTCGCACCCGCTCAATCACGTTGAGCGAATGACCGTGGGCCGTATCAACCACTAAGACATCCACGCCGGCACGTATGAGCGCCTCCACGCGCTCGTCAGTGTCGGGGCTGGTGCCGACCGATGCTCCCACCCGCAAACGACCGAAGCTGTCCTTACAGGCAAAGGGGAAGCTCTCGGCTTTATCAAAATCCTTGACCGTGATCATGCCGCACAAATCAAAGTTGTCGTTGACCACCAAAATCTTTTCAATGCGATGCTGGTGCAGTAAACGCTGCACCTCGTCCGAGGGTGCCCCCTCCGAGACCGTCACCAGCCGATCCTTGGGGGTCATGATCGCCGAGACCGGCTGGCTCATGTCGGTCTCAAACCGAACGTCGCGACGGGTCACGATACCGACGAGGTCGGATCCACGAAGGACCGGCACCCCAGAAATACCGTTGGCACGGGTCAACTCGTATAGTGATTGGATTGACTCGCTTTCCTGAATCGTGATGGGGTCCTTGACCACCCCACTCTCGAATTTCTTAACCCGACGAACCTGTTCGGTTTGCTCGGCCACCGTCATGTTCTTGTGAATGATGCCAATGCCGCCCTCCTGCGCAAGAGCAATCGCGAGCCGCGATTCGGTCACAGTGTCCATGGCAGCGGACACAAGGGGCAGGTTCATCGTGATGTTACGGGTCAGGCGCGTGGCCAGAGAAACGTCTTTGGCAGTTACTTCAGAGTAACCGGGCTGCAAAAGGACGTCATCGAATGTCAGTGCTTCCTGGGCAATACGCAGCATAGGGGCCTCGGTTTAACCCAGCGCCGAGATCGGAGCTGGAAAACGCGTTAGTATAACGGCTACCCCCGAACGCGGTAAATATACCCCTGAGGACCCCGTGCTACCGGACCAGCCCGCTTTTTCCGTCAGCGAATTGAATCATCAGGCCAAAATGCTCCTGGAAAGCCATTTTGACTTTGTCCGGGTTGAAGGGGAGATCGGCGATTTCACGGCGGCGAGCTCGGGCCATTGGTATTTCACCCTCAAAGACTCCTCAGCCCAAGTCCGCTGCGCCATGTTCAAGGGCGCCAACAGCAAACTCAAATTCCGCCCCGGAAAAGGCGATAGCGTTCGAATCCGCGCGCGGGTGTCCCTGTACGAAAACCGCGGTGAGTTCCAGCTGATCGTGCAACACATCGAACCCGCCGGTGAGGGAGCCTTGCAGCTGGCTTTCGACAAATTAAAGGCGAAACTGCAGGCAGAGGGATTATTTGACCAGGACCGAAAACGGGCTGTCCCGGAAGCTGCGAAAACCCTTGGGGTGGTCACCTCCGCCTCGGGGGCGGCGCTCCACGATATCTTATCGGTACTGGAGCGCCGCAGCCCCATGACTCAGGTCTATCTATTTCCGGTGCCAGTGCAAGGGGCCGAAGCGCCAGCGGCGATCGTTGCCGCGATCGAACAAGCCAATCGGATGGCAAAACACGACTTACCCCTCGAGGCCCTGATCGTAGGCCGAGGCGGCGGCTCTCTTGAAGACCTGTGGGCCTTCAATGACGAGGCGGTTGCTCGTGCCATCGCAGCGAGCGCCCTGCCTATTGTCTCCGCGGTGGGCCATGAGGTTGATTTCAGCATCGCCGATTTCGTTGCCGATCAGCGCGCCGCGACGCCTAGTGCGGCGGCTGAACTACTGAGCCTTGACCAGGATGAATGGTTTCAGCGTCTGGACAGGATGCAACTGCATTTGGACAGAACTCTCCGGCAGCGCATTGGCCGGCAGCGGGAACGGCTGGACCACCTAAAAGCGCGGCTCAAGCATCCCGGCAAACAACTGACGCAGCAAAAAGCCACCCTGAACACCCAGCGCAAAGCCCTTGGCAGACTGCTCAAGGCCCGCTTAGGCCATGATCGATTGAGTCTTGATGCAATGACTCGTCAGCTGCGAAGTCGTCACCCCAGAGGAGCGTTACAGCGAACCGCGGAGCAGCTTAAAGAAGCCGGAAATCAACTGCGATCGGGCATCACCCGTCAATTGGAAGCGGAGCAATCAAGCCTGACCCAAGCAAGGCGTTTGCTGGAAACCTTGGGACCCGAGAACACCCTGTCCCGCGGCTATGCCATCGTACAAAGGTCATCCGACGAGCGCATCGTCAGAGATGCAGGCACCGTCACAGCGGGAGACCAACTTACGCTCAGACTACACCGCGGCAGTCTGGAGACGACAGTCGAGCGAGTCGACAAGGTCGCGGAGCAGCCTGAATAGCGCTTTAAAAGGTTGGCAAGACGCCCGCAGCGCCAGGACCACTGACCGGGACAGCCAGTGCGCGGGCTAATACTTGGCTGGGAGCCGGGTGTTGATGATGATGTGGCGGCCTTCGAAACGGATATATTCGCCAATCGTCAGGTCTTTGAGAATTCTCGCGACCATTTCCCGGGAAGCACCGACACGATCAGCGATGTCTTGTTGGGTAAGCTTTTCGGGAATAAACAGGGTGCCATCGCCCCGCTCCTCCGACAGGTCCATCAGCACATTGGCGACGCGGCCGTAAACATCTTGGAGTGCAAGGCTCTTAACATCCGCCGTGAGCTTACGCACGCGGCCGGCGAGGTTGCTAATAAGCTGCCGGGTAATATTGGGATGCTCCTCGAGCACCCCACTAAAATCTTCCTTCATGACAATGCGAAACTCGCATTTCTCGACCGTGCGTACCGATGCTGAGCGGGTTGAGTCATCAAGCAGCGCCAGTTCACCGAAATAATCGCCGGCAGATAAGGTGTTCATGATGAACTCCTTGCCATTTTTGTCCGAGCAATAGACTTTGACTTTGCCGCTCTCAATCACAAACAGGGAATCGGCGGGATCATTCTCGTGGATAACGACGGTATTTTTGGGGAAAGCACGGGTGGTGCTGCTGGACTCGAGCGCTTTCAGTTCCTCGGCGTTGAGTCCGTGAAAAATTTCCACTTGATCCAGCATCGCTTGTGTGCCCTCAATTTTTTTCTGATGGCGTGATACTACCCATAATTTACGTGATCGACTATCCCCAAATAACGATATCTTGCCCCGGCTAATCGATTAACCGATCTACACTGCTTTGAAGCTATACTCTGCAAAACGGAGGCTTGCCTTGTCAGAAACAGACGACACATCGAGAGAGTGGGCGGCACGGATCATTGAAGCCGCGTCACCGCTTCGCGAGGCCCTCGGGCGCCGAACGGTGACCACTTCCGAGGGTGAGCGACGGGATATCGACGCCCTGCTGGAGGCAGTGGATCGCCTCAGCGACCTCGCAGGCCAGGAAGGACACGAAGCGCGTCACGATCGGTTGAATGTCATCGGTGCCGTGCGCGGCTATGGGGAAATACTGGCCGAGGACTCACCGACTTTACACCCTTCCCTATCGAGCACCTTACCGGCGCTACTCCAAGCAGTGAAGTCGCCGGTGGTGCTGGCCAAATCCTCGGCCAAGAAAAAGAAAGCCGAGCGGCAAATCGCCCAAGACCCGGGTGTCATCTTGGCAGTCGATGACCTGCCTGAAAACCGGGATCTCGTCTCGCGCCTGCTCAGCAAAGTGGGTCACACCGTCATCACCGCAGAATCCGGCGAGGAAGCCCTCGAACTGCTGGAAACAATGGGGGTCGACGTCGTGCTCCTCGATTTGATGATGCCCGGGATCAGTGGTTCGGAGGTGCTGCAGAGGCTGAAAGAGGATGATCGCCTGCGCGCCACGCCGGTCATCATGATCAGTGGGCGGCAAGATATGGATCAGATTGTCGCCTGTATCGAGGCGGGGGCGGATGACTACCTGCTCAAGCCGTTCAACCCGGTTTTGCTTCAGGCGCGGATTTCCGCTGGTATCGAGCGTAAGCGATGGTACGACCGTGAAGATCAGTATCGGGAGCAGCTCGAACGTCGTGAGCGCTTTATTCGGGCAACCTTTGGCCGATACCTGTCAGACGAAATTGTCGAGGAAATCCTTGAAAGCCCAGAAGGCTTGGACCTTGGAGGGGACCTGCGAGAGGTCACCATTATGATGTCCGACATTCGGGGCTTTACCACCCATGTGGAGCACCTACCGCCCCAACAGGTCGTACAATTACTGAACCGTTACCTCGGCCGCATGACCGATATCATTCTCGAATACGGTGGCACCATCGATGAATTTCTCGGGGATGCCGTACTGGCGGTCTTCGGGGCACCCAAGAAGCAACCCGATGACACGGAGCGCGCCCTTCGCTGTGCTTTGGCCATGCAGGCGGCCATGGGTGACATCAATCTTGCCAATCTCGATGACGGCCTACCCGAGCTCGATATGGCAATTGCCCTCAATACCGGCTCGGTCGTCGCGGGTAACATTGGCAGCGAGCGGCGCTCTAAATATGGCTTTGTAGGTCACGCAATGAACGTGACCTCCCGCATCGAGGACGCAGCGGGCCGCGGCGAAGTCCTGATATCAGACAGCACCCGGGACAAATTACCCGATGCTCTCGTGGTGGGGGATCGACGTGAACTCAGCGCCAAAGGCATGGAAGAGGCGCTCGTTGTCTACCCGCTGTTGGAGGTCAAAGGATGAGCGAACAACATCTGTCAGTGCTCCTGGTGGAAGACAATGCGCTCAATCGCGATATGTTATCCCGGCGCCTGGACCGCGCCGGCTTTGCGGTTGTTCTAGCAGAAGATGGCGCCCAAGCAATTGAGCAGATGCATGATGCCAAGCCCGACGTCGTGCTCTTGGACATGAATCTGCCCATCAAGGACGGCTGGACCGTGGCTTCCGAGGCCAAGGCTGATCCCGCTATCGCCGCGATCCCCATCATTGCGCTGACCGCCCATGCCATGGAGGCCGATCGCCAAAAAGCCTTGTCAGCGGGCTGTGATGACTATGCCACCAAGCCCATTGACTTCCCCGGGCTGGTCGCAAAAATCCAGGGCGTGCTGCCGTCATGAATCGTTTCACCGCCGGCCTATCATTGCGAGCCCGACTTTATTTGTTTTCGGGCGCGATTCTCACCCTGTTTGCCGTCAACGTCTCGACCCATCTCTGGGGAAGTCTGGCGAGAACGGAGAGCTTGGTGGCCTATCGCGACACCGTGAATGCCGCACAGCTCACCGACGATCTGCAGCAAAGTTTGGAGGCGGCTCGCCAGCAAATACTCGTTCTGTCTACGCTACGAGAGACAACCGAAGAGCCGCTGGATAGCAGCGAGCGGGATAGCGCACTCAGCGAATTACAAGGCATTGACGCAAAGGTGCGACGCCTAGGCACCATAGGTAATGAGGGAACCGAGGACTACTACCTTCGTCTAAAAGACAGTACCACCCTACTCCTCGCCGGCTGGCAAAGTTTCTATCAACAATACAACGACACCGACACGGCACTCGACGTCGACTCGGCGGTCAACTTTAACGATGCCTTACAGCGTCTGGGGGAGCTCGACCAGCGACAACAATTTTTGGCCATTCAGCGCTCCAATGCCATCGATCGCACGATTGCTCTAACCGATCGCATCACCGTCATCGGCTTTATCACGACCATCGCCGTCACCCTGGTTCTGGTGGTTTTTTTAATCAGAGCGACCAACGCCAGCCTGCAACGGTTGAAAACCGGCGCCCAACGCTTTGGCTCCGGAGACCTCACCTACCGCATCAAAGAAAGTCTTGAGGCCGGTGAAATCAGAGATTTAGCGCGAACTTTCAATGACATGTCAGGAAAGCTTCAGGCTGCTATTGATGACGTCCAGAGTGCCAAGGCAGATGCCGATGCCGCTAATGATGCGAAATCGATGTTTCTCGCCAATGTCAGCCACGAATTACGTACGCCGCTCAACGCCATTATCGGTTATAGCGAAATGCTTCAGGACGAGATCGGTGATCCCGGAGAGGTAGATCGGGAGCAATTTCGTCATGACCTGGGCACCATTATTTTCTCCGGTCGGCAGCTGCTAAGCCTCATCAATGACATTCTGGATCTGTCTAAAATTGAAACAGGCAAGATGCAAGTCGGCTTGGAGTGGTTCCAGCCGGCAGCGTTGATTTTTCAGGTCTGTGATGCCTTGTCCCCCTTGGTCAATCAGTACAACAACCGCCTCGAACTGGCGATCGACAATGATTCCATGGGGGAAATGAACAGCGATCCCAGCAAGCTGCAGCAAATCGTCACCAACCTGTTCAGCAACGCCTGTAAGTTTACCGAGAACGGCGTTATCACCGTGGCAGCATCCATGGACGACAATTGGCTTACTGTGAGCGTGACCGACACCGGCATTGGCATGACCGCGGATCAACAGTCACGGGTATTTCAGGCGTTTGTGCAGGCAGAGTCAAGCACGGGAACAAAATATGGGGGAACCGGGCTTGGGTTGGCGATTGTCAGGGAGTTCTGCACGATGCTTGGCGGCACCATCGAGCTTGAAAGCAAGCCGGGGGTGGGCAGTCGGTTTAGCGTCCAGCTTCCTGTTGACCAAGAGTCAACTCTCGCAAACGCTTAATAGCTTCGTCGCGCTTTTCAAGGTCATCAGTCAACGCCGCATTGATCGCATCAAGTGATTCGATTCGACCCTCCAAAGCTTGAACCGCCGCCAATGCCAGAATCATGACTTCGGCTCGCTCATCGAGGGCTTCGAGGATTTCATCGGCTTCGGCTACCGACTCCGCCTCGGCCATGAGGGCCGCAAAAGCGATGCCCACCTCAGCCTCGCGCACCATTTCAGCAGTGCCGCCCTCTCGATGTTGTTCAAAGTGGATCCGCGCGACACCGTATTCCCGATCGGCAAGCGCCCGGACCCCGCGGTCAAAATCACTGACCGTCTCAGACGCCAGCGCGTCACAATCGCAGTCTTGCCGTGTCTCAACGGTAGCTGCGAGACCAGAATCATCGTTTGAAACAGCACTCCCATCCGAAGGAGCCTGGACAGCACACCCGACAAGTAGGGTGAACAGAAGGGTCAATAGATACGCGTGGGGGGGCTGCGATAGCTTCACGGGGCTACTCTATTTAGGTTTGTTGGAGAATAGCACCCGTTGGCTTTACCGGCCAGCCTTTCACTCAGGACGCATGTGCGGAAACAGCAAGACGTCGCGAATTGAAGCGGAATTGGTCAGCAGCATCACCAGACGGTCGATTCCAATGCCCTCGCCCGCCGTAGGTGGCATCCCGTATTCCAAGGCTCTGACATAGTCACTATCAAAGTGCATCGCCTCTTCATCACCGGCTTCTTTCTCCGCTACCTGAGCCCTAAAACGTTCCGCTTGATCCTCGGCGTCGTTGAGCTCACTGAAACCATTAGCGATCTCACGTCCACCCACAAAAAATTCGAAGCGATCAGTGACAAAAGGATCTTCATCGTTACGTCGCGCCAGGGGCGATACCTCGGTGGGATAGGCGGTAATAAAAGTGGGTTGAACCAGTTGATGCTCGGCGGTCGCCTCAAAGATCTCAATTTGTATTTTTCCAAGGCCCCAGGAGGGTTTGACATCGATACCCATTGTTTCGGCCAACTCAGCGGCAGATGCCCGCGTCGATAACGTGTCGGCGGTTATCTGCGAGTTGTATTTTAGAATCGCCTCAAGCACGGTCATGCGAGCAAAGGGCTTACCGAAATCGAAAGTTTGATCTCCGTAAACAACCTCGTGCTGACCGAGAACATGAGAGGTGACGTCTCGCAGCATCTCTTCAGTTAAGTCCATCGCATCACGATAATCGGCATACGCCCAGTAAAACTCGATCATGGTGAACTCGGGGTTGTGTCGAGTCGAAAGTCCTTCGTTGCGAAAGTTGCGGTTGATCTCGTAGACCTTGTCGAAGCCCCCTACCGTCAACCGCTTGAGATAGAGCTCAGGGGCAATGCGCAGATACATGTCCATGTCCAGAGCGTTATGGTGCGTCACAAAAGGCTTCGCAGCGGCCCCACCGGGAATCGGATGCAGCATGGGGGTCTCGACCTCCATAAAATTCTTGGCATCCAAAAACTGACGGATACGACTGATCACAGCGGAGCGAACGCGAAAGACCTCGCGGCTCTCGGGATTCACGATGAGATCAACGTAGCGCTGGCGATACCGCGTTTCCTGATCCGCTAGACCATGATACTTGTCGGGCAAAGGTCGCAACGCCTTAGTGAGCAAGCGGGCTTCGTTCATATTGATGTAAAGGTCGCCCTTGCCACTCCGATGGAGAGGCCCTCTAGCCGCCACAATGTCGCCCAGATCCCAGGTCTTGAGTGCCTCCAGGGTTTCTTCGTCCAGTCCTTGGCGGTTGATGTAGAGCTGAATGCTGTGAGCACCGTCCTGAATCAACAAAAATGCCCCGCGATTGCGGATAAGGCGGCCGGCTACCGCGAACTCATGGTTGTCCTGCTCTAGTGATTCTTTGGATGCCTCGCTGAACTGCGCCTGCAAATACCCGGCTTCAGCGGTTTTACGAAAATCATTGGGAAACGCCTGACCCCGCTCTCGCAAACGTGCGAGCTTGGCACGCCGCTCGGCGATGAGCTTGTTCTCATCCACCGCGCCCTCAGTCGTATTGTCACTTGAATCGTTCATTGCATCTCTAACCTTGTTAGCCGTTTATCAGAGACCCTTTTTGAGAGAAGCCTCGATGAACATATCGAGATCGCCATCCAGCACTGCCTGAGTATTGCGCGTCTCCACGCTGGTTCTCAAATCCTTAATCCGCGCATCATCCAGCACATAGGAACGTATCTGGCTGCCCCAGCCTATATCGGCCTTGCTGTCCTCCAGCGCCTGTTTCTCGGCACTGCGCTTTAAAATCTCCATCTCGTACAATTTTGCCCGCAACTGCTTCATGGCATTGTCTTTGTTCTGATGCTGAGAGCGCTCGGTCTGACAGCTGACCACAATGCCTGAAGGCTCATGGGTAATACGCACCGCCGAGTCGGTTGTATTGACGTGTTGCCCGCCCGCGCCCGAGGAACGATAGGTGTCGACGCGCAAATCCGCCGGATTAATTTCGATATCAATATTGTCATCGATTTCCGGGGACACGAAGATCGACGCAAATGAGGTGTGGCGGCGGCCCCCGCTATCAAACGGCGATTTTCTGACCAGACGGTGCACCCCCGTCTCGGTTCGCAGCCAGCCAAAAGCATACTCACCCTCAAACTGAACCGTGGCGCTTTTAAGTCCCGCCACCTCCCCCGCGGAGGCCTCAAGAATCGTCGCCTTGAATCCCTTGTCCTCACCCCAGCGCAAATACATGCGCAGCAGCATCTCGGCCCAATCCTGCGCTTCAGTTCCACCCGAACCCGCCTGCACGTCGAGATAGGCGTTGTTGGGATCCATCTCACCGGCGAACATCCGCCGAAACTCAAGGAGCTCCAATTGCTTAACAAGGGCATCGATATCGGCGCTGACTGCGTCTACAGTCTCCTCGTCATCCTCGGCGACCGCCATTTCCAGCAGGTCATCGGCATCCGCAACACCAAGATCAAGCTGGTCAATAGTCTGAACCACGGCTTCCAGAGAAGCGCGCTCACGGCCAAGTCCCTGCGCGCGCTCGGGGTCATCCCAAACGCTGGGCTCGGACAGCTCCAGCTCTACCTCGGCGAGGCGATCTTTCTTCTCCGGATAGTCAAAGATACCCCCTAAGCACGTCAGTGCGCGCACGAATATCTTTAATGAGATTGGTAAGGGGGGCGACTTCCACAAGCTGGGACTCTTTTTTTGACGAGGCGCGAGTGTACCGAAGGTCTTTAGTGGGTGCCAGCGAGACGGTACAAGATCACAGCATCAACACTTCCACAGCTGCTTGATGACTAGCTGCGCGCGTCGCTCGCCCCTGAAATCATTGACGGCCAGCTGATAAATCAGCGCCACCTTATCGGCGCCGAAGTCAGGCCACTCCTCGAGATTGACATTAAACGCAATGCCCTCAAGTCGCTGGTCCTCATGGGCGAGCAGCAGCTTGAGGTGACGCTCCTTAAGCAGGCGCTGCTCCAGCACCCTAAACACCCCTTCGAAAACTGGCTCCGGAAAATGCTGGCCCCAAGGGCCGGCCCGCTCGATCAGTTCCGCCGTCTCCAGTGCGAGCTCTGAAGCACTTAACTCGCCGTCGGTTTCAAGTATGGGTTCCGGCGGGACACCGCTAAGTACTGCGCCGACCGTTTCATTAAAAGCCGTTTCAAATTCACCCAGCCGGGCTGCAGGCAGGGTCAACCCTGCGGCCATCGCGTGACCGCCAAACTTGTCGATCAAGGTCGGATGGGATGCCGCGATCGAATCCAA
>Ga0181573_10004040_pt1 | contig 12635 bp, 10 predicted proteins | sample 101ome_25_FD_148643 | JGI IMG/M metagenome (GOLD analysis project Ga0181573, IMG submission 148643) | Coastal salt marsh microbial communities from the Groves Creek Marsh, Skidaway Island, Georgia - 101409BT metaG (spades assembly) | ecosystem: Environmental > Aquatic > Marine > Intertidal zone...
CAAACCCGGATGGGGGGGGAAACCTCGCGGGGTTGGCGCCGACGAGCGGGGGGGACCCGCGACGAGGGCGAGTCGCGCCGTGCTCAAGCTGCTCGAGCGTCGGAAGCTCGCGCTCGTCCTGGACCTTGATCACACGCTTCTCAACTCTTGCATGTCCACGGAGATGGACGAAGAGCCGGAGGCGAGTTTGCTCAAGTTCAGGCTCGATCACGAGAAGGGAACGGGCCCGGAGGGTAGGACCCTGCACTTTGTCGAGAGGCTTCAGATTTGGACAAAGCTGAGGCCCGGGGTTAAGAAATTCCTGCGGCAGGTTGCGTCCATGTTTGAGGTTCATGTCATCACCATGGGCACCCAGTCGTACGCCGACGAGATGCGACAGCTGATCGACCCCGGCAGGCAGCACATCAAAGGATCCGTGATTGGGCTCGGACAGATGGACGAGTTTGGCGAGTTGCAGCCCGCCGACAAGAAGCGACTGGACGGTAAGCTCTCCGGCCTTGATTCCATCGCCGTGGTGCTCGATGATCACGTCGGAGTGTGGCCGGATCACGAGGAAAACCTCATCGAGATCGATCGGTACCTCTACTTCCCGTCGGCGCTGAAGCAGTTCGGGGTTTGGCGGCACGGGGCGTCCCTGCTGGAGAAGAAGGTTGACGAGATTGCGGATCGGAGCACGCTGGCCGCCGCGTTTGAGGTTTTGCGGAGGGTGCACCAGGACTTCTTCGCCGAGAGGGCCGGGCACCTCGCGCTCGCGAACAAAAAGGCGAAGGATGCCGCGATGGCGGAGCTCGCCCGGGGTTTGGATTCGGAGTCAGAAGACGCGGACAAAGAGGCGCGTGAGAAGCCGGAGTCAACCGAGCTGGAGACGACTCCCGGCTGCAGGGATCCCCAGGTTCCAGTGACCGTCCCGGAGATCCTCGCGCTCGAGAAGAAGAAGGTTCTCGCGGGCACCGGGCTGGTCTTCTCCGGCGTGTTCCCGCTGGACGCCCCTCCGCACGAGCAAAAAATGTGGCGACTGGCGGAGCAGTTTGGCGCCAGGTGCGAGACGCAACCTGGTCCAAACACATCGCACGTGGTGGCGAAGACGTGGGGTACGGGGAAGTGCCAGTGGGCAAAGGAGAACGGCAGGCATGTGGTTTCCCCGGATTGGTTGTTCTGCTCCGCCTTCTTGTGGTCGAAAGCTGACGAGCGCGCATTTAACCCACCGGACCACCGCAAATGATCAAATGAATATAACTCTTACCTTCTTACGAAGGTACAACACAAAAGCACTCAACTCGACTAACTCTTACACGTCCTGCCCCAACGGTAAGGTCGAGTCCTCCGCGGGCTGTTCATCCGGCCCGGATTCCCTCAACTTCTTCATCTCTGGTGTTTCTTGCGTACCGACAGTCTCTTCTCCCGCGGGGCCCGCTTCACCCTCAGCCGGCCGTTTCAAACCGTTGACGTCGCCGGGACTTGCTCTGTTCTGCGCGGAATTTGCCGCACTCGCCTGAATTTTTGAAAGAGCCTCCAGCCTGGAGAGCCCGCCGAGCGAAGCCTTCGGATCGTTGATCGCGTGACCGGCACCGAACCTCCCGCCCATCACGCCGCCGCCGCCCGCCCTCGCGCCCGCCGCGAGCCCCGTGACGCCCGGCAGTCCATTGCCCGCGCCCAGCACTCCCGCGCCCAGCCAACTCTGAGCGCTCAAACCTGCTCCGGACGAACCGCCCGCTCCCGCGAAATTCCCGCCGGACATCGCCGCCGCGAGCTGCGCTTGCTGCAGAGTGGCTCGTCGCAACGCGTCAATCTGCGCGGTTTGTTGTCCACCGCAAATCGCGGCGCTCAAGAGGTCGGCGAGGCGTGCGGGGGTGTGACACTGTTTGCACAACACGATCTGCGTTCCGACTTTCAAGGTCACTTCCTCGATTGTCTGCCTGAGGCTGGCGTTCTCCGCCTGGAGCTGAGAGTTGAGCGACAGCAGGCTCGTCAATACCGAGTTGTCCAACTGCTGTAGCTGTAGTTGTTGTTGTTGTTGTTGTTGCTGCTGCTGCTGCTGCTGCTGACCGAGCCTGTACATGGATGGATTGAGCCCCAAGCCCGCGGCGTTCATTCCTCCGATCCCTCCGAGGTTGGCGAGCATGCCGAGTCCCCCGATCCCTCCGAGGGCACTGAGTCCCGCCGTGTTCATGCCCGCGTCACCTGTGCCGAGGACGGAGGAGCCCAGACCCGACCCGCTGGGCCCTTTCGCGGCGGCGGCGGCGGCGGCGGCGGCGGCGGCGGCGGTACCCGCAGCCGTACCCACGCCCCTGCCGACGTCGACGTTCCCAGCCTTCCTTCTGAACTTGAGCCTGCCGGCGTGGCACAACACGGGACCGTTCGCGCAGAGGCACAGCTTGGTGCACTGCGAGGCGGATGCGGCGGAGGGGAAGTGTCAGGAGAAGGGATGTGTCGAGATGGAGGAAGGGGGACCAGGGGTGAGGATGGAAAAATCTCTCGGGGGTGCTTCTCACCTTCGGGCAATCTTCCAGGCTCACTTTCTTGTCGAGCCCCGTGTTTGCGTAGCGCTGGCCGCAGTCGGTGGTGTGGTACGTCAGGCCGCACCTCGGACATCTAGCGGTCGCGCGGTTACCCCTGCCAAGCGGTGCCGCGCACTTATGGCACGTTCCGTGCGTCGGGTTCGACGTCAGCCCGACCGCCGCCCCCGAGCTCGGCGGGTCCATTATCCCGTGTTCTACTTGAACGCGGCTCGCGGAATATGCCGCGGTGCGACACGGTCACACAATTCTTCGCGCGCCCGATCGTTCCCGGTCCGGCAAAACGCACGCGTAAGCAGCGCTGGAGAGGTCCCTGGGCTCAGATATTCCCGCCTTTCGGCTTGATGCGCGTGTGGGAAGCGGGCACGCGAACTGCTTCAATTCAGCGTCGTTAGCGTCGTCTACTCTCTTTGAACTGGCGAATATTCGCTTGCTCCGCAGTCTCAACCACGTGGTACAGTTGGACCTAAGCTACATACAGCTGGTGCCCCCAAGCTAGTCCCACCACGTGCTCAATGAAATTTCGGGTGATTTCTCAGTTAATTCCTTTCGTTGGAAATCGCGTCCTTTCACGTGTTCTACAGTCTTGAAGGGACTCATGAAATCCTTCCCACACGTCAAAACAAGTTCGGGTTTGAATTCGTCTCTCACACGCCATTCCATTCGTCCACGGGATCCTCGGACCAATGAAAACCACGTTCGCCTCGTCGAGTTATTATTTACCCCGAAATTGTTCAACGCGTTTAGTTCGGGCCACCTACCTCCCTTTTGTTCGTGAATCTCTGAGATGATTCTTTATCGATCATCACGAACACGAACATCGGAGACGTCGGAACTCTCTCCAACCCCCCGGCCCCGCCCCCCCAGCCGATTCGTCCCAACTGCGAGAGAGGTTGCACTCGCGCTGAGTTTCTGGGTAAATAATCCCGGCGACCCTTGCGCACGATTGAGCGGCGCGGCGCTCCGGTGGCGAGGTCACCAAGGTCACCCGGTCGCACGAGAGGTATCCCAGGTACCGTTCAAGTCGCGTCGAGCCGCGCGCCTGAGCCCCACGCCGGCCGATCACGCGCGCGCGCGCCGCGCGGAGAGGTCCGAGGAGCAGCTGCGGCCAGTTGCCCTGGGGCGCGCGGGCGCGATTCGGTCGAGGTGCGATCCGCGGAGACGGGATCCGTCGGCGGAGATTTCGAGCGCGCGCGCGACGAGAGGACGCACGCTTAGTAGAGGGCGAGTGCCGCTTCGGTAGAGAGCGAAGGGCGGCCGCGGGGCGCTAGACGGTGCGGGCACGATGTCCATGGAGGCTCTCGTCGCGGCGCTCCAAGATCCGGAGACGCGCGAGAATGCGCTGCTGGACCTGAGCAAGAAGAGGGACATGTTCACGGACCTGGCGCCCATCTTGTGGCACTCCTTTGGCGTCATCCCCGCGCTGGTCCAGGAGATCGTGTCCATCTATCCCCTGCTCTCGCCGCCGTCGCTCACGAACCACGCGTCCAACAGGGTGTGCAACGCGCTCGCGCTCCTGCAGTGCGTCGCGTCGCACCCGGACACCCGCGCGTTCTTTCTCAACGCGCACATCCCCCTGTTCCTGTACCCGTTCCTGAACACGGTGAGCAAAACGAGGCCGTTCGAGTACCTCCGGCTCACGTCCCTGGGCGTCATAGGCGCGCTGGTCAAGGTTGACGACACCGACGTGATCAACTTTTTGCTCTCCACGGAGATCATCCCGCTGTGCCTGAGGACCATGGAGCTCGGGAGCGAGCTGTCCAAGACGGTCGCCACGTTCATCGTGCAGAAGATTCTGAGCGATGAGGTCGGTCTGAACTACATATGCGCCACCGCCGAGCGGTGCTACGCCGTGGGCACTGTGCTGGGCGGGATGGTCACAATGCTCGCGGAACAGCCGTCGGTGAGGCTCCTGAAGCACATCATCAGGTGCTACTTGCGACTGTCTGACAACCCGCGGGCGCGTGAGTGCCTCCGCCAGTGCTTCCCGGATCAGCTGCGGGACCCGAACTTCACCGCCTGCCTCAAGGACGATGTGGCGACGCAGAAGTGGCTGATGCAGCTCCTCATGCAGCTGGGTTCAAACTAGCTAGGGGGTTTTAGGGGGTTGTTTTAGGGTACTTAGTAGGCCCTGAAGTCGCACACAAAATCATCACATTCAAGAAGCGAAAACTTTATCGTCATATTTCTCATCAGAGCCAGGTGGGGCGAAACGACGTGTTGGCGTCACGCCCCCGCGGGGCAGTCTGCGACTTCCCCTCCGCTCCGCAGTCCGCGAAAACAAGCGTGTTCCTCCGGTCGTGTGATTTGTTCCGTCGTATCTCACCTCCTGTACCCCAGCCTCAGCGCCTGTTTCATGTTGCTCAGACGGTCCCGGCTCACCTTGTACCCGTTGACTAGCACTCCGAGCCCGAGGCCCAGGCCCAGGCAGACCCCCAACCCCAGCCCGACGCCGATCCTGATCCCGGCGCTGAACCAGGTGAGCTCGCCGGTGAACAGATCGTTCGACGCCGGCGTCTTGTCCTCCGTGTTCGTGGAGTGGTACTCGTGCATGAGATCCTCGTACTTCTTGCGAACGTTCCGCAGCAGCTCCGCGCGGTCGAAGAGGCTCATCTCCCCCTTCCACGGCACCAGACTCCACGGCGCCGTCGGGCTCTTCCTCGAAGCCCTTCCTCGAAGCTCTTCCTCGAACGCGTCCAGTTCGCCGTTTTGTTGACCCAGGCGCTGTTCGGCGCCGTTCGAAGGGGAGCACGAGGACGAAGCGCGCCGCTGGTCGACGTCGTCCACGTCGCTGGGCAGAGACTCCCCGCGCAGGGACTCCTCGTCGTCGCTGCCGGTCTCGGGCCAGTCGTGCAGCTCCACGATGGCGTCGAGGCTGGGCCGCTGGACGAAGGATCGCGGGCTCGTCACCTTCCACCACTGCAGCGCGCTCTCCCGAGTCATGCACGTGTGCCTCCCGTCGCACGTCCCCACCAGGCACAGCTCCAGACCCAGTCTGCATCCCCCGTGGTATACCCCCGCGCCGAGCGCCGAGGGGAGACCCGAGTTGATCGCTTCGATACCACCCGAGTTGGACAAAGGCGCGAGATTCGCTTCATTTGACCCATACGCAAACGCATCCTCGGCGGCGCCGGGCGACGCGTCGAGGTCGACGCAGGCGCGACCCCAGCGCGCGGCGGTGGAACCCAACGCGGAACCCGAGGGGTTCAGCTCGAGCGACCACGGCCCGTCAAATAAATCGCCCTCGGCGTCGTTGCGCACCACCCTACCGGTGGCCCAACGCTCTTTCTCGCACGAAATCTCAAAACGTGTCGACTCGAACAGGACCAGCTCGTCCATGGAGACGTAGCAGCCCGCCCTGTCCCTCTTCAGGAGAACCTCCACGTCATCGCGCGCCTGCGCAAAGATCGGGCGGGAGTGGAAGTCAGCGCGCGGCGGCGAGAAGACGAGCGAAGGGTCGGCGACGATACGAACCCCGCGCGCCGCGATACGGCGCCGGGCGAAGTCGGGGCGCGCGGGAAAAGTTACTTTTTCCCCAGTTTGTTATCCCAGAGGAACATTCTCACCTGAATGCTCACCCCGTTCGCGATAAGAGGGGCGCCGTTGCCGGGCCTCGGCGGGAAGCGGAGGCGCAGCTCGGGGTGGTGTGAGAGCTCGGACGGAGCGTCTCCGACGAGGCACTTCACTTTCACGAACATCGCGCGCCCCTGGTACGCCTCCTCGAGCCGTAGCACGTTGCCCTCTCCGCTTCTGGGCCACTCCACCTTTATCGCACCGCCGGGGAGGGTCGAGTCGACTTCCATGGTCGCCGCGCCGCGTCGGGGTTGGGGGGCTGTCGCGCCCGGTCGAAAGATCGAATCGTCGACACGACGCTGGGGGAGTTGAAACCCGCACCGTCTAAAGGAGCAGGCACGTTCACCGCGCAACAGCGCGGGTCAAGAGTGGCTTTGTGAGGGCCATCGTCAGCGTGACGCAAGCAACCAATCATGAAAAAGATCCTCAAAGATTTTTCGACGATAGTTCCTTCCGAGTGTATTTGCCCATACGACGGTTGAGGGTCTTTTGTCCCACTCGGGGTCATCAACTCGCCGAATTTCCCGCGACGGCGCTTCAAGCCAAGAGAGAACCTCGAACCGGCGGTTTTTGCACTCGCCATGGAGGACTCGGGCCGCGCGTGCCGATATTGCCTCGATGAGGGCGACGAGCCGCTCGTGAAGCCCTGCGAGTGCAGGGGCAGCTCGGCGTTCGTGCATCGCAGCTGCCTGCTGAGGTGGCAGTCGCAACAGATGCTGAGCGTCGCTTCCAAGGGGGAGGCGCCGGCTGTGGCGCTGTCGTGCCTCGTTTGCCAAGAGCACTACACAACCGATCCGCCCAACCCAGGGTCCCTCCTTGAGCTGGTCAGGGGCACCGGCGGCGCGGCGCTCGCCGCCCTGCTCCATCCCGGGACGTTTCTCGTTTCGAGGGAAAGAGCGCTGCCGGATGCGGCCACCCTCGCGAGCGCGCCGAACTGGTTGAGACGGATCATCGAGCACAAGCACCGGCACTGGGTGAAGTCGGTGTACCTCCTTACACGTGTGGAGGCCAGGCCAGATTCGGAGAACGGCGACGTGCTGATAGGTGTGAACGTGACGCGCGCCAAGAGGTCGGGCGCGGGGAGCGACGACGACGACGCGCCGCCCGACGACGACGACGACGACGACGAAGACGAAGACGAAGACGTTTCATCGGACGACGACGTGGGCGACTCTCGCCCGCGCACGCGGAGGAGGCTGGTCGCCGGGTCCTCCTCATCATCGAGCTCCGCGCCGACGGCCGAGAACGCCGCGCTCGTGATACAACGCACGTGGCGGCGGCGCCGAGAGAGGCACGACACCGAGAGACGCGCCGCCTCCTCCTTCGATGACGACTCCGACGACGAGCCTCTCACCCGGACGTACGTCGGCGGCCCAGTCCACCCGAGACGGAGGATCGTACTTCACGTCTCCCCGACCGGCGCGAACGCGCTCTCCCCCTGTGTGTGCGAGGTTCCCATGGACCGAAGTGTCTGTCACCTGGGGTCACGCGCGAGGGCGTTCGCGTACCACCAGACGGCGACCGACTCGGGGGAGTACGTGGACGAGATCGCGGGCGAGGCGGTCGCGGCGGCGCTCGCCGAGTCAGAGGCCGCCGCTAAAAACGCCGATGGATTCGTTCCCCGCGTGCACGTGTTCGAGGGCCACGCGAAGTGGTCCAGGACGCAGCTGATGAACGAGATCGCGAGGGGGGACTGGGGGCTGTGTCCGGCGACTCCGGAGGATCTCACGTCGCGGTGGGTGGACACGGGAGAAGCGTACTGGGACGGGCTGCGGGCGTCGGGGCGACCGGTGTTCGCCTCCCCGACGTGAGGAGCGATGCGGTGTCGCGATGAACGCGATGAACGCGATGCGATGATCGATCGCGGATGATATTAGTGTTAGCTGAAACTCTTATTATAGTAAGTTAGCCGAGTAAACCAACCCGAGTCGCTCGAGTTCACGCAGGCGCCGAGTAAAACTCGCGAAGGTACGCGAGCGCCTCCTCGTTGGTGCGACACGCGCGCCAGTGCGGCGCCAGCTCGCCCTCCCTCAGGCTTCCGTACCGAACCATGTCGCGCTCCAAGAATTGCAACAGGCCGTCGTAGCACCCGTCGTAGTTCATCACCACGAACGGCACCGGGTGCGCGCTGCCTATGCGTCTGAGCTGCAGCAGCGCGAGCACCTCGAATATCTCGTCCAGGGTGCCCACGCCCCCCGGGAGCGCGAAGAACGCCGTGCGATCGTCCGGCGTGTTCCTCACGCCCGCGTCCACGAGACCGTGCTTCCTCGCCGAGAAGAACGACGTGGTCAGGTAGTTCTCGTCGGGGAGGTAGGGATGCTTGCGACTGGCCTGCCGCTGCCCGCCGGCCTCCAGGAGGATCATGAACCCCGCCACGGGCTTGCCCGCCGCCATGCCGCCCTGCGTCACAGCCTCCATCATGCCCGCTCCCAGGCCCGACCACGTCGTGCAGTCGTGCGCCAATGCCACGTCCCTGGCGAGCTCCTTCGCGTGCTGAAAGTGCGGGTGGTCCTCGGGGACGCGCGCGGAGCCTAGGTAGACGGCGCCCCTGCCCATGCGCTCGACCACCTCGTAGCACGCGCGCATCTCCCGCTCCACCTTCTCGGGGCTCTCACGCGCCGAGGCCGCAGCGGCTCTGGCGGACACCGCCGGTCGGGAGCGTCGGGCAACGCCGCCTCGACGCGCCGAGAGGCACACCCCAGCCGCGAGAGCCGAGCACCGCGCCGCGAGACACCGCATGTGTTGTATGACGTGACGACCTGAGACGACTGGAAAGTTAACTCTCAAAACTGGACAACGCCGTCGCTGGCGTCATCCTCCTCGCCCTTCTTCTCCTCCCCGAAGCTGCCCACGGGCGCGCTCCTGTCCTCGCCCCTGGCCCACCTGGCGTAGTCAGCGGCTACGAACTCCGCAAACTTGGGCAGAATGGCAGCCATCACCGCCGACGCAATGATGGAGAAGGCGCCCCCGAGGAGAAATGAGGGAGCCACCGACAGAGGTCTGGGCACCTGCACTCTCATGTTCAGCCTCGTGTCGCATCGAAGCTCCCAACCCGGCGGACAGGGCGCGCGTCGCCGCATGTCCGCGTCGCCGCGGTCCTTCGCGTCCACGTCCGTGTACTCAGCCACTATGATCTCCTTTCCCTTCAGTCCAGACGAGCTCCGCCCAGACTCCTCCTCCTCCTCATCCTCGTCGTCGTCATCCATCACCACGACACCTATCCGTCCCGCGTCATCGTCCGCTTCTAGCGCGCTCTCGTACATCGCCTCCCACGTCAGCACGTTTTTCAACTCGAGGTCGAACCTCGTGTCGAGGTCCGCCTGTCCGAGGGCGGCGCCGTCTCCCTTGAGCTGAACTCTTTGCCTCGCCGTGTCAACCTCGGTGGTGAACAGGATCGTGGGCGTGAGCCCCTTGAGGATCTCCCCCGGTCCCCCGTACGACTTGTCCTTCTTGATGACCTCACGCATGGGCACGGTGAACCGGAACGTGCTCGGGCTCTCCCTCTTCACGAACTGCGGATCCAGGAGCGAGTACTCCTCGGGAGGGAGCTGCAGGTAAGTACCGAGCGGCGCTTCGGCCACCGTCGCGACGCGCGTCGACGTCTTCGCCTTGCCCGATATTTTGATCCACTTCCACCCGCGCAGCTCTACCTTCTTGTCCGCGCCGTCGTCCGTCCGGTCGAAACGCGCGTCGTCCTTGAACGACGACCCCGTCGTCCCGAACATGTCGCCCGCGCTCAGCAGCTGCGCGAGGAATGACACCGCCGCCTCGACGGTGGAGAACGCGCCCCCCTGCTTCTTACCCTTCCTCTTAGATCCGCCCCCCGCGTTCCCGCTCGCCGTGACGCGAACGACGGTGCGATGAGGACGCGGCCTCGCCCGGGTTTGGACCCGCAACCCCAAGCCCACGCCGAGGGCCTCCATGTGTGGCGCGCGACCAGATGTGGTGAAAATCTCGTCAAAAATACACAAGTTAACTCTTGCCGCTCAGCATGGGAACCCGCTTCACCATGTCCTCCTGCGCCCGCGCCAGCCTGTCCATCGTCTTGATCGCGAGCTTCATGTCCGACTTTTGCGTCTTCATCTCCCCCTCCAGCGCGGTCACCGCCTTCGCCATCCCGTTCAGGCTCGCGCGAAGCTCCTTCACCTCCCCGGCGAGTCGGCCTCGTGCCTCGCCGCCCGCGACAACCTCGGCGGCGGTCTCCTCGACCTTCGGCACGACGCCCTGGAGGAGCAGCTTGATGTCCCGGACCCGCGCCTCCGTCGCGACCGCCTCCGTGGAGAGCCGGCCCACCCAGTCCACCACGAGCTTGAGGTGCGTCCCGGCGCATTCCTCGCAGTGCGCGTCGACGGTGCCCGCGGTGACCTCGCGCTCGCACCCCAGCTCCTTGTAAGGGCAGACGGCGGGTTTCATGTCGCACTCGGTCGCCATGTGCTCCCTCAGCGCCGTGCGTTTGACGTCCGCACCGCATCCCTGGGGACACTTGAGCAGCTTGTGGGGGCACGCGGCGTCGTGCGCCCCCGCGGAGTTGGCGCCGACGACCTGCACGCAACCAACATTTTGGCACTCCACCGGTCTAAACGCGCATCCCTCCTTGTGCGCCAAAAGCTCCTCCGGGCTCGCGAAGGCTTCCTCGCAGTGCGCGAGCCCGCGCTTGTCGTACGCCAAGAGAAGGTTTCGCGCCGCCCTGCTGACGTCGGCGGCGGCCCATCCGTCGCCTCGCGCGACGTCCGCCTGAAGGGAGGCGATCGAGTCCTCCTGCCAAAAGTTGAGGGTGAACATTCCGCGCTTCCCTGCCGTCCACTCGTTGACGTTCGCGGACAGATTGCTGAGGATGGTGTCGGGTTTGACGCCCTGCTCGAGCTTCTCCACGAGCTCCGCGGATAGGGGACCAACCTGGGCCTTGGGGTTAGCGAACGGCTTCATACCCGTCTGATACACCGCGGCCTTGCAAGCTGCGTCCACGAGGGCCTTACCTATGCCGTCACGAGTAGACCAGCACATGTTGGAGCACCTGCACGCGCCGCGGTCTACGATCTGAACTTTCTCTTCATCGGTTCCGGGCTCCTCGCCCCTAACCCCGGGACTGTTCAACTCAATCTCTGTCATCATGCTGCCAGCGGCGGGCGCTTTGACTGCGCGGATCTTTTCTCATGAGAAAAGTATCTTGCTGAATATAAACAAGATTGCGCGCGAGCGCCGACGAGTGCTGCTCTCGATGATCTTCAAGACTCCCGAAGTGAATGCTAAATGAACGTTGAATTCAAAACCGGACTAGGACTACGATCGCCACGTTCTCCCCGCGGGCGTCACACGTGAAGCACCTGCAGGTTTTTGCCGAATGCGATGGCTATCCAGTCGGTTTGCGTCGCACTCCACTGCAGCTGACTGATCTCCGCCCCCGCGTTGTACGCCAGCATCGGATCCATCCCGTCCTCCCCCGGCTGCGCCACCGACGACAGGTCCCAAATGAGCGCCTGCGCGTCGTCCCCGGCGGTGCATATGTTCCTCGAGCTGTGCGGCGCCCACGCCAGCGTGTTCACCGCGGCTCTGTGCTTCTTCAGCTCCGCCACCGGCAGCGCGGGCACGCGAATATCCAGCACCACAACCTTGGAGCTGTCCATCTCCATCGTCGCCATGTACCTCGGGTTCTGCTTGTTCCAACCCAGCCTCAGCAGCGGCGTGTCCGGCGTCGGGGACTCGTAGACGATCGTGCTGTGGTCCTTATCCCGCAGGTCGAACACCCGGACGCTCCCGTCGGCGGAGACGCTCGCGAAAACCTCCGGCCCGCCCCACGCGATGTCGTACACCTCCTTGTCGTGCGCGATGAGCTGCGAGTCCACCGTCTCCTTCTCCAGGTCCCAGATGGTGCATGTGGTGTCCAAACTGCTGGTGCCCACCCTCGCCAGGTTGGTGGTGCTCCAGTCAAACGACGTGAGCGGCGCGCAAAAGTCGCTGTTCTTGTTGTTGTTCAGGAGGCTCTTCAGGTGCACGCCGTCGTCTCCTATGCGCCAAACCCGCAGATAGTCGCCGCTCGTGGCCAGTAAGTCCTCGCTGGTTCCCTCGGTGTCCGGGACGAACATGATCTTCGTGCACGGGTACGGGTGGTCGAACCTGTGCGTCGGCTCCGCCGGAAACTCCCGTCTCTGCTCGTCCAGCGTGATGATCTCAACCTTGTTGCTGTACTCCTCCACGAACGACCCGAGCGCGAGGCGGAACCTCTTGTCCTGCCTCACCTGTTGAATGCGCGCGCGGGGAGGGGGATGTTTAGATCGAGTAAAGCGTCAACGGGTCAAGTCACGTCGCGGGGCGCGTCGATCGACTGCCGGGCGCGTCCTCAAAGTCGCGTCAGCAGCGGATCTTGCCGGGTCAGAATGGGGTGCAGGCGAGGGATCGGCCCGGGCGGGGAGGAACGCGGCGGGACGGAGCAGAGTCATCGACGGGCACTCACACTCCAATTCATCGCGTACACGAGCCATGGCGCCTCGTACGTGTAAATCTCGGCGCCACTCTGGCCGCCGCCCATGCCCGCCATGGTGCCGCGCG
>Ga0181573_10004043_pt1 | contig 12628 bp, 8 predicted proteins | sample 101ome_25_FD_148643 | JGI IMG/M metagenome (GOLD analysis project Ga0181573, IMG submission 148643) | Coastal salt marsh microbial communities from the Groves Creek Marsh, Skidaway Island, Georgia - 101409BT metaG (spades assembly) | ecosystem: Environmental > Aquatic > Marine > Intertidal zone...
ACACGGGGTCGTGGGGTTTGTAGACTGCATCTGGTTAGGCGCCTTGTGGGGATCGCTGTGGGGATCGAGCTCGCGCAGGGCCTCCACGGCCAGCTGGATAAGGCTGGAGCCGCCGTGCTCCGCGAGCCCGCCCAGGTCGAGACGAAGGCCATGCATGCTGGCCTCGTTGAGCAACCCGCAGACTCCGAGATAGTCCAGGCGCTTGACGGCGATGACCAAGCGCTCGGTGAGCCTCGTCTCCTCTGTCTCGTTGTGCTGAGCCGGGACCGAGACCTTGGTGGGGGTGCTGGTCTCGCCCGTCCTGGGGGTGATCTCCTGCGTGATCGTACCCACGGCCTCCACGATGGGAAAGACGTCGACGGCGCCAGAGAGCTGGGTCTCCAACGTCTGGGGCTGGTTCCCCTCGTCCATGCTGCCAACGGAGGACGGCACCCGCGGATTTGGCTTCTCGCCCGCAACCGCCGAGTCGGCGGATTTTCCCCCAGAATGTATCATCTTCCTGCGAGATGCGGAGAAGAAAAGGAGTAAGCGAGTGAGCGCGCGAGGATGGCCGGCAATTCGCGAGTGAAATTTCGTAATTTCGAACGGTCTTTCAACGGGTCGCGTTCCACCCTCGAAAGACGTCGGGAGCACCTCGCGTCGTCGCCAGCGAACAGACGGGGCCTAGTTTGCATGATTGACGCGCAGACGGGGAGGGCGGAGGACGTACCGAGCAAGTTCTTGTTGGGTTCCAATTTGCCAAATTCCGTTGGAAATTCGTTCCGAGTGAAAAGTCTCGCACGGGTGCTTGTCGCGTTGCAATACAACTTCTATAGATGTGTTACGTCAGTGTGTCGACGGGTACACGGTATGGATACGAAAGAAGAATTCTTTTTGAGTCCGCTGAACCCGTTGACGAGCCCAGAATTTCCGTCCAGCATCATCATGCAGGCTGCATCAGAGGACACGTTACAACGGCGTCAGACCGAACTGCAGTCCTCGCTTCACCTCGTCTCCGGCCTTCGACTTGAGCGTGGTACAAACGTTCAGTTCGAGCGTCCCCAGCACGGTCGGCACCGTCACACCCACGCCCACGCTCGACCGCCAATTCCTCAGTGCCGCCGCCTGCTTGACGCCGTTCTCGAGCACGCCCGCCTGCAAAAACACCTGGCCGCGCATGCCTACCGCCTGCAGCAGCGGTGACGGCAGATCGAATCTGAGCGCCCCGAACAGCGAGCAGAGGCACGTGCCTCCGAGCGTGTCGTACATCCGACCACCGGCGAGCCGTTTTCGTCGTCTATCGCTGGGACCGACGCCGTTAACGTGGAACGCGCGCATAGACCCCCACGGCGCAATGCCACCCAGGTGGAACCGGTCAGACGGACAGATGCGGGCGGCGCCGCCCGCGATGACCCCAGCCGACCCTTCGATGACGATTTCCGCGCTCTCCGACAGCCCGACGTCCACGCCCGAGCTGACGCTCGCCTTGACGTAGTCCATCAGCCCGCCGACCTCAATGCTCGTGACCGCTCCGTTGCCCGCAAAGGTCAACGTCGCCGCGCTCTTGATCGACTCTCCCAGATGTGCCACGATGGACGGACTCGCCGCGCCCGACGAATCCGACAGCGTTCTCCATCCGAGCTCGTACCCCGCGCTCCGCGTGCCGTCCTCGGACAGCAGCGTCACAGACGCGCTCCGCATCCTCTCCACGTAGCTTGCCCACTTGGCATTGCTGGTGAACGTCTGGCTCGCCTTCAAATCCAAGTTCCACGGCTTCTGTTTCAGCCTCGGTACAGTCAAGGAGGCCTGATACGTGTTGTTCACCAGGCCCTGCTCGACGGTTGCCGCGATGGTCTCGCAGCGACCCATCACGTTCCGAACGTGCCCCGACGCCTCGATCGTTCCCTGGTCTCCCTGTACATATGTACCCGCCTGGAGCCCGAACACATTCTTCTCCGCCACCGTGCACTTGACGGAGAGCTTGCCAGGACTGTCGGCGTGCTCGTCGAGGACAATGTCGACGGTGTTGAACGCGCCCAGGGACATGAGCGCGTCGTGGACGTCTTGCAGCGCGGCGTAGACGCTCTCGATGCTGTCCATATCCTGGATCGAGGCCGCAGCGAACTCGTTGGCGATGACGATCGGGGCCGTTCGTTCGCAGTTTTCGATGACGACCGTGTCGACCAGTCCCTCTCGAAACTGGACGACGACAGTCGGCGGGGCGTCGCCCGCGTCCGTCGCAGCAGCATGCGACGGCGACGACGACGACGACGTGTCCATCGACGTGCCGGGAGAGATGCGTGCGGACTGCGTACTCGAGACGAGCAGCAACTTGGCTCGCTCGAGAAGTTCAAAAAACAATGGCCCTCCCAAAACTCCTGGCCCTTCAGTAAACCTCATGGAGGATGAGCGGAGAGCGATCGAGCGAGCTCGCAGGGAGCTCGCGGAGCTCTCGTATCCGAGCGGGGACGTCTGGAGGCTCGAGGAACACCTCGAGTCGATCTTGCCGAGCTGGTCCACGGCTCCAGAGTTGGTGTCGCTCGAAGAGCTCGGCGCCATCCCGTCGCTAGATGCCGGGACGGCGTTCGATGACTACCTGGCCAAGTTTGCCGCCAAGATCGATGACCGGATACGCGTGCCGCCCGCGACGGCGGCGGCGCCGTCGACGGCTCCATCGGGTTCGCTCGACGACCTTCCTGCCTCGTTCCTCGACGATCCCGCATCGTTCTCGCTGGACGAGAATTGGGAGTTCGTGTTCGGAGAGGCAAAGGCGTCGTCGCCGGCCAAGTGGGAGGAGCGGGCGGCGAGCTTGCAGTCGACGATCGATTTCATCGAAGAAGATCTCTTCCGACGGCTGTTGCAGAAACGGTCCGAGCTCCGGTCGTGCCAAGGAGCGATCGCGAAGCTCAAGGAGGAAGTCGGTCGTCTCTCCGGTGGAGTCGGCGCGCATAGAGTCGACCTGCGGGGGGCGCTCGACGGCCTTGGTTGTCGCGAGGCCCCGGCGCTCCGCCGTCGCCGCGCCAATGTGCAGGTCGTCATCGAGTACCTGAAGCGCATGTGTGATGTGGCCGAGGCGATGGCGGACATCAAGACGGTGCTCGATGATCCGCAAGCTTCGGATTCAGAGTACCGGGAGGTGCTGGTCCACTACAACGACGTGAGTGAGAGCGTGCGGGACATGCGAGGCCGCATCGCCGCTGTCGATGACCTGCTGGGTGCGGACGGCGGCCTGACCGAGGCGATCATCATGAAGAAGCGACATTCAAAGCTCGAGCAGCTGATCGGAGACGCCTATCGGGAAGGAATGGCTGCGCTCAAGGCGGTCCTGAGAAGAGAGCAGTGGAGGTACGTGACGGAGGTGGCGCGACTGGAGGCGCTGGCGGCGCGGCTCGAGGAGGCGGGCGTCGTCGTCGACGTTGAAGGTGGTAAACTCATCGTGGACGGTCGAAGATACGGCTTCATTGGCTCGATCGACGCCCTGGTCGCCGTCTTGAACGAACTGAAGCTGTTTGATGACGAGACGGACGTCGATGGCGGCGGCGGCAGCGACAAGGTCAACATCGATGCGAGGACGCTCATGGTGGAAGCGTTGCGGATGTTCAACGGCATGACGAGTCAGCTGGTGCTCGGCGCCGGGGCGATCGACAGCGCGGGATTAAAGTCCATCACGGTCAGGACGCTGTGCATTGCCTGCGAGCAGCTCCAGCTCGTGGCGGCGATCGTGCGGCAGATGATGATTCGGGACCCTGGCCCTCGGGAGTCCCACGAAGAGCTCGAACTGTGCGTCCAGGAGCTCGAGATCCATTCGAAGGACATCCGCGAGAAGATTGTCGCCGTCGCGGTCGAGCTGCTCGTGCCGCAGATGAAGAGCGCGGCCTTGGCGCTGGGGTCGACGGTGCATTTGGCAAGCCTGGACGAGGACGATGGACTGATGGCCTACTTCAAGGACCTTGTCGAGAGCATGGTCCGGGACTTTGCGATCGTCGCAAAGCTGTCGCGGTCGAGCCTTTGCGAGGCGGACGCAGACACGCTGCTCGAGGACATCTGTGCGGAGATTTCCGTTTGGTTGCGGGACGTGAGTGCGCGCATCAAGCATCCGGAGGTCTATCAGCGGCATGTCCGCTACCTCCATAGCCGGCTCGCGGCGGTCTGGGCGTCGCCGTCCTTCGACAGGCTGCTTGCAGGTTACAAAGAAGCGAACGGCGAGTCATGAGTCGTCGGACTGTAAGATTGTACACCCCACGACGGTATCGTTCTCCCGAACGCGGACCAGAGAGTTGCCGCGGGTGATGCGGCTCCGGAAGCTCGGGATGTTCTGGAGCGGGATCCGGACGACCTGGCCGTTGGCGGTCGATACGACGACGTCGTTGACTTTCGATCCAATGTCCTCCACGACGATCGCATCGGCGAGCGAATCGCCGGCCTTGAGCTTGACGACCTTCACGCCCTTGCCGGTTCTCGACTTGTTCTTTCGAATCTGCTCGATACCCAAGCGCTTGCCCAGCCCCGTCTTGGTGATCAACACGACGCTCGGGCCTTGTATGTCGACCTCCTCGCCTTCGCCATCGCCGTCCTCCGACTCGCTGACCTCGGCGTCTTCCAGGCTTTCGGCCGAGGGGACGTCCTGAGGGAGCACACGCATGCCAACAAGCTGGCCGGATCCGACGTCCATCGTCTTCACCCCCGTCGCGCTACTCGAGAGCCTCGGGATAGAGTCGCACGAGAAGCGCAACGCGTAGCCGGCGCTTGACGTCAGCAGGAGGTCCTCCTCCTCGTTGCAGAGGCCGACAAACTTGAGCTCGTCGCCCGGCTTCATCTTCATGGCGATGAGCCCACGCTTGGAGTTCATGGACGTCTTGAAGGCTTCCAGCTTGGTTCGCTTGCACTGTCCCTTGGCCGTAAGCAGGACGACGTCCCTATCGCTCTCCTCGCCGGGGACCACGACGACGGACGCGATGGTGATGCCGGCGCCCTTGAAGAGCGAGTTGACCGTCACGCCGCTCGCCGTCCTCGACGCCGCCGGAATGCTGTAGGCGGGAATGCTGAAGACCTGTCCTTCGGTCGAGAAGAACAGGAGCTTGTCGTGGTCCATCGCGTAGAACAGGTCCTCCATGCTCTCGTTGTCGCGCAGCCTGGTGCCGGCGACGCCCGTGCCGCGCAGTCCCTGGACCGAGAACGTGTTGGGGTTCATCCGCTTGATGTATCCCTTGCTGCTGTAGACGATAATGCAGGGGTTGTTCGGGATGACGTCAATCTCCTTGAGCTCGAGCTGCGCGTTCTGCACGATCTGGGTCTTGCGGTCGCTGCCGTACTTGTTGGCAATCTCCATGCCCTCCTCGAGGATCAGGTCGTGGATCATGTCCTTGCGGCTCAGCAGCTCGTCGATCTCGGCAATCCGCTTCTTCAGGACGCCCTGTTCCTCGACGAGCTTGTCCTTCTCGACCGAGGTGAGCCGCCGCAGCGTCATGCCGAGGAGGCCCTCGACCTGCTCGGCGCTCAGGGCGAACTTATCCTGCAGCGTGGACCGCACCTTGCCCAGGTCCGCACCGTCCTTGATGATGCGCACGACGTCGTCCAGGTGATCGATGCCGATCAGGAACCCCTCGACGAGGTGGAGCCGCTTGGCCGCCTTGTCCTTCTCAAACAGGCTCCGCTTCTCGACGACCTCCTCCCGGAACTTCAGGAACTCTTTGAGGAAGTCCTTAAGCAGCAGCGTCTTCGGGATCCCGTCCACCAGGGCAATCATGTTGCACGAGAAGCGGGTCTGTATGGCCGTGTGCTTCTGGAGCTGGTTCATCACGAGCTCGGGCGACGGCCCCCGCTGCTTGATCTCGATCACGACGCGAAGTCCGGACCTGTCCGACTCGTCGCGGATGTCCGAGATACCCGTCAGCTTCCCGTCGTCCACCAGGTTGGCAATCTGCTCGACGAGATTCGACTTGACCGTCTGGTACGGGAGCTCGGTGATGACGATCTGGGTCCGCTTCTTGTCGGTCTCCTCGATGTGCATCTTGGCACGCACGGTGATCGACCCTTTGCCCGTGGTGTAGGCCTCCTTGAGGCCGTCGCTCTTCATGATCTCGCCCGCGGTGGGAAAGTCCGGGCCCGGGATGTGCTTCATCAGCTCCACGTTTGAGATCTTCGGGTTATCTACGAGGGCCTTGAGGCCGTTCATGACCTCCCGGAGGTTATGCGGCGGGATCTTGTTGGCGATACCGACGGCGATCCCCTGCGACCCGTTGATGAGCAGCAGTGGGACCCTCGCCGGCAGCACGCTCGGCTCCATCACCGAGTTGTCAAAGTTCGGCAGCATGTCGACCGTCTCGCTTCCCAGGTCGGCGAGCAACGCATTTGCCGAGAAGGGCTGCAGTCGGCACTCGGTATACCTCATGGCCGCCGCCGGGTCGTCGTCGATCGACCCAAAGTTGCCGTGCCCGTCGATGAGCGGCACGTTCATGGAAAAGTCCTGAGCCATCCGGACCAACGCGTCGTACACCGACGTATCTCCGTGGGGATGGAACTTACCCAGAACCTCTCCGACGATTCGAGCGCTCTTCCTGTGGGGCTTGCTCGGGAGCATGCCGATCTCGTTCATAGCGTAGAGGATTCTGCGGTGCACCGGCTTGCACCCGTCGCGAACGTCCGGCAGCGCACGCCCGACGATCACGCTCATCGCATAACTCAGGTACGAGCTCGTCGCCTCTTTCCGGAGCTCCACCTCCACGATCCTGCTGTCGCTCGTCTCCGCGTCGTCCTGCGTCGCAGTCTTTGTCGTCTTTGTCGGCGGCCGGCTTGACAGCGGCCTGGCGTGGGCACCCGCGAACGGGATCCGCCCCACAGCCCTACGGAGCGCGAGCATCTTGATCGAAGACTGACAGCCTGGTGGGTTGCTCGTGGTGGTAGCACTGACGTTGGCGTTCAACTTCATCACCGAGTATTCGTGAATGGTTGCATGGGCCGTGCTGCGTTCAGTTTGCCGCTCTCCCCTTCGCCCGTCGCCTTCGAGATTCGCAGAGTTCAGATACGCGCGTGTGTGTGCGTGTACTGGCGCTTGGTCTCGTGTGTTTCACACTGGAAATTCAAAAAAAGGACTGGGGTGTCCGGCTTTCTCGGCAGTTCGAACATGCCTGGACTCCTGGCCAACCGTATCGCCCCGTTGGGCATAGGCATCGTCGGTGGTGCTGCAGCCACGTATCTGTACCTGGGCGGCGGCGCGGCGGACGTCTCGCTCGTCTCCCGCTCGCTCTCTCACCCTGCGACCAGGTGCGCCCGCCGACGTCCGGCTCTTCGCGCCCAGACGCTCTCGCTCTCACGCACACGCACAAGCACACTCGCGCTGTGCTTTGCTCGTTCACCAGGTGGGGCGTCCCGCAAACTTCGGTGGTACAGCAATACAGCAATTTCGTCAGCCAGGTCGACTATCGGACGAAGAATCCAACGTGGGTGCTCGAGCACCTGGACGAGCGGCAGACGGAGTCCAAGGTGGCGAGCCGGCGGAGTCCGGGCGCTCGTTATCACGAGGACGAGGGGGTCGACGAGCGGTTTCGGGCAAAGCTGGCGCACTATCGGCAGAGCGGGTACGACCGCGGGCACATGTCTCCGGCGATGAACAACAAGAACAGCGAGCAGGCGATGGCAGAGAGCTTCAGTCTCAGCAATATGGCCCCGCAGGTCGGGAAAGGTTTCAATAGGGATTACTGGGCCCGGTTTGAGATGTTCATCAACCGGACCGTCGTGCCCGCGTGCAAGGACGTTCGTGTCGAGCTCGGCCGCCGTGCGCTCGCACGACTCTCTCACTTGGGCTGCCCGCTACCCGCCATCCGCTTCGCTCGTTCGCCAGGTGTACATCGTGACGGGGCCGCTGTATCTGGAGAATACGGGCACGACGATACCCGCCGGTGCCGCGCTCGTCCCGTTCGAGCAGCGCACCGGAGGCAAGAACGACAAGACCAACACGGCGGCAGTGACGATCGCGACGACAAAGACGGCCGTGAGTACGGTGGCCGTGCCGACCCACTTTTACAAGGTACTTATTGACCTCGGCCGACATGCCAACCCCTTCTGAATCTCTGACTCGCGCTACGCGCTTTCCTCGTTCGCCAGGTGATCCTCGGTGTTCTGAAGCAGGGAAACAGGAGCAGGGACGGGTCCGATGTGGTCGTTGGCGCCTTTGTCATGCCCAACGCGCAAATACACCCGAAGACTCCGCTGTCCTCGTTTCAAGTCCCGCTGCGCCAGCTGGAGCTCGTCGCTGGAATCGACTTTTTCCCCAAGCTCGATCGGGCTGCGGTGGGAGGGCGGGAAGGCGTCTGCTCCTTAAACGGCTGCGAGCTTCCCCCCGAACAGTTCTGGCTCGAGGGGAAGAAGAACGAGCCGGAGTCTCCTACAAAGACGGGATAGAATAGAATGCGAACGGAGGCCAGAATGAATGCGACTGGATGCGTGTCGAGAGTGTCTCGGTGCGTTGGTCGATGCGTGATCTGTCAGCATTGGCATGATGTCGTCGTCCGGCCCGAGAGGCCTCTGGTCTATCATTGTCTTTTGTTTTTTGTATCATCCAGATCGGGAACGGGTCGGATAGAATGGAATTGAACCCTCCACAGCGTGACGCTCCGCAGCAGGCACCTGTCGAGCTTGATCTAGACGGTATCCTCAATGCCAGAGCTAGGAGTCTCGCAGAAGTTTCGTCGTATTTGGTTCATCATCCAGGTGCTCGCGCGGGCTAGGGTCGGGTCGAGTTGGGTCGGACTTACCGTTCAGTCCATGCGCAAGTCGTACAGTACAGCAGCATGCCGTCCAAGCGCCCGCTCCATCACGGGACGGCGACGTCTCGGGCGAGCTTATCGCATATAAGGTCTTGTATGTGTTGCGAAATTCCCCGTCTTGCGTCGCAACACGTATAGTTCTTGACGAAATCTTTGTTTGTTTGCATCGGATGGCCGTCTCTCTCCCGGGCCGGGAGACCCATCGAGATGAAGCAGGTCAAAACTCCGCTCCCGTGCACTTACAGTTTGCTCTTCAGATCTTCAAACAGACTGAGGGTCACCTTTCCACTCGACGCGCCCGTCTGGAGGTAGTCGACCGCGTCAAACACGGCGTCGATGCCGCCCGTGATGGGGTCGGCGAGCCGGACGGTGAGCTCGCCGCCCCGCCACTTGGCCTCGAGCGCCTCGAAGTGTCGTTTGAACAGCTTGCTGTAGTTCAGCAGGAAAAAACCAACCAACGCCTGGTTCTTCGCCAGGAGACGTTCGACTGGCGAACGAGCGAAGTGAGTCGCGAGTGAGAGTGAGAGAGCGAGCACCTGTGGGTCGAGTTGAATACCCACCGAGGCCGGGGTAGGCTTTCGGCTGCCATCCGGAGCTGTACTGGCTCATCGCACCGATGATCACCATCCTCCCGCCAACTTTCAGCGCCTTCAGGCAGGTGTCGAACATGTCCCCGCCCACCAGCTCGATGACCACGTCGACGGGACCACGCGACTGCAGCACGCGCTTGACGTCCTCGCGCTTGTAATCTATGACAACGTCCGCACCCAACCGTTTCAACATGACCGCCTTGTCGGCACTGCCGCACGTGGCCACCACGTGTGCGCCCATTGCCTTGGCCAACTGAACGAAGAACTGGCCGGTGCCGCCCGCCGCGGCGGTGACGAGCACGACGTCTCGGGGCTTGACCGTCGACGCCTGCTCGAGGGCGATCGAGGCCGTCAGGCCGCTCGTCAGGAGCGCGACGACCTCCGGACAGGCCCGATGAACTTTGAACGCCCTTGACGGGGACAGAGCCACGTACTCCGAGAAACTGCCGTAGTGCAGGTAGGCAAGCGGCTGGCCGACGCTGTAGGTCTTTGTATCGTCCCGGACGACCACGCCGCAGCCTTCAAACCCGGCGTCCATGGGCGGATGCAGTCCGTACTTGCCGGCGCTGAAGTTCACGTCGCTCGCATTGATGCCGCAGTACAAGTTCTTCACGATCACTTTGCCGGCCTTCGCTTCGGCCTCGAGCGTGGCGGTCGGCACGTCGACCAGCCGCGCCGCTCTCCGGAAGTCGTGCGTCTCCCTCTCGATGACCACCTTTCGGAACGACTTTTTTGGCAACGTGAACACCGGGACCGTCTTGACGACGTCCAGCATCACGCGCCGGACCAGCGAGTTGCCTTGTGACATCAAGGCGTAAACATCACCCGGCTTTGCCCAGCGCGCCATGTCGGCGATGGTCGCGGCGACCACCGACACGTCAAGCATCCCAGTCACCTCCTTCTGAAACTTTGCACCGGCCCGGCCGAGCTGGGTGTCGACAAACTGCGGGCAGACGGCCCATAGCCGAACCTGGTGCTTCTTCCACAACGACGGTGCCAAGCTCCGAGTGAGCATGACGACGGCGGACTTGGCCATGCTATACGTCGGGCTGTACGGCATGGGCCACAAGCCTCCCGCGGACGCAACGACGACGATCGTCCCGCCGCGCTCCATGCCGTAATGGATCGCAGACTTGATACCGTAGACAACGCCCATGAGGCAGACGTTTAGGCACCGCATATCGGGAAACCCGGCGCCAGGCGCCTCGGCGACACCCGCGTTCAAGTACACCGCCGAGGGCGAGCCAAAGCGCCTTACGTGAGACGCAAATGCCCGATCGTTGTCCTCCGGACTGGAGACATCCGCCTGCACGATGTTGACGTCTGACGGCACCGCCCCGAGGTCCTCCGAGACGGAGGTCGAGATGTCGACGAGACTGCCCTGATTGTCGTTCAGCAACAGCTTCGCGAGCTCTCTTCCGATGCCGTTCGCAGCACCCGTGACGACGAAGGACGGCATTGCAGACTGTGTTCGAGTGGACGTCGGCGTCGATCAGATTCAACTTGAACGGAACGACTCGTTCGCTTCGCAACCATTCGAAACTGAACTTCGTGCTGCAGGTTTTTCTCGAAAGCGGCGCTTCTAGCTATCTATCGATCGATAGTAGTGACGAGGTGCCTGTGTCAGTGCCTGTGCCCGTGCCCACGTTTATTCGCGTACAGGGTCGTCCTCGTCATGGTGACCACCGACCGGCCATCCACCCTACGATCTCGGTAGAGACACGGATATCACACGATGGATTACTACGACCGCGCAACGCAGCGACCCCAACAGCGGTTGAAGTTGCTGCTATCGAGCGCGCAGCAGCTCAAGGTGTTCAAGACGTCGCTGCAGGTGCTCATGAAGGTCGGCGCCTCCAACCTGTTCATCGTCGCCGACGAGAACCAGGTCTCGTTGTGCGCTTGCAACTCGAGCCGGTCGTGCTTCGTGTCGTCGGACCTCCAACGGTCGTTCTTTTCGACGTACGAGTTCTCGTGCGACCTGCCGAAGCTCAAGGTGTCCATCCCGTTCAAGAACGTGCAGGCCATCCTGCGCACGTCACGGGTGCTGGTTTTGACCTTTTCCCTCGTGCCCGAGATCAACTTTCTGATCGCGACGCTGGAATGCGAGCATAGTCTGATGAAAGAGTACCGGATCGCGTTCTCGGAAGACCAGGCCATCTTCCGACCGTCGGCCTCGACGTCTGGTCGTCGGGAGCGGGAGGCGTCGTCGGCCGTGATGTTCGACACCAACGATGCGTCGTCCTTCTCCAAGGTGCTGTCGACGATGCACGTGAATTCGGCCGCAGACCTGGTGGCCGTCGAGTACAACTCGGTCAACGACAGCATCAGGCTCTTCACCGACTGCCACGGCGTGCAGGTCCGGCCAGACGCCGAGGTGCAGAAAGACGCGCTTCATACGTCTCTCGAAATGAATAATTCCATAGGGCACTTTGGCACGATACGAAACACGCTCGGCATGTCGACCAAGGTACGTACTGCGGGTGGCGACCTGGAGGAGGAGGAGGAGGAGGAGAAAGACGCGCGTGCCTACTCACCTACGTACCCCCCTACGCACACACACACTCGCCAGGTGTCGTTCAACCTGAAGGACTTTCTGGTGCTCGTTCACACGGCCGAGGGCTTGTCGTGCGACCTCAGCCTGTGTTTCAGTGTCCCCGGGCAGCCCATTGTGGCCAGCTGCTCGCCGGGGCGGGACTGTCGGCTCGAGATGATCCTCGTCACGCTCAACCTGGCGGGCGCACTGCCGTCCAACGTCATGAGCGGCGGCGGCGTCAACGCCTCGGGTGCGAGCCTGGCCTCGCAGCAGTCGCTCGGCGGCTATGCCCACAACGGCACCAACTTGGCGGCCCAGAACGGCACGTTCAACCTGTCACAGAATCCGTTCGATATGCTCAACCTAGGCAAGCACGGGGCGGACGACGCCGACCCCGACGAGGAGGAGGAAGGTGCGGGCGAGTTTGGCACGCTCGGCGAAGACGCCGACGTGATTGCCAGCACGCCGCCCCGGAGTCCGGCGCGACGCAGCGACCGAGCGCACACGCCCGGCGTCATCATGTAGGATAGGAAGAGGGGAGCGATATGTTCATGGATTCCGCACGGTTGCCATGATGTTATTACATAATACACGGCGTGAAGTGACCTGCTATTCGTAAGCTTTGTTGCCTGGCGCCTCGTTCAATCAACTCTCTCTCTCCCTTCGTTCGACGCCTCGTCGTCGCGCCCCCGAATCGAATGACTCGGACGATCACCAGCGCCGCCGACAATTATATACCGTAAGCTCGACATCAACGA
>Ga0181573_10004044_pt1 | contig 12626 bp, 9 predicted proteins | sample 101ome_25_FD_148643 | JGI IMG/M metagenome (GOLD analysis project Ga0181573, IMG submission 148643) | Coastal salt marsh microbial communities from the Groves Creek Marsh, Skidaway Island, Georgia - 101409BT metaG (spades assembly) | ecosystem: Environmental > Aquatic > Marine > Intertidal zone...
CCCCGCCCCCGCCCCCCCGCCCCCCCCCCCACCAGTCCCCGACCGCCCCGTCTTCAAAGGAATCCGCCTCCGCCGGAACCGGGCCCAGGTGGCCGCCCGCGCCGCCAGGGGCCTGCCCCCCCCCGCCCCGGGCGAGCCCATCGAGGGCGACCAGTACGAGGTCAACGTGCAGCGCCCCGCCCAGGGAGGTACCCTCTACGTGGCCCGCTTTGGCTCCGACCAGGTGCTGGCAGCGCGGGCCCACGACCAGGTGCTCGTTCACCTTTACGGACCAGACGCCTGCCGGTCAGGCGACCTGCTCAATTTTCCCGTCGAGGACTACAAGGACCCGGAAGCACTGGTACGAATGTCGACCAAAGCCCTGCTTATCGAGATTCGGCGAGAGGCATCGCGGTCAGCGGCAGCCGAAGGGGCCGCCTTGCGCGCCGCGGCTGCATCTGCGGCCGGGGGCCCAGGTGCGACGGCTGAGGCGAGTGCGGCGTCGGCCCCTGCGGTAGGCGCGTCGGTCAAGCGGCGGCAGTTCCGGCGGGGCGAGTCAGTGCGGTTCCAGGCACGGCTCAAGATCGAGCGGACGGGGCGCTGGCCGGACGAGCTGCAAGTCGCTTCGCATGAGACAAGCGCTGCGGCCGGGCGGGCGCGGGACCGCTTGGCCATCGCATTGGGTGCTCTGTCGCGCCGCCACCGCGGCGAAGACGACGCACCGCCTGCGGACCCTCCCCGCGAGGCGCGGGCCCGGGGACTTCCACGCCTCCGAGGCACGGGCTATGTCCCGAGCGAGCCCCGGGCGCGATGGGAGGCGTCGGGCGAGGTGGAAATGTGGCTCGAGCTGCCCTCCATCGAGGGGGGCGGCCGATCGGGATGTGAGGCCGCCCGACGGCTGGCGTCGCGGGGAGACGCGGCCTGCGAGGCTGCAGCGCGGGCCTGGAACGCCGCGGGGGGGGGGGCTGCGGGCGCTGTCGCCGCCGACGCGGCGTGGGAGGCGGCGGGGGGGAGACCGACCGAGATCGACGTCATCGCCTTCGAGGACAGGGGCGGCGGGGCCGATCAGGAACGTGAGGACGAGGGCGATGAGGAGGGCACCGACATCCCGTCGGCCCCGCCGCTCCCCACGGCCTCGGCCGACGACCCCTTCGGCCTGCCCCCGGGGTTCGGGGATGGGGTATAGCGTTCATGCGGTTCACGGCCTCAAGTGACGCTGATCATACTCAAGTGATCAGCATCGCTCCAGCCGCCGCAGCCTCGGCAGGGGCCCACGTCTGCGTCGTCCCCTGACCCCCCCCTCCCCCCCCACCGCCGATGGGACCCGTCTGCGGTTCGGGCTCGGCCCCCTCGGAGGGCCAAGTCCCGCGAGTGGTGGCCTCAATCAGGCCGTAGCCACGCCATCCCAGGCAGGTTTCGCGGAGGGACGCAAAGTCGACCCAAATCGACGGGCGCTGGCCGGGCCGGGCTACAAGGAGCTGCCGCTGTACAATGACTGCGGGCTCGGCAGGGTCGAGATCGCCCTCCCCCGGGCGGTAACTTCGCGGCGACTCCCACTCGCGCACTGCATAAACCATCGAGTAGTGATTTTCCAGATGATAGAGGCAGACGGAGTCGAGACAGGCGACCGTCGACCAAACGGCCTGCCACTGGCGGCCGACGGCGAAGTCGTCGTCGTCCACCGTGATGACGTGACGGGACCCGCGACCAGCGCCCATCAGCCGGCGGGCGCGGAGCCGAGGTGGGCTCCCGTCCACGCCATTGCTGGTGCCCACGTCGCGTGCGATGGTGGCAGCCAGGAGGGCACGGGCGGGGTCAGGCTCGGCGGCCACGCGGACCTCGCCCAGCGCCCAGATCAGCCGGTCGGTGCCGACGGGGGCGGTTGAGGCACGGGGTGGGGAAAGTTTGGCGTGCTGGGCGCGACGGAGGCACCACGCGCGTGCCCGGCGGCTCGTCTCGAGTGGTCGGGCATGAAGGGCAGCACAAAGGGCGTCCCGGAGAGGGCCAGGCAGCAGGGGGGGAACGGGGGCGGAGGGGGCCGTCCCGTTGGCAGCAGTCCCCAAGGCGATTCTGTCGTCTTCATCGGCGTCGGCGTTGTCCGCGTCGTCGGCATCGGCGTCGTCGTCGTCGTCGCCACCCTCGCTCGACGATCCAGCCTCCCCACCACGGTCTGACCAGTCTGAGTCACGCGCCGCCCCCGTCGCCAGCGCCGCGGCATCCCGAGGGTCGAGAGGCACCCTGTACGGGCCGATCTCCCCCCTCTCCTCGGGGAGGGCCGCCGGAACGAGGGCGGCGAGGACAGCGGTCGAGGACGAGGGCGGGGTGGGAGGAAGCTCCGGCAACACGGGCGCAAGGGGGGAGAGAAAGTCTGCGGTCGAGGGGGGGGGGGCGCTAGCCGCATCCAAGGGCGGAGCGAGGACCTCGACGGGAAAGTCAAAGCCTCCTCCCCCGCGTCCCCGGCCACCGCGACCGCGTCCTCTGCCGCGGCCTCTGCCGTCGAGGCCCCCGCGGCCGCCCCCTGCTGGCTCGGGCACCACCGGGAGGCCCGCCGCCCGCCGCAGTGCCCTCTGCACCGCCCGGACGCCCGGCCGAGCCCCCGACCCTGTGAGGGCGGTGTCTGCCCCAAGGCGATCCTCCAGCAGGGGGGCGAGGTCGGCGAGGGTCCACGGGGATCCGACGTCGGCGGGGCGGTCGGGGAGGAGCCCCGCGAGCGCCCGGGCAGCGGCCCGAGCGTCGGCAGTCGCCCGCTCACGATATAGGGACAGGACGTCGTCGGCCGTCAGGCGTCGCGGGGTCGGGGGCGCGGGCGACCCCGCGGCAAGGGCCGTCGCGGCGGCGGCCCGGGCGACTGCGGGAACCAGGAGCCCGTTCGCGGCCCCGGCGACGGCAGCGGCAGCGCAGCACGGGCCCGGCTGCTCCGTCCAACCGCCAAGGGCAGGGGCCGACAGGGCAACGCGGCGTGGGCCCCATGGTCCGACGCCAGGCGCTCCGTCCGGAAGGCACCAGGGAGACAGCCCCCCGGCGCGGCGGGCGATCCGGCGATGGCGCTCCGCTTTGGCCGCGCCCCGTCGGACGGCCCGAGCGCCGGCGCGCAGTGCCTCGAGCTCGGGTGGGGGGGGGAGCGCAGCCAGAAGCGACAACGCCAGCGGGTCGTCAGGGTCGGGTGGCGGCGGCCGGCCGGCTCGCGCGGCACGTTTCACGGCTTCAAGTCGATCGTCGATGGACGCAAGCGCCCTGTTTTTTGTGGAAGCGAGGGAGGAGAGGTGAGGGAGGGGCGTCGGGCCGGCGCGGGTCAACCAATACGGGGGGGTCAGGGCAGGCGGTCTCTCTCTCGCCTGTCGCGAGCTGAGGCGATACGGTGCAGCAACCCTTCCGCTTCTGCGGCCAATTCGCGTCGCAGAGTCCTGGCCCGCGCCTCGGCGTGCTCGACGAGCTCCGCCACGTCCGGCGTACTCATCGGCGCGCCAGGCGACGCGGCCTCGGCTGAAGCGGCGGACAACATTTTCGTGTCGCGCCCGCTGAGCCAGGGAGAGGCACAACGCGGAGCAACCTCTCTTTTCCTCCTTTCCACTACCCCTCAATAACGCTCGGAGCCGTCGCCGAACTATCAAGAGGCCGCGTTCTCGCCAGGCGCGGGGAGGGCCTCGAGCACCCGTCCCGATCGTCGCGCTGAGCCTTCCCCCCCTCACGTGAGACGCTAGAAACCGCGCTACCAGCCAACTCCCGTGCTCTCCTTGCGAGTTCGCCGCCCCGTCTTGCCGCTTCATCGACGCCTCACCTGGGTCGCGGGTCGCAGCACGAGCCACACGCTCTTTCCCGTCTTCTTGGGGCTTCGGGAGACTCATCGACGGCACGATGACCTTTTCGCTCCCTTTTCTGGCCGCAGAACTCCTCCCCGACCACCACCGTCCCTTCTCGACTCGCCAATGTCGGCTGCCTCGGCCTCGTTCGCCGCCGCGCCCGCCGCTACCGTTGTGGGCGGTCCGCTCAGCGCAGCGCGGCGTCGCGGAGCGGTGGCCTGCGCGGCCACCCCCTCCCAGAATCGTCGCGAGGTCCTGCTCGCCGGCCCCACCGGCGGGCTGCTGGCCGCGGTTGTGGGCGTCGCGGGCGTCACGGGGCCTCTCGTCTCCCCCGCCCCGGCGCGAGCTGCCTACGAAAAGGCCCTCTCGAATCGCTTCCCGGCCTCGTCGTCCCTCGACGGGTTCGTCACGTACGTCCCCGGCCGCGCCGACACCCCCGCCCTCCGCGCCGGCACCGTCAACCCCGACTTCCCCTACCGTGTCGACCTCCCCGCGAACTGGGCGCAGGACCCTGTCGCCAACATCGCCAGTGGCAACTACTGCCAGCCCCGTTGCCCCGAGCCATGGACTGAGTCCATCTTCTCCAGCCCCGGAGACGGTCACGTCGAGATCATCGTCGCCCCGGTGGACCGCCTGTCCCCGGTGCCCTCAGCCAAGCTCACCGACATCGGCGAGCCGGAGGAGGTCCTCGCTTCACTTGGGCAGTTCTTGACAGGCAACTTCTACGAGTCGGACTTCCTCGTCTCCGCCTCGTCCGAGACGGTGGACGGGGAAACCTACTACAGCTATGAGCTCGACGCTCCGGACGCGCTGACGGGGCCCCACGTGCTGTCGCGGGTGTCGTCCAATGGAGAGCTCCTGGTCATCTGCAAGGCAAGGGGAGGGTGAGGCCCCGACCCGCTGGCCCGCCCAGCCGCCCCACGACCTTCCCGACCGCCCCCCACCACGCTCCCTCCCACACCCAGGTGTTCGCGAACGAGAAGCAGTGGGCCAAATCCCAGGACTCGCTGCGCAAGCTGGTAGGCAGCTTCCGCGCCAGCCAGGCCCGGGTGTGAGTGCAGGAGAGAAGCGCCGCACCAACCCGAGTCGTCGAGTCGTCAGAGCTGTCTCACTCCCCGATCCCACCCGTCGAGCCAGTCCGGCGCCGCCGCGGCACCGCGCCCCCTGGGGCGCGATGCGTCGAGCGACGGTGTCGGCGCTCAGGCGCTGCGGCGGCTCTTGCTGGTCTGCTATCACGTCCGAGAGCGCAGTAGCGGCCTCCGCCGCCGAGGTCGGGAAAACGGCGGCGAAGGCGAGGAGGACGCTCGGAGGCCCCATCGCCGTGGAGACTACTACGTTCGTTCGACACGCGACTAGAACCGCGAGACCGAAACGATACGATGACGGTCGGGGCGCGACCAGCCAGCCCCTGAAACGACTCCCTGTTGACAGGTCGCGCGCGGTTCGTTTGCCTCCTGCTGCAACTCGACACGGACGTTATCCCATCACTCGGCCGGGCCGGACGCTACCTTGTCGTCCGCGCCGCTATCCACGAACTGCGGCATCGGCGGCCTCGGCAACGGTCACGGTTGGCGCGGCGGCGGCGGACGCCCTTGGCGTGACGTCCAGCGCGGCGCCAACCCCGTCTTCGGGCCGCGCTTCCTTGCGACTGACCGCGACCAGAACGCTTCCTATCCCTTCGACCCCGACACACCGTCCATCCCGGCGCCGAGGACGGTTGGCCTGCACGACGCGCTCAAAGCGGGTGATGTAGCGCTTGCTGGGACGCGGGCCGCCGCGACTGACCGTGACTTCCCCCCGGGCCCAGCCGCCGCAACACCCGACGCGACCGCGGGTGCCTCATTTGCCGCCGCCTCCTTCGCTCCCGTCCCCCTGCCGGCCTCGGACGATGCCGCGCGATACCGCACCGTGATGGTGGCCATTTGGGCAAATGTGGCCATCTGCGCCGCCAAGAGCGCCGCCTTTCTCGCCACGGGCAGCAGCGCCATGCTGGCCGAGGCCGTCCACTCGCTCGTCGACGTAGCCAACCAGTCGCTGCTGCGGCTGGGCGTGCTGGCGGCGCGGAGGACGGCCACAGCCGACCACCCATACGGATACAGCAAGGACGTTTTTGTGTGGAGCCTCATTGCGGGCGTGGGCATCTTTTGCCTCGGGGGTGGGCTGTCCCTGATGCACGGGGTGCAGGCCCTCGTGTCGCCCGGGGAGCTCCAGCACCTGGAGGCCGGTGTGGGGGTTATGGGGGTCAGCGCCGTCGTTGAAGGCTACTCGCTCAAGGTGGCCTTCGACACTGTGCGGGGGGACAGCCGCCGGGCAGGGATGGGGGCATGGGAGTATCTCCGGCGGGGCCGGGACCCCACGACGACAGCCGTTCTCGTCGAAGACACGGCAAGCGTGGTGGGCGTGCTGGTCGCCGGCACCTGCCTCGCTCTGGCTCACGTCACAGGGAACGTTGTCTGGGACGCAGCGGGGAGCATCTTCATCGGCACTCTGCTGGCGGCGTCGGCGGGGTTTCTCATCAACACCAACCGCAAGGTCCTCATCGGGCGCGCAATGGCGCCTGAGGAGCGGAGCCAGGTGCTCGACCTGCTGCGGTGCGACCCGGTGGTGGCGGCCGTGTACGACACCAAGAGCGAAGAGCTTGGACCCGGTCTTTACCGGTTCAAGGCCGAGGTGGAGTTCTCGGGCGACCAGGTTGTGCGGCGGCACCTCGACCGCGTTGGCCGCGGCGCCCTTGGCGCCCTCCGCGACGCGGGGGCGCGCGGCGATGACGCCGCGCTCGAGTTGGCGGCGCGCACCTTTGGGCGCGACGTTATCTCGGCCTCGGGGGCTGAGATTGACCGCATCGAGCAGGAGATCAAGCGGGCAGTGCGGGGAGTGCGGCACGTCGACATCGAGACAGATCGGGGGAGGAGCTATCTTCGGGACACCCTCGGGCCGGGAGGCACAGCCGGGCCCATGCCGCCTGAGACGGCCTGGCTTCCGGACCCGCCCGAGATATCCCAAGGTAGACAAGACGGTTAAAGCGAACTGCGCCGCACGCGTCTCTCGCCCCCTCATTTTTCCTGCCTCTCTCTCAAGCCGTGGGCTCCACCGGCAGCGGAGCCGTCTTCTTGCTCCCCCTACCACCCCCCGCAGTCAGCCGACCGAGGGCGGCCGAGATAGCGTCCCCTCCTCCACCGGGTGCGGCGGCCCGGGCGGCGGCGACGAGCGCATCGCGCGCCGCTGGGTCCTCGATCGGCGTCGGCGGGGGCGCCGGGACAAGGTCCCCCGCCACAGCCAATGCAGCAGCCTGCTCTTGGCTGAGCCGCCCTGCAAAGACACCTGCGCCGACGACATCGCGCAAGGCGCCAAGGGCGGCACCCGCGGCGTGCTCGGCGCGGCGGGCGCCGCAGCTGAGGACACGGACGAGGGAAGACGTAAGCGCGTCGAGTTGGGGCCGCAAAGGGCGCGGTCCCACAGCGCGCGCAACGGTGGGTAGAACCTCGGCGACGGCCTCCCAGAGTGCCGGGGCGTGGGTGAACGTGTCGAGGGCAGCGAGCTCGGCGACAAGGCCAAGCCGATCCCCCGCGCCCACCGGGTCGAGAGGTGCCAGGACGGCGAGGAGACGCAGGGCGCCCTCGGATGCCTCCCACGGCTCCCGTTCCCGCTTAAACCCGTGGTCGATGCAGCCTGCGCCGCGGCGCAGCTTGGGGGCCAGGGACCCGCAAGAGAAGAGGGTCTGGTCGGTGTGGGCGGCGACGTCGTTCGCGCGCGTGCGGCGAGGCCCGGCCACGCCAAAGGTTGCCCCGCCGTCAGCGAGGCTCCCATAGCGCTGCGAGTCGCTGGGCTGGCTCTTGGCACGGGGCAGGGCGTCGTCCAGGGCGGCCCAGCACCGTGCGAGGGCGCCAGGGCCCCACGCCTCAGCGCATGCACCCAGGGCGCGGGCCGAGTCAGCGCGGACCGAGGGGATGTTATCCCAGAGGTGCGCAACAAAGAGGCGCCACAACTCCTCCCGAACGTCCTCCGGCACCTCGTCCGGGCAAGCGCGCACAAGGCGCTCACACGCAACGCAGGCCGCATCGCGGACGGGCCATGACTCGTCCCGAAAGCAGGACAGTAGGGCTGACAACGCAGCCGGTGTGTGCTCGGCGTGGCGCTCCTTGGGCACCTTGGCAGCGATCTCGGCCAGGCACGCGCACGCCGCCTCACGCACGGCATGGTTGTTGGCCTTGGACTGCTCGATGTAGTGGGAGACGAACGCGCCACATCGGTCGGCGACCAGGGACACTCCGCGGTCTCCCACAGCGAGACGCCATGTCTCCTGCGAGAAGACGCGAACTCCCTCGGCAACGTAGTATCGGTTGAGGCACATGGCGGGAAGGAGGACAGTGCCGATGTCGACAGCGGCACGGCGATTCTCGGGCATCGGGACGACGAAACGCCGGGCAGCAGTGGATGCCGCGTGGCGGACTTGGCTCCAATTGTCGCTCAGGCCGTCCTTGATCTGGGCGGGGGTAGGAGAATGAGTGGGGTCAGAGTGGCAGTGTGTGGCGGGGAGAGAATCTGATCGGCGTGGCTCCAGCGGCACCCGCCAGCTCTGTTTCCGTTGCTCGTCTCTCCCTCCCTCTCTCTCTCTCTCTCCCTCGCCTGTTCAGCCGTGCGGCGGGCGCGCGCCAGGGCATCCTCCTCGGCGACGTCGCCAGCATCCCAAGCGAGCGCGTCGGCCTCGGACACGACCCCGAGGCTCCGGTGGGCCGTTTCGCGCACGAACCGGTTGGGGTGAACCAGAGCACGGTCAAGCAGGCACCGCATCCGGTCGTCGACCAGAGGTGCCCAGGCGGCGGGGCCCACAGCCTCAGCCACCGCGTGGAGCGCCCGCCACGACGACTCAAGGGTCTTCCACCCCTCGGAGCAGTGGCGCAGCTCCCCGGCGCCGGGCCGGACCGTGGCGTAGGCGGCGCCGAGCAGCTCTCCCATCAGGTTTGGGGTGCCGTCAGTGTGGGCGGCAGGCACCCGCGCATCGCCCTCATCGTCCCTGTCATCTCGCTGCGCCCCCGCCGCTGCCAGTGCCGCCGCCGCCGTCGCCGACCCCGAGGGGAGCGAGGCCGAGGGCTCCTCGGCTTCGGCATCGCGATCGAGGGAGGCCGCCACGAGGTCGAGGAGGTGGGGGACGACCCGCGGCGGGACTTGGGTAGGGCGGCGCCCAGCCGCCGCCGCCAGGCACCGGCCAGCAGCCAGGCGCACCCGAGGCTCGATGTGGCCCAGCCGTGGGGCCATCGCTGCAGCGAGCCTCGCGTCCGCAGCATCCGAGGGGGGTACGCTGACCAGGAGAACCTCAGCCGCCGTGATGGCGCCAAGCTCCTCCTCCCACGTGGCCGCAGGGCCCGTCTCCAGGCGCGACAGGTTGGCCTCAGCCATGGGGGTAAGACTCGTCAGGTCAGTCGCGGGGCTGCGGGGAAGGTAATAGGGGGTGTGGGTTATGTCGGCCTCGCGTCTCCCAACGGGCGGAACGGTGCCGGACGGAAAGGGACAACAACGGGTCCCCAGCCCGGCCTCAGAGGGCACTGGGAGAGGCAATGTGTTCTCTCTCTCTCTGTGTATCTTTCGGCCTCGGCCGTGGCCCCTGCAGTGAGCGAGGCCGGAGAGAGCGCGGCGGCAGCTGTGCCAAGCGCGTTCTCGGGGAGGGCGCGGGGAGAAGCCTCTTGTTATCCTCTCGCCAACCCTCGGCCGCAGCGGGCAGAGCGGGGCCGTCAACGGGGGCCGGGGCCCGCCAAGAGAGCGTCGAGCGGAGATATCCAATATGAATCGCGACATATCGCTGCGTATGCTCGTCTGGGCGTGACGAGAGGGATGTCCAACCCCGGATCGACCTGGGGGCGGCCGCTTTCCGCCGCGACGACGCCCAGCCAGCGTCGCCACCGCTCCTCGCTCCCCAGGCGTCACGCGACTCGCCTTTCCACCAGTTCCCGCAGGCTCTCTTCGGCCTTTTGCCGCTCGATGTGCTTGCGGCCCGTCAACCGAACGAGCAGAGCGGCCGTGTCAGTCGCAACGTCCGTCGTCACAGTCATCTCGGCCGTGGCGGAAGGCGCATCCTCGGCGGTGGTCATGGCGAGAACCTTTTTGACCGCACCTTTTTCGCGGTGCCGGCCCTGGACGGGGGGGGGTTTCTTATTCCAGCTCGGCTCTCCGAGCTGCCTCAAGCTCGGCGTACCTCAGCCGGCCATTTTCGGCTTGGGCCGGCCCCCGAGCGCTCTTCGACTCCAGGACGGGCCGTTCGTCCGCCTCGGCGGCCGCACACGCTCGCTAACTCATCGGTGCGGGAGGCTGCCGCGCCGATCTTGTCGAGCGAGCGCGTGACGGGCACCTGCTCCTCAAGCGGAGAACGGGGACGCGTTGGCGTCCTCCTCGCGCGATGAGGAGGCGGGGAACCAGGCTACCGTCCGAGAGGAGGAACCTTGTGAGGCTGCCACCCTAAGTCCGCGGTCAGGGTGCACGCAGGCGCCCACTCCGCTGCAGACCGTGGCAGCTGGGGCCTTCACCGGCCTCGGCGTCGCTGCGCATGTTGCCGCCGTCGGTCTGGCGTCAAGCAGCACCGCGGCACGAGGCGTCTCCCACGCCCTCCTGGGATTGCTGGAGATCGCGGTCGTCTGGTACTACTTTCAGGCGGGTCGGGACGACGGGATGGCGATGAAGCCCCCAGAGAGTCCCCAGACTTCCTTTTTACGAAGCAGCCACTTTCAATGGGCTACGTGGTATCATTTCGTGCCGACTTTTGTGGAGCCTTCACGGGACTCGATCTGGTCACGTATGGCCCCTTTGGTCAGGAAAAATGACACCCACCGCGCCCGCATGGTCGAAACATCTACCTGGCGGCACCTTGAGGCAACCCCGATCCCCCGATCCTGAACCCCCCCTCGATGGCCGCAGACGACGCTCGTCGATCCCACCGACCGCCGCGTCTACGGCCCGCGCGTCCCCGCCCCCCACCCCCACGACCCCCGCCAGCCCCCGGACGCTGCGACGCGCTACTGTCCCCGTTGCGAACGACAGGTGGGCCAGCGGTCGCGGCACTGCCGTCGTTGTGCGCGGTGTGTCGCTTTATTCGACCACCACTGCGACTGGATCAACTGCTGCGTGGGGGGAGAAAACGTCCGGCCCTTTCGGCGGATGCTCGCCTGCTGCCTTGCCTTTCTGACGGTGGTGGTGGGCTTGGCGGCGGCGGCGGCGGCGGGCCGATGGGTCGACGGGGCCGAGGCCTACGGTGCTCGCGCTGCGGCTTGGCCCCCGACGGCCGCACTGTCGGCCGACGCCGCTGCGGCCGTGGCCCTCGCCGTGCTGGCCGTCGGACTGGGCTTCTTTGTGCCCCTGGCTGAGCTGTCGCGCCTACACTTGCGCCTTTGGCTGGGGGGGGTCACCACTTACGAACATTTCGTGCCCAACGGGGGTCGGTGGGGGGAAAGGCTGACGCGGGACGAGCGTCGCGCCGCTTGGGGGCTGGTTGGGAGAGGAGGGGGGGGGGGGGGGGGGGGGGGGGCGACCCCCAAAGTGGCGCGGCCCCGGAGCAATCGCGTTGCGCCCACGCACGAGCCGGTGCAGCCTGTCGTTGACGACATCGAGGATCCCACGAGGCGGGATGAGTCGGCTCCGCCGGCCACCCCGTCCGCGGTGCACGGAGTCGTCGTGACCGCGATTCCTCACCACGCCGTGGGATTTTCTGAGGGCGATTGATGGATGGACGGGTGGATGGGTGACGCGACGAATCGATCGTCCCCCAGCCCACAATCACTCGCGGGATGACGCGCAGCGGCGGCTGCGGGGGCGTGCCGGGAGGGCCGCTGCGAGCAAGAATCGCAGTCGGAGAACTGCACCAGCGGCTATACCTTGCTCTCTGGCGCCCCCCACGGCTCCGATAGCTGGACCCATCTCCCCCCAGATCCCCCCGGCGCTTCGTCCGCTGGATTGATGTTGAGACGATAGAATGGGGGACAAATAAATCGACAGTCCCCCATTCACTGGAACATCTAAGAGCTATCGTCTACTACATGCTCTTCCCGTCGCCGAGGCCCGCCCCCGCGCTCTTCCCCTTGCCCAGGCCCGCCCCCGCGCTCTTCCCCTTGCCCAGGCCCGCCCCCGCGCTCTTTCCCGTGCCGACGCCCGCCCCCGCACTCTTCCCCTTCCCCCCCGTCTTCTCTTCCTTGGAGGACGAGGGGGTGGCGTCCTTGCCCTTCTCTGTCGTCTTCTCCGACTCAAGGGACGAGAGTGGCCCCATGCATCCCGGGAGATCAGCATGCTCCTCGAGCGCGCATAACTCCTCCTCGCTCATCCCCATGGAGCAGGCCATGCAGTGGGAATTCATCGCCTTGCAGCACATGGTCTCTTCTACAAGGCGCTCGGGCTTGATGCCCTTGCCCTGCGAAGAGATATGTATGGAGGGATGGTGTCGGGCACGTCCGGTCATGTGAGACAAGCGGGCGCCCGCCACGAGCGTCTTACCTTTGCCTCATGGGCCTCCTTAGGGGTCTTGGCGGCCTTTCCCACGTCACCGCCGTCGGAGTACCCGTCTGACATCTCAGATTCGGTCCCGCCATGGCCGCTGTGTGGGGCATGGGTCGGCGTTGGCGTCGACGTCTGCATAGGTCAAAGGGACAAGAGAAAGGTGGGCGGACAAATCATTGGACGAAGTGCGGGCTCGGCAAGCCGGGAAGCATCCGGCGCCCCGCAACTGACCCCGCTTGCATGGTGCTCCTCGGAATACGAATCCACACCTGAACCACCCGAGCCGCCGGAGGACGATTCGTCGTCCGATCTGCTGCCACCCCCGCCCCCACCTCCCCCCCCGCCTCCCCCGCCGCCCCCACCGCCGCCCCC
>Ga0181573_10004045_pt1 | contig 12626 bp, 9 predicted proteins | sample 101ome_25_FD_148643 | JGI IMG/M metagenome (GOLD analysis project Ga0181573, IMG submission 148643) | Coastal salt marsh microbial communities from the Groves Creek Marsh, Skidaway Island, Georgia - 101409BT metaG (spades assembly) | ecosystem: Environmental > Aquatic > Marine > Intertidal zone...
CTGAGGTCACCACGACCACCCGATGTCCGTCAGTCCGGAGCTCCGCCACTTGACGGGTCAGGAGGGCGACCATCGTCTCGTCGATGACGCCTTCGTCGTCGGTCAACGACGACGTACCGATCTTCACCACGACCGAACTCACGCGGTCACCCGAAAATCTGCTGGCCTACTCACTCGTCTTCCTCGTAGTCGAAGCTGAAATCACCGATGTGAACCGTGTCGCCGGTCGTCACCCCGGCCCGCCTGAGCGCAGTGAACACACCGAGCTGCTTGAGTCGCGCCTGGGCAAACTCGAGTGCCTCGTCATTGGTGAGATCGCTGAGCGCAACGGCTCGCACCGCAGATCGACCGACAACGTTCCACGACCCATCATCGAAGCGCTCGATCGAAATCTCCCGACCGAGCGGCCGATGCAAGGTCGCGGCCTCGATCGACGGCGTCGCCGTCCGCGCCTCGCGAACGAGCGCCGAAAGACTACCCAGCACCGATGGAAGGCCGGAACGGGTCACCGAGGAAACGACCGGGCCATCGAAGTCGTGGTCAGGAGCCAGGTCGCTCCTCGATCCGACGACGAGCCGGGGCCGGTCGAGCAGATCGGGTCGATAGCTGCCGATTTCGTCGAGCAGCACTTCGAGTTGCTCGTGCGGCGACACGCCGTCCCACGGCGCGAGATCGAGCAGCACCAGCAGGACCCGGGCCCGTTCGACGTGGCGGAGGAACTGATGACCCAACCCCTTTCCGTCGCTTGCCCCCTCGATCAATCCAGGGATGTCGGCCAGCACCATCTCGAACCCATCATCCATCCGCACCACGCCGAGGTTCGGCTCGAGGGTCGTGAAGGGATAGTCGGCGATCTTCGGCTTGGCCGCCGAGACGCTGCTGATGAACGTCGATTTCCCGACGTTCGGGAAGCCGATGATGGCAACGTCGGCCATCAGCTTGAGCTCGAGCCGGAGCCACCGCTCTTCGCCGTGCTCGCCCTGCTCGGCGAACGACGGCGCCCGTCGCTTGTTGCTCAGAAACCGCGCGTTGCCTCGGCCACCCTCCCCTGCCTGCGCTGCGAGCCAGCGGTCACCATGGTGGAGAAGATCGGCCAACGGCTCTCGGCTCGCATGATCGAGCACGACGGTACCCTCCGGGACCTTGACCTCGAGGTCGCTCCCCCGGGCGCCGTGACGATTGCCGCCACTGCCATGCACGCCACTCTCACCTTTGCGATGCGGATGATCCCGAAACGCGAGCAACGACGCCACGTTTCGATCGGCAACGAGCCAGATCGAGCCACCGTCACCGCCATCGCCGCCATCAGGGCCCCCCTTCGCCACGTGGGCTTCGCGCCGAAACGCAACACAGCCCGCGCCACCATCACCGCCCTTGACGTTGATGTTGCACTCGTCGACGAAGTTGGACACGCCTGCAAGGCTACGCAATCTCCACTCGGACGGAGTCGACTTTCGGCATGGCAGGGATCGCCGGACCCACGGGTCAACCGGACGGTGCAGTTGCCGCCCTACCATGCGCCAATGCGGGCCGAACGCGAACTGACCGAACGCGAAGCACTCTGGGGCACCACCATGCGGGGACACCGCACCGACGGGGTCGAGGTCGCCCATGACGATTCCACCGCTGCCGTCGCACCAGGATCGGCACTCGAGCGCGAGGCACGAGAAGCGATCGAAGCAGCGTCGCTTCGTGCCGGTGCGACGTTGGGCGTCGGTGCAGGGACACGGATGGTCGAGGAGGCTCCAGACCGCACCCGAACCTGCTTCGAACGAGACCGTGACCGGATCCTCCATGCCTCGGCGTTCCGCCGCTTGGCGGGCAAGACGCAGGTCTTCGTCTTCCCCGACGATCATCAACGAACCCGGCTGACCCATGCGCTCGAGGTCGCTCAGGTGGCCCGATCGGTCAGCTGGGCGCTCGGATTGAACGTGCCGCTCACCGAGGCGATCGCCCTCGGTCACGACTGCGGGCACGGCCCCGGCGGTCACGCCAGCGAGGACGCGCTGTCGCCCTTCGTCGAGGGAGGTTTCAACCACGCCGAATGGGGAGCCGACGTCACGCTCCGTTCGCTCAACCTCTGCGAAGAAACCCTCGACGGCATCCGCAACCATTCGTGGTCACGCCCTGCCCCTGCGACCCCGGAAGGGGAAGTGGTGAGTTGGGCCGACCGAATCGCGTACGTCTGCCACGACTTCGAGGACGCGGTGACCGCAGGGATCGTTCGAGCAGACGACCTTCCCGATCTCGTGCGCGACTTCTGTGGAACGACCCGGCGGATGCAACTCGCCGGGTTCATCGGGGCCATGATCGCAGCGACCGAATCCACCGGTCGAATTGCCATGACCTCCGATGGCGCCGCTGCACTCGCTGCCTTTCGAAGCTTCAACTACGAAAGGATCTATCTGCGCCCGGCATCTCGTGAGCAAGCCAGCCGAGTGATCGCCGTGTTGCAGTCACTCGTCGAGCACCTCTGCGCCGACCCGACGCGGCTCCCCCCGCGATTGCTGGTCGACGATTCCGACGCCGGAGTGCGGCATGCCGCTGTTTCCTGGGTCGCCGGTATGACCGACCGCTATGCGATCACGGCGGCTCGCGAATGGCTCGACTTCGATGCCGACTCCCTACCTCAAGGTATCCACAACCCCGGCTAGGCTCGGGAGTCCCGGCGTGCCGGGGAAACCGATCTAAGGAACATCGGCAGAATGCCGATGGAAAGAGCATGTTTGCGCGTCTGGCAGTGAACACGAGGAACAGGACAAACGACCGGGGAGCCGTCGTTGCCGAGTTCGCGCTGGTGCTGCCGTTCCTTGTCATCATCATGCTTGGAACCATCACCGCTGGCATCGCCTTGAACAACGATCTGCAACTCAACCATTCCACCAGGGACGCGGCCCGCTACGGGGCAACCGTCCCGTCCGACCAGACATTCGCAAGCGGTGACTGGGCCACGAACGTCCGTGAGGTTGCCCTGTCACGGTTCGGAAACGGCCTCGCCTCAACCGACGTGTGCGTGGCGCTCGTCACCGGGGTCACCCCCGTCGCCGTGTCGGCCGGTCACACAACAGCGGGGGGCACTGCTGCTTGTTTCGACGACTCAGCCGCCGGAATCGTCGACACCCGGGTCCAAGTCAGCGCCAGCGTGCCGGCGGAGATCGAGACCGGCCTCTACACGGTCAGTCTTTCGTTGACGTCCGACGCTGTCACGATGCACGAGAGCAATGCCTGATCAGCGCTCACAGCGCGACTCCGGTGCGGTTCTCGTGCTGGTGGCGGTCTCGTTGGTAACCCTTCTCACACTGGTCGCGCTCGTCGTCGACCTCGGTTTCATTCGAGACGAGCGACGATCCCACCAGTCCGCCGTCGATTTCGCTGCGCTCTCAGCCGGAAAGGCCCTTGGCGCAGATGCAGGCCCCGACGGGCAGGCCGGCTGTGCAGCCGCCGTGCAGTACCTGCGAGCAAACGTCGATGATCTCCCGGGAACAGCAGCGGTGTCATGCGCCGCCCTTCCTGCGAATTGCTCCGGTGCTTCTTCGCCGGTGACCGTCTCCGACGGCGGCACGGCCGGCAAGTACCAGATCGAAATCACCTATCCGGTATCTGACGTGTCCATTGCAGATGCGAGAACGGGGACGCGAGGCTACGACGGAGACCCGTGCGAACGGATCATGGTCCGACTCACGTCCTCTGTCGATGCCTTCTTTGCATCCGTTCTCGGCGAGGACACGCTGGAGATCGACACCCAGGCTGTTGTCCGCCAGGTCGAAGCTGACAAGCGACGGATGCCGAGTTTCTGGCTCCTGGAGCCCTTCGAGTGCGGTGCGCTCGAAGTAGGGGGCGGCTCCGTCGTCCAGTCGGGTAGTGCAACCCGAGCTGGCGTGATCTTGCTCGACAGCGACGGCTCACAATGCACAGGACAGAGCAAAACTCTCGAAGTTCAGGGCCTCGGCGGCGGCGCAGCTACGACAATTGTGGCAAAGAGTGCCGGCTCGGAGGCTGGAGCGATCAATCTCGTCGCCCTCGGCCCGGGGGAGACGTGCTTGACGTCGGCTACCGCCTGCAACGACGGAGACATCGCGTCCGACGAGCAGACTGCGGTGAGCAGCGGCGGTATCTACCCTGCGCCAAATCCGAGACCGAAGCGGGCAACAAGGGCACCGGTCGACCACAAATACAATTGCAAATCGTCGTACAGCGCCTACCTCACGATCCCGGTCGAGGGGTGTACGTCAGGTTCCCAGCCGCACATCGACAATCTGATTTTTGCAGTCGGGTCCTCGGGCACGCCGACCGGCTGGAACACATGGACGGGTGCGGGGTACAAGTGCGCCGAGAAGAATGCTTCACTCGTGCTCAGCGGGAACTGGCACATCGATTGCCCCGGCTCCAACGGCGCCAACACCTTCACTGTCAGCAACGGTTCCTCCATAGCGTTCGAGGGCGGAAACGTCGTGTTCGACGGTCAGATCAAGCAGACCGGTGGGACACTGGAGTTCAATTCGGCCAACCCGACGGCATCCCTGAACCCAACGTGCCAGCTCACCGTCGTCAGCTGCGTCAGTGAGTCCTCCGCAAAGGCAGCCTGGGTGTACCAGCGCAGCGGTGACCTCAGCCTGACCGGTGGGGACATCACCGCAACCAACACGATGTTCTACCAAGCCACTGGCTACTTCGAGATCACCGGCGGTACGCCTCCGAACTGGACTGCGCCGACCGAAGGCCCATTCAAGGGGCTTGCAATTTGGTCGGAGGCCAACTCCAGCAGGTACAAGATCGCTGGCGGCGCATCAATGATTCTCAAGGGCACGTTCTTCACGCCGTACGCCGACCCCATGACGATCTCCGGCGGATCCCCCGTCACCCCGATCGAGGCCCAATTCATCTCCCGAAAGCTGGTGGTCAACGGTGGGGCGAACCTCGACCTGACGCCAGATCCGACCACTGGGCTCTTTCTGCCCCCGGACCCCCCGCTGCTCATCCGCTGAGGGCCGGTCGGCTCGCACCATCGAGAACCGCAGAGCCACCGACAACCACAGAGCCACGCAACACCACAGGTCCCCGAAAACGACAACGCCTCCGCCGAAGCGGAGGCGTTGTCGTTCCGAGGAACGGTCAGTTGGGAAGAACGTCGACCAGCTTGCGGCCCTTGCGAGAACCGAACTTCACAACACCGTCGGCCGTGGCGAACAACGTGTCGTCGCCACCGCGCATGACGTTCTCACCCGGATGGAACTTCGTTCCGCGCTGACGCACGAGGATCGCACCGGCGTTCACCCTGCCCCCGTCGTACACCTTCACGCCGAGGCGTTGGGCGTTGGAGTCGCGCCCGTTCTTGGTGGAGCCGCCACCCTTCGTCTTCGACATTGGTACTCAGCCCTTCTTGATGCCGGTGATCTCGATGCGGCTCAACGCACTGCGATGACCCCAACGCTTCCGGTTGTTCGACTTGTTCTTGTAGACGAACCCATTGATCTTCGGGCCCTTCGTTTCCTCGACGACCCGTGCCGTGACCGACGCCTTGGCCAGCTCATCGGGGGTCGCAAGGACGGTGTCACCGTCGACGACCAGTGCAACGGGAAGTGAGATCTCGGCCCCGGGCTCACCGGTGCGGTCGACCTCGAGGGACTGCCCCTCTTCCACGCGGTACTGCTTGCCGCCGGTCTTCACTACTGCGTACATAGGACTGAGATGCTAGCGGGATGGAGCGAGATTCCAGCGCTGTGCATCAATCGAGGATGCCCTCGACCATGAGATGTCCCTTGCCCCCGCACTCCTCGCAGTGCTCGGTCACCGACTCGAGAAGGCCCTCTCCGATACGTTTCCGAGTCATTTCCACGAGACCAAGTTCCGAGATGTCGAACACTTGGGTTCGAGTCTTGTCTCGGGCAAGCGCAGCACGGAAGACCTTCACGACCTCATCTCGGTTCTTGGCGATCTCCATGTCGACGAAATCGATCACGATGATGCCGCCGATGTCTCGAAGTCGGAGCTGGTTGGCGACTTCCTCGGCCGCCTCCAGGTTGTTGCGGAACACCGTTTCCTCGAGTGACGACTTGCCGACGTTCTTGCCCGTATTCACATCGATGACGGTGAGTGCTTCGGTGGCCTCGATGATCAGCGATCCACCTCCGGGCAACCAGACCTTGCGGTCGAGTGCCTTGCGGAGCTGCTCATCGATGTGCTGCCGTTCGAAGAGCGGAATGCCCTCGGCTTCTTCGTCGTAGTACTCGATCCGATCGGCAAGTGCAGGGGTGATCGACTCCACATAGCCCTTGACCTCTTCGTAGAGGGCCCGGTCGTCGATGATCACACCCCGGAAATCCTTGGTGAATTCCTCGCGAATGATGCGGACGGCAGCTTCTGGCTCTCGATACAGCAACGCTGGCGCTTTGGTCTGTTTCGAGAGCTTTTCGATCTCGTCCCACTGGGCCAGGAGGCGAGCCACGTCGACCTTGATCTCCTCGGCAGTGACATTCTCGGCTGCGGTGCGCACGATGACGCCGTGCTGCTTCGGCTTCGCCTTGTCGAGAATGTTGCGCAGCCGCTTGCGTTCTCCGTCCGGCAACCGCTTCGAGATCCCATAGGTTGCGCTGTTCGGCACGAGCACCACGAAACGGCCCGGTAGCGATACCTCCTGGGTCAAGCGAGCGCCCTTGTGAGCGATCGGATTCTTGGTCACCTGCGTGAGGATCGATTGCTTTGCCTTGAGCACATTTTCGATCCTCGGCTGCTGCCCTTTCTTCTTTCCCCCCTCGACGTCGTCAGCGTCGTAGAGCACATCACCGGCATAGAGCACAGCATTCTTGGGAGTGGCAATGTCGACGAACGCCGCTTCCATCCCGGGCAGGACGTTTTGTACCCGCCCGAGGTAGATGTTTCCATGAATCTGACTGATGTCGTCGGCCGGGCGCGACACCTGGTGCTCGACGAGCTTTCGTCCCTCGAGAGTGGCGATCTGGGTGGCCTTCGGGCCCACATGGACGCACATCAGGTAGCGGCCGACAGCCTTTCCCTTGCGAGTTCGGCCCCGACGACGCTGAAGTGTCCTCTCGTCGAGTTCGACCGCCTCACCCGACATGATCGCCTCGACCGGCGTCGGTGTCTGCCGGTCGCCACCCTGTCGCTGCTGACCACCCTGCTGCTGGTTGGTGTTGGTTCCCCGCTGACCGCCGCCGCGACCACGTCCTCCACGGCGCCGGCGCCGCTTACGCGGCTGACCCTCCCCGCCTGGCCTCTGATTGCTCTGGTTGCGGCCGTCCCCGCTACTGGGAGCGGGCCGACTGTCACCAACCTGTGGCGCTGGTCGACTGTCGCCGATCTTGGGTTTGTCGCTGGGGCTCTTGGCTTCCGGCGAGGGCTTCGGGGTCTGGGCCTGTTCGTCGGCCATAGTTCGTATCTTTCGTTCGGGGCACGGCATGAGGGGTCATACAGACGCCCCCAGCGGCGCGGACGAGGCTGTGCTGACCGCCATCGGGTCGGCACGTCGGCCATCGTCGGTTTGAATCCATTGGTGAAGTCGGAGGACCCTGTGCTCGACGAGTGGCGGATCGAGGGCTGACAGAACCTCGGAGACTCGAGCCGAGCGGGGCTGCGTTCCAAGTTCGGCGATCAGCCGCACTCCATCTTCGAGAGGCGAGACGACGGCCAGGCTCAGCACTGCGGGTCGAAGGTCATCGGTGACCTCCTTGCCTTTGCGCTCGCGTGTAACGGTGACCTCGTCACAGCCGAGGAGCCGATCGATCGACGCCTCGACGATGACAGGGTCGACGTCACGGACGTCGATCTGCCAGGTACAACTGGTGACTGCTTGCTGCAGTGACGGCATCCGGCGGTCGACAACGACCACTCCGGTTGCGGTCAACCCCACTGGGAGATGCGTGGTGAGCAGACCGGCAAGGCTGTCGATGTCGAGATCAGCGACTCGTGCAGGGTCGAGATCGACATCGATGTACTCGCCGTTCGACTCGTGGCCGGTGGAGAGTGCGAGACCGAAGGAGAGCTTCGGTCGAGGGTTGAAGCCCTCGCTGTAGGCCACCGGCAGTTCGGAGCGACGGAGGGCACGTTCCCAGATCCGAGCGACGTCGCGATGCGACGTGAAGCGGACCTTTCCGTGTTTGCTGAACGCAATCCGCAGCCTCATGAACGTGCTCCGGGAGACGCTGTCGCCAGCGTCCCTTCCCGCAGGGTTTGCTTCGCCTGCAACATGACCGGAACCGCGCCGCCAGTCGACAGGTCGACACCCGTCCCCTGACTTCCGCCTGCTGGCGGTGTGGCCGATGCCACCACATGCTCGATTCCGTAGCCGGTGCACGCGCCGCAGTCGTAGCACGGTGTCCACCGGCAGTCCTCGAGGCCGAGTTCCTCGAGCGCATCACGCCAGTCCTGCCACAGGAAGTCCTTGTGAAGACCGGCTGAGAGGTGATCCCACGGGAGCACCTCGTCTTCGGTGCGATGCCGATACACGTACCACTCGACATCCAGACCACAGGCGGCAAGCGCCTCCAGCCAGAGATCGATCGAGAAGTGTTCGGACCACTCCTGAAATGTGCCGCCATGGCGCCACACGTATTCGATGGCGGCAGAGAGCCGCCGATCGCCGCGGCTGGTGATTCCCTCCGCAAGCGAGGCTCGGGTGTCGTGCCACTTGAGTTGCACGCCCTTTGCCCCACGCAGATCGTCCTTGAGGAGCTCGATCTTTCGCTTGAGTTCCGGCTCGGTATTTTGCCCGAACCACTGGAACGGCGTCTGAGGCTTCGGCACGAAGCCACCCACCGACACCGTCACCGACGGCGACTTGTGGTGGTTGCGGCCGAGTTCGACGCAGTTGCGGCCAAGCTCGGCAATCCCAAGCGTGTCCTCGTCGGTCTCGGTGGGGAGGCCAGTGAGGAAGTACAGCTTCATCCGCCGCCAGCCCTGGCTGTACGCAGACTCGACTGCGCCGTACAGGTCTTCCTCTCGAATGAGTTTGTTGATGACCTGGCGCATGCGCCACGTCCCGGCTTCGGGAGCAAAGGTGAGGCCGGTTCGACGGGCTCGCTGCAACTCGGCAGCAATACCGACGGTGAAAGCATCGACCCGAAGGGAGGGAAGTGCAACCGACACCTGACCGACGCCAGCGTCACTGACCGTGTCACCGACGACTTTTTCGATACCCGAGAAGTCGGCGGTCGACAACGACGTGAGGCTGACCTCGTCGTAGCCGGTGCGCTTCAGCCCCTCCGAGATCATGCGACTGACCTGCTCGGCCGGGCGTTCTCGAACCGGTCGGGTGATCATGCCTGCCTGACAGAACCGGCAACCACGGGTGCAGCCGCGAAACACCTCCACGGCGAGCCGGTCGTGGACGACCTCAGTGAGCGGTACGAGTTGTTGTTTGGGGTACGGCCAATCCGCAAGATCGGCAACCGTCCGTTTCTCGACCTTTTCGGGGATGTCGGGATACCGGGGCGTCACCGCAGCGATGAACGCACCGTCGTAGTCCACCTCGTACATCGAGGGAACGTACACACCGGGGATCTTGGAGAGCTCCCGCAGAACCCCTTCGCGTGTACCGGCATTCTTGCCCGACCGCTTCCATTCACGCAGCAGTTCGGTGATCTCCCCGACCACCTCTTCACCGTCGCCGAGCACCACAAGATCCACGAATTCGGCGATGGGCTCGGGGTTGTAGGTGCAGTGGCCCCCCACGGCGATCAGTGGGTCGTCATCACGCCGGCGCGCCGCGTGGATCGGCACCCCGGCCAGGTCGATGCAGTTCACGAGGTTCGTATACGTGAGCTCAGCGCTCAAGTTGAAAGCGATGACGTCGAAATCGCCGGCTGGTTTGTGGGTGTCGACCGAGAACAACGGGATGCCGTCGCGACGCATGAGGGCCTCGAGGTCGACCCACGGGGCGTACGACCGTTCGGCGGCTCCGTCCGGCCGTTCGTTGATGATCTCGTAGAGGATCTGCAACCCAGCGTTCGGTAGGCCGATCTCGTACGTATCGGGATAGGTCATCAGCCACGACACGATGCCGGGTCCGTGCTCCGGCGTTTGCATGCCGTCCTCACAGCCGATGTACCGGGCGGGTTTCTGCACCTGCGGGAGCAGCGACTCGAGCCGGGTCCACAGTGGCCCGTCGAACGAAGCACGCGCCATCGACATGGTGGCTTCAGGCTATCGGCGCGTCCGAGCGGATGGGTGATGCTCACTCAGGTGCGAGTGAAGTCGAACCGGCGCTTGTGAACTCCGAGAACGAGGCCAAGCGCAATCATCGAGGTCAACATCGACGACCCACCGTAGGAAACCAGCGGCATCGGGATGCCGGTGACCGGCATGATCCCCATCGTCATCCCCGCTGATTGGAACACCTGAAACACGAACATCGCCATCACCCCGACTGCCAGCAATCGATCGAAATCGTCCGTGGCTCGGGCCGACGCTCGCCAGATCCGGAAGACGACGACCCCGAACAGCGCCAAGAGCGATGCTGCCCCGACAAAACCGAGCTCCTCCCCCGCCACCGAGAAGATGAAGTCGGTCTGCTGCTCAGGCACGAGGTTCGACGTCGTCTGGGAGCCGTTGAACAAGCCCTGCCCGGTGAGACCGCCGTTCCCGATGGCGATCTGGGACTGTTCAGCGTTGTAGGCCACCCGAATCGCGTCCTCACCCAGCTCCTCGACCGCCTCATCGTCGAGCACGAAGACCGTCAGCCGACTTTTCTGGTAGTCGGCCAGGACATCAGACGTGAAGATCAGTGTGATCACACCGACCGCAATCAGGAACAGCGACATGATCAACCGCGTCGAGACGTTGCTCATCAGGACAATCACCGCAGTGATCACCACGTAGACGAGGATGGTCCCAAGATCAGGTTGCAGCCAGATCGGCACGATCAGCGGCAACGTCAGTCCCAGCCCTGCCGCCACACGGCCAACGCCCACCCGCTCGGTGCTGAACAACGAAGCCAGGGTGAAGATCAACACGACCTTTGCCGGTTCGGACGGCTGGAACGAGAACCCGCCGAAGCGGAACCAGGCCTGCGAGCCGTTCACGGTCACCCCGAACTGCAGGACGCCGACAAGCAGTGCTACCGCGCCGACATATCCCACGCCCGCAAGGCTTCGGAGCCGATCGATGGGAACCATCGAGACACCGACCGCCAATCCCACCCCAGCCACGGCAAAAAAGGCCTGCCGCTCGAGGAACGACGAATCAGCCGGCGTCAGGTCGGTCGCCGGACCACGGGTCGCCGAATAGACGAGCAGCACTCCGATGACCGTGATGGCAATGGTGGAGAGGATCAGCAGCGGGTCGATGACGAACCACCACGGGTCGTCCGGATCTTCTCGAAACCGACTCGGAGCGAAGTTGGTGGTCATGGGCTCGCCACCTCGCCGGGGTTGTCGACGAGACCGAGCGCATATCGCGCCGTCTCGTCGAGCGACCGTGCCGCCGGCACCGAATCGGTGGCAATTGCCTCGAGAATCGCTGCAGTGACCGGTGCCGCCGATGCACTGCCGAAACCCGACTCTTCCATCACGACGGCGATCGCAAACTCGGGCTCGGCATCGGGATCCACCGTCGAACCGGGCCAGTACACGGGGGCATAGGCGGCGAACAACGACGTGTCGGCCTTTTGGGTGGTTTCCGATTTGACCTCTGCGGTACCGGTTTTCCCGGCCACCGGCCATTGCCCGAAGACCGGATTGGCGTTGATGAACGAGCGCGTCGCAGTGCCTCCCTGGCGAAGGGTCACTCCGATCAGGCCATTCTCGATGGGCTCGATGAACTCGGCCGGCAATTGGAGGTCACGAAGGACGCGGGGTGAAAACCGCCGGACGAACTCACCCTCGGCGTCGGTGATCTTGACTGCCACATTCGGTTGATGCAGGCGCCCACCATTGCCCAACGTTGCGTAGAGGTTCGCAAGCTGAAGGGGTGTGACCAACAGCTCGCCCTGCCCGATCGACAGGTTGACAGTTGCACCCGCGAACCACTGGCTGCCGTCGACGGCGAAGACGCCGGCGTCGTACTGGCGGTCATAGTAGGCCCGGTCGGGGACGGCGCCCGATCGCTCATAGGGAAGCTGAATACCGCTGCCGATACCCAGACCGATCGCCCGCGCCCACTTCTGGATCCCCTCGTCCTGGAGATAGCCGTCGGCGTCGGGCTCTTGGGGCCGTAGCCAAAATCCCTCACCGCCGATCTCGTAGAAGTAGGTGTCGCTCGAAACGCGGAGCGCGCCACGCAGGTCGACCCATCGGCTGCCATTGAACGGGCTCGAGAAGCGACAGGTGGAAGACTCCTCGAAACAACGGCTGTAGGTGTAGGAGCCCTGGTCGTTGTACAGCGCGTCCGGAGAACGAAGCGCATCGGGGCCATCACCGAGCACCCCTTCCTGAAGGGCCGCAAGCGCAGTGACCGGCTTGAACGTCGACCCCGGGGCATAGGTGCCCTGGATGGCTCGGTTGAGAATGGGAGAAAAGTTTTCTTCGCTGATCAATTCGCGGAACTGGGTGGCGGTGATGCCCTGAACGAAGTCGGCCGGTTCGTATGTCGGGAACGAGGCCATCGCCAAGAGGTCACCGTTGCGTGGGTCGATCATCACCACGCTGCCGGCCGGGGCGACAATCGGCGGATCT
>Ga0181573_10004057_pt1 | contig 12609 bp, 4 predicted proteins | sample 101ome_25_FD_148643 | JGI IMG/M metagenome (GOLD analysis project Ga0181573, IMG submission 148643) | Coastal salt marsh microbial communities from the Groves Creek Marsh, Skidaway Island, Georgia - 101409BT metaG (spades assembly) | ecosystem: Environmental > Aquatic > Marine > Intertidal zone...
CATGAACGGCATGCTCCACCTCGGCCACGCGTTCAGCCTCTCGAAGCTGGAGTTCGCGAGCGCGTACCATCGCCTCAAGGGCGACGAGACGCTCTTCCCCTTCGCGTTCCACTGCACGGGCATGCCCATCAAGGCGAGCGCCGACAAGATCAAGAACGAGATCGCCACGTACGGCAACCCCCCGGTGTTCCCCGCGTTCGACGCGGAGGAGGCGGCGGCGAAGGCGGCGGCGAAAGCCGAGCAGGCGGCGGAGGATGCGAAAAACGCCGACCCGACCAAGTTCGCGGCGAAGAAGTCCAAGGCGGCGGCCAAGGCGGGCACGCAGACGTACCAGTGGGACATCATGAAGTCCTCCGGGGTCCCGGAATCCGAGATTCCGCCGTTCGCGGACCCGTACCACTGGCTCGACTACTTCCCCCCGCTCGCGAAGCGCGACGTGACCGCGATGGGGTGCCAGGTGGATTGGCGCCGCAGCTTCATCACCACCGACCACAACCCCTTCTACGACGCGTTCGTGCGCTGGCAGTTCAACACCCTCAAGAAGATCGGCAAGGTCATCAAGGCGAAGCGCATGGCGGTGTACAGCCCCCTAGACGGCCAGCCCTGCGCGGACCACGACCGGGCCACGGGCGAGGGCGTCGGCCCGCAGGAGTACGTCCTCGTGAAGATGCGCGCGCTGGACGAGTCCCTCGTCGGCGACTTGGCGCCCCTCGCCGGCCGCCGCGTCTTCCTCGCCGCGGCGACGCTGCGTCCGGAGACGATGTACGGCCAGACGAACTGCTGGGTCCTCCCCGACGGCGACTACGGCGCGTTCGAGATGGCGAACGGGGACGTGCTCGTGATGTGCGATCGCGCGGCGCGTAACCTGGCGTTCCAGGAGCACACGAAGACGCCCGGGGAGTCGACGAAGCTCTTATCCTTCAAGGGCTCGGCGCTCGTCGGGTGCGCGGTGCGCTCCCCGCTGGCGAAGATCGAGAAGATCTACTGCCTCCCCATGCTCACGATCCTCATGAACAAGGGCACGGGCGTCGTCACGTCCGTTCCCTCGGACTCCCCCGCGGATTTCATGGCGCTGAGCGACCTGAAGGCCAAGGCGCCCATGCGCGAGAAGTTCGGGGTGCGGGACGAGTGGGTGATGCCCTTCGAGGTGGTGCCGTGCGTGCGCATCCCCGAGTTCGGCGACGCGTGCGCGCCCGTCGTGTGCGAGCGGCTCAAGATCAAGTCGCAGAACGATAAGGTCAAGCTCGAGGAGGCGAAGCACCAGACGTACCTCAAGGGGTTCACGGACGGCGTGATGCTCCTCGGCGAGTTCGCGGGCGAGGCGGTGAAGACGGCCAAGGCGAAGGTGAAGGCGGCGATGCTGGCGACGGGGGATGCGATTCTGTACAGCGAGCCCGAGAAGCAGGTGACGTCGCGCTCGGGCGACGAGTGCGTGGTCGCGCTGACGGACCAGTGGTACCTCGAGTACGGCGAGGAGGGTTGGCGCGCGAAGGCGGAGGAGTGCCTCGCGGGCATGCGCACGTACCACGACGAGGCGAAGCGCGCGTTCGAGCACACCCTGGGGTGGTTGAGGCAGTGGGCGTGCAGTCGCAACTTCGGCCTCGGGACGAGGGTGCCCTGGGACGAGCAGTTCCTCATCGAGTCGCTCTCCGACTCCACCATCTACATGGCGTTCTACACCGTCGCGCACCTGCTGCAGGGCGGGGACATGTACGGCAAGGCGCGCCCGAGCGTGGACCCCGAGCTCATGACGGACGACGTCTGGGACGCGGTGTTCCTGGGCGCGGAGCTGAGCGCCGAGAGCGCGGCGCGGTTCCCCGCGGCGTTGCTCGAGGAGATGCGAGCGGAGTTTGAGTTTTGGTACCCGTTCGACCTGCGCGTGAGCGGGAAGGACCTCATCCAGAACCACCTCAGCTTCTCCATCTATAACCACTGCGCCATCTGGGAGAACGACCGCACGAAGTGGCCTCGGGCGTTCCGCACGAACGGGCACCTCCTGCTGAACGGCGAGAAGATGTCCAAGTCCACGGGCAACTTCAAGACGCTCAAGGCGGCGATCGAGGAGTACTCCTCGGACGCCATGCGCTTCGCGCTCGCCGACGCGGGAGATACCATCGAGGACGCCAACTTCGTGGACGAGACCGCGAACGCGGCGATCCTGAGGATCACCAAGGAGCTCGTCTGGATCGAGGAGATGCTGAAGATGATCGGAGACGGCCGCGCGCGCGCCGCGGACGCGGCCCCGACCTTCGCCGACCGCGTCTTCGCCAACGCCATCGACGTCGCGATTCGCGAGACGGAGGCGCACTACGAGAACATGATGTTCCGCGAGGCGCTCAAGAGCGGCTATTACGATTTCCAATCCGCGCGCGACCATTACCGCGCGCAGTGCGGCGGGGACGACGGCATGCGCGCCGACCTCATCGAGCGGTACATCGACGTGAGCACGCGGCTCATCGCGCCGTTCACGCCGCACACCTGCGAGCACGTCTGGGGCCACCTTCTGAAGCGCGCCGGCACGGTGACGAAAGCCGGGTTCCCCCGGGGCGAGACGCCCGACCCGGGGTTGGCGGCGGCGGCGAAATACCTGGACGAGACGTGCGCGAACGTGCGCAAGGGCATCGCGAAGGCGACCGCGCCGCCGAAGAAGAAGGGCGGCGGGTCCGGGTCCGCCGCGGCGGCGCCCAAGACGTGCGACCGCGCGGACGTGTTCATCGCGGAGACGTTCGGGGGGTGGCAGGCGGTGTGCTTGGGCATCCTCGACAATGCGTTCGACGACGACGCGAAAGCCTTCCCGCCGGTGAACGAGCTCCTCGACGCGGTGAAGCGGTCCGAGCTGGCGACGCAGGCGGACTTCAAGAACGTGCTGAAGATGGTGATGCCGTTCTTCAAGTTTAAGATGGCGGAGGCGACGCAGGTGGGCCGGGACGCGCTGAGCGTGCGGCTCATCTTCGACGAGGCGCGGGTGCTCGAGGAGAACAGGGCGTACGTGCTCAAGGCGTGCGGGCTCAAGGAGCTCCGCGTGCGCTCGGCGAGCGAGGAGAGCGAGGAGAGGAATAAGGCCGCGGAGGCGGGCGTGAAGGTGGACCAGGCCACGCCGGGAAACCCGACGTGGCACTACGTCGTCGCCCAGCTCGAGGAGGGCGTGCAGGCGATGGACATCGGGAAGTGAGGCGCCGAAAGCGACGCGAGCGAGGGATCGTACATATCCAGTCACACCACTGTTTTTCCAGGCCTGCGCACAAATACCACTAAATGTCGCCAGGCAGAACGTCGTTCATCACGATTCGTCCGTCGCGTAAACGCGTCGGCCCGAAAGCATCGTAAACGCGTGAACCTAAACCCTGTGGACGGCGGTCGTCGCTTCCCTCTCATCGGCGCGCGCGGGGGACTCGCGCGGGGGACGTCGCCCGGGGGACCGCTCGTTCGCCATGAACGCCGCGGATGTTTTCATGACGATCGTCGCGCCCATCATGGGCTTCGTCCTGGCGAACTACATGTTCTTCGCGGGCGTGCCGGAGATGTTGCGCTGCAAGCGAAACGCGACGCTCGGCACGTTCAACCCCCGGCCCTTCCCCGTCGTCCTGGCCAACTGCGTCTCGTGGATCATCTACTCCACGCTCATCTCGGACTACTTCCTGTTCTTCGCGAACGCCCCCGGGTCGATGGTCGGGATGTACTTCACCCTCGTCGGGTACGGCCTCAGCGCGAACGGGTCGGCGCTGCGCGAGGATCTGGAGCGGAGCGCGATGGCGCTCATGTTCGCCCTCCTCGCCGTCGCGCTCTACCTCGGCCTCGTCGCGAGCGCGGACGACGCCGGCGCGGACCACAGGCAGCTCGTCATGGGGCTCTTCTGCAACGGCGTCCTGCTCGTGTACTACGCCTCGCCGCTCGGCACGCTGAGGGACGTCCTGGCCAAGAAGGACGCGAGCTCGTTGTCGGGGAACATGGCGCTCGCAAACGCCGTCAACGGCGCGGCGTGGTTCGTGTACGGCGCGGCGCTCGGGGACGCCTACCTCATGGCGCCCAACGGCGTCGGCGCCGTCCTCGGCGCCGTGCAGCTCGCGCTCGTGCACAGGTACCCGGCGAAGCGAACGGTGACGTCGCCCGCGCCGTCCAACTGGGGGAGTCAGCAAGATCTGCTCGAGATGGGGGCGAGATCCGCTCGAGACGGGAGCGCGGGGGGAAACGCAACGGGGGGGAGCGCTCGGCCGGCGCCGCCGGGAAGCGCGCTCGCCGCCGTGGGCGCCGCGCTCAGCAGGGAATCGTTAGACGGCGCGAGCAGATTGTGACGAACGAGGGACGAGACGCGAGCGAGACGCGAGGGCGTGAACAGGTTCATCACATCGACTCCGCGCGGGCTCCGCGACGCCCCGCGCGCGTTTTCGTTTTCTTCTCCCCGCGCCGCGCGCGCCGCCGCCTCACCGTTGGCTCGGGCTCACGACGAGGCCCGTGGCGTCCTCCCCGACGCGCCCGAGGGCGCACACCGCGCACGTGACCCCCTTCTGTTCCGCGACGTACTTGGCGCCGCACATCGGGCACGCGACGTCCGCGGTGCCTCTGTAGATGGGCGTGAACGTCCCCGCGCACACGACAAACGGATTCCTCGAGTCGTAGTTGAGCTCCACCTCGTCCCTGTTCTCGCGCTCGCACGCCTGCAGCACCTGCTTCGCCTGCTGCGCCACCTTCACCGGCGGGTTCAGCTCGAGCAGCCTCCGGCAGAACCCGGCGGCGGTGTTGAAGTTCTTGAGCTTGAAGAACAGGCTCATGGCGGACCTGAGGGAGAGCGAGAGGTGGATCGGCTGCATCTGCGAGTGCGTGAAGTACGCCGCGAGCTCGGCGTTTCGCACGGGCTCCTCCTTGTGCTCCTTGCGCTTCATCTCGATCCGCAGCGCCGCCGCGTACTCGCGCGCGATGCTCAGCAGCTCCTTCGTCTCGTCCACCTCGCGCCGGGATTCCACCACCAGGACGCACACGCTGTGAATGATGGACTGGAACAGCTTCAGGGCTTCCCCGAACTTCCCCTCCGTCGTCGTCTTGTACGCGAGCTTGAGCTTCTCCTCCAGGAGCGGCAGCGACGCCGTCAGCGCCGGCGGCGCCTCCGACCCCGGCTGGTCGTCCGACGTCCAGTTCCTCCCCAGCGGGATGGTCAGCGTCGGCGCCTCCGCGACGCCCGCGAGCCGCGCGTGCGTCGCGAACGCGGCGTCCATGAAGTACGGCTTGAGCGGGGCGAAGTCGACGACGCCGAGCTGGCGGTTGAGGAGCTTCATCGCCGAGTCAAAGTCCCCGGCGGCGGCGTGCTCCCCCGGGATGCTCGACTTCCGCGTCCACTTCCTCGCCGCGGGAACGCCGGGCGTGGGCGCGACGAACACCTCGGACCGCGCGTCCATCATCCCGTCCTCGCCCTCCGCCGCGGGGGGGAGCTCGAGGTCCATGTCCATGTCCCACCCCGCGTCCGAGCCGTCGTCCTCCCCGTCGGAGCCCTTCTCCTCGGGCGCCAACCCCGCGGCGGCGAGCGGGTCCTCCTCCTCCTCCTTCTCGCCGTCGCCGCCCAAGTCCAGGTCCAGGTCCTCGCCCCAGCCCGCGCCCGCGCCGGCGTCCTCGTCGGCGAACGCGGCGTAGTCCCCGGCCCCGACGTCCCCGGCCAGGACCCCCTCGAAGAAACCCTTCGTGACGGTGAGGAGGGGCCAGTTGTCCTCGCGCAAAATCGGCGTCGGGGGGAGCAGGAGCTCCCCCGAGCCGTCCACCGCGGGAACCGCGACGCCGCTCTCCGTCAGCATCGCCTCGAGCCGATCCGCGTCCTCCGTCATGCCGTGCGTCCGCGCGGTGAGGTACGCGAGGGGGTAGTGCCCCGAGCTCTCGAGGATCTTACACCGCTCGCGGATGTCCCCGACGTACAGCGCGTTGTGGAACTGACCCATCACGTCCGAGCGCATCTCCGCAATCTTGAGCATCTTCTTGAGCTTCTCCTCGTTGCCCGTGATGAGGTACAAGAAGCTCAAGCGCTCGAAGTTCTTCGTCTTCTGGTACGCGAACTCGACGATCTGGTGGTTACCCTGGCGCAGCGCCTCGACGCCGAGGCGGTGCCACGTGTCCTTGTCGTCGAGCTCCTGCGCGGACGCGAGCGCCACCTCGATGTTCCCGCACTCGAGCGCGAGGTTGAACCGCGTGTTCTCGTCCTGCGAAGGGTCGAAAGGAGGGAAAAGGCGAGAGGCGTCAGTTGCGATCGATCGCGATCGGCGCGAGTGCGCGACGACCGACTCGAGAGAGCGAACGAAGACGCTCTCTGCCTGGAGAGCGGAACGGGGACCCCGGCCGCGGCGGCGGCTCATACAAAAAAGCGAACAAGAATTCCCCACAAACTCGAGGCGTTCGCCTCGGAGGGATGTAAGAAAGTATTGGTTGTGGAATCACAGCAGCGCCGCGGTGGGGGGGGGGCAGGGGACCGCGCGGCGGTCGCGGTCGCGAGGGCCGACGTGTCGCGATCGGACTGGGGGATCGCACGATGACCGGGGATCGATCGCGTCGCTCGGGTCGTTTCGTTCGCTCGTACCTTGACGAAGTGCAGCGCCACCTCCGGGAATCCCTTCTGTTGCAGGTACGCGATGATGGACTGCCCGCACAGGCTCCCGCTCTTGATCATGCTGAGCACCTGGTCGTACTTGCGCTGGATCAGCGCGAGCTTGAACATGTACTCGCTCGTGTCGATCTGGATCTGCCTGTTCCTCCCGTCGCGGTCGAGGCAGTACACGACGTTTCCGAACACCTTCGTGAGATACACCGGCGTGTCCAGCGTTCGGATGATGCCGCTGTCGCCGTTGGGCAGCGCGTACTTGATGTGGTTGAGCGTCGTGTACACGAACACGCCGCTGTCGTCCCACGCGCCCGACTTGACCCTGATCGTCTCGTGCACCGTGCACGCGTGCCCGAGCTTGCGGTTGGCGATGACGATGGCGTGCTTGCTCAGCATGGCGACGAGGGCCATGTCCCCGGACCAGCAGACGTACTTGACGTACGGCGTCGCCAGTTCCGCCATCGCCGTCCTCTGCTGCACGTCGTACAGCGTCATGCGGTCCTCCGATCGGCAGAGTAAGGTGCCCGTGCCGGCGTAGAAGATGGCGTCGGTGTTCCCGTCGGGGGGTTGGCACTTCTTCGTCACCTCGTTGCGCAGGTTCTTGACGAGGATCTGGTGCGAGGATTTGTCCAGGACGGCGAAGCGGTTGCGCGCGACGAAAACCGCCGACGCCCCCGTCCCCCGCCGCGAGTCCGAGCTCGCCTCCCCGCGCTGGCTCCCCGCGTCGCGCGGCAGCACGTGCAGCTCGTACGACCCGCCCTCGGCGTCGAAGTTGATCAGCACCGCGTTCTCCGCGGGGTTGTAGCTCAGGGACCTGGGCGCGGAGGCGCCGGGGGGGCCCCCGCCGGCGCGGCGGATGGAGACGAGCGGGTTATCGCGCTGGGACTGATAGTCGTACGCGCGGAGGTACCTGTCCTTGACGTAGTACAGGGTCCCCTGGTGGTGCGCGTACGCCGGACGCTCGCGCTCGAGCTTGAACACGATCATGCCCGAGTCGTGCCCCGCGGCGAGGAGGTTCACCTCAGGGTGCGCGGCGAGGATCCAGAAGCGGTCGTGCTCCCGCCTGAACGTCTGCACGCCCGTGCGCTTGGACATGTCCCAGACGCGGATGGACTTATCCTCCGAGTTGGAGACGATGATGTCCTGCCTCGCGTGGAACATGACGCACGAGACGTTGTTGACGTGCCCGCGCAGCGTGTCCACCTCCCACGCCTTGGTGTCGTTCATGCGCCAGAGCTTCACCTGGCGGTCGTCCGCGCCGGAGACGATGAGCGGGAGCGTCGGGTGGAAGCTCGCCCAGTTCACGCCCCGGTCGTGGCCCTCCAGGACGTACTTCACCACCGCGTCGCCGCCGCCGAACAGGTCGTTGTTCATCTGCTGCGGCGCGCGCATCATCTCGTCGCCGGGCGCGACGGACTTCTTGCGAAGGCCGCCGATGTCCCACACCCGCACCGTCTGATCCAGAGACGCGGACACGACGAGATCATCCTTGGCGTGGAAGTTGGCGCACATGACGTAGTGGTTATGGCCCGTCAAGACGCTGATGCAGTTGCGCGACTGCCAGTTCCAGATCCGGATCGTCTGGTCGTCCGACGCGGAGACGATCCAGGGGTACTCCTGGTGGAACTGCACCGTGCGGATGTAATCCAAGTGCCCCAAGAGCGTGAACAGGCACCGGCGGAGCTTGTAGTTCCAAACCTTGATCTTGTAATCGTCGCCTGAGAGGAGAGCGGGAGGAAGACGAGGAGACGACGTGGGGTCAGTCGCGAGCGGACGAGCGAAGGGGGGGGGAGGTTTAGGTCTATTCTGCGCGAACTCGTCGGAGAACGGAGGCGCTTCGGCGTGCGACCGACGCCGCGGCGCGACGCGATCGTAAAAAGGTTTCGACGATCGATCGCTCGGCGCGCGCTCGCGTCCAACGGAATAGGGTTTCTTTTCCCTCCCCGAGGCGCGCGCGCGCGGGCGCGGGGCGCGGGGCCGAGCGGCGCGCGCGCTCCGATTCGCCGCGTTCGTTCGCGCGCGCGGGTTCGTTCGCGCACCTCCGGAGACGAAGAGGGGCTGCGACTTGTGGAAGTACACGCCGCGGACGGGTCCGTCGTGCTCGTCGAACCGATCGATGAGCGTGCCCATGCGGTAGTCCCACAGCTGGATCACGCCGCTGTGCAGGGAGGCGAGGATCCATGGCCGCTTCGGGTGGAAGGACAGCCCTTTCACGCGGTTTGACTTGGTCTGCGAGGCGTTCGGGGGAGGCGAGGGGCGGGCGGGTGAGCGAGCGCGCGCGGCGCGGAGCGACGCGGGCGCGTCGCGCGGCCCAGATCGCGCCCCGACGGGTTCGCGAGGCTCGTCTCGCTCGCTGCACGCGCGAACCGAGGCGCGCCTCGGTCGATTCAACAAGACGCGCGGGATCGAGGACGCACCTCGAACTTGGTGAGCATGGTGGCGTGCGCGACGCGATCGGGGGCAACCCGCCTCCCCGATCGACTCGCGTCTGACGCGTGTGGAGGCCGCGCGGTCTCTCTCGCGCTCGCCGCACTGCCTCGCGCCGAGCGCGCCCAGCCCGCGGCACCGCGAATTTATTTCACTCGAGTTCCAGGCCGCGGGTGGAACGGGTCGCGGTTCGCGTTTTGATTCGATCGGCGCTGCACTGGGCAAACAGTCACAGACGGGATCGATCTCGCGCGCGGACTCAAGGACGGACCGTCCGCGGGCGGTCAGCTCGTCGCGTTCATCCCTCCCGCCCGCGTGTGCCGCGCGCGACACCGGCTTCCGACCGCGGCGCCCGGTCACCGTCCAACGTGATGACAGATGGAAGGTTTTGTGGTGCCGCGCCGCGTCGCGCCTTCGACACGGTTTCGCGCGCGAGGCGCGCCCCCCCCCGCGCCACTTCGGCGCGCGCGTTCGCGCCCGGTCCGGGGGGTCGGACTCGGTCGTCGGACTCGGTCCCCCCTTCGGCGTCTCCTCGCCATGGGCCACCCGCGCTCGAACGAGGTGCTCCCCGCGCCCGCGAACCCGCGGCATCGGCTCGTGCACGTCGGCTTCGCGAGCCCCGGCGGGCGCGATTTCAACCACGACAAAGATCGCCACGGCCATCGGTACGACTCCGTGGGCATCTGCAACGGCGTCGTCCACGCCGGCGCGTCGTGCGTGCGCTACCAGTACGATCCGAGCGACCCGGCGAGGTGCGAGCGCGAGCTCGCCGAGTTCGACGCGTACATCCTCCGCGTCAACCCCGGTCAGCTCTCCAACCCGGGGGTGCCGGACGGCGCGCAGGACGCCTTCGACGCCATCTTTCTCCGCTTCGCGCGCGAGGGCAAGCCCGTGTGGTCCAGCCCGACGGTGCAGAAAGCCATGGGCGCGAAGGACGCTCTGGTCAGGATCGCGAACCTCAGCTGCGGCCTTCCCGACACCCGGAGCTACTACACCCCCGAGGCGTTCGCGGAGGGCTTCCGCGTCACCGCCGCGTTCCAGCCCAGGGTCGTGAAGCAGAATCGAGGCAGCGCCGGCGAGGGCATCTGGGCGTGCTGGTTGAAGGACAAGCCCTACTGCCGGACCTTCGGGGAGGCTCGGCTCGAGCTCACCGACACTTTGGAGCTGATGGAGATGTGCGACAACCACGTGGAGCGGCACACGGTGGGGGAGTTCATCGAGTTTTGCGTCAACGGCTCCGGGAGCCCCGGCGCGGGGCGGTGGCGCTCCGCGCGCGGGGGCGGGTACCTCCCCGGGCGATCCAGCGGCGCGCACGTCGTCGACCAGAGGTTACTCCCGCGCGTGAAGGAGGGCGAGGTGCGGATGCTCATGGTTCGGGACGCGCTGTTTCAGATCATCCACAAGAAGCCCCGGGACGGCGGGTTGAGCGCGGTGGGGACGCTGAACGAGAGCACGTTTTACGAGCCCGAGTGCGACGCGTTCGCCGCGCTCCGAGAAAAGTTCCTCGGCGAGGACCTCCCCGAGCTCCTGAAGGTGCTGGGTTTGGACGGGGAGCCGCTGCCGCTGATCTGGACCGCGGACTTCATCCCGTGCGACGACCCGAGGGCCGAGGATAACACGCGGTGGGTCGTGGGGGAGTTCAACTGCAGCTGCGTCGGCGTGTCGCGGTTCCTCGACGCGTGCGGGGAGGCGCGGTGCATCGAAAACGTGTCGGACGAGGACTACGCCGAGGGCATGCGGCTGTGCGATAAGATCGGGGAGATGGCGGTGAAAAAACTCGACGAGCTCCAGGAGGAGAGGGCGAACGCTCGAGCGCGAGGGGGGGGTGCCGAACGCGAGCGGGACGTGTGAATAGGGAGTATTATACTGGTGAGAGACGTTCGATCCCGAGGAGCGAGGCGACGCGAGCGCGTCGGTCTCCCCTCGCCGCCCGCCCCTCTCCCCGACCCACTCGTCCGTCTCGGCCTCGCGTGATATTCGTATCGTATTACTTTCGACTTTCGTGGTACACTTCGTATGATGGCGTTATACTTGCACGCCTCTTCTTTCCTCGCGAGGGCCTCCGCGCGAGCGCCTCGCGCTTCTTCCGCGGATCTTCCGCCATCGTCTCGCGCGACGCCTAGCAGCAGCAGGGCCGGTTGATCCCGATTTCGCCGCAGGTACCCGTGCAGACGTTGCCGGTGCAACCGGCGGGCTTCGGCGTGCAGTCCGAAGGGCAGCCCGCGTTGCCGGGTGGAGGGTCGTCAGGGTTGTTAGGGTTGTTGCCGCCGCCGCCTCCGCCGGCGGCGGCGTTGTCGAGCTCGAATTGACTGATGTCGAGCTCGAAGATGTGCTGCGTCGTGGCGAAGGTGGTCGGCGCGGCTTGGCCGGTGTTTTCGTATTGCCACGTTCCGGTCACCGTCGCGCGGCCGTACGGCGCGTAGGACGCGACGTACGCCGGCTCGACGAGGCAGTTCTTGGTGCGGCACTCCTTGGCCGCCTGATTGCACCCCGCGGGTTCGTCGTTTTGCCCCGTGTTGCACTCGTTTTCCATAAACACGAAGCCGACTTTGTCTTCGCCGTCGCCGTCGCCCACCTTGAGACCGGGGCCCGCGGTGAACATGGCCTTCTCCGTCCACCACTCGGAGTCGGCGCCGAAGCAGGAGGATTCCCCGCTCGTTTCGCCGGCTTCGTGTCGCGCGACGAACTTGTACATCGAGGAGTTGTACGCGACCCAGTCCCACGAGTTCGTCTCAGACTTGAACGCGTGGCGAGGGTTCGCCTCGTGGCACTGAATCTCGAAACGCGTCGCGCACGGGGCGGACGGGGTCACGCCGACGATGTCGCCTCCCCCGTTGCCGGCTCCAGCGCCGGGCTCAGTCACCGAATTCTCGATGTCGCCGTTGGGGACCTGGAAGGTGAGGTCGGCGTAGACCTTGCCGCCGGATTTCGTGAACGACATCTGGGTCTGGGTGTTGATCTGCCACCGCCACTTCTCGGTGCCGTCGTCGGAGATGAGCTCCACGCGTTGCATCTTGTTGTCGCCGGCGTCGTTGGGGGAGAGGATGTTGGTGTCGAAGACCATGCGCGAGAGAATCCCGCCCTCGAGCGGGTCGCACGTCGTCTTCCGCTGGCACGTGCGGAAGTCGTGGCACCACTTCGGATTGGCCATGACGACGTAGACGCTGAGCGCGGCGAGGAGCTGCGTCGCGAAGACGACGATTTTGACGGCGCGCTTCTGCACCGATTTCTGCTTCTCTTTAATCGCCTTCGTCGTGGCCGGCGAGGGCCAGTAGTTGTCGCAGTAGAGGTCCCTGATGCTCGAGGCGGAGCTGACGAGCGGCCAGAGGAAGGCGGCGACCCTCACGGCGAGCGCGTAGTCGGTGATGGATTCGTCGGCGACGGGCAGATCGGTGGTGATGGTCGGCTCGAAGAACGGCTCGAGAATCGCGGTGAAACCGATGATACCGAAGCCGATGTCGAAGAACACGCTCGACGCTTCGCTCATGGTGTACTGGTCCATGAGCACCAGGACGCCTCGAGTGACCACCATGATGGTCATCCACGCGCCCTGGAAGATGGGGGTGAGGATGTTGGTGCTCGTCGGTGTGTAGAACGAGTAGAGCTGC
>Ga0181573_10004060_pt1 | contig 12606 bp, 9 predicted proteins | sample 101ome_25_FD_148643 | JGI IMG/M metagenome (GOLD analysis project Ga0181573, IMG submission 148643) | Coastal salt marsh microbial communities from the Groves Creek Marsh, Skidaway Island, Georgia - 101409BT metaG (spades assembly) | ecosystem: Environmental > Aquatic > Marine > Intertidal zone...
GCGAATGACGCCGTTGCGAAGGCCGTCGAGCAGGGCAAAGGTGAAGACTGACCGCCGCAGCAAGGTCTTGATCGCCTCGCTCCGCAGCCGCGGCGTGAAGGTCGGCCAGCGTTCGACCAGTTCCTTCCCGATCTCCTCCCTGGAGAACCGCGCCAGCGAATCCAGCGCCGCCAACTGCAACGCCTGGGGCTCGCGACCGTCCAACAGCGGCAACAACGCGGACCGGGCGACGCCCTCCTCCGCCCAACCGAGAGCCCGCGCCGCGGCAACGCGGATTTCAGCGGGCGCGGCGCGATCGGCGACCGATTCCCGCGCCTTGGCGAACAGCGCATCAACGCGGCCTTGATTGTCCACACGCTCCAGCGAACTCCCCGCCTGCCGCAGGCCGTCAGCGAGGGCGGCGACCGTTCCGAACGCAATCGCTGCGTTCTCGGCCTTCGCCGCAAACCGCAACACATCCTCCACCTCGGTGTAGCCATTCTGAACCCCTATCAGGCGGGTCAGTTCACGACGAAATCCGCTGAAGCCCGGTTTGGTCTCCGCGGCGAGCGAGCGGAAGCAGCGCCCGGCATGCCCCTGATCTCCGAGCGCATTCAGAACGGCCCGCTGCAACCAGACGGAATCCGGATCCCGCCTGATGAGGCTGGCCAAGATCTCCCCTTGCGAAGGAAGTCTCAGCTTCCCCATGGCCAACGCAATGCGCAAGCGCACGAAGGGATCGGTGTCCGACGCGGCGGACAACGCCTTCAACCGAGCCTCAACCGCCTGCCGATTCTGGCCCGACATTTTGGCCATACGGGATTCGGCCAGGACGAGGGCGCGTTCGCGAAGCGCGGGGGACTTGTCGCTCAACGCGGCCAGAACCTGCTCGATCTGGATGGCTCCGAATGACTCCAGCACACTCAACGCCCGCAGCCGACCGGCGTCCGATCCGGACGTCGCCGCCAGTCTGTTCAAAGCGGGCACGACGGAGCGGTCGTCGCGTTCGAGCAGCAGGCGCGCGGCGGTTTCGCGATGCCAGCCATTCGGGTGAGCCAGCATCTCGACAAGTTCCTCCGAAGACATTTCGCCCAACCGCGGCGCGGGCCGGCGCTTGAATCCCTTCGGCGCAATCCGCCAGATGCGGCCGCGGTCCGCGCCGCTGTAGACATCAACGCGTTCTTTGATCGAATCCGGAATCGCGTGGGCGACCTCGATGATCTCGCGATACATGTCGACGACATACAGCGCGCCGTCCGGAGCATTGGCGAACTTGACCGGGCGGAACCACTGGTCGCGCGACGCGAGGAACTCCCGGTCCCGTTCGTCGACCGGCCGCTCCGCGACCAACGACACGCCGCCTTCACGGATGAGCTTGCGGTGGACGATGTTGTTGGCCGGCGCCGCGATGAAGGCGTTGTCGACCAGCTCCGGCATGGCGTCGCCGTTGTAGATCGTGATTCCGCAGGCCGAGGTGAAATAGCCCGAGACCTTGCCGCCCTTCTCCACCCCGCCCGCGTAGCTCCCCTCGATGCGCCAACGCATGCGCAGGATGCGCCACGGCTCATCGCCGCTGATGCGGAACAGCTCCGCCGCCGGTCCGTCGACGCCGATGTCCACTTTGGCGGCGGGCAGGGAATAATGACGATTCAGGCCGACATAGCGCTCGTCGTACATCAATGCCTGGATGTGGTTGGAGTTCTTGCAGACGAACTTGCGGCCGCGTGAATTGAAAGTGAGACCGTACTGGCCCGTTCCGGTTTCCGGGCGCAGGTCGAGTTTGCGCGGATCGAAGGAGAAGTCACGCCGACGCAGGTCCAGCGGTTCGGCGTCTGGATCGTCGGCCGGGCGGATCAGTCCGCCGTTCATGGAGGAGGCGACGTGGATCCGGTTGTCCGGCCCCCAGGTCATGCTGTTGAAGCAACGCGGAGCAATGTCGCGCTCCTTCGGCCCCGCGATGAACCCGGTGAACAGCTTCTTCTTCAGGTCGGCCTTCCCGTCGCCGTCGGTGTCCTTGAAATACCAGAGATCCGGAACGGCGCCGACGAATACGCCGCCGTCCCACGGAAAGATCGCCGAGGGCCAGGATAGCCCGTCCATAAAGACGCTGTGCCTGTCGAAGACGCCATCGGCATCGGTGTCTTCCAGCAGCTTGACGCGGCCAAGGTCGTCCGCGCGTTTCTCCGGGTAGCCGTGCATTTCGATGACGAAGGCGCGGTTGCTTTCGTCGAACACGACGGCGATGGGATCGGCGACCAACGGTTCAGCGGCGACAAGCTGGATCTCGTAGCCGTCCTTCAACTCAAACTTCGCAACGGCCTGTGGCGCCGGCGTCGGCGGAACACGGGGAAGCTCGTCGGATCCGGGAACAGGTTCAGCGGCGAAAGCGGCCGGACAGGACGGCAGGAACGCCGCCGCAAGGAAAGGAATGAAAGACGCGCGGGTTTTCATCTGCCCACGATCCTATGGGGCATCGCCCGTCAGCGGGAACAAGAAAACGCTCAGACGGATGTCAGTTTGGCACAATCAGCGATCAGACGCGGGTGCGAGCGCAAGCCGCAAGGGGGCAGGTGAAAGATCTGGCGCGGGCGTGAGCAACGACAGGCGCGCTGAGCGAAAGGCGTACGATTAAAGGAAGGCGGCGCGGACGATCTGTTGACTCGTCCCTCCGGGACCTCTCTTTAGTGTGGGCTCTGTGAGCCCATCGCCTGACACAGGCGACGCTACATCCTGTCTCCGGGACTTGCAATTGCGCCACCTGTTATTGATTGCGCGCCACGCGAAGCGCCTTGGAGTGCGTGCGGCTTGACGCCGCCTTTCGCTGGCATGCCAAAGCCGCGTTGCATTGCCAAAGGATCGCCCGACGTTCAAACGCTACGCATCGGCGCTCTTCGTCGCGGCATGCCGCGACTGCCGCTTGGGGCCGGCGGCCTGCATGGACGAACGCGGCGGCGGCGCCCGGTCCGGGAGCAGTTCGCGCAGAAACGGCGGAATGTCCTTCCGACCGGCGTTGAGACAGTCGTCCCACAATGCATTGGCCGCATCGGATGAAGCGACGCCCGCCTCGGAGGTCAGATACTCGTGCAGCAGTTCCATCAGGCGGGTCAGCGCAATGCCGTGCCGCGCCCTGGTTCGGGCGAACAGCCAATCACTGAACCTGAGAAACGCGTCGAATGGCGATGGCGAATCGCGCCATAGCAACCGGGTCGTCTCCGCGAAGTTGCCGCTGTTGCCGACGAGATCCCAATAGCGCGCAAACGTCCGCAGGCGTTGCAGGTCGTGGAACGAAAGCAGCCTGTTCTCCAGGATTTCGTAGGGCGGGGCCGGATTATAGACCATCCCCCACCCCGCGTCATGGCGGACGATCGGCGTCCCCCGCAACCGCTTCAGGATGCCGACCTGGATCTCCTGTGGCGACAGGCCTACCAGGCGGTCAAAGCCCGCGCCGAAGCTCTCCAGCGTCTCGCCGGGCAGGCCGACAATCAGATCCGCGTGGATGTGCACGCCGGTCTCCCCGCGCAGGAAGCGAAAATTGTCTTCGAGGCGACCGTAGTCCTGTCGACGACTGATCAGCGCCGCGACCTCGGGGTTGAAGGTCTGGATGCCAACCTCGAACTGCAGGGCGCCCGGCGGGAAACGGGCGATAATCTCGCGAAGACCGGCCGGCAACCGGTCCGGGATCATCTCGAAATGGACGAACAACCCGGGACGCAGCCGCTCGAGAAAGAACTCCAGAATCCGCCGGCTGATCTTGAGATTCAGATTGAAGGTGCGATCGACGAACTTGAACTGCGTGACGCCGCGTTCCAGCAGGCGTTCCATGGCCGCCAGAAAGTCATCGATGGGAAACTGACGCACGGGAATCTCCAACGAGGAAAGGCAGAACTCACAGCTGAAGGGGCAGCCGCGCGAAGCTTCGACATAGATCACCCGATGCGCGACATCGTCATCGTCGTAAAGATCGTAGGGCAGTTTGATTCCGGCAAGATCCGGCGTGGGGGAAGCGACGATCTTCGTCTCCGGCCGTTCGCCGGCAAGAAGTCGCCCGCAAAGTTTGGGAAAGGTCAGGTCCGCCTCGCCGGTGACGACGTAATCGGCGAGTTCGACGATGGGCTGTCCTTCGGTTTCGAAACTGACCTCCGGGCCGCCGAGGACGACAACGATCCCAGGCCGGAGCCGTTTCAAGGTCGCGACGACCTCCGCGGTCTGGGTGACGTTCCAGATGTAGACGCCCAAGCCGACGATTTCGGGATCGGAAGCCAGCAACGCCTCGACGATGTCGATCGGGCGCTGCTTGAGGTCGAATTCGAGGATGCGCGCCCGGGCGCGCAGCTCCCCCATGTTGGCCAGCAGACAGCGCAGGCCGAACGCCGAGTGGATGTACTTGGCGTTGAGGGTGGAGAGAACGACGCCGGGCATGCGAACGGAAGCCTACCGCGCAGACCCGGCGTCGAGCAAAGGAAGAAGATGGAAATCCGGACTTACTCGGATTTCTCGGCGGCCTTGCCGGACTTTTCGGCTTTGGCGGCCTCGTTCTTGCGCTTCAGGTAGGCCTTGCGGCGGCTTCTCTTTTCAACTTTGTTGCGTTGCTGTCCCATAAGTCTGTTGTCGTTTCGGAAAGTCGCTTTACTTTCCGGGGTTCATGGATTTGGTTTGGCGGCGGAATATGAAGAAACGAATTGGCCCGATCAACCTCATTCTGGCCGTTCTTGCGGTTGGTTTCCTCGTCGGTTGCGAGACCACGAAGGGCGGAAAGAAGAAGGACGAGAAGTTTGCGACCTTCCGTCTGCACCTGGAGGAGCCGACGAATTCCAGCCGCTGGGTCATGCCGGTCAGCGTCTATCGGGAGAATCCCCGGACCATCCACGTCCACCGCGTCCCCTTCATCGACGAGCGAAACATCATCGAGGCCGCGGTGATCGACGACATCCGGAACATCGATGGCGAACAGGTGAACTTCGGCCGGGCCGTGGGCGTGCGCTTCGACCGGACAGGCAAATGGCTGCTGGAGAACACGACGGTTTCGCATCGCGGCAAGCGCATCGCGGTTCACAGTTTCTTTCCCGAAGGGCGCTGGCTGGCCGCGAAGGTGATCGACCAACGGCTGTCGGAAGGCGTGTTCATCTTCACCCCCGACGCCTCGGAGGAGGAGATGCAGCGGATGTGAGAAGGTCTGAACGCCGTGGCCAAGAAACTGGAAACCAAGAAATACTGGTAGGTCCGCGATGGTCCGGAAGGTTTACAGCATCTTGATCGCGACCTGGTCGCTGTTGGTTGTTTCGGCAGACGCCGAAGCCCAGCTGTTCCGTTTCCCTACGGCGAACAGGACGCTGCTCGAAGAGGACGGCGGAGCGAAGTTCTTCACCGGCACCATTGGCAACAACTGGCCCGCCGGAGCCTACGGCTGCGTGCGCAACAGCGGCTGGCGCTTGCATGAGGGCGTCGACATCCAATGCCTCGAGCGCGACAAGAAGGGCGAACCCATCGATCCGGTCATGGCGACGGCCGACGGCGCGGTGGTCTACATCAACAACAACAGTTGGGCCTCGGCCTACGGCGTCTACATCGTCATCCGTCACGAGATTGAATCGCTGGCGGTCTATTCTCTCTATGCGCATCTGCGCCGCGTGGAAAGCGGGCTGCGCGTCGGTCAGTCAGTGGAGGCCGGACAGCGCATCGGCACATTGGGCAGATCGGCCAACCACCCCATCACCAGGAAACGCGCCCACCTGCATTTCGAGCTGACCCTGATTCTCAACGATCAATACGACTCCTGGCGCCGCAAGACGCATCGCGGCACGAAGAACGAGCACGGCAAGTTCAACGGCATCAATCTGGCGGGTTTCGATCCGGCGGATGTCCTGCTCGAATGCCACGCCAAGGGGAGGAGGCCATTCAGCCTATTGCAACATCTGCGCGACATGAAGCCGCTTTATCGGGCCGTGGTTCGCGACACTTCCTTTCCCTGGCTGAAACGCTACCCCAGATTGATCAAACGCAACGCCGTCGCCGAACGCGAGGGCGTCGCCGGCTATGAAATCCTCGTGGACTTCAGCGGTTTCCCGTTCCTGATGATCCCGCGGGCCGAATCAGAGTTGAAATCCAAGGCCAAGATCCAACTGCTCGACGTGGACGCGACGGAATACAAGACCGGCAAGTGCCGCCAGCATGTGGAGAAAAAGGGCAAAGGCTGGGCCTTGACCGGAAAAGGGTCCGAATTCCTGGAATTGTTGACCTATTGAGAATCCCCTTGCGCCCCGCAACGCCGAATCCCATTCTCTCCGCCCGAAAAAATATGGAATACCCGATCTCAAATCGCGCATCGTCACTCACGCCTTCGGTCACGCTCGCCATCAGCGCCGAGGCCAAACGCCTCAAATCGGAAGGCAAGGACGTCGTCGGTTTCGGCGCCGGCGAACCGGATTTCGACACCCCGGACCACATCAAGGACGCCGCCAAGAAGGCCTTGGACGAGGGCTTCACCAAGTACACCGCGGCCTCCGGCATTCCGGAATTGAAGCAGGCGATCGCCGACAAGTTTCAGCGCGACAACGGGCTGATTTACGATCCCGCGCAGATCACCGTGGCCTGCGGCGGCAAGCACTCCTGCTACAACCTGTTCATGGCGACCTGCCAGGAAGGCGACGAGGTCATCATCCCGGCCCCCTACTGGTTGAGCTATCCTGAGATGGTGACCTTGGCCGGCGCCAAACCGGTGATCATCGAGACCAGCGACGCCACCGAGTTCAAGGTCAAGCCCGAGCAACTCCGCGAAGCGATCACGGAGAACACGAGAATCTTCATCCTCAACTCCCCCAGCAACCCGACCGGCGCGGTCTACACGCCCGACGAGATCAAGGCCTTGGGCGACATCTGCGTCGAGAAGGGCGTGTTGATTCTCAGCGACGAGATCTACGAGAAGCTCCTCTACGAGGGCGCCGTGCACAAGAGTGTGGCCAGCTTCTCCGAAGAGCACCAGGCTCACACCGTCATCGCGCATGGCCTCGCCAAGGAATACTCCATGACCGGCTGGCGCCTGGGCTACATCGCCGCGCCGTTGCCCATCGTGAAGGCGATCAACGCCATCCAAAGCCACAGCACGAGCAATCCGACCTCCTTCGCGCAGAAAGGCGCGGTGGAGGCGTTGAACGGACCGCAGGATCACCTGCCGGTGTGGTTGGAGCAGTTCGACAAGCGCCGCAAGTATGCCCACGAGCGTTTGAACGCCATGAAGGGCGTCAGCTGCGTGAACGCCAAGGGCGCCTTTTACCTGTTCCCGAACATTTCCGGAACGGGGCTCGCGGCGCCGGAGTTCTGCGAGCGACTCCTCAAGGAGGACCTGGTCGCCGCCGTGCCCGGCGAGGCCTTCGGCGCGCCGGGCTACCTCCGCATCAGCTACGCCACCAGCATGGAGCTGATCGAGAAGGGCCTCGACCGCATGGAGAAATTCTGCGCCGGCCTGGGCGGTTGAGGTTGGGCGCTTCTCGCGTCCCGTAGGCGCAACCTTCAGATTGCGTGTGGAGCGCGACACGCGAGAATTCGGCGCATTGAGCGGCTCACTTCTCGTCCGGTCGGACTCGGAACGCAACCTGAAGGTTGCGGCTACGAGGAATCCCCAACCGGCCTGCGAATCAGCCGGAACGCCGCCTTCCCCCCAACGCACACCAGATAAACTGCCGCCAGCGCCGCAACATGCGTCGGACCGATCGGGAGGTCCCAATGATAGGCGGCGCAGAATCCGGCCAGGGCTCCGGCCCCTCCGATCATCGAGGCGATGAACGCCAACTGCCGCATGCTGTGGGCAAACAATCGCGCGGTCATCGGCGGAATCAACATGAAGCCGAAAGTGATCAACGGCCCCACGATGAGCACCGAGATCGAGATGCTGAGTCCGATCAGCCCAAAGAGCAGGATGTCCCACAGTATCACGCGCTTGCCCAGGACCACGGCCAGGGCGCGATCGTAGGAGACCAGCAGCAGCTCCTTGCGGAACAACAAAAGCAGGGCCGTCAACACGGCGAATGAACAACCGCCCAGCCATAGATCCTCGTCCATGACGGCAATGATTTCCCCCTTCAACAGACTGAGCCAACCGCGCTCGGCCTGGGGGCACTTGGCCAACAGCAGGATACTGGTCGCCGTGGCGATCACGTAGGCCGCCCCGATTCTTCCCTCCGTCCCGCCCTGGCTCTTCCGCTCCAGCGCCGCCAGAATCACAAGCGCCGCGCCGGCAAAGGCGATCGATCCCACCAGGGCCAACACCCGCTCGTTGGCGCCATGCATCGCGTCGTAGTCCCCGAACCACACATGCATCGAAAGCGCCAACGCAATGCCACAGGCCGAAATGTGCGGCAGCGCCACGCCGAGAAACACCATCCGCCGCATGACCAGGAAGATCCCGAACAAGGGCACGACAAACCCGATCAACAGGCTGACATAAACCGAGTTCCTGAGCAGGAACTCCGGATGCAGGATTTCGCGCAGCAGCTCCATGTCAGCTCATCTGGAGTTGCAGCATCTGTTCGATGCGCTCGGGACTGAGCAGTTCGTCCACGCCGCCCTGCACAACCTCGCCGTCGCGCAGCCAGATCAATTCGGTTGCGAGTTGACGCATCCAGTGGAGCTCATGATTCACCATCAGGATGGTGATGCCGCCCTTCTTGTGCAACTCGGCGAGCAGTTCGCCCACTGCCTTGGCGGCGTCCGCGTCGATGCCGGCGGTGGGCTCGTCGAGGACAAGCAGTTCGGGATGAGACACAAGCGCCCGCGCGATCAGGACGCGCTGCATCTGGCCGCCCGACAACTCTGAGAATCGCCGGTGCGAAAACCCGGCGGCGCCCACCCGATCCAGCGCCTTGGCGACACGCTCCCTTGCTTCAGCCTTCAGCCGCCGCAATGGGCCAAATTCCCCGTAGAGCCCCATTTGCACCACCTCAGACGCTGAGAACAAGTAGACCGGATCAAGGGTCTCCCGCTGTGGCACATAGCCAATCTGAAGCTTCTCTCCGCTTGGAGAGCGCGCCACAAATGAACCCGCCACCGGCGGAATGATCCCCAGCAGCGTCTTGATCAACGTCGTCTTGCCCGAACCGTTCGAACCCAGCAGCCCGATGAAGGCGCCCCGTTTCAATTCAAGGCTCAACCCCGACGCCAAGGCCCGACGATCGTAACCGATCGCAAGATCCGACAGCTTGATGACCGCGTCGTCGCTCATGCCCGCTATTTCAACGCCTTGTCGAACTCGGAGACAAGCCTGTCGATCCAGCCGATGTAGTCTTTCGACTCCCCGGATTCCGTCGGCATGATCGGCAGCGAAAGCGTCGTCGCCCCGGACTGCTTCGACAGGAAATCCGCCAGGCGCGTCGGCCGGAAGGAGCCGACCACCACCAACCGCACCTTCTCCGCCTTTGCTTTGGGGACGAGTTTCCGGACATGCCCGGGAGTCGGAGGAAGACCCGGTTTGGGCTCCAACTGCCCCGCCACCTTCAACCCATAGCGTTCGGCGAAATAGTCGAAGTTGCTGTGGTAGGTGACGATCGCCTTGCCCTTGTGGGCCGTCATGGTCTTGTGCCACTCGATCAGTTTCTGATCCAATCGCGCAACGAAGGCGTCCAGGTTCTGCTGGTAAACCGAAGCGTTCTTCGGATCGAGGCGCATGACCGCCTTGGCCAGATTCTGCGCGACGGCCTTGCCCCGCAGCGGATCGAGCAGGAAGTGCGGATTGCCCGCCGCGTGCACATCGCCCTGCGAACGATCCACCGGTCCCGTGCGAACGCCCAACAATCGGATGCCGGTCGCTGCGCTGACGCGTCCGGATCCGCCGCGATTGATGTCCCGATTGCGCGCGCCGGAAACGAGCGGCGGCAACCAGCCGATCTCCAACTCCGCGCCTCCGTCGACCAGCAGGTCGGCCTGGTTGAGCGTCCGCGTGTAACTGGGCCGCGGAGTGACAAAGTGCGGATCCTCCGCGCCCTGCGCCAGCGTCGTGACCGTCGCCTTGTCGCCGACGATCTCACGCACCAGAGCCGCGCAATCCGGCAGCGTCACCACGATGTTCAGTTTCGCCTGGGCGGCAATGGGGCAGAGAACCAACGCCGCAAGGAACCATGTTTTCACGTTGTTCATGACTGGAAATGTCTTCGTTCAGAGTTCGCCTTGAAATCAGAACCGGTGCGCCGAGTGCGCCCCGAGGGACATCTCCATCTGCAGCCACAGCGAATGGTCGATGCCGATTCGATCGCGATCGTCGTAGTTGTATTGGAGGCGCACCTTGGAAAACTCGGTCGGATACCAGGTCAGGTTCGGCGAAACCCGAAAACGATTCCCCCGCTCCAGGTCGATGCCGACCGGAGCGATCGCGCCGGCGTTGTCCGCCAGGCCCAGCCCCCGCCGTTCATAAAGGCCGCGCTTGCCGAAGAGATAGTCGAAGCGCATCCCGGCAACCCAGCCCGGACGGAAACCATAGAGCAGTTGCGAGTAGACGCCGTAGTCCGACAAGGTTTCCGGCGCCAGAACGGCTGGCAGTCCGGTCCCCGGATCGGTGAGAATGCCTTCATCGACGAAGCCGTTTCCATCGCCGTCGCCGCCATTGGCGTCCTCATCCCAGTCGAACCCGCCGGCTTCAAACTTCCGCGCCATGAACTCGGACTGGAACTGAACGAAGGGAAAGCCCCGTTGGTGATCCTTGGCCTGCCAGCGCCAGGTAAGGTCCGCGCCGTAGATCTGGGTGTCGGTCTCGCCGCCCTCGCCGGAGGTGTTCGGGCCAAAGGCCGCGCTGCCGCCCAGCAGAATCGTCTGGGTGTCGGTCAGATTGTAGGACATTGCCAACCGCGGATTGACCAGCATGTCGCTGAACCGCCGCACGCCGCGATTGTTTTCGGCGTGCCGGAAACCCATCGGGACTTCTTCCTCCGCTTCGTCCCCGTGTCCATGTCCGCCGCCCCGGAAGCTGGTCGCCACGCCGCCGCTGTTCTGCACCGTGAAGGAAAGCTCCGTAAACCAGGGCGTCGGCGCCAGCCACGAGACGCGCCCGCCCGGGTTGCGCATGCCGTCCGGCCCCAGGAGACGACTGACCGCCAACGGCTGATCCACAAAGCTCCAGCCGTGAATGTGGGTGGCATTGTGCCGCCCGAAGTCGGACCAGATCTGCCCCGCGCGCAATTGCAGGTTCGCCGGCAGGGACGTGCTTTCCAACCAGGCCTCCTCAACCTCCATGAAGGACTCGCCGTCCCGATTCAATGCGAAGTTGAGATTGGCGGAGCCCTGGAAATAGGGATCGACCGCGCCCGCCAGATTGATCTCCACACCCTGCACGGTAAACCCGCGATTGTTGGGATCGTGCCCGCCGGGGTTGAGTTCCCCGATGTCATCCGCTGTCGATCCGCCGGTGGTGAACGTCCCGGTCAATCCCAGATCGAGACTGGCGTTGCCGCGACTGATGCGGAGGGGATCGGTCGGCCGCCAGGACTTGAAGCCCGGCAGCCGGGTGGTCGTTCCTGGGGAACTCGCGGTGGACGGAGCGGACGCGGTCACCGAACCGGTGGAGGTCACCGAAGAAACGTCGGTGGGTGACGGAGCGGGTTTCGGAGCCGCCTTGTCCGTCGATCCGGCCAACGCATCTATCTGCGCCTGCATGGCCTGGAGTTGCTGTTGATGCGCGCGTTGCTGCTCTTCAAACGCCTTCTGCATTGCCTGCAACTGCCGTTGAAGTTCCTGGATTTTGTCGGCCTCCTGCGCCTTGAGCGAACCCGCCGCAAGGCAAAGGGCGAAGACCAGCCCGGTAATACGATAAATGGTTTTCATGATTCTTCTGACTTTTGCGGCGCGCAGACTTCATGCCACACAGCCGCGAATTTTGGATTGGTTGATTGGAACGGACGAACGGGATGGGCCTCAAGCCAAAGCTGGGCGGCGCTCGTTCCGGCAGAAGAAGAAATCGGGGGGATGTCAGCCGGACGGACTCCGGTCTCACACCGGTCAGCGTCAGCTGTTCAATCGGCTGGATGGAGGACTGCGCAACGTCCGTCTGCAACACCGCCCCATGCGCAAACAGGCAGATCGCGCAGGCCTCGTGCGATTCCGACGGCTCACTGTCCTGCGAATGATCATGCCCATGATCATGGTCGCACGAGGACGCCGGCGGCTTTGCTTCAATCGCCTCGTGCTGATGCAACGCCAGATGCAGCTCCGGCGAGACCGCAAGGAAGGACACCGCCAAAATCAACGTCGCCAAGACGCCCGAAAGGACGCCCGCAACCATGCCTACGCGGCCAAACTGTTGATTCGCTTCATGCAAACTGATTGCAAAAAAGCGCCTAAGGTCGGATTTGGCAAGCGGTTATTCGCTCGATTCAAAGCCGTGGGCGCGGTTGCAAACGGGGCGGAGCGCGGTTGTGTCCCGTCCTCGGGACCAGCCGCAGAAACTTGGGAATCGGATGCGCGTGCGGCCTGCCCCGGACGCCGGAGCCATGCTGCGCTGCTGCGGCTGGTCTCCGACACAGCAGCGGTCCGTTCGCATTGCCTCATCCCTGTTTCAACCGGAACCCGTGCCCCATGTCAGCGCTTGAATGGGCATGAAAAGCCGGCGACAACCTTGGAACCACATGCTTCGAAACTACATGAAACACA
>Ga0181573_10004063_pt1 | contig 12599 bp, 6 predicted proteins | sample 101ome_25_FD_148643 | JGI IMG/M metagenome (GOLD analysis project Ga0181573, IMG submission 148643) | Coastal salt marsh microbial communities from the Groves Creek Marsh, Skidaway Island, Georgia - 101409BT metaG (spades assembly) | ecosystem: Environmental > Aquatic > Marine > Intertidal zone...
GGCCGATGACGACTCCCACTATCGCGCCCGTTGCGCTGTCTTTCGGCAGCACAGGTGGTGTCAGTAGCGTCGGTGCGCCCCCCGCGAAGACCACCGGGGGCATCGCCGGCAGGGACGGGCGGGCACTCGACGAGACCACGATGGTCGCCCTCGCTGACGATATCGGCGCCCGGGAGGAGAAACTCGGGGAGACTCGGGGCGCCGTGCGGAGGGAAACGTTGGAGCAGCTGCGCCAGCTGGAGAAGGATAACGAGGAGGATGCCTGGATGTACGCGAAGCCCAGGCACAGCGAGCCTTGAGCGCACCATAGGGCCAGTAGAACACCTAGAGCTAGATCCAAAGACCTGAAGATTTGAACCACCTGTCGCGTCCGGGGTTACATTCAGGAGATTGTGCAAGTCTTCTTGCCTCTCTTGTTCCCCTTCTTCCTCGAGGAACCGACGTTGTACTTATTCGACGTCGGTCTCGCGGGCTCCTGCGGCGAGAAGACGCCGCCCACCGCAGAGCCACGGCGGTTGTCAAAGTCAAACTCGCCGTCACCCGACTCGCCGCCCCCCTCCAGGAGGCTTGGGTCAACCTCTGCCTCCTCGAGGTTGCGCCTGAGCCTGTCCCACCTGTCCTCCTTACGATGTTCCGACTCCTCAAAGTTCCTTCGCAGGTTGTCCCAACGCTTCGGCGTCCTCGTATTCGAACCCGGCGCCGCGTTCTCCTTTCCAGACTCGGCAAAGAGAAAATCCGGGAGCGCCTTGCCGTCTTTATCTTCGCCTGGGTACGACTCGTCTTTCCTCGTCGGTTCGAGCTCGTCGCCGTACATCTTGTCGTCGAGGTCTTCTTCGTCTTGCAGCTCCGGCGTCCGCGGCGGTGCTGTCTTCTTATGAGACACGGGAACGGGTGCGAAGGGGTCCGCGGCGGAGGACTTCTTGACAGGTCTCGGCACCGGGCTCGGAGGTTTCGCGTCACCGGGGAGCCTCATGCGAGGAACCACGGGAGTCGCCTTTTTATCGAATTTCTCGGGGGTCGGTCTTAGCTCTTCCATTTCCTCGGCGGGCGGCGTCGGGTCTGGAATCGGAGCCAAGCCAAGCTCCTCTCCGAAGAGGTTGGCTTGCTTGCGAATGTCCGCAAACGTTATTCCCTTGAATGCCTCGTCAAACTGCTCCAACTCCTTCAACATTTCTTCTTCCGTCATTTTCTTGGGTGGTTTTCCCTCGCCATCTTCGTCGTCATCGTCGTTGGAACTGTCATCGCCGCCGAACTCGCCCCTCTCCGCGCGCTCCCACGCCTTGAGCTGCTTGCGCATCTGTTTAATCAGCCCATCCTTCTCGGCGATTGCCTGCTCCATCTCTTGTATCGCTGTCTCACATGCAACCACATCAGCGTGCTTCTCGAGACATTGAGCCTTCCACAACATCATCTCCTCATTGCACAGGGGCATGCACTTCTCCAGGAACAGGTTTCTGTCTTCCACCGTCCACAGCTTCACCCGCAGCTCTTGCATGGCTGCCTTGAGACGCCTGGCGCACTCGAAGTCCGTCTCGCCCGGGAGATTCTTCTCCTCAGGTGGGGTGGGCGGCCGGGGAGGATAGTAGGGCGTGATGCCGGTGATTCTCGCCGCAATCTCATCCGCTTGAGCGGCGTAGTTTGAGGCGCGAGTATAGGTGTCCTGGTTCTCGTTGCCACCCTGGGGAATTACCTGCAGGGGCTCTCCGAGAGGACCCGTGTTTGGGGGCAGGGGCAGGCTACAGGTCCTTGCCCTTTCCTCCGCAGCCTCCACCTCTTCTCTGCATCTCGCCTCCACCTCCCGTATTGTCGCCTCAGCTCGCTTGAGCTTCGCCTCCGCTTCAGCAACAGCCTCGCGACACTCTTCCGCCGCTTTCTCCGCCTTGGCCTTGTACTTTGCCTTGATCTCCTTGGCCTGTGTTTTTATCGCCTCCTCGGCCGCTGCCGCACGCTCTTCCGCCGCTTTCAGCTGCTCTTTGAGCTGCTCAGCCACGGCGAGAGCCTTACCCGCGAGATGCGACGTATCTACGGGCTTCGGTGTGTTCTCCAGGGTCTTCTTCTCCGCAGCGAGTCTCTGCGCAGTGTGCTGAAGTTCTCCACCAAGGTCCAAAGCCTTTTCCAGCTTGGCTTCCGCAGCCTTTGCGCGCTTCTCCGCAGCCAAAACGAGCTTTTTCTCGGATACGAGCGCCACCGCGGCCTCTTCCGCCGCACTCATTAGTTCTCTGAGGTTTTGCTCTGCGGCGAGGCGAAGGCTACGCTCGCGTCTTACCGCAGCAGGTGTCATCGGGTCGATCTCCTCGTCGCCACTGATGCCTGGCGCGGATGGCGTGGATGGATTCGCGATGGCCCTGGCCGCCACACCGCCGCCATCAGGCGATCGCGTGATCGTACCAGGTGTGCCCCAGGCCTTGCCCGGCCCGTGTTTTGCCGCCGCCGGGGTCGCCGCTTCCTTTGTCTCCGGCGCTTTTCGGACCCTGGGTTTGTTCTCAGCCTCTGCGGCGTGCTTAGCCGCTGCGGGGCACGCATCCGCAAGGCAGAACATCCTCATCCCGATCTCGTCGAGAACGTACAGGGGATCCGCGCCGATGTCACCCTTCTTCATCGCGGTGACGACGGCGGCGAGCGGGCCGAGCGCGCGGCCGCTCCTCCTCCACTTGCTGTGAAGGTGTCGAATGAGAACGGCCCTGTCGGCAAAGTCCCCCTCATGCAGGGGCAGGATCTGACGACCACCCCGAGCGCGTTCACCCCAAGGGTCATCTTCGCCTCTCGTCATTGTCACCTCGAGTAGAGGAGCGGCAGGGTTGTTCGAAGCGACTGACGGGGGTGCCCCCATGGTGCCGCCGCCGAACCTGGCCCGGAAGTTCACGTCAAGTCGCATCTCCACACAACGCTCGTTCGCCTCGTCCACCAGGGCGAGGAGGTAGACAACGCGTCTCTGAAGCGCCGCGCGCCATCGTCGACGTCTCTCCCCGCGCGCTCCACCGCCCCCCTCGGCCTCGCCCTCCCTCGCCGTCGGCGGCGAAGGTGCTTCGCTCATCAGCGTCAACGCGCCTTCCCTGCGAAGCTCGGCTTGCGCGCTCATCCAATCTGCGCCACGCATCTCGCGACCCTCGCCGCCGCTCACGGACGCCGGATCGTCGTACCGGAATATCACTCCGCTGTTCAACCCGACGCAGATTCGGTCTCCGTGACTCAGCTCAACGCCGTTGGGCTGGTCAACTTTCTCGCCGTTGATGAAAACCGCAGCCTCGCCCAGGTTTGGCACAACAACCCTCGCAGAGTTCCTCACCGCCGCGCCATCCAGCGACCGGTCGAGGGGCGCGACGCGCACGTTGACGGTGCAATGCGATGCTTTAACTCCGAGGCCCCAAACGCGCAGCTCGCATTCGTTCCCGGCGCCAATCCTGGTAGTCCCGGTGCGCATCACATGCCAGATGCTGCCAGTCAGCGACGGATCCTCATGGAGCCTCACCAGCCGTGGCATCCATCGCGTCTCGTCGTCGTTTTGCGACACATCAACGGTTGGTCGCATGGTGGACACATCCGCCTTATGAATAGCGCGTTGTTTGTCGTATCCACGCACTTTTGTGTTCCATCGACCCTCAGCGGCTTTCAATCGCTTCTCGCTCAACTCGAGGTTTGTTCTCGCATTACGCATCTCCTTGCGAATGTCGAGGGGATCCCTTCCGGCAGGTTCGTCCCGTGCAGGCTTGGTCAGAGCGCTTTTCGGCCGTGTGGGACCGAATGCGCCTGCCCCTTGGCGCTGGCCCGCTGCGGACCCCGGCCTCGACCCCGCCCCCCCGGTCTGTCTCACGCGCGCCAGCGAGAGGTCCTTCTTCAGCGCCTCCAGCACCCGAGCCGACTCCGCAACCTCCCGCTTCAGCGCGGTCACCCTCCTGGCGTCGGGGTCCACGTTAACGATCGTCCTGCATCGAATCAATCGCATGGACGCGGCGAAACGAAGGGTGTCGAGGGTCTCCGCGTGGTCGTCGTCGCTCGGTGACACCGTCGCGACCAGAAACGATCGAGCGTTCCCGCCGAGGGACTCCGTGAACACCCGCGTCAGCGCAGCCTCGTCCCTCCCCGCGTCGTCCGGCGCGCCGCCGTCGTCGTCGTCATCTTCCGCGGTGATCGCCCTGATGGACGCCACCGCCTCCCCGCTCCTGGCCCTGGCGGCGAGCGCGTCGACGCACCTTCGCAGAGCCGAGGTGGACCTGTTCACCGGCGAGTCCGCCCCGGCGGCGCTGCGCTCGGATCCCGCGGCGTCGACGAGCGTGAGCCTGCTCACGGCGGGCGGCGCGTCCCTCAGCGCCGCGGTCGCGACACCCGAGGACGATACCGGTGCGCTCGAGGACGATACCGGTGCGCCGCCGCTTCCCCCACGCGGGAACCTGGTGAGGACCAGCCTGACGACGACGTGCGACCGGCGCCACGCCGAACCCGCCCGCCGCCGCGTCGCCTCCGCCAGGAACCCCTCGAACTGTTTCCTGGAAGCGACGGGGCGGGCGGTGAGTCCGTGCACGCTCCCGTCTTTGGCAACCTCCAGGTAGTGATCGCCCCTGTCGTCCTTGTCGCGCTCGGAGCTGACCGGCGCGAGCAGGTCCCTCGCGAGCTCGCAGTGAATCTCAAACGCGCTCATCTCGACCCGGACCTCCGCGCCGGTGCCGCTGCCCCCGACGACGGTGCCCGCGCGCTCGCGCTCGACTCGGGCGAACAGATCCGCGCCTATCCTCGGGATGAGGCCCGCATCATGGTCGAAAGCGATGTCGTCGACCCTGCCTCGGTCGTCCCTGCCTCGGACGTCGCCCCAGAGGGTGTACGTCTTGCCAGTGCCCGTCTGTCCGTACGCCATGACCCCGACGTCGTATCCATCCCACGCCGCTCGCAGGGCAGGCTCGCCTATCGCCGCGTAAACCTCCTCCTGAGTCTCATCGAGCTCCCACGCGTGATCGAAGGTGAAGTCCTCGGAGTTCCACGTCCGCGCGTCGCTGCACGCCACCCGGTTGCCCCCCGAGATGTTGAGGCACCGCCCCGCTCCCAGGTCGCGCTCGATGCTGGTCATCGGGCGCACGCGCACGGCTACGCGGGTGTTGCTGACCACCTCCCCATCACCTCTGGGGAGCGTCATGACGACAGTGCCTCTCCTAACGCGCCACTACTTGTGAGAAGCACCCGAGGTTGGGCAAGTTTTCAAATGCGGGGCGAAACGCCAATCGGCTCGACTGTCACGCTGGGTAGTTGGGATCAGGCTAGGGTCCGTCTACAGGTTTCTGCTATGCTATTGGCTGTTATCCTCGAAGAGAAGGTTAAGGCCGGGTTTCAGCTCGCTGCCCCCGCACTCTTTGTCGGAGTGTCCCACATCCCTGGCCTCCATCTCCCCTGGATCGAAGGCGTATCCGTGATCCTCCTGCTCCCCGGCAACTTGGTGTTCGATTTTCTCCCCTTCTCGGTGAACAGGAAGTTCAAGTGGTACCTGATCTTCTCCTCCTCCTTGTTCTTCAGGTCCACCGTCTTCTGTCTACCGTTTCGATATGTTCCCGTCACGTGCGGGTGCCGCCCGCGTCGCACCGTCGTGGTGATGTCCAGGTGCGACCACTCCTCCCGCAAGGTCTTGAGGTGATTTTCGAGGAAGTTGCGGAGGTGACGGCTGCTGCCGCTGTGGTCGCAATACTTGAGTTCCAGACGCATGAGCTGATAGACACCGCGGATAGACATCGTGCCGAGCGCTCGACGATAATCACGGCGGCTTGAAGATCGAGTCCTTCGCTCGCCCGATCTCGCGTTCCGCCGGGTGCCGCGCTGACGAAGTGTCCCCGAAGTGTGGTTCGTAAACCTAAATCAGACGAGCAAGGTTTTTCTCTAAAAGAAGTGAGGACTAAGTGTTATGTTCTGTGTCTGCCGCGACGGCGATGTGAATGCGGGTGCCTTCACGACGGTCCGGACCGGCGGCCCCCGCATGGACCGGGACGTCGATATCATTCCTTGGACTTGAAGAAACCAGAGAGGCGGAACTTCTCGGTGGAGTCCTCCGTGTCAGATTCGTCGTCGCTGCTCGATTCACTGCTGGAGTCACTGGACGACCTGTCCCGCCTGCTCTTCTTCTCCTTCTTGTGCTTCTTCTTCTTCTCCTTCTTATCCTTCTTATCCTTTTTCTTCTTTTTCTTTTTGTCCTTCTTATCCTTCTTGTCTTTCTTGTGCTTCTTGCTCGCCTTGTGGCTCGCCTCTGCCAGCTCCTGCTCCGCCGCCCTCACTTCGTCCATCCTCCTCTTCTTCTCCTGCATGAGCTGGTACTCCCTCTCCCTCGCGGCCATGGCGTCTCCCTTCCTCTTCTCCCTCTTCTCGGCGCCATTCAGCATCTCAAATATCGGCATCCCGCGCTCGTCGGTGCCAATTTTGCGTTTGTTCCCGTGTAGACGCTGGTCCGCCCAGAGCTTCTCCATCACGTCCCCGTCCTTCTTCTCGCTCGCGTAAGGATCAGAGCCGACGATGGAGGACCAACGATCGGACACCTTCAGGGCGTTCCCCGTGACCACTCTGTTGCCCGCAGGCATGGGCACGCGTCCAGCGGTGGCGGGCATCGCGCTCGAACCTCACTGTGCTCCTGCGACGCTCTTCGGTTCTGCCTTCCGCCGGAAAGAATTGCAGGCGCTCTTCCGGTTGTTGTGAGGGTGCCGCCCCAGCAACAGCGCAGCAAGCCCAGATCTGTGGAATTCACCTTAAAGGCAAATATTGTTATTGTAAACATACAAACATCTTATAGTATTTTCTGTGTTCGCCTAATTTCCGGGTTTTCGCTCTAATTATGCATGAACGCCATAGGAAATACGAAATTGGCCATTTTTGTAGGTGTAACACCTCTCCGGAGGTTATAAAAATCTCGGCGTCTCCGGCGCGGGCATAACCAAAGCCGGTGGCCGGGGGGCGCGGCTGAACGGGAAAGCGAAGGGTCGAGGGCGTCTCGAACGTGTGTGTCGATCGCGAGCGCCGAAATCGGGATTGATCGCTCGGTGGGTGCGCGGTCTCACGGGCGGAAACACAACCACGCGGGGGAACAAAATGGCGCGAAGACGCGAGAGCAACAACACCGCGGGGCTGGCTAGGACCGCGGCACTGGTGATCGCGCTCGTCGCGGGAGTCCGAGGGGCGGTCGCCGATACGACACTCGCGGCCTCTATGGCGAGACCTCTCTCGGCCGCGGGTTCGGGCATCGTTACATCGGTCAAGGTCGGGTCCGCGGGCGTCGTTGCCGATGCTGCGCTGCCCACAGTTGGCGATCTGGCCGGCGCCGCGGGCGCGCACTCGCCCGCCTTTGAGGACTTCATGCGAAAGTTCGAGAAGGCGGAGACGTACTGCCCTGGATCCAAGCCTCCGTGCGAAGAGTCTCTGAGGCGCGAGAAGGTCTTCCACGCCAACCTCGCCGCCATCCAGGCGCACAACGCCGCTCGCGAGGGCGAAGGGTCCGAGGGCAAGGGAGGGATGAAGATGGGCGTGACACGCTTTGCGGACCTCACCGAGGAGGAATTTTCGAAGCATCACGGTAAGGGATTCAACGCCATGGACAAGGAGAAGGAGACAGGTGGCGGTGACGAGGGTGTTTTGGCATCGCACGCCGAGGGAGAGAAGGAGGCGGCGCCCAGGCGCTCTGCCACCCCGCTGGGCGAAGTCAAGCAGATGCGCGCAAAGCTTGGTGCCGGCGGCGGCCTCAAGACCCCGAAGCGACACGACGGTCACAGCTGGCCCCTGCACAATCTCGGTGACGATCCCGATGAGCGCAGTGCGGAGGAAATCGCCGCCGATGAGGGCATTCCCACATCGATCGTTGAGCTCGCGCGCAAGCGACTCAAGGATGGCAGAAAGCACTGCAAGCGCTTCATGAAGTTTGTGCATCAGTACGGCAAGCAGAAGCAGTACTGCGGCGACTTGGAATCTTTCCCGTGCGAGGAGTCTCACAGGCGTGAGATCATCCTTCTGCGCAACATCGAGCAGATCGAGACGCACAACGCGCACCGCAAGAAGGGTGGGATGAAGAAGATTGTCACGAGGTTTGCAGATCTTCTTCCCGAAGAATTCGCCTCTGCGCACGCCACGTATGCCGCTGGCAACACGCTCAAGGATCACCTGGCCAAAACTCAGGAGGCGAAGAAATCGGCGAGAGACAAGACCGGAAGGAAGACGCTCAAGAGGCAGGAGGAGAAGGCGAAGGCTGAACACGAGGAGAAGGTAGCGCTCGAGGAGCGGAAAAAGACCTCGAGCATGAAGATGGGTACACACGCCGACCATCACGCGAAAGAAGCAGCGTTGGGAGCGGCCGAGCCCGCTGAGCTAAGAGATATGCTCCGCGCGGCCCGTCAGGCGGATGCAGAGGCGAATTCCTACGGCGTGAAGATGCAAATCAACGATGCTGACATCGATGAGGATCTCCGCGAGGCCATCAGTTCTGACCTCGAATCGCAATCCACTACAGTGGCTGTGTCCAAACCCCACTCTGCTTCCCGGCTGGGAACCATGAAGAAGGCGCTGCCAAAGGACATCGATCTCCCTAAGACCTTGGACTGGAGGCAGAAGATGGATATTGGCCCGCTGTACTCGCAGGGTGCGTGCTCTGGATGCTGGGCATACAGCACGGTGCAGGTGATTGCCGACAGCAAGCTCATTGGCACTGGCCACCGCCCAAGCCCAAGCCCGTATTACCTCCTTTCGTGCGACGAACTCGACAGCGGGTGCAACACCGGCAACATGGCCACGGCGTATGCATGGATCCAGGTGCAGCAGCACGGTATCCTTAGCGTGGAGGACTTCCCAACTGCGAGTGACAGGTGCATGGAGGCGGAGTCCAACGAAAAGGCCAAGGGCGTGACCATCGACGGCTTCTGCGAGATTCCTCCTCTGCGGGGTGCGGAGACTGTCTATGCATTGCTCCGCGCGCTCTATCAGCAACCCGTCGCGATCGGCATGAACGTCAAGCCCCTGCAGCTGTACGGTGGCGGACTTGTTACCATGGAGGACTGCCCACCGGCTTCTAGCGATCAGATCAACGCCATCAACCACGCCGCTGTCGTTGTCGGCTGGGGCGAGGACGAGGAGAGCGGGAAGCCTTATTTCCTCATCAAGAATTCTTACGGTCAGGACTGGGGTGAAAACGGATACGCGCGGCTCGAGATGGCGTACGACGGCGACTCCATGTACGGCGCATGCGGGATGTTTGCGGAGCAAAACTATCCACTTACAGATGGTCGCGACTGCACCGAGGGTTCGGAGAAGAAGTGGAGTGAGCTTCGGGGAGATGACGTGTATCTGATGCCCGATAATGTGGTGATCCTGCCCGACGGGGGTGGTATCCTCACCCCGGCGCGCATCAAGGTGTTCGGCTACGATCTCACTGCGATCCTCAAGACGGCATCTTTCGTATGCTTCGCGCTGTGCGTATTTTTTCTCGGTATCGAGATTTATTACTGCTTCGTGCCTGAGCAGGACGGAGACACCCCACGGACGCCAGCACCGAGTCATCTGCACTACGGAGCTGCCGGCAAGTGAGGGGTAAACACATGACTTCATCAGTGTTAGAGAGTTGTAAATTCATCCAATAAAGGATTTGCTATTTCGGCTTGGACAAGTACACGATGTAATTGACCGCCAGATCGTCTCCAGACAGCGTCCATCTCCCCGCGACCGCGCCGTTCCTCCCGGGCGCCGGCAGCGGGGGCGTGTACACCATACCCGCCGCCTCCCTAACCTCCAGACCCGCTCTGTGCGCCACAGCCGCGAGCTCCTCTGGCGTCATGAACTTCTCGAACTCGTGCGTGCCAGGCGGCACCCACCTCAGCACCCTCTCCGCGGCCACGATCGCCAGCGCGTAGGAACGCGCCGTGCGATTCACCGTGCTCATGAACACCGCTCCTCCTGGGTTTGTGAGCGCCTCCAGCTGCCGCACGAAACCCTCTGGATCGTTGACGTGCTCCACAACCTCCAAGCTGACCACTGCGTCAAACTTGGCACCAGCCGCCGCGACCTCCTCGGCGGTGGTGGCGTGGTACGTGACGCGCCGCGACATGCCGGGGTCTTTCGCCGCGTGAGCTGTCGCGACGGCGATGTTTCCCTTCGCCGCGTCGATTCCGGTGACGTCGGCGCCGAGCCTGGCGAGGGACTCGCACAGGATCCCGCCACCGCACCCGACGTCGAGGATACGTAGACCCGCAAGGGGCTGTGCAGGACCGAGGTCGCCGGCGGCACCGACGCTCGTCGCTGAGGTCGTAATCGACTCGCCCGCGATGTCTCTCACTCCAGTCCCCGGCTCGATTCCCCCGTCGAAGTGTCGAGCGAGAGCCTCACGGATGAATCCAACGCGCGTCGGGTTCATCGCGTGGAGGGGAGCGAACGGACCTCGCTCCTCGTCCCACCACAGAGCCGCATCCGCCTCAAACTTGGCTGTTTCCCGCGGATCGACGGTAAATATTTTCACATCGTCTGGTTCGACGCCCGATGAAGACGCCCCCGCCGCCCCCCGCCGCCCCAACTTGGCCAGCGCGTCCTCCCCTCGAGCCACCCGTGATGGGAGCAAGGACAGCGCCCCGGGATCGGCGACGGGCGCGCGCCGAGACAGCAGCCGCACCGCGCCGAGCGTCACGCGCCGAAATGACATGTGACTATCCCGAGTCTCGTCCAAGCGCGAGTTCCCAACCTCAAATCGGGCGCGACAAGCAGTGAAGGCCTCCGTTGCCACGTCGCTGTTTGTAAGAAGGCGCAATGTCACTATCGTCACGTCCCAGTGTCGGCGGGGTCCCCACACACCACGCGCGTACCGACGGACATCATGGCATGGGGTAAAACCGTCGGGGTTGCCTCCTGGGTGGATAGGCTAAAAGCGGATGACCAGACGCTCACTTCCGTCACCGTCTTTCGCGGCCGCTTATTCGGCCCCGCGGAGGCGGCGGAGGTTTGCGACGCCCTGCGCTCCAACACCGCGCTGCGGGAGTTCTACGCGTCGGGCCACGCCATGGACGTCGACACGGCCGGTAAGTTCTCGGACATGCTCGCGGTGAACAAGACCATCGAATCCATATGCATCGGCGACGCATCATTCGGCGATGATGGCGTCGCGGCGCTGGCGAGGGGCATCGCGAGTAGCGCATCCCTGCGGGCGGTGGACCTGGAGAACAAGGGCATGGGTGACGAGGGCGCGACAGCGCTCGGAGCGGCTTTGGCAAAGTCGAAGGTGATCGAACTGAATGTGTCGCGTAATGACGCGCTCACGGACGCGGGTCTCGCGGCGGTGTGCCTCGGGGCGGCCGCGGGACGGACCGTGACCAGCCTCCGTGTCGCTGGCTTGTCGGTGGGGCCCAAGTCTGTGGCGGCGGTGTCAAAGTTGCTCGCGTCATCCGGGGGATCGTTGAGGCGTATGGACGCGACGGACGTGCAGATAGACCCGGATGTGATCGTCGCGTTAGGCGTGGCGCTTCGCGACGACGGCGGAGAGGGCTCCGGCAGCCTCGATGAGCTGGTGTTGGACGGCACTCAGCTCGGTGACGATGGCGCCACTGCGCTGGCGGGGGGCGCAAGGGGACGCGAGGGGGACGAAGGGGGCGGGATGGGGGTCCTGTCCATATCCATGCAGGGGTGTGGGATTGGCGAGGCTGGCGTATCGGCCATCGCCTCGACCCCTCGCGCGTCCAGGGGAGTCCTCGTCAAGACTCTGAATCTCAGAGGAAACAAAGCGGGCGACGTGGGCGCCAATGCCCTCGCCGCCGCAATCGCCGATGAGGGTCCCGCTGGTGGCGAATCCGCATTCAGTACCCTTAAGACGCTCGATGTGGGTGCAAATAGGCTGGGCGCCGCGGGAGCCGTCGAGCTCATCCGTCATTCCGGGCCGGTAGAGAACCTGTCGCTGTTTGGAAACGAGGCAGTGGGCGACAACGGAGCGGTGGCCATGGTCGACGCGGTTCGAACGGGAGCGGGGGGGCAGAGGCTGCGCGTCCTTGACATCGGAGGATGTGGAATAGGGGAAGAAGGTATGACGACACTTTGCGATGCCTTGATTGACCATCCGACCGAGGTGTTCCCCGTGCTCGAGACGTTGGTAGTCGGGGGCAACCCGGGCGCAGTCGGCGACGCCTGGGAGGCTGCTCTGGAGAAGTTAAGGCAGGCACGTCCGACGCTAGACGTGGCATGGCGTGCAGCAGACGCTGGTGACAGCCAGGAACAACATCAACAAAAGAACAAGCTGTTGGAGCAGTATAAACAGCAGCAGGAGCTTCCGCCTCCAAGTACTCCTTAGTTTTTGACCGAAGGTGTGTGACGATAGCTCAGAGCTCCCCGGTTCCGCAGTCTGCTTCAATCACAAGACTTGACTCCCGCGCGAAGAAGAGAGCGACGATCCCGGGAGCTTGGGACATCAGGGCGAATATGATGAGCCCATAACCCCCAAGCTCGTGACGCTTAGCGACATTTCTGAGCTTCGCCCGTGCCACCTGTCTCACCGGTCGTCCCGAAGTTTCTGGCTTCAACGTGGTGCCATCCGCTCGCAGGCTTCCTTGAAAGTGGAATCCCGAATCGCCGCTCAGCTTCCTCCAGGATACTGCAGTCACCCCTCTCACTGCGACGTCTCT
>Ga0181573_10004065_pt1 | contig 12596 bp, 7 predicted proteins | sample 101ome_25_FD_148643 | JGI IMG/M metagenome (GOLD analysis project Ga0181573, IMG submission 148643) | Coastal salt marsh microbial communities from the Groves Creek Marsh, Skidaway Island, Georgia - 101409BT metaG (spades assembly) | ecosystem: Environmental > Aquatic > Marine > Intertidal zone...
ATAGTTGACCGCCGCATCACCCGGGGTGGTTTCGCTTGTGACGTCAATCGTCACCGTCCCGCAGTTGTCTGCAGCGGTGGCGTCGTCCAGGGGCATGTCGTCTGAGCACTCCACAGTGTAGTCAGCGGGCACATAGGTAAACTCAGGCGCCGTGGCGTCCTGGATGGTGATGATTTGGGTTGCAGAAGTGGTGTTTCCTTGCGCGTCCGTGGCCGTGAAGGTGCGTGAAAGCACGCTGAGCCCAAGAGACACCCCCAGTTCCAAATCTTCCGAAATCTCAATGGAGACGGACGAGCACATGTCAGTGGCGACGGCAGCTTCAAACGGAATCTCGTCCTCGCAGGAAAGGGTCAAATCCTCAGGAACGCTGGTGAAGACGGGGGGGGTGGAATCGACGACGGTGACCGTTTGGGTGGTTTGGGCAGAATTGCCGCAATCATCGGCCGCCACATGCACGACTTGAAGCGAATAAGCCCCTGTGGATGGGACACCGACGGTGTCAATGCTGGTGGACCAAGAAACCTCGGAGCAGTTGTCGGATGCCAAAAGGCTGGAGGGTTCCCACACTTCCGTGCATTCGACAGTGGGGTCGGTCAGTTCGCTTAGAATGGTGGGTGCAATGTTGTCGCGAATGGACAAGGTTTGGGTGGCTTCTGCGAAATTTCCGCAGGCGTCTGTGACAACGAACGTGCGGACCAAATCGTAGTTGTTGTCGCAACCTTGGAACACGGTGTCAAGGCTTGTGGTGATTTCGTAGGAGGAACAGTCGTCGTCGGCCACCGCATCTTCGAATATGGGATCCTCGTCGCAGCTGTAGGTTTCGTCGGCAGGGACGAAAGTGAAGTAGGGGACGTCGCCGTCGGTGACCGTGACCGTTTGAATTTCCAAAACGGAGTTGCCGCACAAGTCCGTGGCCAAAAACCGCCGCTCCAAGATGTATTCCTGCGGGCAATTTGTGGGAGGCAACGAGTTAAAAATGGAAATGGAAATGTCTTCTTGTTCTGTGCAGTTGTCTGTGGCAGTGGCAGGCGGGTAAACGAAGCTGCTTCCGCACGGCAACACCACGTCGTCAGGCATTTGAAGCACGGGAGGAGTGTTGTCTCGCACGAACACCGTTTGCTGACCTGTCGAGGTGTTTCCGCAAAGGTCCGTTGCCGAAAACGTTCGATACACCGTGTATTCTCCAGGGCAGTCGCCCTCCACTGTCGTGGGTTCACCTTCGGTGACTGGAAGGATGCCGTCGCAGGCGTCTGTGGCGAAGGCCGTTGCGTAAGTTGGTCCTTCGCTGCAGCTGAAGGTCGCGTTGGAAGGGGCAGTCAAGGAAGGGGCCACTTGGTCGACGACCTCCACGGTCTGAACGTGGGTTGACGTCAAACCACAACCGTCTGTTGCCGTGTAGGTTCGGGTTCGAGTGAATTCACTCGGGCACGTGCCGTTGACAACGGATTCCACCAAGGAAAGCGAGGCTGTGCTGCAATCGTCGGAGGCGGTCACGACGAATTCGGCGTCCAATTCCTCGAGGTCCACAGGGCAATTCAGGAGGTAATCGGGCGGCAACGAACCGAGCACAGGGGGCGTGTCGTCCGTGACGTCGACAAACCCCTGGATTTGGTCAAACGACTCTAGGTTTCCAATGAAGTATTCGGCCACAGCGTCGTTGTCCGATGCGCAGATGGACGAGGACTCTTCGCACGAAGTGAAGTCGGTGGAAGTCACCCCGTAACCGCCGTAAATGACCCCTTCCACACAGGAAATCCAGTCAAAGCTGCCGCCGAGTCCGAGGCCTCCGTTGATGCCGTTGGCTCCGTAGCCTTCTTGGAAGGGGTAGCTGACAAGCAAGTTGGACGTCTCGAGGTACACGACTTCTCCTGCCAAATCTCCTGCACCCACCAGCTTTGAAATGTGGGGTTTGATCTGCCACACGGTCCATTCGGCCACTTCGTCCGACGTCGCCGCGTTGTCGTTGACGTTGCCGCCTGCCGCGGTCCATGCGGCTCCTGTGGTTCCCTGATTGAAATAAAAATCCACCTCAAATCGAGCGTTGACGTTGTTGGCGTTCATCACGGTTCCTTGAAGCCGCGCCACATTTTCAGGGTAGACGGTCCAAGTCAAGCCCTCCGTCGATTCGTTGAATTTGTTGGTGCTCGTCAGTCCTGTGGCCGTGAAATCTTGCAATTGAATTGTCCCCAAAGAGGAGGCGAGGCCATCCGCCCGTACCGCCGCGCAGGAAGTCGAGGAACCGGTGGTGTGTTTGAAGATGCTGGCCCAGTAACCCGCGTTGCACGTGGTTGTGAACGCGGGGAAGTTGGGGAGCGCCAGCATGGGGTTGCCGTCGGAGCACGAGATTTCAACCGGATTCAGCGATTCGGAATTGAAGTTCAAAGTGCAGCTTTCGCACGACGTTTGGCCTTCAAAATCGAGGGGCACGGCGAACCCCAGAAGAACGAATAAAAGAGGGACGAATCTCATGGTTGAGTGTGATTTGGCAAAACGAGTCCTCGCGCGCCCGACATGCGCGATACATAATATAATTAAAATTACAGAAACGACCTGACTTGGAGGTCAGTGCGTGGATAAATTGTTCCGAAAAGCGAACAAAACAATTCCAGCTGCGACGCCCACGTTCAGGCTCGAGGTTTTTCCACTCATGGGGATGGTGACGGTCGTCGCGCAATGGCGCATCACCTCAGGGGAAATGCCTGAATGTTCGTCTCCAAGCACAAGGCAAGTTGGGGTGGAGGATTCAAGGCTGTGGAGGGGGGCGGCACCCTTTTCAGAAACCGCGACCAGTTGGAGACCAAGTTGCGCCAGGAGCGAGGCGGCCTCGTCCATGCGTTTGACACGGCACATGGGAAGCCTGAGCAAGGCTCCGGCAGAGGACTTGACGGCGTCTTCGTTGATGGGGGCGGAACCCGTGGATGGCACCACCAGTCCCGTGGCTCCGAAGCACTCGGCCGTGCGCGCAATGGCGCCCAAGTTGCGCACGTCCGTGACGCCATCCAACGCGACCATGAGGGGCGTTTGGCCTTGCTCAAAAGCGGCAAGAACCACTTCGTCGAGGGGTTGGAATTCGATGGGAGACGTGAACGCCACGACGCCTTGGTGGTTCTTCATCGTGACCCGATCAAGTCGCTCCTTGGGCACGGCTTGCGCAGGCACTTCCATTTCCCGGCATTGCCGCAGAATCTCCGACATTTCGTCGGTTTGTTTTCCCTTGAGAAACAGCACACGCTGGAGGGGCTTGCCTTCGTTCAAGGCTTCCAACACGGGGTGAATGCCAAACAGGAATGTGCGCTCAGAGGGACGTCGGTGCATGGTGGGAATGCGTAAGTGTGTTGATAATCAACGTTTTGATTGCGAGGCGCAAAGGTACGACGCCGTGTGCTTAATCTCCGCGCACGCGTCCGTTTCTCCAATTGCTGATGCCACGATCCCAAACCGACCTGAATTGAATGCTTCGCTGAAGTTCGAAGTAATTGTCGTCCAGAAGGTTGGGTCGTCTCCGGAAATGAAAGGTGAGGGCGTTGGCGGTGCCTTCCTCTCCGTAAATCCAGTATTCGTTCCACGCGTCTCTGCGAACGCGCTGGGGCACCCCAAAGACCACGTGAATCATGCCGCGGTCCGTGCGCCAGCCCTCCACAAGTCCGGAAAACGACATGTTCGCCTCTTCAACTCGGTCGTAATAGGTGTTGAGCAAGCTTCGGGCGGCCTCGCTTGAGGAGTTGCATGCCAGCCAAAACTCGTCCAACGCAATCTTGGGGTGTTCGGCCGATTCCAACCGGTAAAATTCCGAACGAGAAGCGATGTAGCGCAAAGGTGCGATGAGTTCTTCGGGAGAGACGACGTTGGGAAAATTGCCGGACGTGCCGTGGAAACGCAACGCCAGTCCGGAGCCTTGCCATTGCAACAGGGTGGTGCCGTCTGGAACCACGAGCACGATGAGGCTGTCGGCCTCCAACGCTCCGAGTGGGGTGGGTTTCAAGGTGTCCCACCGAAGTCTTGCGCTGCTGTAGGGAGGTGGGGGAAGGTTGGTCGGGGCGGCCACGTTGGACAATTCCCACACAACGGGTTCAGTTGCAGTGACGGCAACCTCATGGGGCAAGAGAAGAAGGAGTGTGTCGCCAGTTTGGGCGTGTTCTCCGGAAAGGGGCCAGTCCTGCGTTTGACTCCAAATCAACACGTCCGTGCTGCCCCACCGGTTTTCAGGTCCGACCGCCTTCCTCGCCGTCACCGCCGCGTTTCGAAGCACGTCCGTGACCGTGACGTCCTCCCAAGGGCGGAGAGGGGCAGAACGGTAGCTCCATTGCTTGGTCAGCATCCGTGGGCTGTCGGTCCATGCGGTGTCCAGCAGGTGCCAGATCGTGTCTCCCAACTGAACTTGAACCTGCGCGACGAAGGGTGAACTTCCGTCCATGCGGCTGTAAAGAAGCTCTTCGCGCGGCACCCGGAAATACACGTCGACCTCGGTGTTGGCACCCTTTCGATGCAAGGTGATTTCAGGATGCAGGCTGGACGCTTCGCGGTCGTAGGGTCGCCGTTGGGACGGGGTTTGGAGGCTCGAAATGGAGCAGCTTGTCGCCGCGACGAGCATCAACCCAACCCAGAAGGGTGCAACGTTCCAATTCACAGGGGCAAGGTACGTTTGGCGATTCGTGCAACGCGGAGACGTAACCTTTTTTCAAGAAGTCCCGTAAGGAGGGTCAACAACGTTTTTTGATTCCATCCCTCAACCTCCCTCTCATGCAACGTACTCTTCGAATTGCCGCCCTCGCTCTTTTGACGGCAGCCGCGCTCAGCTCATGTGGAACCCTCTACGACCAGTGCGCAGCTTACGCAGAAACGCCGACCGCGGAAGTGCGTTAAGCGCGCTGAAACACCAAAGTCAGGTTCTGCTCGAGGTCCGGGTGCAGGCTTTTCGCCACCGGACAGGCTCTCGCAGCGCGTTCGAGGACGGCCAAGTCCCGCTCGCTCGCCTCGCCTGACACGACAACTTCGATTTCGATTTCAATGGCGGCCACCCTCCGGGGATTGGCCGCCATGGTTTTTCTAACCTTGGCGTCCATGGCGTCGAGGCGGTAGGCTTTGGTTTGAGCATGAATGCCCATGATGGTCATCACGCAGGCAGCCAGCGAGGTGCTCAGCAAGTCGGTGGGGGAGAACGCTTGCCCCAGGCCGTGGTTGTCGGTGGGGGCGTCGGTCACCACAGTGTCGCCCGAGGCGAGGTGGGTGTTCAGGGTGCGAAGCGGGTCTTCGTATTTCACCGTGTAATTCCACGGACGTGAGGTTGAATCTGCCATGGCTGCAAGATGCGTCGGAGGGCCACGCTTCGCAAGGCCAAACCCCCTAACTTCGTTCCCAACATGACGTCTCCCCGTTTCACCCCTTTTCTCGTTCGCCTTTGCGTTGCCGGAGGGCTCGTGGTGCTGGGGACGTGGTGCGTTCCCTCGGCGTGGGCGCAATCGGAGACGAAGTCCTTGACGGGCTACGACGCGGTGTACGGCGACGGGGTGGATTTGGTCTTGACGGACGCAGCGCGCTTTCACGTGACGTTGCACAGCCAAGGCGCAGGCCTTGGGTTTCAGCGCGGGAAGTTCGACGGCGCCTTCGCGTTGCGGGGTTGGCAGGCGGAGCTGGTGTTTGTCCGTCACCCCAAGGAGGAGAAAACTCGCAACCCCGTCTACGAGGAGAGCCTGCCGTACGTCTACGGCAAGGTCAACGCCCACCACGCCCTTCGAATTCAACGTTTCAAACACACGGTTCTTGCGGAGAAATACCGAAAGAGCGGGGTGACGGTCTCACGCGCGACTGAGTGGGGTCTTGTGGTCGGCATTGCCAAGCCGGTTTTTTTGGAAATCGGTTACCCCGAAATCCCCTACACTTCCCTTCAAGTCGAGCAATACGACCCCGCTGTGCACTTCTCGGACCGCATTTACGGCCGGGCTCCTTGGGTCAACGGCTTGGAAATGCTCTCGGTCAATCCGGGGCTGGGCTGGGGAGAGGGCATGGCCTTTGAATTTCACGATTCGAGGACGACCACCCGCACCTTGGACGCGGCAGTTCGCGTAGACGCGTACCTCAAGCCCGTGGAGATCTTGGCAAGCGAGTTTGTGACCCCGAGGCGGGTTCAGGTGACGTTCTTGTTGCGCTACGCATGGGGTGCGCAATGGTCAGCCAAGGGTTTGGCTGACGTTCGTTCGTGAACCATCCTTTCCGAACTTTGTCTTTCCGCAGAAGGAACTCTTCATGTCAGCGACACCTCCTCCCTCCGAAGGGAACGCTCCTAAGCAGCGCGTTCCGAAGCCCAAATGGCTCCGCGTCAAGCTCCCCACCGGGGAAGCCTACCGCGAAGTGCGCAACATTGTCTCGGAGCACAAGCTTCACACGATTTGCGAGAGCGGCCATTGCCCCAACATGGGCGAGTGCTGGGGCGAGGGGACAGCGACCTTCATGATTCTCGGCAACATCTGCACGCGCAGCTGTGGATTTTGCAATGTGGTGACCGGCAAGCCCCTCGAGGTGGATGCCTTCGAGCCCGGTCGGGTTGCCCAGTCGGTGAAGTTGATGGGGGTCAAACACGCGGTGATCACGTCGGTCGATCGCGATGATCTGCCGGACGGCGGTGCCGAGATTTGGGCCCAAACCGTGCGCGCCATCCGCCACCAAAGCCCAGGGACCACCCTCGAAACGCTCATCCCCGATTTTGCGGGCAAGTGGGACAACCTCCAAAAGATCATCCAGGTCGCGCCGGAAGTGGTGTCACACAACCTTGAGACGGTTCGTCGCCTCACCAAGGCGGTACGGATTCAGGCCAAATACGACCGCAGCCTGGAGGTGCTCAAGCGACTCGGGGACGCGGGGCTTCGCACCAAGAGCGGCGTCATGCTGGGCCTGGGCGAGACGTACGACGAAGTGGTGGAAACCATGGAAGACCTTCGTTCGGTAGGGTGCCAAGTGGTGACCCTCGGGCAGTACCTGCAACCGACGCCGAAGCACCTCCCTGTGGCCGAATTCGTCCATCCCGACGTGTTTGCGGACCTCGAAGCGGAGGGGGTGAAAATGGGCTTCCGCCACGTCGAGAGCGGCCCCCTTGTTCGCTCGTCCTACCACGCGGAAAAGCACGTCCTCTGAGTGGTGCTTCGCCTGCGTCTCATGCTTGATTTTGAGGCGCTCTCGGACGTTCGTGCGCAATTCCTTCCGCGGCGTGCGACATTTTGGCCTTGGGCGCGGTTCATCTGTTGTAACTTCCCCACGATTTCTAAGCCTGAAAGACTGAATCCATGATGTTGACTTCAACCTTGCGCAGCTTGGCTGCCGGCACTGCGGTTCTTGCCCTCACAGCGTTGGGCATTTCCACGCTTGTCCCCAACGAATCTACTCCCTACGCTCCCCGCCCAGAAGCTCCGGCGGCTCAACCCGACGGCGCGATGGAAATCCGTCGCATGCTCGTCGGCGACGCCGACGGCAACATCGACCACGCAGGATTGCAGGCATTGCGCCGCGAGGTCGTGAAGGCTGCAGCCAAGCAATCTTCGGCCAAATCCAACACCCTCTCGTGGCACGAGCTCGGCCCGGACAACATTGGCGGCCGCACACGTGCCCTCGCTGCGGTAGGCGTGAACAAACTTTACGCAGGCGCCGTTTCTGGCGGCCTCTGGAAGTCGGTGAAAACCGAGGACCACGAAGTAGGTGACGTGTGGACTCAGGTCCTGTCGTTCCCGAGCCTCATGGTTGGATCAATCGCCGTGGCCGGAGACGGCACGATGTACGTTGGCACGGGCTCCAACTTCGACGGCGTGGGCGGCGAAGGCGGTTCAGGCTTCCGTGGAGACGGCATTTGGATGTCGACCGACGTTGGCGCCTCATGGACCATGGTCGAGGGGACTTCCGGCTACGACGCAACGGACGCGATGGTGGCGGACCCGACCAACGAAAACCGCATTTGGTACGCCTCGATGGACGGCTACGGCAGCATCACGGACGGGGTGTTGTCTGAAGTCCCAGGTGGCGCAGACAGCCCCAGCAACGCCACGGACGTGGCCATTGCGCCTGACGGCAGCTACTGCCTCGTCGCAGGTGCGAACGGCCGAGTGTATCGCTCGGTGGACGGCGATTTCACCAATTTGGAGGCCATCACACAAGGGTCAGGCCAAAACGGAAACCTCCCCCAAAGCGGCATCGGACGTGCGCGCGTCGACATTGCTCAAACGTCATCCGACGGATCGTTCAACGCCTTCGCGATGTACGCCACCTCGGGCGGTCTGTTCTACGGCCTGTTCTTCAGCGACGGTGCTGGGGAGGGAGGCACGTGGAGCGAAGTTTGGCCAGGCGAAATCCAAACCGCCACGCCGCTCCCACGCGCTCAGGGCATTTACGACCTGGCGCTCGGGATTTCCAAGAGCGATCCGACCTTGGCGTACGTCGGCGGCATTGAAGTGTGGCGCTCCGGCCCCAACCAACAGGCGGAACAAGCGGCTGCCGCCTACGACGCACCGGGGTTCCCGTTCGGGGTTCACGCTGACGTGCACGAAATCATTTTTGTGGACGACAACAGCACCCACGGCATCATGTACGTGGCCACAGACGGCGGCATTTACCGCTCTACCGACAACGGCTACTCCTACACCGCCTGCAACCGCGACTTCAACGTGACGCAGTTCTACGGCATGGCGCACAGCGCTGGAACGGGCGTGCTTGGAGGAACCCAAGACAACGGTTCGCTTTTCATCCCCGGAGACGGCTACTTCCTCAGCGACGAAATGGCGGTGGAGGTGCACGGCGGCGACGGGTTTGATTGCGCGATCAGCATGGTCACGGAAGCCGAAGGGTACAACTACGCGTGGTTCGCGGCCTCTCAGAACGGCGGATTGGTTCGCGGCACGTTGGGTGCGGGCGAGGTCAACAACGCCGGTTCTTTCTTCGACGGCAACTTCACAGATTTGTACGACGAGAACGGGGATTTGGGTCAATTCTACACGTGCACCCGCTTGTACGAGGACTTTGACGATGAGTACAGCCAAAACAGCGTCATCCTCGTCAACACCTTCGGGCAGGACACGACGGGCGGATCGTTCGAGATGTCCACGGCCAACCAGAATCTGCCCTTCACCTTCACGATGGGGGCGGACGAAACCTTGAACTTCTTCGACTCGATTGCGCGCCCCGAGCGCATTTTGGACGCTCCTTTGACGGAAGATCCAGATTACTTCTGGCTCGACCCTCAGGTCGGTGTTGAGGACATCCAGTGCGACGTCGTGACGGACACGGTGGGCTACGACACCTTGGTGATTGAAAACCCGGTGGTGGTGGATTCGACCATTTTGGTCATCAACGACGCAGGCGATTCCCTTTTCTACACCATCGAAGTGCCAACCGGGGAAATTGATTCCACCGTGGTGGTGACGCCGGTGACGACCACGACGGAACAATGCGACACGGTTTACATCCACGCTGCAGACGTGCTGTACAACATCCCAGAACGCATCAAGGTGCAGGACCCGTACACCACCATGTTCGTGTTGGGCTTGAACGGCGGACTCGGGGTGTGGATGACGCGAGACGCGTTGAATTTCAACACCACCCCGTCGTGGATCCGCATTGCCGATGCACCCGCCGGGTTCTCTGGCACGAAGGCCATCGAATTTGTGGAAAAGGGTGAAGAAGCGGGAGACGTGATGTTCTTCACCGGTTGGAACGGGCAAGTGACTCGCGTCTCTGGTTTGCGCAACGTGTACAGCCAGGACGACGTCGACCAGCTTGAGATCACCAACATCCTCAGCAGCGCCGGCGCGGCGGTGACGGGGTTGAGCGTGGACCCCAACGACCCCAACCACGTGGTGGTGACTGTCGGTGGCTACGGCAATTCGTCGGCGGGCAAGGTGCGTGAGACCTTCAACGCCTTGAGTGAAAACGTGACGTGGAACAACATTTGGAGTTCGGCTGGATTCAACAACATGCCTTGCTACGACGTGGTCATCGACGCCACCGACGCGTCCGGTGAAACAATTGTGGTCGGAACGGAGTTTGGCATTTTTGTCACCGAAAACGGCGGCGACAGCTGGGCCATCAGCAACGTGGGCATGGAGAACGGCCCGGATGCGGTGACGGCTCCTGTGTTCGATTTGAAGCAGCAATTCCGCGACTCCCATCCTTGGAGCAACGTCACCAACGGAGGGGCGATCTATGCAGGAACGCACGGCCGCGGCATCTTCGTGAACGGCATTTTGGCGGACGTCGAAGAGGAAGCTCCTGTGGCGCAGAACGAATCTTGGAATGTCTTCCCCAACCCCGTCACCAACGGTGAGCTCAATCTCCCGACGCTGGGGATGCAGGGCCAGGCGCGTGTTGAGATCTTCGACCTCACGGGACGACGTTGGGTGAACGACGTGGTCAACGTCGGCGGCGTGGAACGCGTGGGTGCCGACGTGCGTGAGTTGCCCTCCGGGTACTACGTGGTGCGCATGTCGCAAGGCGACAACATCAAGGCCGCCAAGTTTGTGGTTCGCCGCTGAGCAGCGCTGAAAACGAATTGAGAAAGGGACCCCGGCGGGGTCCCTTTTTTGTGCGCTCTGGCGTGGAAAAAACCGAATGCCAAGGAGCCCTTACGCCGGCCTCAGGCGTGGGAGATTAGTTCGGCAGAGCCGCCGCTGACGACCACAGAGGTGGCATGCGTCAGCCAATCCCCCGTGTTCAGATACCTCGCCGACGAACCTTTCAACGGCAGGTCGAGTGGGAGGTGACGGTGGCCAAACACGAAGCAGTCCACGTCCGGCGTGTCGGGGTTGGCGACCCATTCTTGGGCGTAGGCGTACAAGTGTTCATGTGCCAATTCGCCGAGGGGAGCTTCGCCGTTTTCGCGGCTTCGGGAAGACCACGCTTGCGCCAAGGCAATGCCCAAGTCGGGGTGGAGAAGGCGAAACGCGGATTGGCAGAGGCGGGATGTGAACACGGACTTAAGTCGACGGTACCCGGCGTCGCCTGGCCCGAGTCCGTCGCCGTGCCCCACAAGGCACGTCAATCCGTCCCATGTGCGCAAGATTGGCTCGCGATGAACCTCCACGCCCAACTCGTCTTCGAGGTAGCCAAACGTCCACATGTCGTGGTTGCCCACGTGGAAATGTACGGGGAGCCCCTCGTCGGTGAGCTCGGCAACAGCGCCCATCAGACGCACAGCGCCCTTGGGCACGGCCCGGCGGTACTCGAACCAAAAATCAAACATGTCGCCGACGAGGTGGACTTCCGTGGCGGCTCGGCCGCTGGCAAACCCTTCCCCTCGGGCGGCTTCACGCATCCAGCGAACAAAGGCCTTTTCACGCTCGCCACTCGGCGCAAACCCCGGTGCACCGAGGTGCAAGTCGGATGCGAGGTGAACGCAGGCCTGGCTCATTCGCCGAAGACTCCGCGAAGCGCCGATTCAACCCCCGCGCCGCGCAAGTGCGTTGCGAGAATGGAGCCGTCCCGGTCGATGAGCATGGTGTGAGGGATGCTGCTGACGCCGTATTCCCGAGCTGCCTCGTTGCGCCACCCCGCGAGGTCGCTCACGTGGTTGGGCCACACGAGTTGATCTTGCTCAATGGCCTTACTCCAGCGGCTGGCGTCGCTGTCCAAGGAGACCGAGAACACTTCGAAGCCCTGGTCCTTGTAATTCTGGTAGGCCCGCACCACGTTGGGGTTTTCGCGGCGGCAAGGTCCGCACCACGAAGCCCAAAAATCAAGCAACACCACCTTGCCGCGAAGGTCGCTGAGCTTGCGTTCGTTCCCGTCGGGGTCGTTCATCACGATGTCCGGGGCCATGTCGCCCTGGATGTACTTGCTGTTTTTTCCGCGACGTTGGTCGGGGTTGGACAACTCCATTTTGCGTGGGCGGTTGGAGTCGTCGAAGGCCTTTTTGATTTTGCCGTAGTAGTACGAATCCGCGTGCTCCGATTTCAAATTGTCCAAGGTGGTCTTGAAAAGCGCCTTGTGCGCGGTCGCGTCGAGGCTTTCCAAGGCACTCAGGGCGGCCAGTTCGTTGGAGTGCGCTTCGGCAAACTCCAGGCTGATTGCCGAGATGCTGTCAATCTTGGCTTGTCGGGCGTCCTTGGCATTTTGGCGTGTTGCCGCGTCCACGGATCTGGCGTCGCGTTCCGTGTCCTTGATGCGAGCCTGCAAGGGCATGATGGCGTTGTAGTATTCGGCAACCACGGCGGATTGAGGCGAGCCTGAGATGGAAGCGTTCACCAAGTAATTCTCCCCGGCACGTGCCACGGCTTGAACGGACACGCCCTCCGTGTTGTCGGTGATGAGAACCAAGGGATGCTTTTTGGCCGCCAGCAATTGGTGGTAGCCTGCGTTGAGGGGTTCTTCAGGTTGAAGCACAAACGACCCGGTGGAGTCCAACGTGGTCGTGGCGACGTTCACCAAGTTTTTCCCCTTGAAACTGCGAAGCACCACCTCGGCTCCCGCTTCCAATCCTGAGATTGTTCCGGCCACTGTGCCTGGTGCTGCTTTGGGGACAGACCCACCTTCGCATCCTGCAGTAGCGAAGAGAAGCGTCGTCAAGGCCAAAAAGAGGGAGGTCGAAGTTGTTGTCAAGTTCATCGAAAGGCAGAAAAGAGGTT
>Ga0181573_10004067_pt1 | contig 12596 bp, 4 predicted proteins | sample 101ome_25_FD_148643 | JGI IMG/M metagenome (GOLD analysis project Ga0181573, IMG submission 148643) | Coastal salt marsh microbial communities from the Groves Creek Marsh, Skidaway Island, Georgia - 101409BT metaG (spades assembly) | ecosystem: Environmental > Aquatic > Marine > Intertidal zone...
GGGGGGGGGAATGGAAAGCATTGAGCAAGATGACTCACCGTGCCCGATTCATTCTTCAGTTGGATTTCGGCTGCGGCGCGTTGCTGAGGTGGCGGAATGAGAGCAGCATGGCCACGGCCCCAAGGGCGGTGGTTGCGTGGTAGGCGCGCGCGCAGCCCGCAACCGCCGCGAAGGAGGCTACGATGTAGAGCCCGACGAGAAACCAGAAGTCCGGGCACTCCAACGCCGCCTCAAGAAGGTTCGCGCAGTGCGCCGACGACAACTGCATCTTAGTTGCAGCGAATGCGTGGCCCCAGAGTTCGGCAAACGCCTCGGAATTGTCGGACACAACCTTGAAGTGCGGCCCCAGCGACACCCCAGGCCCGATACTGAAGGTGTCTACGTCCGACTCCTCGAGAACCGCCCCAGGACCCCCGTCGGGATAGAAGAGCTCCCCGTCTTTGGTCTCGTAGAACGTCTCGCCGGTCCGCCACGAGTAGACGCGGCGCCAGGACTTGCCCCCAGCCGCTACCAGCGCTTCCTCTCCGTGTGCCTCCCCGTGCGCCGCCGGGCCCTCGGCAAGCTGCTTGGGAAACAGGCCAGACGCCCCCTGCAGCGGAGCGAGCAGCGGCAGCGGGCGAAAGCGTGCGAGCGCGAGGTGCAGGGCGACGGCGAGGAGCAGTGCGGCGTCGAGCACGGCGTCGAAGGTGAGCGACGTGGCGCTGGTGTACGTCAGGGTTGACGCGGCGGGAGGGCGGGAGAGGATCGCCCGGGCATGCACGGCGGCGCCGAACACGAGCGGCCCTAGGGGCGCGTACAGTGCCACGAGAAGGAGGTGATACCTGGGGCGGCGCAGGCGGCAGATTACCATCCATCCGAGGTGATATTGTGGTGTTGTTTCGTGACGGAAGTAAACGTTTACCTCGCGAGGTTTTGGCTGGCATACGCGGGCAAGGCGACGAACGACACGAGCAGTGCAGCGATGGTCCCAATGGCGAAGAGCGTGATGATGGCGACCTCCACTGCGAAGCTGCGGTCGAGGGATAGAAGGCCGCGGAGGCTCACGGGGGCGAGGCTCGAGAGGTGCAGGCCGACGAACGCCAGCCACAGCGCCGCGGCCAGCCAACGCTCAGACGCGGACAGGTACCCTGAGCCCGCGGCACCTCCTGCCGAGCCGCCCGTGTGCCGCTTGTTGCGGTGGGCCTCTCGCATTTCGTCCCCGGTCTTGGCCGCCTCATTCTTCGCTAAGGCCGCCCATGCCATGACCCACGCCCAGGCCTTGCTGAAGCACTTAAGCGAGCGGAGCGAGGCCAGCGGCCCCTCCACCACCGCCCGGCACACGCCACCGGTGATGCTCTGCAGGCTCTCCAGGACCAGAAACACCAGAAAAAGGGCCAGCAGGACACCCCCGTACAAGCAGAATGGCCCCGCCAAGTGCTCGGCGGTAGCTCTCGTCGCAGCCAGAGCGATGGAGCAAGGCACGCCCACGGCGTAGACGAGCACCGAGGCCGCCTCCAGGAGGCAACCAGCGCACCACGCGGCCGCCGCCGCCGCGTACCACGTCCACTCTTTGTAATCGGCATCGAGGCCGTCGGCGGCAAGGCCAGAGGCGTCGCTGCTGCTGCCGAGCTCGCCAAAGCGGCCCAGGGACGCGAGCAACCCCGTCTCCGTCGCGGCATGCACCGCCGCCGACGCTGCGGTCACTGCCCAAAAGGCCGCGCTGGGAAGCTGCCCGGCGCTTCGCACGAGTCTGCCCCACGCCGGCGCGAGAAGGAAGGCCGGAAAGTGCACCGCGGGGGGGAGCAGGAGGGTGGGGCGCGGCACGGGGTGCGAGGCCAATCCGAGCAGGGCGTGGAGGAGCACCGTGGCGACTAGAAGCACGCCCACGCCAGCCCACACGGGCACAACCAGCCATATGCGATGCGACACGAGCGCCAGCGCGAGCGCCGCCACCGCGTCAAGCCGCGCGCTGACCCACGCCGGCAGGCCAGCGGCGCGCAGCTCCCGCGCAGCATCCCGCGCAGCACCCGCAGGCCCGCCAGCCTCGCCGTCGAGGTGCGCGCGCATGGCGGCGAGGCGATGCTGCGGCTTTGCGTCCCCCGGCAGCGCCGCCGAGGCGTTCAGGGCGCGTGCCACGGCGTCCTGCAGCTGGAAGCACCACGCCAGCGCCAGGTGGTCGACCCCGCCAGCGCCGCCCGCCGCGCCGCCCCGAAAGGCCTGCAACTCGTCCACGGCCACGTGCCAGGCCTGGTTCGGCGGCGCAAGCCCTGACACCGCCGTCAACGCAGCGGGGACCGTGGTATCAGCACCCCCACCGGCGATGCTCACAAGGGCCACTTGACCGAGCCGCGCGTTCGCAAACTGAAGCCGCCGGTCCCGCGCCGTTCGGGCCTCGGACTCGGTCTGCCGGGCTCGCGCTTTGCGCCCACCCCGAGCTGCCGAGGCCTGGCTCAACAGCTGGTCAACGCCGCTCGCGCCCCCCTCAACGTAGGCGCTTTCCGCTGCCAATTCTGCAGTTGTCTCTACGGTTGCTTCCACAGCCGCAGGTGCCTCGGGCTTGGCGCACGACGTGCCATCCGAAGCGCCGGCGCCGTCGACGGCGATACACGCAGCCTCCGAACTTCCAACGGGGGCGACACTTGCAGCACCCTCCCCGGCGGCATCAGCAACGGTAACGGTGTCGCCGCTCACATCTGCCCCACAAAGCCACAGGACGGCGTGGGTGATGGTGCCCATGAAGCCGCGGCCGCCGGTGAAGGCGTTCGCCGCAACGGCTGCCGGTGCCGCCGCGGGGACGGGCTTTGGGGGCAGGCGGGGCAGCTCGGTCCGCCAGAAACGCGCGAGCTGCTCGTAGAAGGTGGCCATGCTCCGGTCCATGTGCAAGGGGGGCGCTTGGTGGGGCGTGCCAAGCGTCAACACGGTGGACACGGAGCCCGCGGGGAAGCTTGGCAGCACCAGGGCGGTGCGGATCACGACGCCGCCGAGCGAGTGCCCCACCATGAGGACGCTCGAGGACCCCGGGTGGAGCTCGACAAGTTGCCGCACGCACGCGCTCGTGAACCGGGCTTGCTGCCAGAGGAGGCCGGCGTGGAGGGCAGTGGGCTCCTCGGCGAGGTCCAGCGCGTACACCTCCAGGTCCAGGCCGAGGCGTGCCACGTGCGCCCCGAGGCTGCGGACTTGCTCCAAATTACCCTTGTGCCCGGGCACGAACAGTACTGGATGCATTCGCCGGCGACGGGCATCCATCGAGTCCTTGTCTCCAACATACCGAACAAGCCCGTACGGCGTATCGTTCAACTGCACCGACTCCGTTTCATAGGCGGGCTGCATGTACGTCATCCGACACTGGTTTGCGCGGGTGGACCTCAACAAGTGGAGGCCGAAGCCCAGCATTGCGGTGGTGAAGATACATAGCGCAAACTTTATGGTCATCCGCATGGTTTCGGCGCCTCTTATTTTCCAGGGAACCTTGACCTTGAGCGATGATGATTCATTTGACGAAACTAAACAAAAAATCCCGGACATCGATCTGAGCCCGATAATAGCGCCTTCCTTGAAGCGCAAGACAGTTGAGCCCGAGTAGGAGCCAGCCGCCGCCGGGACTTAGGTCGTGCGGCAGAACTGTGCTACCCGTGGCACAGCCACGATCGGAGCCTCCGGGCTGGCCGCAGTAGCTGACCAAGTGTTAAGGATACGGGAACCCTGGACACGCCCCTTTCGAGGAGATGGCAGCGGCGCCTGAGGAGGTCGACTGGGGCCGCCTCGAGGCGCTATGGAATGCCGTAGAAACAACGCTTCCAGGGGCTCGGCGTGGAACCGAAAAGGCCATAGCGAAAGAGCGCCGGGCAGCCTCAATGGCTGGCCGCACGAAAACGTCGAGGGACCTGTTGACGGACGTGTACAGCGCATCCGCCTTTGGATCCCTCGACCCGGACAATTTGGCTGCCGGGGGTGACCGGGCCTCTCTAAAGAAGGCAACGCGAAAGCGACATGCCTTTGGTGGAACCGCGACGCCGAACAGTAGCCTCGGCGGTGGCTTAATGCTTCCGCAGATTGGCCGGGCTGGCACGCCCCTCGCCGTTGCCGACTTTGACGACACCACGCCGCGCTCACCGCAGTCACGGTCGACGGCCGAAGAATTCGATGCGTCGCGCCCGCGCAGTGGATCTGCCAGCCAAAGGTCGAGCGGGCGACGTAGCAGCCCGGGCAGGCGGAAAGCCGCCGAGCCCGAGGCCGCGGAGGAGCCCACCGAGCGCTGGGATGCCGCCGCACTAATCGAGAAGAAGATGATGCTCCCGTACCTCGACAAGTTCCTGTACATTGGAACCAAGCTTGACCGGATGACCGCTGAGCTGCGTGTTGAGAACGAGCGGCGGGCCGTGCTCGAGGCCGAGGCTCTGGCAGCACCCGCGGCGGCAAAGACGTCGGCAGGCGATGGCACGGCTGCAGGGGGGACGATGTCAGGCCGCCGCCCGGAAACAGACTCAAGCCAGTCTTCGGCGCGGCGCTCCCCGCGCTCGGCCCGCTTTCACGGCAGTGGTATCGTCGGAAGCGGCGACACGTGGGGCGAGGTTGACCGGACGAGCAGCGTTGGTGGGTCGGTCAGTTTCCAGCTCGGGGACGAAGACGAAATGTTTTTCCATCGCGACGCCCCCCCGTTTGACGCCGCGGCCCTTACCAGTGGCGCGGTAGAGGCGCAGTCGCTTGCGTCGGGGGCCATATCGCGCTCGTCCCCGAGGCGGCTTTCGTCCCCAGGGACCGGGCGGCGGCGCGGGCGGGAGGTCGGTGTGGGCAGCGAGCCTTCGTCGGCGGATGGCATCAAGCGGCTGCGCGGGTCGATTCTGTCCACGGGCTCGAGTTTTGCCCTCCCCCCCGGCGGCCGCGCGGTGAGCAGCGCGCGGTCCGCCGTGTCGTCTGCGGCCTCGGCGGTGGACGCGCGGGTGCTCTCGAGCCGCTACGTGCGCTTCTGGGAGGCGGCAAAGCTCGGCGACGACGCGCTCGACACCGACCTGGGCGCCGGCCGTGCGAGGGACCCGCCCCCCACCGTGCGACCGCTCTCCTGGCTGCTGCAGGTGATCGAGGACATTTACGACGCCGCAAACGAGGCCGAGCATCCAATGAAGGTGGGCTTTTTACAAGTCTCTTGAAACGAACGAGGCTACACACACGCGCATACACGCGCATACACGCGCGCACGCGCGCGGGCCACGGCTCACCCGCTCTTGCATTTACCCCTGCGCACCCAGGTTCCAACGGGGGGGCGGCACGCGAAGAAGGTGCCGGCCAAGGTGAAGCTGGCGCGCGAGGAGCTCGAGAAGCAGTTCCTCTTCTACGATGGGCAGTCAGTGCTGGCCAAGCGCGGCGCGGAGCTGCGGCGGGCGCAGGACGAGGCGCGCCGCAGCGAGGGGCTCGGGCCCGGCGAGACCTTCGTGCTCGAGGGCGGCGCCTTGGACGCCACGGTCCTGGCGCCGCTGCCCATCTTCGTGGTGCGCTTCTTCGAGCGGCGGCACGGGGTGCGCAAGATGGTCCAGCGCGCGTGCGTCGAGCTGCTGCTCACCCTGGAGGACGTGCTGGCGCGGAACGAGCACGCGGTCGAGCTCGAGAAGGTCAAGCAGGCCAAGGCCGCCGCGAAGATGGCCGCGCAGGCCCGCGGTGCGGACGACGACGACAGCACGGCGTCGGGCCAGCCGGAGGCGGTGCTTGAGGCGGCGCTGTTCGCGTCGTATCTCCGTGAGATGTACACGGATGACCAGTTCGTCTTCTTCCTCCACGCGCGGCGCCTCACGCAGGCCCTCTTCGGCCTCAGCCTCGCGGCCCTAAAGACGCGCATCCTTTCGAGCCGCGCCGCTGGCATTTTAGCCGCGACGGGCGCCTCAAAGCAGCCGCCGTCAGCCTTCCACGACCCCATGGCGGCCCCAGGCAAGGCCAACCGCGCGCGCCTGCAGCCTGTCGGCAGCGGTGGCCTGCTGCGGCGGCAGGGCGACGTCATGCTTCGGCCGCACCCAAACAGCCCGCACGACGGGACGCTGCAGCCGTGCCTCTCGCGCAGCGCCTTGGCGTCGGTGGCGCGGCAGTTGGCCTTGCAGGGCCTTCCGGGCAGCGCGGGCGAACCGGGCCGCGACCGCGCCGCGCAACGGCTGGCCGAGTACATGGTCGGTGAGCTCATCGCGCGCAGCGGCTCGGTCGGCAGGTTCCTCCGGCTCCCCACCGCGGAGCCCGCCGAGGACGGAGCAGCGCCACGGAGGGGGCCGCTCGTGGACGCGCTCCCGGTGCAGAACTGGCTGCAGATACTGGTGGACACGCTGCGGAGCGCGCCTGAGGAGCTCGTGACGCAGGGCAGGGAGGGCAAGGACACGGACTCGGGCGGGAAGATGATGATGATCGAGAAGATGCAGGAGACGATGCTGGACGACGAGAAGGTCGTCGAGCTAACGGAGCTCATCGCCGAGGCCAAGCGCGAGCTGAGCACCGTGTCGCTGAACCTCTTGACGGACCAGCGCCGCTTCGAGACGGTGTCGACGCATCTCGAGCGGGCGGGCCGCGGCGTGGGCGGAGATGGGCCCGAGGCCGTGCTGGCGCTCGCCACGGAGCAGGGCCAGCTGCGCACGCGGCTCCTCATGAACAAGGCTGACGAAGCGCGGCGCAGGGCCCTCGTTAAGGAGCTCCAGAAGCAGGTCAAGGCCACTGAGGCGCGCCGCGAGTCCATCTGGGCGGGCATCATGACCTCGACCGTCATGGGGGGTGAGGGCGCGGGCGCAGCGGCGGCGATGCGCAAGAAGCGGTCGCGCGTGGAGCTGCAGAGCGACAAGCTGGCGGCCGCGCTGACGGTGAAGAGCGCGGCGTCAGTGCGCTGCTTCGCGCTCTGGGTCGAGCGGCTGACGACGCGGCACGAGGTGGCCAAGGAGAAGGTCAGCTACTTGGCTACGAGCTGGAAGGACGACCTCGAGGCCTTCCGGTCCAGGACCATCGTGCACATCCAGCGCGCGTTCCGCAAGCGTCGGGCGGACCGGCAGGCGCGGGCCGAAGCGCAGGCCGAGCTCGCCGCCGTCCGCGCGGAGGCCGCCGCCGCCGAGGCACTGGCCGAGGCCGAGCGTGCCAAGGTGCGGGCGGGGGAGGCGGCGGAGGCGGAGCGGCAGGGCGCACGCGCTCGGGCCGTGAAGCGGCAGCGATACACACAGGCAGTCGCCGCCGAGGGCCGCGCGGCGCTCACCCGGCGCGGCGCCGCGGACTTCGAGGTGGAGCGACGCTTCCGGCGGGCGCTGCTGCGGCAGCTGCGCAACGTGTTTAAGTGCTGGGAGCTTGAGGTGGCCATCGCGCGGTGCGCCCTGGGCACGGTGAACGGGGCCCTGCGGCGTGTGCTGTGCGCGTGGCGCGGGGCCGCGGCCGAGCTGCGGCGCATCGGGCTCGCGGCGCGGCGCATCCAGAGCATCTGGCGTGGGCGGCGGGAGCGGCGCGAGGTCGCGGCGCTTAGGGTGCTCGTGGACGCCAAGAATGGGCAGGCAGCACGCCTCCTGCGGCGCATCGTGCACCGCATGGCATTCCAGGTGCTGGGCGAGTGGCGGCGGTTGGCCCATCAGGGCGCGCACGGGAAGCGCCTCGCAAATCGCATCTTCGGCCGCGGCCGGCGCGAGCTCCTGCGGCGTTGGCGGCGCTTTGTGGACATTTGCCGCCTGGAGCGCCACTGGGCCGTCACGCGCATCACCGCGCTGGTCCGGGGCCGTCACGGCCGGCGCGCGGCGCTGCGCGTGGCGAAGCGGCACTACGCGGCCATCAAGCTGCAGAGCTGGCTGCGGGCGCTGGTGCACGCGCTGGCGGTGGCGCGGGTGCAGGCGCGGCTGCGAGAGATGGACGGCAAGGTGCAGCTCATGCTCGGCAACCACGGCCTCGTGTACGTGCGCCTGTGCTTCTCGGCGTGGCACTCTTCGTGCATCGTGGAGAAGCGTGCCATGGCCATGGGCCGCCGGTTCCACCGCCGCCTCCTCGCCGCTTGCATCAGCGGCTGGCTGGGCGTCATCGAGGCGCAGAAGCAGGCGCGGGCACAGGCGGCGGCGGACCGTTTGGACGCCGCGGTGCTCATCCAGAGCTCGTGGCGGGGCATGCAGGGCCGTCGGCGCTGGTACCTCGCCACGGCCATGTTCACGGGTGCCCTTCTCATCCAGCGCGCGTGGCGGGGCCGCCTGGGCCGCCTTGTGGCCTGGGAGGTGCGGCACCGCATCTACTGCGTGGTGCTCGTGCAGGCGGCCTTCCGGGGCTTCGTGGCGCGGCGGAGCCTTGTCGGGCGGCGCGTTGGGGACGTGCTGCGGTCCGCCGAGGAGGGCCTCTACGACCGCCTCAAGTGGTACTTCGACACGTTCGGCCCCGCCATAGCCCATGAAACCGACGAGGACGGCAGCAACGCGCTCCACCGCGCCGCCTTCGGGGCCGCGCGGCGCACGGTGAAGCTCTGCCTGAGTCACGGCATGGACCCGAACCTGTACAACGGCAAGGGCTTGACGCCGCTGCACCTGGTGCTGACGACGCCCAAGGCCGCGCGCGACGAGGTGGCGGCGTACCTCATGGACCACGGCAGCTACATCGAGTCGCCCGACTTTGACGGAAACACGCCCCTGCTGCTGGCGGCCAAGCTAGGGCGGGCGGCCATCTGCGGACAGCTGATGGACCGCGACGCGAACGCGTCGGTGCGCGACTTCAAAGGCGCGACGCCACTGCAGGTGGCCGCCATCCACGACCACGTGGGCGCGGTGCGCTCGCTGCTGGACCACGGCATCCTGCCGGACGAAGCCGGTGCCGATGGCGTCACGCCGCTGCACGAATCCGTGGGCCGCGTTAACCGCGACATCGCCGTGGCGCTCCTCGAGGCGGGCGCGCTCCCTGACGTGCAGGACGACGAGGGCTTCACGCCGCTCATGTACGCCGCTTCGAGCGACGAGCCCGACATGATCACGTGCCTCCTCGAGTGGGGCGCCTCGGTGGACTGTCGCGACGGCGACGGGCGCACGGCGCTGCACATCGCGGCAGAGCGGAGCGCGCTGGACGTGATCAAGACGCTGCTGGAGGGGGACAGCGACCTGATGGCGGCGGACGTGGACGGCGACACGGCGCTGCATCTGGCCGTGCGGGCGGCGGCGCGGCGGGACGGCGAGGCGGTGGCCATCGGGCTCGAGGCGGTGGGCCACGTCAAGGCCTTCTCTGAGGCGGACGGCGCGGCGCGTAAGCTCGAGGCGGCCCTCGAGGTCGAGTGCCGCGAGGTCGTGGCGAGGGCGGACGAGCGGCGGGCGCTTCTGGCCGCGAAGAACAACCGAGGCACACGGTATGGGGTGCGCACCAAGGCCCCACCGCCGGTGGCGCTGGCCGAGGCGCTGGCCGGACGGGAGCTGGCGGCGCAGGCGCTCGTCGAGCTGGCGGGCGTGCCGGAGCGCCTGGCCGAGGTTAGCGCCCGCGCCGACGCTGCCTTCGCGCGGCGCGACAAGGCGGAGGCGCTGCGCGGGGCCTCGGACGACGCTGCAGCCGAGGCGCAGGCCGCACGCGAGGCCGCGGCTCGAGCGGTGGCATGCGTGGAGCGGCTGCTCGAGTACGGCGCCGTCGTGACGGCGCAGAACGAGGACGGGGACCAGCCGGCGCACCTGGCCGCGCGACTGGGCCATCTCCCGACCATGGCCTTGCTCGTCAAGTACGAGGCCCCGGTGGGGCGCCGGAACTGGGCGGAGCTAACGCCCGTGGGCGTGGCGCGCATGCACGGGCAGGTGCGCGTGGTGCAGTACCTGCTCGACACGCTGGCACCCGAGGCGCTGGGCATCGCGGAGCCGGTGGACGAGAAGGACGACGACGGCGTCGAGGGCCACAAACTGCCCGAGGAGTGGGACAAGCCAATCACGGACCAGACGAGCGACTGGGAGGAGGCGTGGGACGACGAGAATCAGGTCACCTACTTCGTCAACCGCAAGACCGGGGAGATGTCCGGCACGGCGCCCAAGGCCACCGCGGAGCTGGTCGCCAAGCTGCGCGAATTCAGGGAGGAGCGCGCCTTCAAGGCTAAGGTGTCCATGGCTGTGGGCGAGGCCGTGGTCGGCACCTCGGAGTACCGCGCCTATGTGGCCAAGGAGAAGGCCGAGGCCGGCCGCCTCAAGGCCATGCGCAAGGCAGCCACTTGCGTCCAGCGCAACTGGCGGCGGCGCATGGCTCGCAAGAAGGTGGCCAGGATGCGCGAGCAGCGCAATGCGGCGCGCAAGATCCAGCGGCTGTTCCGGCAGCGCATGGCTCGGCGGGACGCGGCGCGCTTCGAGGCAGAGCGCCTCGCTTCCGGGGCCATCCAGCGTGCGTGGCGGGGCTATGCGTCGCGCGCCTTCTACGCCAACTTCCTCTACGAGCGCCTCTGGTGGAACCGCCACATGCGCTACTTCGCGCTCCTGGTGCAGCGGCTCTGGGCGGGCCACGTCTTCCGGCGCCAGGTGCGCAAGCTCAAGGTCCAGAACACGCTCGGCAAGAAGCTGCGGTACGAAGACTGGCAGCGGCTCATCGACGACGCCATCGCCGCGGACCGGAACGGTGGCGGGCCCAAGGCGCCCCTGCGGTCATTCCGCATGTTCGACGAGTACCGCCTAGTGGGGACGGTGGACGTGAACTTTTACGTGCACCGCGTCACGTACGCGGGTGTGTGGGACCAGCCGCAGGCTTGGGTGGACGACGACGTACGCGAGCGCGAGGAGCTCGCCGAGATGATGCGCCTCGGCTACACCCTGGCCGAGCGCGACGCCGCGACCCGCTTCCAGCGCATGTGGCGCGCGCGTGTCGTGCGCGTGGCGTTCCGCGACGTGATGCGCGGGCAGCGGCTCATGTCGGGCGGCGAGGTGGGGTACATGCAGGATCCGGACTCGCCCGTCGCTGTGGCTAACTTCGCGCTATTCAAGCACGTGATGGTGCACGACTATGACCACGCGCGGTTGCTCTATGCGCGCTGCCTCGAGATGATGGAGCACCGCGGGCCAGACAACTGCTTCGTGCTCTTTTCTTTCGCCATCTTCCTCGCCGTGACGCAGGAGGACGACTGGGACACCATCAACCTCCTTGTCGAGCGCGCCCACGCCTGCAACTTCCGCAACAAGCGCGACCGACGCCCAACGCGGTACAACCTGGCCAAGGCGGGCTACTTCCGCCTCGCGACGGCCATCGACAGCCGCAACGGGCCCGCCTGGCACAACTACGCGCTCTGCCTCCAGCTCGCGTTCAAGGACTACCCGGGGGCCACCGAGGCGTACATCCAGGCGGTCATGGCCGCGCCCACGGACGAGGTGATCCAGGATAACTTCAACTACTTTTTGGACACGTGCCGGCCGGAGCTGGTGGACGACGGTTACGACGCCTTTGAGCTGGTTCGGCTGCACGGCGTCAAGCAGGCCGAGGCCAGCGCGGCGGCCGCGGCGGAGCGCCTCGAGAACCTCAACGCGCCGCACTGCCACGACGCCGCTACCAGGATCCAGCTGCACTACCGCAGCATGCGCCTGCGGTCCATGTTCGAGGGCAAAACGGCCAAGGCGCTGGCGAAGCTACCCGCGGTGGAGGTGGCCGAGGCGCACACGGAGGAGGAGCGGACGGCGCTGGTGGAGATGGGGCTTGCGACGTGGCTCTGGGAGCGCCTCGACACGGACACGGACCCACCGCGCCCGTACTGGTACAACAATGAGACGGGCGAGACGCACTGGGACAAGCCCACGGACGAGTGGGACATCATCGCGGCGGACCCAGCTGCGTGGGACAATGACGGCGAGGGCTGGGGCGAGGGCGGGCTCCCGACCGACATGGAGGAGTGGGAGGTGTGCGCGGACGCCGACGGCTGTCGCTTCTACTACAACGCGCGCACTGGTGTGTCGCAGTGGGAGCCGCCGGCGTCGCTGGCCGCGATCGCGTCGCTCGAGGTGGCAGACGCGCCGGACCTCTCCACGGAGAGCGTGGTGTTGTCCGTGTGGGAAGAGTGTCAGGGCGATGACGGCCGCATTTTCTTCTACAACGTCGAGACCGGCGAGTCCTCCTGGGACGACCCTCGCGGCAGTGCCTACGCGACCCAGTTCTCGGCCCCCTCGCAGTCTCTGCAACAGCCCGGCAGCGGTGACGGCACCCCTAAACCCGCGGGCGACGCCGATGACGCGGCCGCGGGCCAAGTTGTGGTCCACGCGGCGGGTGGTGGTGGCGGCGGTGGTGGCGGTGATGGCGAGGAGTGGGAAGTGGCCCAGGACGATGACGGCGGGTGGTTCTACTACAACCGAAATACCGGCGAGTCCACCTACGAGCGGCCGGATGGAGCAGACCCCGTGAAGGATGCCGTGATGGATCCGGCGTTGGGCGGCGCGTTGCCCGAAGGGGTTGGCCCGCTCCCGTACGGCGAGGGCGAGGGTGAGGGCGGGAGCCACGCAGGCGGGGCGGGCCTTGCGGACGACTGGGAGGTGGTCGAGGGCGACGACGGCACCTACTGGTACAACAACGCCACCGGCGAATCGTCCTGGGGTCGACCCGAGAGCCCGCGGGGCGATTAAAACTGCCCTTATTTTTTGCGATCTTCGAATTAGCGTGGTATCGGATGGTGCGTGGACCGTGGTAATGCGCGTTTTTTTCGTCCCCCCCCC
>Ga0181573_10004070_pt1 | contig 12591 bp, 3 predicted proteins | sample 101ome_25_FD_148643 | JGI IMG/M metagenome (GOLD analysis project Ga0181573, IMG submission 148643) | Coastal salt marsh microbial communities from the Groves Creek Marsh, Skidaway Island, Georgia - 101409BT metaG (spades assembly) | ecosystem: Environmental > Aquatic > Marine > Intertidal zone...
TGCGCGTGCAGCGCGCGTGCGCGGGCACGCTCCTTGACTTTGACCCGGTACCGCACGCCTCCGGAGACGACACCGCTCGGGCTCGCAACCTCGCGCCGGGAGTGCTCGATTCGATCCTCGCCAAGGCGTCCGCGTCCGCCGCGGGAAGGAATCCGGAGAGCGGCGGCAGGATGGGCGGGCTGGACGGCGGCCGCGGGGACGGCGGCGTGTTTGGCGGGATGACGTCGGGCATGGGGGTGCTCGAGCTGCGCGAACGCGGGAAGGAACCGGGCGACGGTTTAGCCCCGGGGCCCACCGTGCTCATGCCCGCGGATTTGGTCGAGACGTACGGCGAGACGTCCAAAGAACGGAGCAGGCGCAAGAGGAACGGCGCGACGATCGCGGAGGAGACGGAGGATCCATCCGTGGACGGGGGATCTTCCAACAGGGGATCCAACCGCCAGAGGGGCGGGCCGGGAAGTAGAAAGGATCCGGACTCGAAGAATTCGTCCAAGGATGAGCGCGCGGCGAAACCGTCGCCGTCGGCGGCGACGGCGCTCTCGGCCGCCGCCTCCGCGTGCGCAGCCGCGGACGCGTTGTACCGCGCGGAGCGCCCCGGTCGTTCCGCGCGCGCCAAGCGCCCGCCGAACCTGCCCGCCATCTCCCGCGAGACGACTCTGATGGCGGCTAAACGCGTCGTCACCGAGGCGCAGGAGTCGATGTCGCCGAGGCTGCTGTTCCTGGAGGGCCCGCCGCACTCGGGTAAGACCAAGGCGGCCTCCGCGGTGCTGGACATGCCGGAGGTGCGACGCCTGTGGCTCTTACGCGTGCGGGGATGCCAGCCCGAGGGGTCCGGTAGCGTGGCGGGCGCTCAGCCGCTCAAGCCGTTCGTCGGCGTCTTTCGTCAGCTGCTCGGCTTCGCGGAGGAGACGAGCTGGCGATCGAGGAAAAACGCCACCGTGGCACTGTTGGAGTCGTGCGGCGACGCCCTCGACCGTTTCGGCCGTTACGCCAAGCCCATCCTGGAGCTGCTCGAGCTGGAGGAACCCGAGGGGTACTCGGCGGATGGCAAGGTTCGGGGCGCGGGCAGCGGCTCCGGGTCGCAGGGCGGCGGCAGCGGGGCGCAGGGCTGGCAGGAGCCGGGCACGAGCGACTCCGGCAGCGACAAGCTCTCCGACGGCAGGCTCAGCGGGTTCGGCCTGGCGCTGGGCGAGCGAACTCCGAGTTTCAGCGGCCCGTCCAGCAAAGGCCCCCCGTCGAGGTCCAACTCGAGGAGGGACGCGGGTCTCAGTCTGACTGGAGCACCGGCGAGGGCGCCGTCTTCGAGCCGCAACTCCGTCGGCCGGAGCGAGGGCCGCGGCGGCTCGCACGTGGGGAGGGCCGCGTCGTTCGGCTCGGGATCGGGATCGAGGTACGCGACGAACGACGCCGAGATTAACATCCTCGACGCCATGTCATCCGCGGCGGTCAACGACGCCTACGAGTTCCTGTCCCCCGTGGCCACCGCCGCGCTGCTCGCGGACGGATTCGGCGAATCGTACATACCGCTCGAGCCCCACGCCTTCGACGAGACCGACTCCGACTCGGACGATCGGGAATACAGGGCGGGCGAGGGCGCGGATGGGGACGTCGAAGGGGCGGATCGGGAATTTCCCGCGACGAAAGGTACCACTCGCCGGAACCCCCGCGCGCTGGGCGACGCGAACGTCGCCATATCCAACGCGCGCAGGCGTCAGTCGATGGACGCGGCGCCGTCGAGTTCCGTCGCCAAACGGCAGCTCTCGACCGGCGGCGCTCTGAAGGAGATAAAGTCAACCGGTCGGTTGTCTCTGGACGACTCCTCCGACGAAGCCGTCGATCCGCCCGAGATTGGCGTCGGCGCGTACCCCGTCATCGCCGGGAGGCTCAGCGCGTCGGTGGCTTTCACCAGACAGCGCAACGGAGTGCAACGAAGGGACCACAACAGCCGTTTCACCGCGAGCGTCGACAGGCGAAAGCTCTCGCTCGCTTCGCTTCTCATCTCGGAGGAGAGCGTCAAGCGCGCGTGCAAGGCGCTGGCGCTGATGCTGCAGCGGCTTCTGTTGGGACGATCGACCCAGGCGGCGCCCGCGCAGCCGTCCATTCCGGGTTTCCTCCTCTTCGTGGAGGATGCGCACATGCTCGATCCGCTGTCCATGGGACTGGTCCGCGCTATCCTCGAGGAGTGCAGCATTCCGCTGGTGGTGATGATGACGCACCGCGAGCGAGGTTCCAAGGTTTCGGGAAGCGGGCCCGGCGGCGGTCGCAAACTCGACCACCACCGCGGCGGCAGCATCCGAAAGGGGGGCGCCAAGGCCTTGCACAGGCTGGAGTCCATCCCCTCCGGCAGGAACCTCGCCATCACGGATGCCGTCGCGAACCGACCCGACCCTTACAATCGGGAGAGGCGCCCATCAACCGACGACGCCCCGCTTTCAACCAAGGAGCCCGCTTTCAACCATGCGGCTAAGAACGACGCGTCGCGGCAAACCATCGAGCACATGGCGATCGTCGACGCCACGAGCAAGGCGTGGGGTCAGCAGGCGAGGCATCAGCTGGAGTCGATGTTGGCGCAGACGTACTCCACGACGGTGGACCTGGCTCCCATGTCGCAGTCGGACCTGCGGGCCTTGGTGGAAAACTGCGCGGCTTCGCGGCTTCTGCCAAAGGACGACCGCCGCGCCTCCGTGGACTACTCCTCGGACCACGGGCACGTCTCCGACCACCAGGGCTCTGACTCGGACAACTCCTCGCAGACGAGCGCGGGAACCAGCGCGAGCGGCGCCGGCTCGTTCGCGTCGACCCGTCGAGCCGAAATCGTGGGTCTCCCCGCGAGTCTGCACCAGGCGATTTATTCACAGACTGGCGGTAACGCGCTGTTCGCCGTCGCGACGTGCGAGCTCCTGTGCGACTCGGGGGCGGTGTCGGTCACCGAGAGTAAGACACACGGCGTGCGGGATGTCAAGATTCGCGCGGACGAGTCCAAACTGGCGCTGTCGGCGTCGAGGATCACCTCCATGTCGCTGGCGGAGGTCACCGCGGAGAACATCCGCCGGTCCCTCTCCGACGACGCCGCCCTCGCCGTATCGGTGCTGTCCGCGCTCGGCGAGTGCTTCGGCGGCGTGCACGCGTGCGAGGTGGTCATCCGCGCCCTCGCGAGGAAGACGCGCGAGGAGGACCCGCACTCGCCGATGGACCGGGAGGAGCAGAGACTCCACTCCGAAGCCGCCGCCAGAGCCGCCACCTCCGTCGTCGACGTCTACGTCGGCGAGTCGTCCCGCATCAGCGCCGACGGCGTGCCCCGGATCTCGTTCGCGCCCCCCGAGAAGGAGAGCGACGCCCTCGCCGTCGAGGCTGGGTTCGACTCGGTCGAGTACTCGTCGCGCGCGGCGGCGGCCGTCTCCGAGCTGGTGGCCCGCGGGTACCTCGTCCCCGACTGGGCCTCCGTGGACGACGCCTTTGGAACCGCGGAGGTTCTCGCCGCCGTCGCGCACGTCGAGTTCGCGGGCGACGGCCTGGACTTCCCGCTGCGAAAACCAAAGTCAATCGGGGATCACTACGCCGGCCGGCCGCGCGGTGGCGAGGGCAGCCGGGGCAGGGTCGGGCGCGTCGCCGCGCTTCGATTCGTCAACGACGCGACTCGACGAAGCGTTTATAATTCGTTCACGACGCCGAGGCAACGACGCGCGGCGCACATCGACGCCGTCATCTCCCTGCGCGAGGAGGCGTCGAGGGCCGAGGAGTGGCTCAACGACCCGGCGACCGCGGCGTCTCTTCACGAAGCCGTCGCGAGGCACCTCGCGGTGCTCTCCGCCGCCGACGTCGCCGCGCTCGAAGCGGATGAGCGATCGCGGGAGAGGGACGTCGTGAGACAGCTGGGCGCCGTGGAGGTGCACCCGATCGGCTCGGGCCACTCCGGGGGCTTTCCGCGCCGCCACTCGTCGGCGTCCACGGTGGAGGCCAGCGACAGCGATCGGTCCCTGGGCATTCCGAGCACCGGCACCCTCGCGTCGTCCTCCGCCGAGCCGTCGAGCGCCGGGTGGGCGCCCGGCGACGTTCACCCGAACGAGGCGACGGCCGCGGCTGGCGCGTTTGCCATGCGCGTGCGGTGTCACGAGAACGCCGCGCTGGCGCACCTCCGCAGGGGCACCCAGCTCCTCGCGCTCGCGTCCATCGCGAGCGCGGGGGTGGCCGCCGCCGCCTGGACGGACGCGTGCGTTCCCCTCGGCCGAGCGGTGGCTCGAACAAACGGCGCCGCGGATGCGAAAAACGCCAAGGCGATCAGAGCCGCGCTGCTCGACGCGGACGATCGCCGGACGCTCGCGGTGAGGAGCGCGGCGTGGGCGATCCTGGCGAGCAGGCTGACCCTGGGTTTGGGAGACGGGACCCCGCCGCTGCTCTTCTGCGGGTTGCGATCGGGCTCGGACGACGGCGGCTTCGCGCCGCTTCGCAATCTGCGCCGAGGGATGCAGATATTGGGCGTGAGATGGCCGCTGGACGATCCGCGCATGGCGCGCTCCGGCGACGTCGCCGCCGAGCAACGGGCGCTGTACCTCGTGCACTCCATGTTCCCGGCCGCGTTCGGCCGCGACGGGAGTGGGGTGACGTGTTTCGGTTCCAACGGTTCAAACGGCGGGTGCGTCGATTCCAACGTGATCATCGGAAAGCTGTCCGGAAGGTTCAAGCACGTGGAGCCCGCGGTGCGCAAGGCGGTGGCCAAGCTCGGGATGGACTTTTACGGCGAGATGAATCATCACGGCGCGGGGCTGGGCGGGACAGCGGCGTCGGGAGTGCGGGGTTTAGACGCGAGCGTCATGGCCGGTCACGACGCGTGGGCCATGGAGGTTGACGATTTCGAGCCAATCGGCGCCATGCCCCCGGGCATCGGCGACGTGGCAGCCTACGGGAAACAGCTCTCGAAGGACAAGAACGTGTCCAAGCAGACCCGCGACGTCGCCAGGAAGACCCTCGCGCTCGTCGCCTGCGTCGATCTGAGTCTCGCGACGATCTGGTCCGGGAGGTTGCAGCCGGCGTGTCACGCGGTGACCGCGCACGGCCGAGCCTTCGCCGACTGCGGACAACAATCCGTCGTGGATGCCGCCGCGCTGGTGGCGGCGGCGGCGGTGCTCAGCCCCGAGCGCCAGCGCGGCGACCTGCTCGACGCGGCGCAGCGGATGCTCGACCTCGAGGGCGCGTTCGCGGCGAGGTTGACGGATGGGGATAAGCCGCAGCGGGTCGGCGGACCGTCGCCGCGGGTGGCGGCTGAGGGCGGGGTCGCCGCGAGAGCCGCGAGGGAGGCGACGAAGCTCCGCACCTCCACCGACGCTCGAAGCACCCTCGCGCAGGGCCGTAAACAGAAGCTCACGTTCGCGAGGACGCCGCCGCCGCCCCGGTCCGGCCCCGCGCTTCTCCTCGTCTCCTTTGGCAGGTGCTGTCAGGGCGATTGGGTCACGGCGAGGCACGCCGCGGGTGCGTGCGTGGCCATCACCGAGAAGGGATGGGGCGACGCGAGGCTCGGGGACTTCGCGAGGTGCCTCGGCGCCGTGGCGGACGCGCACCTCGGCCGGTGGGAAGATGCGCTGGCGGCGGCGACGAGTTTGATGCACGACAGATCGTCGCACGCGGAGATTGCGCCGTGGTGCCTGGCGACGCGCGTTGCGGCGTTGACGGCGACGCGGCGGCCGGACTCGGCCGTCGCGGTGTGGAAAAAGGCGTTAAAGCGCGAGCCATTCGCGGGATTGCGCCTCGAAAAGACCCCGCTCTCGACCGCCGCGGAGGCTGCCGCGGACATGCCGGCGTTTATCGCGGCGCGAGCGTTTGCGGCGCAGGCGCTGTGGGCGTCGGGCGCCGCCGAGGAGGCTGTCGCGATGATCGAACAGCTGTGCGCGCAGTTGCGGACGGTGGCGCTCGCGGCGCACCCGCTGATGCCCTCCGCCGCGCTCGCCGTGGGAGAGACGGTGGCCAGGGCGTCGTACGTGGGCTTGGTGTCGAAGAGACAAGGGCGGGAGATGATGGCGCACTGTCACTCGTTCTTGGCGCAGAGGGCGAGCAGGCTGCTGCCCTTCGCCGCGGATCTGGCCGTCAAGCTGCGCAAGGTGGCGCCGCCGGGGTTCATCTAACTAAGAGTAGTTCATTTTTAACGAGTCTATCTATCGTCTGACGCCTTCGCGCGCGTCGTCTACGCGTGCACGCGTCACTACCACACCATGCGCTCGCATCCCAGCGCCAGCGCCGCTCGCATGTTCTGCTCGCACCCCGTCGTCAGCGCCCGCAGGCACGTCTTCGCCTCCTCGCGAACCGACGCCGCCGTGTCTTCACCGCCGTAAAACTCCGCGGCGGTCGCCGCCGCGGCGACCCTGTCCAGCGCGCCCGCCGCGCCAAGCCTACGCCGCGTCCCATCCCCGCACGGTTCCGACGCGACGGATCGAATCGCGCGAAGCGCGGCGATTTGCACCCGGTGACTCAGCGGGTGCGACCCCATCGCGACGTGCAGCAGCGCGTCGGTCAAGCCGGTCTCGACGAAGAACGCGTTCGCGGGGTCCAACGCGTCCGCTCGTCGAGCGCGTTCCGAAGCGTCCGAAGGGCTCTCGTCGACGTCCCACGCGACTCCGGGGGCGCCCGGCGTCTCATCTTCTACTTCTTCTTCTTCTTTTTCTTCTTCGTCATCGCTCGCGCCGACGTCCCCGAAGAAGTTCGCCAACGAGCCTTCCACCGCGTTCTCCACCAGGCACGCGCGGCAAACCTCCGACGGGATCGAGAGGATCGCGACGCGATCGGTTCGGGTCACGTACGTCGCCACGTGGCGACACGCGGACGGCCCGTCGGACACCACCACCGGGTCCCTCGGGCCGAACCAACGCCCCGTTCGAAGCACCCCCCCGGGTCCCCCGCCGCCGTTCCCGCCAAAGTCGCACTCCCGCCTCGGCCCGAACGTAGCCTCGATCGTCTGGCGAGCGGCGGCGTTTGGCGATGGGCCGCCGCCGGACGAGGATACTCGCGGATACTCGCTCGCCGGGTATTCGCTCGCCGGTTGCCCGTCGCCCGCCTCTGCGTCGAGCAGAGGTTCCATAGGCGAGTCCCACGCGCGCCGCGACCGTTTATCCTCGTCCCTCGGTCGCGCGTGGCAACCCACCTCACCGCCGAGGACGACGCGGACGAACGGATCGGAGTCGCCCTCGAGCGCGACGACGACGCCGGCGCGATTGAACTCCTCCACCGTCGCCGCGCGAAGCATCGCTCGCGTCGCCCTCTCGGAACCCATCCCGACGTCGCCTGCGATGTCGCGGAAGAACGCGAGGGTGCCCAAGGAGGCGGCGAGGACGTCCACGGCCGCGTCATCGCGCGGGGGGCGGCGAGTGGGCGGTGACTGGTCGGGCGGTGACTGGTCGCCGAATCTCGGTCCTCCGTCCGCCTCGGCCCCTCCGCGTCTCCCTCTCCCCTCGCCCTCGCGGCGGACCGGTGAGGTCGCGGCGAGTATCCGCGCGCACTCCGCGACGCGAGTGGCGTATCCGACGTCGAAGTACGCGTCCCCGATCGGATCGTCGTCGTCGGCGTCGTCGTCGGCGTCGTTCGAGTGCGCGTCGAGGGGTGGATCCTCGTCTGGATCCACGGGTAACAACTCGTCGTCGTCGTCGTCCGTGTCGCGCCCGATACCGCGGCTCGGTTCGCCCATCGCGCGCGCGAGGTCGCTCACGAGTCTGGCGGCCTCCACCTGAACGTCCTCGTCGCCCGCGTGCGCGCGAATCGCGTGCGCGACCGACCGCGGAGTGCCCGCGTCGAGCATCCACCCGACCACGTTCGTCTCGAGGCCCCTGTCGCCGTAGCCGTCGCGGTTGACGACGCGGTTGACGACGGCCCTCAGCTCTCTTAGGATCCGCGTCGCGTCATTGCCGGATGCGTCCCGGAGCCGCGCGAGGGTCGCGCGATACCTCGCCTCCCCCGAGAAGGGCGGCTCGACCTCCTCCTCCTCCTCCATCGGTTGTGACGATCGAGGCGACGGTTTTTCGGCGACATCTCTCGAACTGGCTACATGTGAGATTTTCTACCGTATTTACCTAATTCGTATTTCGCGAACATGACCACTTTACAACTTCCATCGCACGACGACACTCAGCACCAACCACAATAATGTCGACCGACTCCATCCTGTGTGAGCTGCCAAGGCCCGTGCGATCCGAACCCGCGAAGAGACCGATCCGTTCGAGATCACAAGAGGTGCGCCCTCGGGCAGCCGAGAGGCCCGGCGTCCCGTTTTGGATCAGGCGCCATGGACTCCATCCTCAAGTACGCGCAAAAGGCGCAGAAGGCCTACAACCACTACGGCAAATCCGAGGTGGAGGTCAAGGTCCTGGAGGCGACCGGCAAGGAGAACTGGGGCGTCCACGGCCAAGCGATGAAAGATATCGCCAGGCACACGCGGAACCGGAGCGACTGCGGGGAGATCATGCGGACGTTGTGGCAGCGCCTGGAGCACAGGGGCGATGAGTGGAGGCACGTTTACAAGGCCCTGACGCTCATGGAGTTCCTCGTGGCGCACGGCGACGAGAGCGTGACGCGTCAACTCCAGCAGAACATCTACGAGATCGAGAGGCTCGAGAATTTCCAGTACAAGGAGCCGAGCGGCAGGGACCAGGGCATCAACGTCCGCCAGAAGACCCAGACCCTGGTCAAGGTGCGCCCGCGTCACGAGCTCTCACCCACGTGACCGTCCACGTCGAGATCGGCACTCAACCCGGGCGGGTCCCTCGCGACCCCCACCGCCTCCCAACCCGTTTTCCCGGTCCCCCCGACTTCCATCTTGATAGACTGAAAGAATCCTCTGACCGTCCCCGCATCCCGCCCCGCTCTCCGCAGCTCCTCAAGGATCCCGCCGCCATCGCCGCCGCGCGCGACAAGGCGATCGCGAACCAGAACAAGTACGGCGGCATATCGTCCGACCAGGTCCGCAGCGGCGCCGTCCCTCGATCGCCGCCGCCGCCGTCCCCGTCGAGGGATTGGGGGCGCGACTACTCGAGTCGCGACGAAGAACGCCGAGGCGGCGGACACGTCGACGCGTTCTCCTCCTCCTCCGCGAGGTCCGCGCCCCCGTCGGGACGCCCGCACCACGCCGCCGCGCCCGCCGCCGCGCCGTCCCACCACGCGCACAGCTCGTCGCAGCCCAACTTTGCCAACTTTGACGACGACGACGACGACTTCGAGGACACAAACGCGGCCACCGCGGGGGGACCCAAATCTTTCGTCCCAAAGATCGTCATGTCCGCCAAGAACGCCGGATCCAACGCGTCCGTGCCGAGCTCCCCGGCGCCCCTCGCGCCCCCGCCCGGGTCCGCGGGGCACAGCAGGCGCAACACGGCATCCGGCACGTCCGGGGATATCTTCGCCGATTTCGCTCACTCCGCGGCGACGACGACGGCGGCTAAGCCGGCGGCGGATCTCTTCGGGGTGGCGCCGGTGAGCGCGGACCCGTTCGCCGCGCCGCCCGCGTCGGCGTCCAAGGCGGCGTCGGGGGCGGACGATCTGTTCGGCGACTTCGCGGCGCCCTCGAAACCGTCGGTCGATCCGCTCGATCTGTACAACGCGGCTCCTCCCGCACATCCGGGTCCCATTGGAGCCGGCGCGAGGATGGGCGCGGGCGGCGGGATGTCGCCCGGTCCCGCCATGATGGCGGGCGGCATGGGCCATATGGGAGGGATGGGTGGGATGAACCAGATGGGCGGCATGGGAATGGGTCAGATGGGAGGCGTGGGGATGAACCCGCAGATGGGCGGCGTTGGTCCGGGCATGGGAATGGGGATGGCTCAGATGGGAGGGATGGCTCAGATGGGAGGGATGGCTCAGATGGGAGGGATGGCTCAGATGGGCGGCATGAACCAGATGGGCGGCATGGGTGCCATGGGCGGCATGGGTGCCATGGGCTCCCCCGCGCCCGCGTTTCCCAAGCGCACCCCCGCGCCCCCCTCCGATCCGTTCAACACATCATCGTTCGGCTCTCAGCCGAGCCCGCCGCCGAAACCCGGGCACAGGAAGAACAGCTCGAGCGGCGACGTCCTCTCCGACCTCACCTCCGGGATGATGGGCATGGGCGTGGGGAAGAAGCAGGGCACCGGGACGCCGATGAAGGCTGGGGGCAAGGGCGGCGCGTCGCTTCTCGATTTTTAATCGCACAAAATCACGGTCTGCGCGAGTTGTACGCCTCGTGCTGGATCAATCACTAATTTACACGTACAGGACGCACGCGAGCGTCGCGAACGCCGTCACGAGGAGCGCGCCCGCACGCCCCGGCGCGTGATCTTCATCGTCCGTGATGAGCTGCGGCGGCGGCGAGGGCGGTGGCGCGGGCGGCGGCGAGGGCAGCGGCGCCTCCGGCGGCGACTGCGCCTCAGCCTCCTCCGCCGCAGCCTTGGCCTCGGTCTCGAACGTCGCGAGCTCCGTGACGTCCACGCCCGGGATGTTCTTGAGCTCCTCGATGGAGTTCACGCTCGACGTCGTCGACTCCAAACCGTTCGCCTTGAGCGAGTTCACAGCCTCCGTCAGCGCCGCGTCGTCAACCAAGGCGGAGCTGAAGAGGAGCTCGACCTCGTACTGGGAAGCGACGAGCCTACGCCCCGACGACGACGTCTGGGTCGCGACGCACGCTCCGAGGCTCGATCGCACGCCAGCCTTGTCGTACGCCTGCGCGCACGCGTCGTCCGGGGAGGCGGCCTGAACGGGCTGGGCGAACTTCAGCTTCTTCACCTTGTCGCCGCCGATGGCGGCGGCGGCGAGCAGGTCGGCTTTTTTCTTCTGCATCGGGTCGGTGATGCCGGCGTTCATTTTCTTCGCCCTCTCCTCCGCCTGTCGTTTCTTAGACTCGGCGGGCGCCGGTGCCGAGCTGTTGCCCTTGTTGCCCTTGTCAACATTTCCCGAGCTGGAGGGAGTGCACGTCTTCACCTTGCCGCCGGCGCTCGTCGAACCCTCGGGGCAATTCGTGCATGCACCATCCTTGATGTACTGGTTGTCCGCGCACGACTTCTCCAGACAGACATCGTTTTTATTTTCGTTCGCACCGGGAACCACTGAGCCCGTCCTGAAGGTGTTCGCTCCACAATTTTCGCACTTATTGTTCTTGGCGTACTTGTTCGCGGCACACGTGCACGTCGTCGACGAGCCATCCGAGCTCGTCGACCCTTCCGGGCACGTCTCGCAATAGTTCTTGCCGCTGTCAGCATCCTCGGTCAGGTAATAGTCCGCTGCGCACGACGTCGCGGCGTTACAAGTTGTTGCATCCTGTGCGGTTCCAACGTTTGACGCGGCTTTCGTCTGGCCAGTCTTGCACGCCGTGCAGGACCACGAGTTCCCGGATTTCTCGACGTAGTGGTCTGCCGGGCACGTGCATTCGGTCAGTGCGGAGCACGGAGGGGATGTGCAGGTTGACGTGCTCGGGCAGGCCTTGCACTCGTCATCCTCAGAGTACTGTGTCCCGCCACAGGTGCACGTCCTCGACGAGCCATCCAAGCTCGTCGACCCTGCCGGGCACGCCTCGCAGTAGTCCTTGCCGCTGTCAGCATCCACGGCCAGGTATTGGTTCTCTTCGCACGACGTCGCGGCGGTACAATCACTCGCAGTCTCTCCGCCTGAACCATCGGTCGACGGAATCGCCGTCGCGGCTTTCGTCTGGCCAGTCTTGCACGGCTCGCACGTCCACGTGTTGCCACTTTTTTTTGCGTAGTGGTTGTCACTGCACGTGCAGAACTCCGCGTCTGTGCCCGAGCTGGTCGACTCGCTCGGGCAGGCCACGCACACGTTGTTGCTCACGTACTGGGTTTCCGCCGTGCACGACGCGGCGGGTGCGGGTGCGGGCGTTTCCGGCTCCGGCGCGGGTGTGGGCGTTTCCGGCGCGGGCGCTGCGGCTTCGTACACCGCCTTGATCTCGCCGACCCAAAGCTGTCGCTGAAGTCCGACGAGTTGGACGTAGAGGTACCGACCCGCCTTGTTCCCGCAGTTGACTGTGAACTTGCCGTCGACGGGAGGAGGACCGTCAACACCGTCATGGTATCCCACATCCGTCGGCAGGATCAGGCGCTTGGCGCCGCTTTGCCCAGTGCATACTGTGTCGCCCTCAACTGGGTTTCCACTTTCATCAAGTGTGAGGCAACCGTCGTCGCACGGCGAGTCGCTCACGCCGACGATGACTCCGGTGTTCAGAGGATTATCCGTCACGACTCCGGCTGCCGCTCCCCGGCCACACACCGCAGGCACCTCAGCCACCGCGTCTTTGTTTCCTTTGGCCTCCTCGGCCTCCTGGTACGCTACGTAACCAAGCCCGCTTGCCTGAGACACCAACATCGCCATCATGCACGAGAACGGCGGATCCTGATTCTCCAGGTTGCCGTACACGTCGACGTCCCCAATCGTCGCCTGGTTGCCCTCCCCAAAGTCGATCTGCACCCAAGGATTGTCCGCGCCGGCCTCGATTTGGTTTTCGTTGTCATCGTTGAAGATGGCCACGGAGGTGCTACCCAGCTCGGATGCCCCGTCCACGATAGCCGAACCGTCCAGACCGTTTTTCGAGGTCGTGACGGTGACATCGGTCAAGGGTCGCGTCTCGCCCAGGAC
>Ga0181573_10004071_pt1 | contig 12589 bp, 7 predicted proteins | sample 101ome_25_FD_148643 | JGI IMG/M metagenome (GOLD analysis project Ga0181573, IMG submission 148643) | Coastal salt marsh microbial communities from the Groves Creek Marsh, Skidaway Island, Georgia - 101409BT metaG (spades assembly) | ecosystem: Environmental > Aquatic > Marine > Intertidal zone...
TGGCGCGCGCCTGGGGCGCCTGCTTGACCTTTTCCGGGTCCAAACTCGCCAGGTTCCCGGCCAACGCCACGGGCCTGTGCCCTGTCTCCTCCCGCAACAGCCGCACCACGTCGAGCTTGGTCTCAGTCACCCCAGCCGCCTCCCGTGCGACCTCCACCTCGACGTCTGCCGCCAGACGCTCCAACGCCTCCCTCGCCTTGGCAGTCACCGCCAGCTCGAGCCCCTTGGTAATATACACTTCCACCTCCTCCTGACGCTTGTTCTCCAGGGCATCTCGGTAGAACTTGAACGCCAGACAGTCGGCGGGGTGCTCGCTGAATCCCTCCTTCTCTCCGTTACGAATCCTCTGTTCCTTGACCGCCCTCGCGAGCATCTCCGACTGCCGGTCGTCCATGCGCTGTTCCGCGATATACGTCGCCGTTGCCACGCGCTGTTCCACGGAAAGAAAGCGGAGCTCGTGAAGAAGCCGTTCCCCGCCTGGCTGATCGAAAAACGACAGCGTCTCCTTGCTCATCGCCCCACTGTTCTTCAAGCTCACGTACACCGTGCTCGAATTCACCCACATATTCTGCGTCCGACGATCCACCCCACTCATCTCCTCCACAATATTCCCGTCAATCCCCTCACGCTGCAGCTTGGGCAGGTACGACGCCAGCTCGTGCCAGTACCCCCGACCCTGCTGCAGCCTGTCCAGCATCTCCTGCGTACTCAACGAAGGAGACGACGAGTCTCCGTCACTGTCCATGAACCCCGGAGGTGGCCTGAAGTTCGTAAACCCACCCGGCTGCACTGGCGGAGGACCAGCGGATGGTGCAGCCGGGGAGGGGGACGCACCACCCCCAGCCGGACCGCCTTGACCGGGAAGCACCAGCTTGGGACCGGGACCGCCCTGGCGGGGGCCCTGCTCCCCGGGAATCACCAGCTTGGGCGGACCGGTCGGGCCGTTCTGGTTGTTGCCCATCGGCCCCCCCAAAAGCGCCTGGGTGGTTATCTTCTTGTTCTTGGTTTTGGGGGAGGGACGAGGACGTGCGAGGGACGACTGCGTCGTGCCTCGACGCGCCAATGCGCGGCCACTGACATTCATCGTGATGCTCGTGATATGTGCACGCTGCCGTCTGGGCGAATACAGGCAAATTTGGGATGAAATTTCGAGTGTGAGAGGGTCGAGTGCATACGGAAAACAAGCTCCGGAGGAGAGAGATCCCGTCAGAGTCAGTGGTCTGGTGCCGTCGATATCACGGAGACATTGACGCAGCGGAAGTAGAACGCGCGAGCGGGAGACGGGGAGACGGGGAGCAGAAGACGAGCAAGCATGAGCACTTGGACTTTGCGTCTTGGTCGGGTCGCTCCGGCGCAAGCGCCGCTGTGGTGCACACGCACGGCACACGGGCACGCGGCGATGATGACAACGAGGGCCAGTGGTCCGAACGGAAACAACGCGAACAACGGGTCTTGGGGCCGGCCGACAACGGGCCATGGCGGCAACGGCGACGCGCATGTCGACTATGAGCCCGAGTACGACTCATCTCTGGACGATTCCATCCAGCAGACAACGCAAATGCTCGTCTGGGAGGAGCTTTTGTCGTCGCCAGAGCCGGAAATCTTCGGGCCTCGGGCCAGGAGTGCGTCTGACGCGGGGGTGCTTCGTCGGAAGGGTCATCTGAAGGAGCAGGACAAGTTTATTCAGTTCTTGCTGGATATGCATGAGACGCATACGTCGTTGGAGGTCATGGAGAAGGTAGATCGCTGGATCGCCGAGCATCGTCGCGATCCGACCTCTTCAAAGTTACGGCGGATCGTTCCGACGCTGGGAACGTTTTACACGCCGTTGCGTCTCGTGGATGCGTTTCTGGAGTATGACGAGTTTTTCGCGCTGTCGCGGAGGCAGTACGTGCCGCCGAACTTTGCCGAGCTACGGCATATTCTCAACATTGCGCAGGTGCACGCGTCTGCGGATGCGCTCAAGCTGGTAACGTTTGACGCTGACGGGACGCTGTATGCGGACGGGGCGCATATGCAGCATGATAACGATATGATTCGGTTGATCGTGGGGTTGATGCGGCGGGGGGTGCATGTGGCGATTGTGACGGCGGCGGGGTACCCGGGGGACGCTGGGAAGTTCGAGCAGCGGGTCGAGGGGCTGTTGGCGGCGTTTGCGGCGTTGGATTTGCCCGGGAATGTGATCGACAAGTTCCATATCATGGGCGGGGAGTGCAACTATCTGTTGCGGGTGGGGAGCGGGTACAGGCTGGAGTTTGTGGAGGACGAGGCGTGGAAATCTCCCGAGATGCAGGCGTGGAAGCAGGAGGATATCGACGAGTTGCTGGGGAAGGCGGAGCGGATGTTGTTGGATGGGGCGGCGAGGTTGCGGTTGCCGGTGGACGTGCTGCGGAAGGAGCGGGCGGTGGGGGTGATTCCGACCGGGCCGACGATCTACGAGGTGCTGGAGGACCTGGCGATTGCGACGCAGCTGAATCTTCGGACGGATGGAGCGTTGCCGTTTTGTGCGTTCAACGGGGGGAATGACGTGTTCGTGGATGTGGGGAACAAGAGTTTGGGGCTGGAGGCGCTGATGGCCCACCTGGGGTGTTCGCCGGAGGAGGTGTTGCACGTCGGGGACAGGTTCACGGACAGCGGGAACGATAGCGCGACGAGGGATTGCTGCAGTATTCTGTGGGTGGCGAATCCCGAGGAGACGTACTTCTTCATTCATCTGATGTTGGATCGGATGAACAACGGGCAGCGGGGCGGTGGCGGTGGCGATGCCGAGGCCCAGTACCTCGAGTGAGTTCAAATAATAATCATACACATGTGTACGCCATTTTGGTATTCGTTTTGGTATTCATTTTGGTATTCACCAGCGCAGTCCCCGCCAGGCGGTGCTGAACTGCGCGTCCCTTCGTAACCCTTCGTTCGCCTCCTGGATCGCGACAAAGCCCTCCAAACTACCGCTGTTGACAGTCTCAGCGCTCATCGCTGGCAGCTCCTGCAGCGCGGCGAGAATCTCGCGGCAGTCGGATCGGGTGAGGTCGACGCGCTTGTGCACCAGTCCCTGCACCAGTCCCAGTGCCGGGCCGCCGAGGCCGCCAGAATCCAAGAGACTCGACCACCCGATCACGAACGACTCGACCGAGTCGGACGCGAAAAACTCACGGATGCCTTCGATGACGTCCAGCCCGACGTTCCTCTCGTTCCTCTCGTTCCTCTCGTTTCCAAGCTTGTCGCGCATGCGGGACAGGTCATCGTCCATCCGGTCGATCGCGGCCGAGTCGATGACGTTCAGGCCACTCAGGAGGCTCGCAACATAGTACCTGCAGCACCCGTCGACGACCTCCTTCACGCACACGTCGCCCATGCCGGCTTGGGCGGCGTTGGCCGCGTCACCTGCCGCCGCCGCCACCGCCGAGCTTGGCCCGAGCCAGACGCGAAAGTCAGCCATGAAATCCTCGAGCGTCGCCATCAGACTCCCCGTCCTCGCTCCCGCCTTCTTCCACCCTTCGTCGTCGGCGAAGAACCCGCCAAACAGCTCTGCAAATCCCGGGTCCAGGAAGACCACCCTGCCGCAGCGCACGGCTGCGTCCCTGGCTCGCTGCTTGAACCCGTCCAGCTTGTACTCGCTCAGCAGGTCGTCCAACAACAGCAGGTTGTTGCACACGGCGCAGAGCACTTCGAGATTCTCCTCGACGTCGATGCGCCGCCGGTACTCCTCGATCAGAAACTCCTTGAGGATGGCGCGGATCCGACGCCTGACGCCAGCACGCATCATCGCATTATCGCCTACAAACCGTTCCTGTTCCTCAATCAGGCGGAACATATCCTGAGGACCGGGCGTGAACAGCTGTCCCTTCTTGTCCGACTTCGGTTCGCCCTCAAAGTCGGCCGTCAGGATGTTTTTGAGCCAGTTCCGCAGCGCCCGGTCCATCCTGCTCAGGTACCGGTCGGCAAAGACAGCGACCGCGGCACCGTCCACACCGTCCACACCGTCTGCCGCGGGAGCACCGTGGGCACGACCGTCGACCCCAGCATCCGCGGCCCAGTCCAGCACGAACAAGATATCGCCATTGCTCATGTCCTCGCTGTACCCGCCCAGGATCTCCAGCACACTCTCCTTGAACGCCCTCGACTCGTTCCGCACAAACTCCCGTATCCGATACCGCTCCGGGAAGCACATCTCGACCCGATCAACCGCGACCGTCATTCCACGAAAGATCCGCCCGGCTTCTCCCAACACGTCCCGCAGCTCTTCCCCCAACCGCACCGACAGCGCCTCCCCGCCCGCACCGCCCGCGCTTCCTTCCCCCTCGTCCGAGAGAATTTTACTGCACCGCTGCAGCACGTGAACCGTCCTCTCCGAAATCGCATTCGACATATTCTGCATACAGCGGTGCCGCCACCCCTTCCGTAACGGACAGTCCCCGAGCCCGTCGGCAACCAGCTTGGAGTCGACGAGCTCTTGCGTCTCGATCACCTGCAGCGCCGCCACCAACGCCCGTCGGTCCAACTCTGGCTCCATGAACGACCGAACAATCCACCACAGTTTGTGTTCAATCTTCGTCATCGACACCCGAACTCGATCGAAGTACGGCTCCAGACTCATCTCGTCCGTCGACGAGTCTGCCGAGTCTGCCGAGTCTGTCCCGTCCAGCGCATGCTTTATCCGATATACCGTCGCCTCTACCTGCGACAGATACAGGTGCGCGTCCACCAGGTTCATATCCGAGATCATCGCCTCGGCCTTGAGCGCCGCCTCCGGCAGTCCAGCAACCGTTTCCGTGCTGCGGTAGGTCTGGTCGATGTTCGAGTGCACCGTCGCCAACTTTTTCAACAGCTGCGAATCGAACGAACCCAGCGCAGTATCCGCTGGTTTGTCGCACAGCTCGATAATCTGCATAAACAGACTGCTGAGATTGGCGATCGACGCCCGGGCAGTCTTGAGGTTGTCCAGGGCCGCCTCGGTCGACCGCCGCTGCTGACTCGATACGCTCTGAAACTCCTTCAGCGCCTCCTCTTGCTTCCTCGCGTATTCCGCGGTCAGCTGAGGAACAAGCCCCAGGTCATCCGCAGTGAGGAGCACGCTCGAGACCAGCGTCTTGGCGTTGGGAGTGTGGGGAGTCATGGGGGGGCGGATCGTTCGATTGAAGCTTCCACGTCGTCGAGCTCTGCGCGCTCGTCGCACTGCACACCGTTTACCGTTTACCGTTTACCGGCTAGGCTACGCGCTGTCACCGAACCCCATGTAACCGCGATCGCTTCCCACCCGCAATTCGAATTCGAAGGGAAAGAATGCCCTCGTCCGTCAAGCTCAAGTTCAAGCTCGCGACGATTGTCATCGACATTCCCGATGCCGAGACGACGGGGGGCGAGACTGACTACGACGTGCTCCGTCGCAAGGTGAGGGAGGCGACGGGAGTGCTCGAGAGTCGCCAGAAGCTGATCATGAAGGGCAAACAGCTCGATCCCACCTGGCGAGCAGGTGGGGCTCGAGCCTCCACCGTCCTCCTCCTGGAGCAAGCCAGCGGCGGCACATACGGTTCCAGAGTGGCACCGACCAGCACCCAGAGCCGCGGCCAGGTCTTGCAAAGGACGATGCTCAAAGCCAAGGCGGCGATACGCAACGCCGTGAGCCCGGCCGCGGTACTGCAGGAGACGATCGAGGAGCGCGTGGGTGCTGCTGCGAAGCTTGGATACTTGAGTCTGAATGGTGTCGACGCAGGCAACATCCCCACCGGCTCGTTCGATCGCAGTCTGTCTCGCGTCGAGCTGACCGGGTGCCGGAACTTCCGGGCCGACATGCTCGCGCGGTGGCTCTCGTCACCACAGCTGCGGGCCTCGCTGAAGAAGCTCGTTATCAATTCGTGCCAGCTCAATGACGACCATTTGATTTTCCAGGCGATCGAGGGCCTGGAGCAGCTTACGCACCTCGAGCTCAAGGGTAACAGCCTGAGGAAAGTCACGGTGCCAGTCGGCAGGCTGACGGTGCTCGACCTGAGCAACAACGCCCTGACCGACTGCGGGCGCGTCCCGTTGGACGCGGAGACGGTGGTGCTGAGCGGGAACCGGATACGCATCCTTGATTTGGGCGTGCTCAATGCTGCCAAGGTGGTCCTGGCGGCCGGGGCGGGCGTCGAGACGGTGATCACGTCGGCGCCGACGGCGCCAAACGGCATCGAAGTTTTGGACGTGCGTGGCAACCGAAACTTGACGAGGCTACCGGACGGGTTCTTCCGAGAGTTGGGTTCACTCGTGCAGCTCGAACTGAGCAATACAGCGGTGGAGGAGCGAGACCTTCGCGAGCTGGACGGGTGGGACGGGTTCGTCGAGCGACGACGGAAGCGGAAGGACAAGGCGCACCTTTTTGTCAACGAGTATACCTTATCCTGAGACACCAAGGCACCCGGAGCTGCTCGGTCATTCAGCGTTCATTCAAACGGATCCACCTCAGGCCAGAAAAACTTCAAAGCGAGGATTCGAATCCAAATCCGGCTTCGCGGCAGCGATGGCGGACGACAGCGACGCCGTTCCTGACACCGCCTCGGAGGAGGCGCTAGAGCTCTTCAACGCGTTCCAGCTGGCGAGCCCGAAAGACAAACCTGGGATCCTGAAGAGCCTGGCCGAGGTCGCGATTCGCCGTCCGGAAGTTCTGGACGTCGACAGCCTGCTCGACAACGTCCTCCAGTGCTCCAGGGTCGACCCGGGCGTGAACGTTCGGAAGGCTGTGCTCGATTTCTGGGATACGTGTCTTGCCGAGGTGCCGGGCGTCCGGGTGGACCAGGTGGAGCTTGGGGCCGGGGCGGTGGTCGGGCTGCTGGCAGACGAGAGTGCGCCCGTGGTGAAGCGGGCGATCACGTCGCTGCTGATGATATTGCGGTGGCAGTTTGCAAAGGAGAGCGATGGACTTGCGGACGGGACGCTGACGAGCGTCGTGCAACGGGGACTGGAGAAGGTCTCGGCGCTCTGTCTGGACGACGGGTCGGCGGCAGGGATCAGGCTGGGGGCGTCGAAGTTCATCGAGCAGGCGATATTGTCGCCGAGTATTGCCCAGCAGAGTGCGCACCAAAAGACAATGAACAGTATGCTGTCGTGCTTCGTCAAATTGTTGAAGAAGCTCAAGGCGGCAGAGACGACGGGACCGCTGGCGGTGGCGTGCATCCGTTCGTGCCGGTCGATTCTGACGACGAGGCCGCAGTTTGCTGGAAAGCTGGTGCCTGCGGTGCTGGCGTTTGGGCAGGTCGAAGCGTATCGGAATGCCAAGACGGCGACGGCGCTGGACGATTGTCTGCGTGGGTTTGTGTGCTCGGGGAACCAGCTGGCCAAGCCCTGGGCCAGGAAGGCAAACGACTGTCTGGTGGCGCTCGGGCGGGACCCGCTGCCGGATGCGTACGTGGGTGCCGCGGGGAAGCGGGCAGGCGATGCTGCCGGTGCGGGTGTGGGCGGTTTGCAGCCTGCGGGCAAGGACAGGGACAGGGACAGCATTAAGCGGGCGCGTGTGGACGTGCACAACGACGCGAACCAGGATTTGGAGACGAGGATCCGGACCCGTGTGGAGAAGTATGATGCGGACGGTCTGTTTGATCTGATTCGTGGTCTTCCGGCGGGTGTCTCGGCGGAGATGGCGTTCAAGGCGCTGACGTCGACGCGGGGCGTGGCCCGGAAGAACACGGTCAGCCAGGACGTGATTTCCGTGAAGATGTGCAATTTGATGCTGGATGCGCTGAGCAATCCGGCGGTGTGGGGGGCTGCTGCTGCTGCTGCTCGCGGCGGCGGCGGCGGCGGAAGTGGTCGGGGCGAGATGCTGGAGGCGCCAACGACAGCGGCAGGCACGGAACCCAAGGCTTCAGGCGTGGCGACCAAGGTGGAGACAAAGGCGGCGAGGCCGAAAGGCGAGCAGACCGCGCCCAAGGGCGCCAAGGCGAGTGCCCCGGTGCCGGTGCCGCGGGTGCGGGAGTTTAAAGATCCGCTGGCGACGCCTGCCGCGATGTCGGACGAACAGGCATCGTATCAACGCCTGCAGGCACTTCGGCGGATCATGCGGGGCAACGGAGCCGCGAAGGCGCGGCTCGTCGCGCGGCTGGCGGCCCTGTTTCCGGCGACGGACAACGCATTCGAGGCCGTCGTGTCCACCATCATGCAGGATTACGAGGGCAACGAGGGCCGCGAGACGTTCAATCTGCTGCTTCTGATGCTGTTCGTAGAAGGAGAGAACGGCAACGGGACTGGGAACGGGAACGCTGACGAGGAGCAATCGAACGAACGGTACGAGAGCGCCTTGCAGATCATCATCGACGGCATGCGAGAGGCGCTGCCCGAGACGAACAAAGCGCTCCCGGAGCTGCTGATGGAGGTACCCGTGCTTCCGTCTGAGATCATCACGGCATTTGCGGATGGCCTGCTGCAGGACGCCGACCCGGGCATGAACAGCGTGGGCCTCGTCATCTGCCGAGACGCCGTGCTGAACAGGCCGCGGTGCCGGCAGCAGGTCCTCGACCTCGTCCTGAAATCCTGCACGTCTCACAACGCAGACTTGCGGAGCAAAGCCATCCGCATGTGCACCAACCAGCTGTTCCCCGAGGAAGCCCTGCAGCCTGCGATCGAAACCGCCGCCGCCGGGTTCCTCAAGGAGGCCGTCGAGCGGGCCGTCAAGGACGCCAAGGAGACCGAGGACGCCAAGGAGACCGAGGACGCCAAGGAGACCGAGGACGCCAAGGAGACTGAAGAATCGACGCCCCCGAGCACCGAAACGCCCGATCAACTGACGGACCTCTATTGCGCCCTGACCACCAAGAAGTCGGGCCTCCTCTTGGCGCTGTTCCAGGCCTATGGCGCATCGCCGAGCGAGTCCTCCGTCCGGGCCTCCCTGCTGGATAAGTGCGCAAACATTGCCGAAGCCGTCGGCTCGAGCGACAAGAACGTCCTTGCCATCATCCAAGCGCCGCCCCCGGGGAGCGAGGACCTCGTGATGAGCATCCTCGACTCGTTCACCATCGACATGCCGGGCCGCCCGCTCGTGGAAAGCGTCCTCAAGTACTTTGAGCGGCACCCGTCCTCCCTCGCCACGACTATCCCCGTCCTCCCGGGGATGCCCAAGGCCGAGGCCATCAAGCTCGTCCCGTCGCTCATCCAGCTCCCGGAGACCAAGCTGATTGAGGCCATCATGCGACTTTGCACGGTCGTCTACGAGGAACAGAGCACGCCAGTCATCACCCCGGCGGAAATTCTGACCCTGTTGCACATGGTGGACGACCGGAAGCTCCTGAAGAGCACAATCGCCGCCATCAACGTGTGCCTCGGCATGGGCACCCTCTTCACCTCCGAGGTGCTCGCGGCGTCCCTGAGCCAGCTCATCACCCGCATCCCGCTGCCGCAGCTCTTCATGCGCACGGTCATCCAGAGTATTTCGGTGGCTCCAAAGCTCCGGGGATTCATCGTGGACCTCCTCGGCCAGCTGGTCGTCAACCAGATTTGGACCAACACCACCCAGTGGAAGGGCTGGATCATGGCCGCGCAGCAGACCTCGCCCGACTCCTTCCCCGTCATTCTCCGCCTGCCTCCCAGCGTCCTCGACCAGGCCCTCGCCGGCCTCCAGCAGGATACCCGCGCGAGCTTCGCCGAGCGCGGCGTGAAAGAGTCGGGTCTCCCCGAGAACGTCATGGCCGTCTTCAAGAAATACCACACTCGGTAAACCCTTAACTTACACGACGGACAATCGATCATTTCTCCTTCGCCTTCTCCTCGAGCGCCTTGCTGTTGTTCTCGTCGAGGATCGGCCGCAGCTCCGACTCCTCGAAGATCTTGTACACCACGTTTTCCCCCGCACCGAGCGTCAGCGTCGAAATCTCCACCTTCTCCGGCGACAACGTCGTGCTATCCATCGTCTTGCTCAGAACCTTCAACACCAGCTGCATGCCCTTTTCCAGGGTCAAATCCTCCTCGTAGTCGTCCAACAGAATGCCGCTCGCGCTCGAGTGATTGTTCCCGATGGCCGTCGCCTTCCAACCCCCGTAGTTTCCGCTCGGATCGCTCTGGTATAGCTGGAACCCTTTGATCCTATCCCACCCGGCGTACAGCAGCGACGTCCCGAACGGACGCTGCCCCCCAAACTGCGTATAGCTCTGCTTTGCGTCGCAGATGCTCCTCACCAGCTGGTCCACAGGAATCGGCTCCTGGTACGTCAGGAGGTACGACTGGGCAATCAGACGGCATTTATTGATCAGAATGTTTGCGTCGGACGTCAGCCCCGCGATCGAGCAGCAGACGTGCGAGTCGATCTGGTACATCTTCTCTCGCTTGACGCCCACGGCTTTGGTATCGAGCAGCTTGCTCGAGATCCTCTTCTCCGCGCCGAGCACGACGCCTTCCTTCGTGAGTACGGCGACGCACGAACCTGCCTGGGAGATGGACTCCATCGCATACTCGACCTGAAGTGCGTGGATTGGTGGTCGTCGGGCGGTGTGAGCGCTGGACGCTGCTTGACTTCTCGACGTCGTCGATAATCCGTTGTTTCCGGGAGAGCCGGACGGAGGTGCGGATATTGACGTACCTGATGCAGACGGCCCTCCGGGGAGAAGATTGTTGTTCGGGAATCGTAACGCTTCGCCATGATTTGATTCGGTGGATCGGGAACGAAAAGGAAAGGAAAGGCTTGCCCCGATAGGCTCTATCGACGCTTCCGGACGTGTTGCACGTAGAGTGGGTACGAATGCTGATCTCCGCGGGCGGACGTGTCAAGAATTTGTTTCCATTTCGAAAGGATCCTGGTCATGAATTACTTGAGCGTTCGGAACGCTCACTCACTCACCAACAACTCCCGTTCGATCGCCCTCGCCATGCCGTCGAACGTGGACGAGTCGGCGCTGACAACGACCTGCACGCCCGGCAACCCGGCGCGGACGCCCGCGGCCGTCGTCTCGCCATGCGCTGCGACGACAATGCCCCGGCTCGTGATGGCATCCACGACTCGATCCCGACCACCCGGCGCCACGAGGCACAGGCTTTGGATCTCTGCCTGCGAGCTGACGGCGATCGCATCGATGGCCCCTCCAAAGAGCAAGTCGAGCTCCACCTGACAGTCGTCACCGATGCGCGTCTCGTACGCCGGGACAGCTCGCGGGTTGCACCCGATGCGACGGAGGCCAGCGAGAAAGGCGGGAACCACCGGCGGCTCGACGAGCGGCTGGATGACCTTCGGGACGAACACCAGCACGTCCGACTTGGCGCCTGCCGTTTCGAGGTCGTCCACGATGGCCTGCGTGTTTGGCCGCGACGACTTGGTCACGTTCTCCCGCCGCACTCCGACGGCGTCGATCAGGTATTCCGCGTCGGCGCCCATCGCGAGTAGTTCCATGCTGTCTCGCCCTGCCCACTCTCGGAATGCCTCCAGGCTATCAAACGCGCCTTCGATGCAGCCAAGCATCGCCGACTTTGACGGGAACACGACCCGTGGGGGGACGGCACCGCGGACACACGCCTCCAGCACTGCCACATCGCGCGGGTCCGTCAGCGGCCGGATCACCAGGCTGTTGAGGTGGACGGGATCGAGACGCCGGCGAATCAGCGCCTGCGCAGCCCGATCCCAGTACTGCCTGGGAGTCGAAACCAAAACCCGACCCAGCCGGCGCACCTCGAGCGACTGCATTCGTTTGTTCCTGTCCAAATAGCGCTATCGAGTCAGTCAGCGAATCACTTCACTCTTCCGGAAAGCCGCCAGACCGTCCAAGTCTGGCATGTCCTCGCCCTCGTCCTCGCCCTCGCCCTCGCACTCCAGCCCCATCGCCTCCTCCATCGCCCGCTTCTTCGCCTGAATATCCAGCTTCCGTTCCTTCTGCCGCATCATCACTTTCGCCACCTTGTCCTTCGACACGGTCCGCTCTTCCCGCTTCGTGCTCTTGCCCATCCCGGCAAAAAGCCGCCCCTCGCCCCCATCACCGTACAGCTGATAGTGCATCTTCTCCCACGAGTTGTCCACAAGCCGGCCGAGCTCCTTCCCAAACTCCAGATCGGCAATACCCACGTGTGGGTCGTCACCGAGGCCATCCACCGGCACATTTCGACCCACGAGGACGTCATTCAGGCTCGACGCATACTCCCCACACAGCTCCTGGACATGCCCGATGCCCATCCCCTTGAGCGTGGTCGTGATGTGGAACCGCAGGTCCCTGGTCAGCTCCCGCTCCGCGTCCGTCTCCTCCCGCCCGAGACACTGCTGGATCGGCGTATATCCCATGTTGGACCCAAACACAAACGCATGCCGCTTCCACATGCTCGCATAGACCAAGGCAAAGTCAGCCTCAGCGTCCGAGTCCCCAGCCTCCTCGACAATCCCCGTCCACCGCTGCATCACGTCAAAGTACCGCTCCTCCACACGCACAAGTACCATTTCGTGATCCCCGTGGCTCGCAGCCACCGGCTGCGCCCCAAAGCAACACCACATCGCAAACAACGCCAGCCGGTCCTTCACCCGTTGGTCCTCATTGAACACCCTCGTCAGCTCTTCCACAGACACACCCGCGCCTTCTGTAGATTTTGAGCCTTTTGCGAGTTCTGCGTCTCCTGCGTCTCCTGCGTCTCCTGCGTCTCCTGCGTCTCCTGCGTC
>Ga0181573_10004073_pt1 | contig 12583 bp, 7 predicted proteins | sample 101ome_25_FD_148643 | JGI IMG/M metagenome (GOLD analysis project Ga0181573, IMG submission 148643) | Coastal salt marsh microbial communities from the Groves Creek Marsh, Skidaway Island, Georgia - 101409BT metaG (spades assembly) | ecosystem: Environmental > Aquatic > Marine > Intertidal zone...
CGCCCGCGCGGCCGAATCCTCCGTCGCCGCCGCCGCCGGCGATCGCGAGACGGCGACCGCGTCCGCGCGGGGCGTCGCGCTCGCCATGACCCGCGCGGGATTCGGCGCCGCCGAGCTCGCGCGGGTCCCGAGCGGGTTGGGTTTAACCCTTCGAGACGCGCTTCAACGGTGTAAGCGTTCGCCGCCACTCGGTTGGCCCGCGGCGGCGTACTCGCTCGTGGGCAGGGACGATCTCGCCTCCGCCGCGGTCGAGGGCGGCGACGGGAACGGGGACGTAAAATCGGCACCCGGGGACGGGCGACGGCGCCGGTGGCGGGCATCGGTGGATGTGCGGATGCGCGCGGTGCCCGGGGGTTTTCTCGGCGACGACGACGACGGCGCCGACGGCGACGAGGACGGCGACGAGGACGACGAAAAGGCGGGTGAACGCGAACCGGACGGTATGGGACACCTCGAGGCGTACGTCGGCCCCCTGCTCTTCGGGCGCGACCGCAGGTTGCGCGAGGTTCGCGCGCTTCTCGAGAGCACGAGACCGACGGCCATATGGACGGCCGGGTCGGACGGCGGCGGTCAGGGCGGCGGTCAGGGCGGCGACGGCGACCCGGAGGCTGTCACCGCGCAACAGGCGCGGCTGTGGTCGCTCGCGCCAAGGACGTCCGCGCTCGCCGTCGGACGAGGCGCGTTCACCCTCGGAACGAGCCGCGCGAGGCCCACGGAATCGCTGCGGGTGCCGACGCTCACCCTCGCCGGCTGCCTCCCCGCGCAGAGGGGCGCGACGGTGAAGCTCGACCTCGCCGCCGCGTCGCCGTCGACGGACTTTACCGCCTGGCCGGAGTTCCACAACGGCGCCGCGGCGGGACTGGCGCTCGCCGCGAGGACCAAGGGCGAGCTCACCCGCGCGTGGATCGTGTTCAACCGACCTCGAGAGCCGTCGCACGCGCACGCCGGCGTCCTGATGGCTCTAGGGCTGACCGGTCACCTCCGGAAGCTGACAAACACGGACCTCTACAGGTACCTGGTGCAGGAGCACGACGCGACGACGCTGGGGGTTCTCGTCGGCGTCGCCGCCGCCAGACGGGGCAGCATGAACCCGGACGCGAGCAAGATGTGCTTCCTGCACCTCCCCACCAGGCACCCTAGCGCTTTTCCGGAGGTTGAACTCTCGCCCGCGGTGCAAGCCGCCGCGCTCTTATCCGTCGGGCTCCTGTACGAGGGCACCGCGCACAGGCTCATGTCGGAAATTTTACTCGCGGAGATTGGCAGGGATCCCGGCGGCGACGGCGCGGCGCACGGCCGCGAGGCGTACGCGCTCGCCGCTGGGCTCGCGCTCGGCCTCGTCACCCTCGGCCGCGGTCGAGCCGCCGTGGGTTTGGCCGATTTGCAAATCCCCGAGCGACTTCGCCGTTTCCTCGGCGGGGGTTCGGAGCCGGGCGGCGAGGGCCTTTCCGTGCAGGGCATCGCGATGTCCCGGCAGCCCGGCGGCGCGGGCGGCGATAACGCGCGCGTCGGCGCGCAGGCGTGGGAAATAGGCGAGGCTGAAGAGCTCGAAGCCATCGCGTCTCTCGCGGGGGGAGTCAACGACCGCGACAGGGGCGTGCCCCCGGGCGAGGACCAGGTCGCCGCCAGCACGAGCGGCGGTCAGGTGATGGAGGGTAACATGATCAACCTCGACGTCACCGCGCCGGGCGCCACGCTGGCGCTCGGTCTGATGTTCATGCGAACCGGCGACGAGGGCGTCGCGTCGCATTTACGCGTCCCGAGCACGCACTTCGCGCTGGAGCACGCGAGACCGGATTTTATCCTGCTGAGGGTCGTGGCGCACTCGCTGGTGATGTGGAACTCGATCCGTCCCACGATGGAGTGGGTGTGGTCCAACCTCCCGCCGCTGCTTCGCGTCTCGCTCGAGCCACCCGGCGAGCTCGAGGCGTCGATGCGGGCGACGGAGGATTTAGGCAGACGCGCGGGTGGCGCGGTGGACCGGGAGGCGATCGCGCAGGCCCACGTGCACGCGTTGGCGGGCGCGTGCATGTCGTTGGGTCTGCGATACGCGGGAACGGCGGACGCCACCGCGGCGGCGACGCTGCGGGAGATGACCTTACGTTTCGTCCGGCTCAAGTCCCGGTGTAAAGACGGCCCTCATGGCGGGCTGGGCGCGCTGATCGATCGACCGACGCTCGAGACGTGCGTCGGGGTCGCGGCGGTGGCGCTGTCGTGCGTGATGGCGGGAACCGGGGACCTCGCCTCGCTCCGGCTGCTACGCCGACTCCGCCTTCGTCTGGACGCGAGCGGCGGCGGCGGCGCAAATGGCGCGAATGGCGGCGGCGCGGGGCAGCAGGGCTCGGCGGCGGCGGCGGCGGCGGAGGCTTCGTCCGGCGGCGGCGGCGCCTCCGGGCTGTCCCACGGCGCGCACATGGCCATCGGCATGGCCATCGGCTTTTTGTTCCTCGGCGGCGGGACTCGCACGTTCGCCACCGATAACGGCTCCGTCGCCGCGTTGCTCATCGCGACGTACCCGCGGTTCCCGCAGAACACGGGGGACCAGCGCTGCCACCTGCAGGCTTTCCGGCATCTCTACGCCCTGGCGGCCAGGTCCAGGCTGCTGCAGACGGTGGACGCCGCGACGCAGAGGCCGGTGTACGCCCCGTTGGAGCTCACGGTCAAGAAGCTCACGGGCGGTGCGAGTTCGTCGCCGGGTCGAACGGCCCAAACGCGCGGGGAGAACGCGGACCCGAACGTTTCCGCCGCGGAGTCGAGTTGCGATAAAAATTCGCCGGAAAATCACCCCGGGGCGGAACCGACGGACGAGACGGAGACGGTTCACGCCACCGCGCCGTGCCTGCTGCCGGAGGAGGACCGGCTGGTGAGGTTACGAGTCGTGGGCGATAGGTACTGGCCCGTCGAGGTGGACCTGTCCACGACCGGGCCCCATCGCGCCGCCGCGATCGACCTCCTCTACTTAGGCCGGCGGCTTCCGGTGCAGAGGCTCACCGGCGCGCTTCCGTACGCGGCTGATCCGACGGGGGCGAGGGCGGGCCTCGCGCGGGCGCTTCACGCCGCCGCGGCGGCGTCGCTTCGACCCCCGCGCGTGTTCGTGTCGACCCAGGGAGCCGAGGACGACGACGACGACGCCCGGGTGGGCGTGGCGGTCCGCGCGTCCACCTACGGGTCCTCCGCGCTGGAGCAGGACGCGGTGGGGGTTTTCACGTCGGACCCGGCGCTGCTGGGTTTCAAGAGGCTGATGTGCGGACGGATCGGCTCCGACGATATAGCGTCCGCGGAGCTGGCCGAGTTTTGCCGAGCCGCGCTGCACGAGTGCATGACGCGCGAGGACGCGGGCGCGTTGCCCGCGTACGTCGACCTTCACGCGTCGGTGGCGTCGCTCATCTCCGCGGCGGCGAGCGAGTCGGCATCTCACGAGTCGGCGAAATCCGGCGAGGCGGCGGGTTGGGGCACTCGGGAGACGAGCGACGCCGCCGCCGCCATCGGCCATTCGCTCACCGCGTGCGACGTTCGCCTGCTCGCCGCGTACTCGGCCGGGACCCGCGCGCACGGTACCCCGGCGCAAGGCGGCGCGACGATGTCCGCGTCGCTCGCCGCGGGTTTTCACGCGTCGGTGGCCGAGGCTCTCGAAAACCTCGGGTACGAGGAGTCGGGCGCCCGGGGTTTGCTTCGAAGGTACCTCCTCGGCGAGGACGTCCAGGACGGCGGTGGTTTGTTCGGCTGCTACCTCCGGTTTCACGGGATGCCGTCGCCCGGGGAAGTGAGGGCGGCGCTGGCCGTCGCGGGCGTCGGGGCGCCGGGCGCGGGCCTCGACCCCGACGCCGTCGTCCCGGCGCTGGCGACGGGTCTGCCGGGGACGCCGCCCCAGGCGATACTCAGAATCGCGAGGTGCGGGCTGTGATTCGAGTCGAAACCCCGGGGGACGAGTCGCGACGCGCGAGTACGAAGGCACGAAGGCACGAAGGTACCTCTTAAACATCGGTCCGTGTTACAAGCGCGGGTCTCGCGCTCGGTTATTATAAACATTACATCGGTTATCATACTAACTCACATCCGCGCGAACCGTCGTGAGTGTTAAAGGGTGGACGCGGCGACTGCCCGCGCGCGTGCATCGTCGCGCCTCAGTCCCGCCGTGGGGGATTTACGAGGCGCGATTCACTCTCGCGCGGCGGATTTCGTCGTCGCGTGACCCGAGGGCGGCGCGAACACTCGAGTCGTCGGCGCCGTTCCTTTTAGTTCTGTTTTAGTCTACGTCGCGCCTAGCCGCTCGCCTCCACCCGTCCCGCAGCTTCCTCGTCACGTCCGCGCTCCACAGCACGCCGGAGATGAGGCACGCGAACCCGACGTACGTGGCGAGGAGGCACGTCGCGCCGATCCCCGACAGGCACCGCACGTCCGCGTGACCGCACCCGGGTCGATACATTCGGCTCCCCTCGATCCAGGCTCCGCCGTCTTGGAGGACGTGCCTGGTCAGGTCGAGCATGACGAGGGGCACGGAGGCGAGGGTGAGCAGGAGAGGACCGCGTTTGTTCCATCGGGTCCCGCCGCGCGTCTTGGATTTCCAGTGCACCATCTGCGCGATGTTGGTGAGCACCGCGAGCGTGACCCCGAAGGAGACGGAATGCGCCAGCCGCTTCGAAGCCTCGGACGCGGCGATCCCCGCGAAGGACGCGAGGAGCAAGGGCCAGCATCAGGAGCCCACGAGCGCCGGGATGGACAACGCGACGGTAAACAGCGACGTCCACACGCCCACCTTGTCCTCCGCGGCGAGCGCGGCGCGATGCTGCTGCGCGGTCCTCGGCATCGGAGACGCGCCCGCCTCGACGTCTCACGCGGAGCACTCCTCGAAGACGCCGTCCTCGTCGCGGGGCGCGAGGAGGAGCGCCTGGTCCAAACCGCGGTCGCCGGACGACTCAGCGCCCATGCTAGCGCGGGAAGGCGACGACGGGACGAGTGGAACCTCGCGAACCGTCCGTCTCGCGCGCGCTGGACTGGCCGGGGCGCTTCCCTGACGGAGCACCCTGATGACGTTCACAATTCGGGCTGTCGGGCGACGAGCGCACGAGAGAAAATCAGATTGCGCGCTATCCAACAATGCCACGGCACTCGCCTCGCACCGCATACAGCGCGACGTGATGGCGCTGCTCTTTCCCGCCATCCGCGCGGCCCGGCCGGCGCGCGCATCGGGACCACGCTTCGGCGCATCGGGACCGCGCCCGGCGCGCCCCGCGCTCACCCGCGCGGCCGTCGGCCCGGTTCGACCCGTCGGCGAAGATGACCATCATCATCACGGCGTCGATGGCGGAGCGACGAGGCGCGTCGCCCTCGTCGCCGCGCTCACGGCGCCCATCCTCGGCTCGATCCCCCGTCCCGGCCCCGCTCTCGCCTCGGAGCTCGAGGCTAAGGTCACCGACAAGGTCTTCTTCGACTTCGCGATCGACTCGGAGCCCGCGGGGCGCGTCGTCGTCGGCGTCTTCGGCGACGCCTCCCCGATCGCCGCGGCTCGGTTCAAGGCTCTGGCGCAGGGGATCCAGGGGCTGGGGTACCGCCGCTCGGAGATTAACGCGGTGGAATACGAGGAAGAGAACGGCACGGATACCCCGCTGTTCATCGCGGATCCGGGCGTCAAGGCGTTCGTCATCCCCGGGTCGTCCACGCCCGTGGAGGGCCTCCCCGGGGGCCAGTCCACCGACGCGCTCCAGCCGGAGCTCGCCGCATCCGCCATCAGCCATCGCCGCGCGGGCCTGGTGTCGCTGACCGTGGAGCGCGGCGCGCCCCCACCGCCGCCGAAGGAGAGGCTGGTGAGCATGAACGGTAAGTTCGTCACCGTGAAGGATCCCCCGCCTCCGGGTCCAAACGGCACCGGGTTCGTGGTCACCGTGTCGGGGGGCAACTCGGACACTCCCGAGGAGACGGCGGCCATCTTGGACCGCACCAACGTCGTCGTCGGGACGGTGCTGGAGGGCATGGACGTGGTCAACGCGATCGCGGCGCTGCCGACGGTGAAGGATAACTCGTCCTCGCCGTTCTTCGCGGTCGCCAAGTCCATCGGGGATAAGCGAGCCACCGTCGCGGAGCAGGCGTTTGGTAAACCGTTCGCGAAGGTGACGGTGGCGCGGTGCGGCATCGTGCAGGACATAGTACCAGCTGAGCCACCAAGCGCCGAGTGAGATTATTACGTGTTGTGTTAAGTTAATGTATCGTCGTCGTGAGATTAAGATTATTACGTCTCGAGCCGCCACGTCTGTCACTCCGTGTCCTCCTCCTGCGCCTTGGTCGCATCCGGGGCGTCCAAGAGCGCGTCCAGGTGCCTGTTGAGGATGTACCGGCTCGCCTCCTGCACGTAGAGCCCGGTGTGGTCCCGCCTGTACTTGCCGTACTCCAGCCTGTAGTGCGTGCACACCCTGTCCACGACGTAGTACTTGTTGTTATTGAGCTCGATGGTGTCGCCGCAGTGGGTGTTCTTCGGGAGCATGTGCGGGCCCAACGAGCGCTCCGGCGGGGTCACCACCTTGACCTCGTAGAGCATCTTCTTCGGCTTGTTGTCGGACCCGTCGTTCTCGCCCTTGGGTGGACGCGCCGCGACCACCCGCACGCCCTCGCGCGGCCGCGACGCGCGTCCCCCGCGCGCGATCCCCGCGCGAAGCGAGCGCGCGGGAGCCGTCCACTGAACGGACCCGAGCGCGCCGACCATCTTGGTTTATTTTCTCCCCCTCTTCTAAGTGGTGCTACTGGTGCGTGACCCCGCGCCGAGTGGCCTCCCACGCCCTCTCGGGTATCTGCCCGTTCGAGGCTGGCGGGTCAGTGCTGCGACGCTAAAGTGCGCGCGGCGAGTTCCTTCGACGCGATGGGCGCCAACCTCGAGGGACGCGCCCCGACCTCCAGGGCGCCGTGCCCAGCGGATATGCATATTTGAGCGACGTGGACGGGATATTTTTTGCGGCGAAACTCCAGCTCCAATCAGCACTGGCGGACTGCAGACTGCTGGCTGGCACACTGGACTTCACTGCTTGAAATTCGGGATTTCGGCACTGTGACGATAGTCTAGTGTAACAACATCTTTTTTGTTTATGAGTACAAGCAAGTGCAACACCGCTCCTCCCTCGCTCCTCCCTCCTCTCCCCCGACGCCGGCTCTCACTTGGCAACCTCGACGACCGCCCGAGACAGGTTCCTGATCGCCTCGTCCATCTCCGCCAGCCTCTTCTCCATCGACGCGATCAACGCCGCCTGCGACGCGATCGCCCTCCTCTGCGTCTCAAACTCCGCGTCTGCGTCGGCGTCGAGCTCCTTCAACGCCGCCAGCGCGTACACGCCCAGCCTCTCGTACGCCACGCCCTTGTACCCCGCATCGTCCGTCGTGACCAGGTGGGGTAACGTCTCCTCCAGCTCCTGCGCGATGACGCCCGCCTGCCTCTCGCGCGGGAATCGCCGGTCCGGGAACTTGTCAACCTTGAAGTCGAAAGTGACGGGGTTGACGGCTCGCGCGACGGCCATGGCGCCGGATACGGGGCGGACGTCGCGTTTGAACCTCGCGTCGGACGCCGAAGTCACCGTTCCCGTCGCGTAGACGTCGCCGTTGACGTAGAGCTCCTTGCTGGCGTCCCCGTGCGATCCGGCGATGGCGACGATGTCCCCGGTGGTGACCTTCTTCGCGAACGCCACGGTCGACGCGGTGCCGTCGCTGGTCAGCGTGATGATGTCGTCGTCGTTGCTCAGGCCGATCTGCGCATCCTTGAAACGGATCGACTCGACGTCCACGGTCGATCCGGTCTTGGCGCTGATCGCCACGTTACCGGTGGTGCTGGAGATGGTTAGGCTTCCCGCGCCCAAGGCGTCGGTGTGAGTGATCGTCGCCGCCGCCTTGTCCAGCGTGACGGATTCCTTCAAGAGCGCGGTCCCGGTGAGCGTCGTGGCGCCAGTCACCCCGAGCGTGGTTCCCACCGTCACCGCGGCCGACGCGGTGAGCGTGTTGGTCACCGTCGCGGACTCCAGGGTCGCGAGCCCCCCGGTCGTGATCTTGTGCTTGAAAGCGACGGTCGCCACGCTGCTGGCGACGGTCAGGCCCATGATGTCGGTGGTTCCGTCGATCCCGATTTCGGCGCCGGTGAAGCGCACGTCTTCGACGTCGACGAAGCCGTTGGTGCTCGTGATCTTGAGGCCGCCGTTGCCCGCGAGATCGGCGCTGTGCGTGATGGTGGCGGCGGCGGCGTCCAGCTCGACGGCCGAGTCCACGGTGAGTTTGGCGTCCGCCAGGGTGAGGAGGTTCGTGTTGCCCGACGTGCCGATTTCCACACCGCTGATTTGCACATCTTCGATCTTCACGTAGTCCGCGGCGTTGGACCCGGCGGCGATGGTGATATCGCCCGAGCTGGACACGGCGAGCGTTCCCGAGCCCGAGTGCGTGAGGGACTGGCTGGCGGCCGATAACGTGATCGTGCCGCTGGTGGACACGGCGGCCATCGTGGTCGTCTGGGTGAACGTCGTCCCGGTACCGGAGACCGTCGCGATGGCCGTCCCGCCCACGTCGAGGATGTGGCCCTGATCGGACGAGATGGTGAGCTTGGTGGAGCCGCTCGAGGCGGTGTGTGCGACCTCATCGCCGCTGCCGTCGAGGTTGAGCGCGGCGTGCGCGTGCATCGGTAGTGTCGCCGCGACGAGGAGCGCGATCAAACCGAGCGCCCCCGGCGCGGCGCGTTCCTTCCCGAGGGCCATAGCGTTATATAAAAAAGTCACCAACGGGGCAAAGGGCGGGGGCGCCCTAACCCTTTTTTGGGGGGCGAAGCGACCGACGCGCTATGACCGACGCGCGAGGTGCGTGACGCGCGCGGTGTTCGACCCGACGTGTCCGGTGCGAAGGAAGGCGCGTCGACCTTCGAGCGATCACCGGAACTGATCAGGCGCGCGCGGTCAACCCGCGACCACGTGAATGTTATTTTCAAATGCCATGCCTTCTCACCTCCACAGGGACGTCAGCCGGATCGGTCCAGCCAGGTCGAACGGGTCGCGCGCCAAGCAAAAATCAAAAATTTGAGACTGGTTTACGAGACATAAAATTTGAGACTCGGCGTTTACTGTAATCTTACCCTGCTGGTTTGATCTTGGTTGCGCAAACTCGTGTACGGGGCGTTTCAGACGACAATTTTAGACCCCGCGGGAAAATTTTCGAACCCGCGCTGCAGGGATGGATGGAAAACCACGTAGGGAGCACAGGCCGCACGAAGCTGCGCTTGGTCCCTCGGAACATCGGTCGACGGGGCGCTCGTTCCCGGGCTTTTCCATCGAAGTTTTGGCGGCAAAGGGGGACTCGCGGGGGTGGATCACCCGCGGGTTCGCGCGCGAGGCGGGGTCTCGTTCGCGCGTGGTGTGGCGGGGGTCCCTCCCGAGAGCCATGGCGGACCTGCGCGAGGGCTTGCTCGCGCCGCGCGGCGCCTCCGAGGGCGACGACGATGATTCGGCCGTCCTCGATGACCCGAACGGCGACGACGCGACCGGCGCGACCCCGTGGACCGCCACCGCGACCGCGACGATCTCGCTGACGATGACTGCGGTCGGCTCCGTGGTACTCTCCCTCCCGGCTACGTTCGCCGAGTGCGGGTGGCTCGCGGGGACGTGCGTGCTGGCGCTCGTCGCGCTCCTCGTGGACGCCTCGCTGCTCTTCGTCGTGTACGCGGCGAGATCGGCGAGGGCGCGCAGCTACGAGGAAGCCGCGCGCGCCCTGCTCGGACCCACCGGCGGCGCGTGCGTCGAGGTGGCGCTCATCGCGCTCGTCTACGGGAGCCTGGTCAGCCTGCAGATCATCGTCGCCGACCAGGTCCAGCCCGTCGTGCGCGAGGTCTTGGCGAGTCACGGGAGTCGCGATGGGAGTCACGAAGTTTCCGGGTGGTACGCCGTCGTCGGCGAGCGATGGTTCATCACGTGCGTCTCGCTGGCGTTCGTCTACCCGATGACGCTCGCGCGCTCGCTCACCGCGCTCGCGTCCGCCACCACCGCCGCCTTCTTCGTCCTGCTCTTCGTCGCGGGCGCCCTCGTGTCGGAGTTGGCGAAGAAGGATTGGATCCCCGCGCCCGACGTCGTCGCGATTGAGACGAGCCGGGGTGCGACGCCGTGCGCGTTGGCGTTACCGGTGGTCGCCATGGCGTACGCGTGCCACTTCAACGTCGTGGCCGTCGACCGCGAGCTGCCGGCGACGCGTCGCGGCAAGGCGTGCGCCGCGAACGTGATCCACGCGTCCGTGCTGTCGGGAGCGTTTCCCTTTTACGTCCTCTTCGCCGTCGTCGGGTACCTCCAATTCGGCCGCGACGTCTCCGGCGACGTCCTGACGGAGTGGAGCGGCGGGAACGAGAACGGGGTGATGACCGCGGCGCAGCTCGCGGTGGCGGGGGTGAACGCGCTCAAGTACCCGCTCATGGGTTTCTCGCTCAAGAGGGCGGTGAACGAGAAACTGGCGAGGCTCTGGCGTCCGACGCGTTTCGCGGATCACGCGGATCGAGACGACGATTCGTACGACGACGAGGCGTTTCTTGAAGGAAACGCACGAAACCAACCGATCCGCACCGACGACCGATCCGCGCCGTTCTGGGCGGAGGCGACGGCGGGGTTACTTCTGCACGTCTCCGTCGCCGCGTGCGCTCTGTCGGCGGGGAGTTTGCAGCTCGCGGTTGATATCGTTGGCTCGTGCTGCGGCGTGCCGGTGATGTTCGTCGTGCCGGGGTTGATGTTCCTGGCGGCGTTCGAGCGCGGGGACGCGTCCGGGGCGTGGGTCGGCTCGCGCGACGACGAGTCGTCCGTGTACGATCACGCCGGTTCGGACGACGGTCATCACGCGGGTGCGGACCGGGAGTGCTTCGCGCGGGAGTACTTTGGCGAGGGTCTCGAGTGGGCCGCGCGATGGGAACGCGACGCGCGGGGGCGGCTGGTGGCCAGGCCGAGGCCGGTGATGGCGGCGCTCGCGTGGACGCTCGTGGCGGTGGGCTCGGTCGTCGCCGCGACGGGTTTGGGGGGAATCGCGTACGAGTTGGCTTCGGGGACTGCGCCAGCGAAGTAGAATGTTTTTTTAACAAAAAATGCACACTGCTTGCTCGTACCGGTACGTCGAGCCTCATTCCGGGCTCGTGATTGGGCGACGTGGAGCGCGGAGATAACTTTTCGTCGCGAGTGGGCTGGTGGCGTCACAAACGCGCCGCGTCGCGGTCGATACGTCGCTGAAGCCTCCGACGCGACTCGCGCTTCCGACGAACCTCACGCGGACGCGTCGGCGCCACCTCTCTCGGACGAGTGGAGGACCGCGCGCGCCCGGGATCCGGCGCTCGGCGGAGGTTTTCGACGCCGAGTCCAAGCGGCATTTTCCGAGCTAGCTAGGTCAGGTCACCAATGGCTGCGACGGTCGCGGCGCACGCGGGCGTCGGCTCGCTCGCGGCGAGGGCCGCGTCGACCCGCGCGCGATGCCGCGCGGGTGATCGGGCGGTGTGGGCGAACGGCGCGAGGGACGGCGCGCCCCGGACGGAGGCGACGGGGCGCTCGCGGGGAGACGCGGAAACGGAGTGCCGCCGCGAGAGGCACGAGGTGGAGACCCCGTCGACGTCATCCCTCGGCGGTAGGGCGTTCGGCGCGCTCGCCGCCGCCGTCATCGCCAGCGCCGGCGCGGGCGCGGGCGAGCACATCGCCGCCCTCGCGGCCGGCCCGCTCTCCGGGGTAAAGTCCGAGGTGACCAAGGATCTCAGGATGGTTGAACGCGAGATCCAGATCGACGCGGAGATCATCGAGCGAGACATCGAGCGCGTCCCACTCACGCTGGAAAACTTCATCGCCAAGGAGCCGCCCATCCTCGTCGGCATGTTCTTCCTCGCGTGCATCAACGGGACCATCGGGCTGGTCTGGGCGCTGTTCTTTCGCGAGACGGCGGCGGGCCCGGGGGGCGAGTTTGGCAAAGGGATCGTCGCGCTGCGAAAGGAGGTGGTCAAGGGGATCTTCCGGTTCTTCGGCAGCATCCTCGGAAGCTACGTGCGCGAGCGGTGATGACTTTGACGGTGACGGTGACGGTGACGCCGCCGATGAACCCGCCCTTGTTTATGATGTAGCATCGTCTGTACATGCGCCACCCACGAGAGGAGTCCTCTCCCCGGCGAACGTCACTCGCTCACTCGCGCCTCTTCCTCATCATCTTCGTGGTCGCGCTGAACTGCCGCTCGACGTGCCGCCCCGAGCGGGTGAACCTCCTCGACTTGCGCAGCGCCTCGACCTTCGACGCGACCTTCGAGGGCGTCCTCCCGGCCTGCGGCGGCTCCGCGGTCAGCGTCACGGTCACCACGGACTCGTCGCCCGCCGGAAGGACGCCCGCCTCGACGACGCGAGGGGACTCGCACGGCTTTGGACATCCGGCGTCATCCACGGACTCCACCACGGATTCCACCACGGACTCCACCACGGGCGGCGGCGTCGGTTCGGGATCGACGACGACGATGCAGAGCACGACGCGTTCTTCGACCACCGGCGGCGGCGGCGGCGGCGGCGGTTCGCGGACCTCGATCACGACGGTCACCCTCTCGGGCTCGGGCGTCCAGTCGACGATGGCGGGGACTTCG
>Ga0181573_10004074_pt1 | contig 12582 bp, 7 predicted proteins | sample 101ome_25_FD_148643 | JGI IMG/M metagenome (GOLD analysis project Ga0181573, IMG submission 148643) | Coastal salt marsh microbial communities from the Groves Creek Marsh, Skidaway Island, Georgia - 101409BT metaG (spades assembly) | ecosystem: Environmental > Aquatic > Marine > Intertidal zone...
TGGGAAGAGGTCGCGTCGCGCGTCTCCAAACTCGGATCGAAAGTTTGGGATTGGGATTGGAATTCGGCGCCCGACGACCGACGAGACAGACAGACGACGCCCGACGCGACGCGAGTCGAAATGGGTGCGTGCGCGTCGAGAAACGACGGCGACGACGAGGACGGAGGTTTAGGACGGCGACGACGCGGGAGCGGAACGCCGACGAAGGAGGGGATGGATAGGGCGTTGGCGCGGTTGGCGGAGTCTCGCGGGAAGGCTTTGGACGTCGAGGAGGACGAGGGGCGAGCGGCGGTTACTACCGATGTGACTACCGCCGGCGATGTTACGAAACCGCTGAAGGAGGAGAAGCGAGAGGAAGGGAAGACGACGACGGTTGAGTTCGAGTCGTTGAGGGGGGGTGGTGGTGGTGGTGGTGGTGATCGTCGCCCGTTGACGGCGACGACGGGTTCGGAGCCGAGCGGAACCGTCGAAGCGCGAGCGGGCGCGACGCGCGAAGACAAAATTGACGCCGCCGCCGCCGCCGCCGCCGCCGCCGCCGCGTCGGCGTCTCTGTCGACGGAAGCGACGGTACGAACGTCGCCGACGACAATGACGAACGCGGCGTCGAGTGATGCGAGCGTGGTGACGAATCCGTCGCCGTCGGGTCGGGAGAGTTTGGCAGAGGTGGAACGAGTGGAGAAGGAAAAGGAGACGATTCGTAGGCGGCGCGTCAAAGGGGAGACGTTGGAGGAGACGCCGACGAGGAGGACGAGCTACGACGACGCGACGATTGCAGATTTGCGTAAAGCGCTCTCGGAGACGCTCCCGCCGTCTTCGCTCTCCGCGGCGGCGAGCGCCAAGGTTGCGAAGAATAGGACAAAGTCGACGAGCGTTCGGCGGCGGCGCGAGGAGCGCGCTGGCGACGATTCGACGCCGCCGCCGTCTCGTTTACAAAGCTTGATGCGCGAACGCGAACGCGCGCGCGCTAGCGGGGATTACCACGACGCTGAATACGACGACGGTAATAGGAGCGATGACGACCGCGCGCCGGCGCGTCGCAAAGGTGACGTCGTCAAAAAGGAGGATGTGGAGCGACGCGTTCGCAAGGAACTCAGACGACAGGCGAGGGAGGAAACCTCGCTGAGAAGGCGCGAGACGGTAGAGGAAGAGGATGGAGAGGTGGGAGAACACGGCGGTGGAGGTGATGATGAAGACGGTGGTGACGTGGTTGGAAAACAAAATCTCCGCGTCAGTCTCGTCGAACGCGGAGGAGCAAAGAGGCGTTCCGATCGTGGTTACCATTCGCAACTGGACAAGCTTCTCGCCATCGCAGAGCGCGCCGGTTCGACGGCGGAACGCGTGCACAGCGATATTACCGATCTCGGTGCGCGCGTGAACACGGTCAAAGCCGTTCATATGCAACCTTGGGAAGAGAGAGGAAACGCTTGGGCGGGCGATAGGCGCTCGAGGAATTCAAAGAGCAACCGCGAAGACGAAAAGAGTTCGAGCGCGGGAACGATTCTCAATCCGAAGAATAAGCTCTCGAAAGAGGTTCGACAGGCGTTCGCCGCGAAGAGCGACGACGCGTGCTCTTCACCGCGTTCGTCCAACGAAAAACCGAAATTTGTCACGTCTGTTTTGCGCTCGGATTTACTCAAATCGATGGGCGAGATGAGCGCGGATGAAAAGCTCGAGCGACTCGGATTGAAATCCGTTCCCGAAGACGACGGATCGAGCGACGGTGGGAACGGAAGCTCGCAGCAGAAAAGTCTACACATGAGTCGGAGTGCGCGATCGACACCGGTTTCGAGGAGAAGAGATTGGCAAGAGCGCACTCGACGCACCCCGTCTTTGTACAGCGACGAAGACGAGGCGGGTTTCACGCCTCCGCCTCCGCCGGCGCCGAGCGTACACAGCAATTGGGACTCAGTGGGAACACCCAGTGGCACGCGACATCAATCACCGATGAACTACGTGGATAAGTTAAAAGCTCAAGCAAAACTCGCTCGCGCCGAGAGCGCTCGAAGTTGGAAAGTGGGCGTCGGCGTTCGAAACGGAGCGAGTGAGCTATGAGACGTAGAACGCGACGCGCGCGACGACGACAACGTCATAGAGTCATGTAAATAGTACAACAACACGCATTCTATCTATCCATCTATCTTCTACCAGGTATACTAGGTCTATCTCTTCGTATCGACTTCTTTGCGAATCTCCTTTTCTACGCGCGTGAGAACGAATTCGAGCTCTTGGACGCTCGCGTGAAGCGACTCGGGCGAGACCCAAACCAACCTCGCGAGCGCTCGCACAACCTTGATGTACTCGTCCGGACACGAATCGAATGGAAACCTGTTCGCTAACAAGTATTCCCCCGCTGTTCGTGGCACTGGAATGTTCCTGAGAGCGTCGGCGACTTGAGCGGATGAGCAATCGTACCCGTTCCATTCCGGCGTAAACTTGACGACGTCATCCAATTCCTCTTGTTCACTCGTCAAATCTTCGAGAACGCGCTGAATGTCGCGCAGGAGCGCGCCGGCATCCGACGAGTACTGCGAGATGAGATTTTCATCCTCTTGCGTGACGAAATCACGCGTGACATACTTCATGGAATCAAAGAATTCCGCGCGTCGCTGCGCCTGGGATACCAAGTCGCGAACGAGGTGCTCGAGCCGCGCCTTGCGGCGTCCTTCGACACCACCCATGACCTCCATGAGCTCGTCATCCGGCGTGTACATCAATTTAATCACCATTCTCTTCACGAGCGCCCCCGCGGTGGGTCCAGTCACGGGACGAAGCGCGACTCCGCCCGCTCGCGCGAACGCTTCCCGCTCCAATGCCGATTGATCGAGCACTGACGCGTTGCGGCCAAAGCCCCTCTCGCGTTCTCGAAGCGAAACGACGGCGTACGCCACCGCCACTTCGACTCGACGCTCATACTTTGCGAGCAGACTGCGCTTTGACTTTAAGAATTTCACGTACGGATCCGTGTCGTACAGACTCGGTTCCGGTGGCTTGAGCGTCGCGCGCCGACGTCGCGTCGCGCCTCGTCCAAATTTTTCACCATTCAAAGTCGTCGCCGGGACGAGTTTGAGCAGCTTTTCTTCAATTCTATCGAATGGAAACCCAACGTTATGCGCGCCGAAGACGTCGTGGAAGCAAAATCGCACGTACGCGTTCCGATCGGCGTCATCGAGCGACGCGACGCGCTCTTCGCTCAAAGGAAGCAGAGGAGCGCCCAAAGCCTCCGTCGCTTCGGCCCATCGGTCCCAACCCGTCGAGGGAACGGCGCCCGTCGAGGGAACGTCGAGCGTGCTGATTTTCACCGCATTTCCTTCGCCGCATCGTCGTCGTCGTCGTCCTTTCACCGTGTGCGTTCGCCCATCGAGTCCGTAGAGCATCTTCAACGCGACGACCAACGTCGCCATGACTGCCGACTCTGGCGTTCCGACGCGCTCTGGCGCGCCGTACCACAGCGCCGGGGAGAGATACAGCGAAAGCGTCCGGTGCGCCGCGGCTTGCACGCCCGCGTGTAAATTCAGTTCCCGAACGAACCTCGTCAACAAACCCGAGGCGTTCACCGGAGGTAATTGCACGCCTATTTTCGCCGCGACGTACGCCGCAGTCGCTACGATTCGCTCTGGCGTCGGCGCGCGAACCATTGTAATTTGAAACGCATTCTCAGACGGCAGTTCTCGCGTGATTTCCGCTCCAAATCTGTTTTTGAAAATCGCATTCGCGTTGAGATACGGAATCGTCCCTTCCATCGCCATTCGCGATAAATCGCAGGGTAAAATCGCTTCCCGGTGTCTGGCGCACGCGACGTACACCATTCCCAGCGTCGCGTACATTGGCAACCGACTCGTCATTCGCGTCAAAAGAGACCCGCGGTCATCGCCGCCGTTCTTTTGGTCTTTCTTCTCACCAACACCAACACCAATCGTCGCATCGTCTTCTCCTTTGTCGTTCTCCTCATCGACGAATCCCGTCGTCGCGCCGCTCGCGACCAAGTACCGCTCCCAAATCGTCCGCGTCGTCGCCTCGACCCCGTCCGCGTTCACCACCACCGCATCGACCCCGCGTTCGCCGACGATCGCATCCAACTGCGCCATCAACAACTCTTGAAAACACCCCACGTACGCCTCGATCCCCCGTCGTTCGTCTCGCATCGCTCGTCTTTTCCTCACGTTTGGCGCTCTTCGCTCGCGCAACGCCCGCGCGACAGCCGCGGCTTCCTCTCGCCTCGTCGTCCCTCCGCCTCTTCGCGCGCGTAAACCCATCCGTCGCGCCCCGCCTCCTCCGGCGCTCGGCGTCATTCCCGGGACGAGCGCTTCGCCGGTGCGTTCGAATCCGAGCTCGGAGACGTCCTCGACCGCGTCGCGTTGGCTTTGCGTGCCGCAGCGAAGACACACGTAGAATCCAGTTTCAGACGGCGCAAAGGCGTCGATACCCGTCGCGCGACAGACGACGCACGTCATCGATTGCGTCGTCGGCGTCGACGGTTGTGACATCGTCGTCATCGCGCGCGCGATCGTCGATGGCGACGACGGTGTTAAAACGCGGGCGCGCGAGGACGTGTGAGGATGATTGATTCAAGTCAAATTGAACTTTTTTGTCGTAGTCGTCGTAGTCGTCGTCGTTTCAGCGCGCGACGTCGCGTGATGCGCTCTGACTGGGGTTTGAATAAACGAATAAAAGCGTGCGCGTGATTTTCGTGATGATGATGAAACGATTCTCTCAATTCACAGCCAAGTCTAATTTTTTTGTTTTCGCGTCGTCGTCGTCGTCAACTGTCACGTCAACTGAAACCGTCGTAATCTTCGGGTTCGTCCCATTGAGTGGAGCCAGTGGAGGTGTTGTAAAAGTACGTGTAGCCCTCTGGAGAGGTGTGCGTCTCCCAAAGAGGCTTGTACGGCGTCAAGCCGCCCGTAGGCGCGGGATCGTAAGCGGCTGCGCCCGCCGAGTCGCTCGGGATTCCGGCCCCGCCTCCACCTCCGTTGTAGGACACCGGATTGAGCTGCGTCTCGATGAAATCGTTCACCGTCTGAATCGCGCTCTCTACGCACTCTGGCGGACCCACAATCTTCACCATGCCCGTCTCCTTGATGATGGTGATCTTCGCTCCGGTTTGCGCCGACATGTTGCGAATGTTTTCACCCCCTTTACCGATAATTCTACCCTCTTGTCCTTGCGCCGGGATCTCGGTCGTTTTGATCCCCGATGGCGCCGGTTGGTTCGCCTCATCGAGCACTTCTTGCAGGAGCGTTCTCGCCACCTCGCACCCGGACGCGTCGCCCACGATTTGCACGCGACTGTTCGTTCTGTCCACCTGCATGCGGACGCCGCTCTCCTCTTGCAAACGGCGAATCGTATCGCCACCGCGGCCGATAATCTTACCGAAACACTCTGGATCGACGGGGATGAAAATTTCCACCGCGTTTGGATCCCGCGCCGTCGACGCCGAGGACGTCGGAGCCGCGCGCTGCGGAGGAGGCGCGATGAGCTCGTTTACGATGCGCACGGCGTGCGCGACGCGATCCGGCGCCCCGGTAACCGTGATTCTACGCGGCTGGCCCGGACCGACATCGCTCTGGTTTTGAATCTTCACGCTCGCCCCGCTCTCCGCCTGAATACTGTTAATCTTTTCACCCCCGTGACCGATCACCTTGCCCGCCTTCTCAGGCGGACACATGACGTATTCAGTCACCGCCGAGGGATCGAGGCCCGGCGCGCCCGGCGGACCGGGCGGACCGCCGCCGTAAGCCCCGGGCGGTCCCGCCGGCACCCCGTACGCCGGCTGCGCGTGCGCTCCACCACCAAACCTCGCCGGCGCACCGAACTGCTGCGGAGGCGGCGGCGCCATCGCCGCCGGCGGAGGAGGAGGCACGCTCACGCGCGGCGCCCCAAACTGCTGCTGCTGCTGCTGCTGCTGCTGCCCCGGCGGTCCCGGCGGTCCCGCCGAAGCTCTCGCCCGTCTCGCCGCGCGCGGATCCGCGCCCGAAATGACCCTCGTCGCGTTCGCCGCACCCCCACCTCGCGCACCCGGCGGCGGTCCCGGCGCCACCGCCCCACCGCCGCCCGCCATCGCCTCGTTCACCTGTCTCAAAAGGTTGGCCAAGTCAGCCGCCGTCTGCCCCGGCGCCGCCTGCCCGGGCGCCCCGTACCCGCCGGGCGCAACCGCCGCCGCCGCCGGCGCCCCGCGTCCGTACGGGTGGTGCTGCGCCGTCCCCGACGCGTGAGACCCCGCCCGCCGTCGCGGGTCTCTCCCACCGGATCCGCCGTACCCATCAGATCTGCGAAACGAAACGCTCCAAAAGTCAGTCAAACATCGATCGCGAAGAATGAAACCGCGCCGGTAATCACGACGACGACGACGACGACCGGGTACCCGACGACCGCGCGAAACGCGAAACGTCCGTCGTCCGTCGTCCGTCGTAAATCGTCCGTCGTGAATCGTCTCGGCGCCGAACCGGCGAGACGATTTACGACGCGCGAACGAGCGGATCTCGCTCGCGAACATCGCGGCGCGAAATCGATCGATGCGTCGCGTCGCCCTCGCCCTCGCGTCGCGTCGCGTCGTCGCGTCGTCGCGAGCGTCGCGCGTACCCTCCTCTGTCCGACATCTCGCGCTCGACGAGTAGTCGCGTTTCCCCGGCCGTTCGCGCGAGGAGGAATGACGACGACGATGACGACGACGGCGCGAGGGCGAGGGCGAGGCGAACCTCTCGGGATGTCGTGCCCGTTTACGTATTGCACACACTTAAACGGTATATGTATACTATTCTGTGGACTCTAAAGTACACGTATCATAGCGTGTTATTGTATACAGTACTGTATTAACAGTAGTACTTAGTGCATCGGGTGTCCTGAGTAGTACCTAAGTACTATCTTTAGTAGTACTAGTAGTACCTAGTACATATCGTCGTATGAGTTCTGTAGTATTGACTTTGGGTACGTATGGAGTGGACGCAGAGTGGTAAAAAAGAGACTGCGACGCGACACAATCCGACGCGGACCGATGCGTTGCGGCGCGACGACGACGACGACGACGACGACGACGAGGGCGACGACGATGGCGACGATGCGACGGGCGGTGATGACGGCGATGCACCGCCGACCCGGTGGTATCGGTGGCGCGTCGTCGTCGGCGGCGGCGTCGGCGATGGTCGATCCGCATCGGCGAAGCGCGCGCCATTCGCGCGTTCGTGGCGGCTGGTGGCGAACGACCGGCGTCGGTGTGCGACGATTCGCGTCGTGGAGGATGAGTGAAACCGGCGGGGACGACGACGGGGAGGAGGAGGGTGGATACGCGCCGGCGTCGACCCGGTCTCGGTCTGGTGGGAACGCGAACGCGCGCGGCGGCGGACGCGGACGCGGCGGCGGACGCGGACGCTTTGCGGCGGATGCGAAGAGGGCGCCGACGTACGACGGATTCGAGGACGACGACGGATCGGTGGCGGCGTATGAACGACGGGCGATGAGCGAGGATGCGAGACGACGGGGACGGGGACCGTCCGGTGGTGGGAACGACGCGGGAAGGTACGATAGAAGGGCGGCGAGGCGGGAGAGCGGGGCGCCGCCGACAATCGCCGAGGGGCTCGTCGGGGAAATCGTATACGGAACCAATCCGGTTCGCGAGGCGTTGAGACAGAACCGACGGGCGTTGTACGCGTTGTACGTGCAGGGTGATGGTGGATCGGGAGGCGACGGTGTGCGCGCCGACGCGGAGATTCTTCGGTTGGCTGAAGAGAAGAGCGTGCGAGTCGAGCGCGCGAGCAAGCACGACTTGAACATGGCGTGCGATAACAAACCGCATCAAGGCGTCCTTCTCGACGCCGAAGCGCTGGAGATCCCGACGCTGGAAGATCTCCCGCGATGGGACGGCACCGGTGTTCCCCCGGTATGGCTCGCCCTGGATGAAATCGTTGATCCACAAAACCTCGGAGCCATCATTCGCAGCGCGCACTTTCTAGGCGTCGACGGCGTCGTCTGCTGCGCGAAAAATAGCGCTCCTTTCAACGCCACCGTCAGCAAAGCCAGCGCGGGGGCCATGGAGGCCCAGGTTGTGCATCAAACCGGTGTCATGCACAGATTTCTCGCCAAGGCTCGCGATGAGGGCTGGGACGTCGTCGGCGCCGCCGCCGAGGAGGCGCGCGCCGAAGTCGTGTCGCGTTTCGACGTGCGCGCGCCGACGGTGCTCGTCATGGGTAACGAGGGCAGCGGGCTCCGCACCAACGTCCGTCGCGCGTGTAACAGACTCATCGCCATTCCTGGTGGTCCAGGTGTCGCCGCTGGCGTCGATTCGCTCAACGTTTCCGTCGCCGCGGGCATTCTCGCGCACAGTCTGCTCGCCAACAGACGTCCGCGCGACTGACGGAACCCATGTACATATACTTTTGCAATGTTAAGCCCATGTACAAGCCATTTCGAAATTCGTATTACTACACATATAGGTTAAAATAGTACTAATATATTCATGTTAGGGTTTGGGTCGCAATCGTTCCATCGAAGAGACCCGACGTCACCGTTCGTCGGGCGTCGGGCGTCACGGAACGACGCGAACGACGCGATCCGATCCGAGGGGCGAGTGAGGAGCGCGCGGTGATAAGTATCCGTCGCGTGACGCCGACGAGAAACGTTTCGGAACGGGACGAGCGGACGTTGGTCGAGAAATTGAATCAAACAATCAATAATGGCGATGATGTTGACGAGAAGCGCGTTGACGACGACGCCACCGACGACGACGACGACGACGACGAGAAGGACGACGACGACGTGTTGTGCGCGACGACCGGTGAACCAGCGAACACTGGGATGGGCACGACGGAACGAAACGTTGTTTAAGGCGACGACTGAGAAGAAGATCTCTTTGCTGGCGACGTCGTCGTCGAGCACTACGAGGACGAAGGCGTCGTCGAGCGATGAGGGTGCGATGACGAAAAATACCGAGGGTGATGAGGATGAGAAAAGCACAGACGTTGCGGTCGTCGCCGCCGTGCTCGGGGCGGCGTGCGCGTTCGGGGCTTTCATCGGGGCGACGCAAGGGGCGGACAAGGCGAGCGAATACTTTGCGGGTTACCTTTTAGAGCAAAGCTTGAGCGTCGATAATCTCTTCGTTTTCGTCTTGGTCTTTGAGTATTTCAAGGTGCCGCAAGAGAGACAGACTCGGGTGCTCAACTATGGCATCTTCGGTGCGCTGTTGATGCGGGCGGTGATGGTTTTGGCGGGGGTACAAGTGGTGGAGAATTTCAAGCCGACGCTCTTGGTGTTTGCGGGGATTTTAATCTTTAGCTCGTATAAACTCCTCAGCGAGGGTGATGAGGACGAGGAAGAGGACATGTCTGACAACGCCATCGTTAAGTTTTGCTCCAAGTTTATCGAAGTCTCGAAAGATTACGATGGTGATAACTTTTTCACGGTGCAAAACGGGGTGAAGATTGCGACGCCGTTGCTCTTGGTGCTCGCCGTAATCGAAGTGAGCGACGTCGTCTTTGCCGTCGATTCTATCCCGGCTGTCTTCGGCGTAACCACCGATCCCTTCATCGTGTATACGTCAAACCTGTTCGCAATCATGTCTCTTCGACAGCTCTACGGGTTGATCTCCAAGGCGGTTGGCGAGCTCAAGTACTTGCAAACCGCCGTGGCGCTCGTGCTCGGTTTCATTGGCGTTAAGATGTGCGTTGAATTCGCGGGTGTGGATATCCCCACCGAGGCTTCTTTGGCCGTCGTGGCTACCATGCTCGGCGGTGGCGTCGGGGCGAGCGTGTTGCTTCCGAACGACGAGGACGAAGGAGGAGAGAAGGACGGGGCAGCGTAAACAATGCGACTACACGAAGTAATTATCTGTATGTAATACTCACTACGCTGCAACTACACTGCTAACACCCTATCTACGCGGCGATCGATGTAAACTCGCGAGAACCTTGGCTGTGCCCCGACTCAAACTCTCGTACTGGAGCGCCAAGCCTTTGTAATCGTGAAGAAGCTTGGACACGTCACCAACGGTGAGATCCTCCGCCCTGGCGTACAAAAACTTGTAATCTGACAGCGCGAGGTTTCCAGAGACATCCAACGCCGTGAGTGCTGCCGCACCCTCGGCTTCGACGTCCTCTGTGGTGCGCCACGGAATGTAAGGCACGGCGGCTGCGGCGGTGCTCGTGGACTCGGGAGGCGACGACGGCGGCGCTCCGATTGAAACGGGCGTGTGCGTCGGCGGCGGCGGCGCGCGCTGCGCGACAGACTCTGGCGTCGCCGGCGGCGGTGACATTGTCGCGTCGCCGGCATGATCCATCTCAATCAACGACGTTCCTAGAGGCGGGGTCTTTTCCTCGAGCGCACTCAACGCCGCGCTCATCTCATCGACGGAAATCGTCGCCGTCGTCGGCGTCCTCGGTTGCGCGTCTTCTTCTTCTTCTCGCTCTTCGCTCTCCTCCACAAACTCATCTTCATCCAAATCGATCGCCTCCAGCGCCCCAGCCGCAGACATCGTCGCGTTAAACGTCTCCGCATCCAACCCGGTGAAATCCTTCGCCTCGGCCCGCCCTAAAAACCTCGCCGCGCTGACGAGATTTGTAAAAAAATACGCCGCCTCTGAAACCAACCGCGACTCGCCTCGAAACCGCTGAATATACTTTAAATTACTCTCCAACTTGTCCGGGTTCGCCTTGAGCGTGACGTACACGAGCGCGGGTAAGAAATCATCCGCTCCACCGTCGCTCCCTTGTCTCGTCGTCAGCGTGTTATTTATAATCCTACACGTGTTCAACGCGCACACGAGTTTATCCCGCGGCGCCTTGAATTGGTTCATCTTCCCGAGTTCACTCTCCGCCAACGCCCACGACGCCGCCGCGTGCGAGCTCTCCGTCACGTCCAAGTGTTCCGGTTTTATAATCTCTCTCAACGCTGCGATTCTTCTTTTCAACCCTTCGTCTCGAATCGCGTCACGGGGTCCTTTCCCGAACACGCGCGCGTGCGCCTTTGTCATTACGTACTTTTCCAATCCTTCACCAGACGCCTCCAACTCGTCCCGCGACGATCCACGCCACGCCGGGTGCGTCGCAAAGCTCGCCTCCGTTTCCCTCAAAAACTTTTGAACCGATTTTCCGCGTTTCACGACGGCGTACTCGTCGTGAGCGTCACCGGCGGTTTCAGCGTCGTCGACGATGGATGCGATGAAAGACTTGACTCGACGCACGAGCGACGCCGCGCTCGGCTGACGCATCTTTTCGAGAAAGGTTTGAAACGTGAGCGGTGGGGGTGGGGATGAAGTCACCGACATGATGCGATTCGACGCGACGTGATGCCCGTCTACCCTCGCCGCGCGCGTCGCTGAATGAGTGGACGGGTCGAGTGGAAAATCTAAACTGAATCTCAATTGGCGACCGCGCGAGCGGAGGCTGAGCGAAACTTTAACGAAGGCGCTTTCGATCGATTACAACTAGGTCGCGATTAATGAACGACGACGATGAAAACGCACGCACAGAAAGACGCGGACGACCGGTGGTTTAAAACGAAACGGTATCCGCGAAATCCAAAGCGCGCGCGCTTCCGTCGGCGCTCGCGCGAAGCGGTTTTAATCAAACCGACTTTACGCTCAACTCTGGTGGACTAAAAACGCCTTTGTTTTACTACGAAGACGGGAACGAATTTAGTCGAAGAGGTCGAAGTCCATGTCGGCTTCTTCTTCCTCTTCCTCTGCCGGAGCGGCAGCCGCAGCGCCACCGGCGGCGTCGCCGCCGGCAGCCGCGCCGCCCGCCGGGGCGGCGCCGCCCGCCGGAACGGAGGCGAGCTTTTCGGTGCCCTCCTTGATGAGTTCGGCGACATCCTTACCCTCGATTTCCTTCATGAAGGCGGAGAGCTTGGAGTCATCGACTTCAGCGGCGGCTGTGATTTCGAGAGAGAAAAGAAACGTTCGCATTCGTCAGTGTCTGAGACGAGCGCGGACTGAGAACTCTGAGGAGGAGAGTTTTGAGATCGGTCGAGACGCGGGCATCGAAATCGAAACGAACGAGCGCTGTCGCGTCCATCGCGACGAGCACGCACCACCGGCGAGAACAGCCTTAACGTCGGCTTCGGAAGGGGATTCCTTACCACCGAGTTGCGCCTGCGAACCGTTTGAAAAACACGCGCGTCAGTCAACCATCTTCTCATCCGTCGCGGAAGAAAAAGCCCTAGAGCTGCGCGACGCCGCGGCATCCACATCGTCGTTCGTTCGTTCGTTCGTTCGTTCGTTCGTTCGTTCGTTCCCACGCCGAACGACACAAAGGCGGGAAAATAAACCAATTCGCACGTTCCGCGCGCTCCGCTCGAACGCGGGCGAACGACGAACGACGGCGCTCGTCCAGCCGCGAGGCAAGCCCCAGGGACGGACGACGCGCGAATCGACAATCACGTCACCCGCGGACGACGACGACGCGGTGGACGAAGAAGAGGACGTACCAAGAGGTAGGCGGCGACGTATTTCATCTTTTTTGTTTTCTTGTTTGTGTGGTGAGTTCGTAGCCGAGGAAGCGAACGTTCCTGCCTTAGCTTCGGGGTCGAGGAGCAAACGATGCGCACACAAGAGACGGATCGAGGGAGGACGGCTCGCGGTTTCGTTCCATTTTCTGT
>Ga0181573_10004079_pt1 | contig 12573 bp, 7 predicted proteins | sample 101ome_25_FD_148643 | JGI IMG/M metagenome (GOLD analysis project Ga0181573, IMG submission 148643) | Coastal salt marsh microbial communities from the Groves Creek Marsh, Skidaway Island, Georgia - 101409BT metaG (spades assembly) | ecosystem: Environmental > Aquatic > Marine > Intertidal zone...
GTCCATCCGCACTCCTCGCACGTCGTCGTCGTCGACGCCGTCGACGCCGTCAGCGCGCTTCCGCACGTCGGGCACGTCCGGGCCGACATCGTTCGTTCGTTCGCCGGTGTGACGCCGCTCTACGAAAAATCAATCATCATCATCAACCTGTGTAAGTACTAAATTGAAAAGTTTTCGGACATTCGACACGTACTTTAAAAGAAATAAGGCTATAAAAAAGAATCTCTCCGACAGGGTTTCGATCCCTGGGCCTCTCGATGGATGCTTTAATTCCAACGCGCCTTCTTCGTATTCACCGTGTGTAACAGTCGAACGCTCTACCAACTGAGCTATCGGAGACTGGCCGTCGGGAGGGTTTAAGCCCCGTCCCGAGCGCGCCGTCGTTGCAGAACCTTTGACAGTCCTAATGTCTCGACGTATATGAGCGCGTGAAGGGGACACGTTTGCGGGATTTGTCTGAATGAGTCGATTTGAGAAAATTGCGGGCGGATGGATGGATGGATGGATGGATGGATGATTTTTGTGTAGGGAGGACGAGTACTATCGTACGGTGCGTGCGACTGAAAAACAGTGTGGGGTGTGAGAGTGTTTGTACATATACGTAATGCACGACGCGACGCGCGCGTTCGGTGCGACGTTTCGACTCTTTCAGGGATTGTTGCGAGTGAAGGAAGGAGCGGAGCGCCTACCGGTGTGACTAAATTGCTACTGCTAGTGAAACGACGACGAGGAGAGGTAATCGGAAACGCTGACGACGAGATCGTCGTACGTCGTCGCCGTCGCCTCGTCGTTCGTACCGTTTTCGTCGGAAAAGTCAACCTCGTCGAGCGGTGAAAACCCGGCGTCCATCATTCGCGCGCCTTGGTTGAGTCCCATGAGTTTCAAGTCGCGCAGGGCTCGATCGATGTTGGTGTCGTCGATAAAGTTACCGGCGAATGCGACGGTGCAATCGAGGTTGTGTACGGCGTGCGGGGCGCCGCCGGGAACGAAGAGGACCTCTCCGGGGCCTAAATCGACGTCCCATCTCTTGGCGAAACGGCTTTGGACGGACAAAGGACGCGCGGCTTCGACGTCTTTGTCGTCGCCGCGCGGATCGTAGCATAAACCTTGATCCTCTAAGTTTGGCATGGCTGGATCGAGCGTCCCGCGAAGCCAACTCGGACGAAGAAACGCCGTCGAGCCGCGATCGAAGACGGTCCAGCGTTTCGTCCCTCGCACCATCGCCATGAAAAAGTGCCCGTGCCACTGATCGACGTGCAAACTCGACCGCGTGTCCCTCGCGGCGACGAACAAGGATGGCCACGACCGACTGAACGCCGTCATCCGCATCGTCTTCTGCAGGTAATCGTGCGCGAAATACTTTGGCATCCGAACCGCTTCCGCGAGCGACGGCAACTTGAGCGGGATGGACGCGTCGTACAAATAGCTTCCCGGCGCTTCGTCCTCCATCACCTCTCGCACGTAATCCTTCAAATCCAACACATCCGTCGTCGCGCACGATAACTCGTTCGACCGATGCGCGTCGTTTCGCGTCACGGCAATTTTCTTATTCCCCGCCAGTCGCGTCAACCACTCGCACTCGGCGCCTCTCGCGCCGTCAATCGTCAAGACGTCTCCCAGCCCCGTGATCACGACCGGCGTGTCCGTCGCGACGTACTCTTCACGAAACCTCTTCGGCGTGAGTTCGAGCGCGTCCACGCGCGTCACAGCCGTCGTCGGTATCGTCGTCGGCGCGTCGATCTCTTCTTCTTCGTTCAACAACGCTGCGGCGGCTCGCTCGAGCGTCGCGATCGCATCGTCGCATCGCCGCACGATATCGAGCGCGTACGCGCGGCGTCCCTCATCCTCGATCGACTTCGCGCGCGCGTCCAGCGTCGCGCGTTCCGCGGTCAATCGCGCGATCTCCTCGTCGAGGGCGTAGTCTTCTCTTCTCGCGCGAGTCATCTTGTGGCGAACGAGCAGTTGTTAGAGGTGCACTTTTTCGCCGTGTTTGTCGTCACAGTTACAACACATTACTACAAGTCGTCCGTCCGTCGTCTTTTCTGGGGTTTGTTCTGCGTGCGCGAACACCGTTCGCGTTTTTCCGTTGAACGCCCGTTTAATGATCTTCGTCGTCGTTCGTACCGGCGGCGCGCATGAGCGCTTCGAAGACGGCAAACGTGACGGCGGACGCCGGCGCCGATTTCACCAGGCTGGGGAAGAGGCCCTTGTAAAACCCGGCGACGCCCTCCGTCTTGGCGATCGTGCGAACGGCGGCGAGAAAGTTTCGGTACGCGTGCGCGTCGACGCGCTGACCGTAGGCGAGGCTTCGAGAGAAACCGGCGACTTGGAATCGCTTTTTGACGACGTCGAGCGGGTGAATGACGAGCCGGGCGATGGTGCCGGCGGCGAAACCGCACGCGAAATCATTCTGCGCAAAGACGCTGTCTGAACCGAAACTTTTCTTGAGCGTGGCGTACGAGCCGAATTGTACCGCGCTCGCCGGGACGATCTCGCCGAGCGTCACGGAGACACCGGCGTATAATCCCTTGGCGACGCCTCTGTCTCTCACCACGCCGGCTGCGGCGTCCAACACGTTTCGGTACACCTTTGGGTGTCCCTGACTCGCGAGAAGCGTTCGTATGACGTCGAACGGATACGTCGCCACCGTGGCAACCGAACCCGCGACAGCACCACCGACAAAGGACCCCACCGCGCTCTTTTCTCCGTTACTCGAGCCGCGAAACAATCCGCGTCGCTCCGCCTCCTCGTTAAACTTTGACAAAACCGTAAACTGAATCGCCGTGTACGGCACCCAGAGAAACAACGCCGGGACCGTCCCGGCCCATAACCCTCTCGCACCTTCCTCTCGCAGGATCGTCCGCGCTGCTTGCACCAAACCTCGATACTTCCCGCTCCCCGCGCCTTCCAGTTGCACCTGCAACCGAATCTTCACCACGTCCAACGGCGCGACGAACACGCGCGCCGTCGCCCCCGCCACCCCACCCGCGAGCGCCGTCGCGAGCGCATTCACACCGCCTTCTTTTTTCCCTCCGGAGGCGTTCTCAGCCCGCCGCCGCTGCTTACCACCGCTCGACGACGACGACGACGAAGCGTCCGACGACCCGTCGGCTCGAGCCGTCGACGTCCCGAACGCCGCCGCCGCCGCCGCCCCCGCGCACGCCGCACCGCACTTCACCATCCCCGCGAACACCGAAGACGACGACGGTGACGACGGATCCGTTTTCGCCGTTCGCGTCGTCGTCATTCGTCGCCCGCGTCTCTGCTGGGACCTTTTACTCCCGCTGAAACTCGAGCTCCTCCAACAACCCCCACCACCACTCGGACCACCAGACGACGAAGAGAAGCGCGCGAACGTCATGCAAGTACCAAACTCCAACGGGAACGATCGATGGAAGAGCCCACGCGCGGGCGAGACGCGATGCGGTGTCGTCGGCGTCGCGCTCTGACGAGTTTTCTCGAATTTCCTTCAATCGAATTCAAAACAAAAAAAGTTTATAATTCACGCACATCACATCAAGATCTCGAACGTACTTTTACGTATAAAACTCAAAGATTCGCTCATGTAATCACTAAAAACCAACATCGAACGTACGCAACCTACGATTAAGGTCAGATAGAAATTAAAATACATAATATAGTGAAAAATAGGGTTTACAAAAACAATCTAGGGTTTGGACTCGGTCACGAACGGATAAAGCGCAGACTCGGTCGCGTCAGTCGCGCGCCGGACCCGCGCGCGCCTGCGATCGCGTTCATGGCGTCCTCGTTCGCGTTATCCGCGCCATCGATCCCGTCGTCGTCGTCGGGATCGATCGTTACACGAAACCGAAGGGCGACGTCGACGCGTCGGCATCGGCATCGGCGCGGCGTCGAAACGCGCGCGTCAACCTCGCCGGATGACGGTAAAAAGAAGAACATGACGCTCGAGGAACGGATCGCGGCGGGAGAGTTCACGAAAAAGTCGTCCACCGGACCCTACCGCGCGGTGGCGGACGCGCTGCGCGGACTCGTGCCGGAAGACGCGGGACCGATGGGTCGAGGCGTGTCGCTCGCGCTCGCGAGGTTATCCAGAAGGTGGCGAGCGGAGGCGATGTCGAAGATGCCGGTCGCGAGCGGGGACATTCGGGAGATTGCGGGACAACCGGTGTTTGTTCCGCTGTATAAACTGTTTTTGGCGTACGGGGAAATGTTTGTTTTGGCCATTGGACCGAAAAAGTTTGTCGTCGTGAGCGACAACGCGGTGGCAAAGGAAATGTTGCTCACGCAGGCGAAGAGTTTTTCTAAAGGTTTGCTCTCGGAGATTTTGGATTTCGTCATGGGTCAAGGGTTGATTCCGGCGAACGGGGAGGTGTGGAAGATTCGCCGCAAGGTGATCGTGCCGAGCCTGCATAAAAAGTACGTCACGTCCATGGTGGATATGTTTGGCGACTGCGGGCTCAAGGGGATGTCGCAGCTCGCGCGGAGCGAAGCGGCGAACGAAACCGTGGAGATGGAAAACTTTTATTCGCGGTACGCGCTCGATATCATCGGTAAGGCTGTGTTCAACTATGAGTTTGACTCGTTGACGACGGATGATCCGGTGATCAAGGCGGTGTACACGGTGCTTCGCGAGGCGGAGTATCGAAGCGTGACGTTTATTCCGTACTGGAAAGTGCCGCCGCTTCGATGGCTCGTGCCTCGTCAGCGTCAGTGTCAAGAGGCGCTCGCCGTCGTCAACGACACCTTGGACGAGCTCATCTCGAGGTGTAAAAAAGTTGTCGAAGAAGAGGATGAAGAGTTTGTGGAGGAGTACATGAACACGGATGATCCAAGCATTTTGCACTTTCTCATCGCGAGCGGCGACGACGTCACGTCCAAGCAACTTCGCGACGATTTGATGACCCTCTTGATTGCCGGTCACGAAACCACCGCGGCGGTGTTGACGTGGACGACTTTCCTTCTCGCCAAGCACCCGGAGGTCAAGGCTAAGGTGTTTGAAGAGGTGGATCGCGTCGTCGGCGATCGCAACCCCACCGTGGCTGACATGCGCGAGCTCGTGTACACGACGCGCGTCATCAACGAGTCGATGCGACTCTACCCGCAACCTCCTGTACTCATTAGGCGCGCGTTAGAACCCGTCACGCTCGGCGGGTACAACATTGATGCCGGCACGGATTTCTTCATCTCTGTGTGGAACTTGCATCGCAACCCGAGAATTTGGGACGAACCGGATGCCTTCAAGCCTGAGCGCTTCCCAATCGACCAACGCATGCCCGACGAGTACACGGAAGATTACGCCTACTTGCCGTTCGGTGGAGGACAACGCAAGTGCGTCGGCGATCAGTTTGCCATCTTTGAATCCATCGTCTCCTTGGCCATGCTCATGCGACGATTCGACTTTGAGCTCGACGAGTCCAAGCACCCCGATGGCGAGTGCGGGATGACGACGGGTGCCACTATTCACACCACCAACGGTTTGCACGTCAAACTCAAGCGTCGCGACGGTAAAGGCGGGGACGAGATGAGCGGCACCTACACCAAGGGCGCGATGTTGAGTAACCTGGAGGATGTCGACGTCGTGCGCGGATCCATCGACGCGCCGTCGGCGAGCAGCGATGAGGATTTCGACGATCGATACGCCGAGGATGTGGACGAATCCACGTCGGAAAAGTTTGAGCGAGCAAAGCGCATCGTAGAGGAGGAAACGACGGCGGGCAGCAACAGCGAAGAAGTGGGCATGAGCCGTTGAGCAAAGCAAAGCGACGCCGGCGTCATGGGTTTGTACTAGAAGGAAGAAGCGACATTTTTTAATTTTACTCGATAATAATTACGACGAGTTTCGCAAACACGGCGGCGTTCGCGGCGTTCGCGACGATCGCGTGAATCGCTAAAATATTAAATATTAGCATTGCAACCGTTATTGAAACTAGTAATACTGACTCAAACTGCGCGGCGTGATTTGATTCGTGATACAACACATGAGGATGGATTTAGAGCAACAACTTTTCGAGCTGTTCATCCAACGCCTCGTTCATCGTCACCGTGGCGGTGGACGCACTCAACGTCTCCGGGTAGAAGAAGGCGACGACGGCAGTGACGTCATCCGCGCGTTCATCCTGTTCTTGCCATCGAGTGTACGCCGTGCGCACGATGGCGTGCGCGGCGCGCTCGCAGGCGTCCGATTTACCGTCGTCGTAAAATCTCTCGGCAATGGCCATCGTCTCCGCGCTCGACATAAACTCAAAGACGCCGTCAGACGCGACGATGATGCATCGAGCGTTCGGTTCCTCGTTCAAGTCGAACGTAGACATCTCTGGTATCGCGGAGACGCCCAGCGCTTTGCCCACGGTGTCGCCGATGGAGCGCGTAAACGCGCACCCCGGAAACCTGTACCCAGCCATGAAGACGCGAGGAGGATCGTCGCAATACTCGTCATCCGATCCCGGTTCACCATCGCCGAAATCTTCGTGCTGATCCGTCTCGCCGAGCACCATACCGATGGTGGCGAACATCATAGGCGATTGCGCCTCCGTCTTCATGCGCTTGCGCTCGTCGGCGCGAAAGCACGTCTGGTCGTGTGTCAAATCCTTGACGACCCACGACTTGGTGTGTCTGTTCCCCGTCAGAGTCGACGACCCACCGAGTTCAATCCCGACGACGCATCGCGAATCACCAACGTTACCGATGCGCACCCGACCATCCTCACCAAAGAGCGCCGTGATCGCGGTCGATCCCGAAAACGAAGCCTCTTCGCCCAGCGTCTTGCACACGATGGCGTTCACTCTATCAAACGTCTGCGCGTACGCGTCATCCAAACCACGCTTATTATCATGACGACGCCCGGCGGTCCCGTGCACCTCTTCCCGAAGCGCCTCCAAGAACGTTCCTCTCGCAATCTGCGCGCAATCCTCTCCGCGTTTCCCGTGTCCATCAAACACCCCGAGCAACAACTCCCCTACGCTGGCGCTCGTCTCGCACTCCTCCCCGTTTTCGTCGATATCCGTCCTCGTGCTCGTCAAGCACCCCTTTTCCGCCACGATGAAACAGTCCTGATTGACGTGATAGTCTTTATGCGGGTAACACCCCTCTTGACACACCGCCGCGACGCGCACTTCGACGCCGTTCGCCGCTCTCGCCCGGCGTTCGCTCAGCACCTCGCGTCGCGTGAGGTCCAACTCAAACCTCTGCGGTCTCGCCCTCGGCGGTCGCGTGCGCCTCGTCCACGACGCGCACTCCGTCTTGCAATCGCGCAGACGCGCGGAGGCACCACCGGAGGATGCCGGGCGCGTCACCGGTCCACCGAGCGGGGACGGCAAGCGCGTCGTCGCCGTCGGCACCGCGGCGGCGACGCCGTTTCGAATGGATAAAGATGCCGCGTTCACGGACGCGTTCGCCGCCACCGCGCGTCGCGCGTCTTCGAGCTCGATGCTCGGCGTGGACGTTCGGGCGATGGAGATCGATCGACCGTCTGAACCCACGGGTTCGTACGCGCTCGGGACGACCGCCATGGTCGCGTCGGCGTCGGTGTGAGGAACACGGAGGCGCCGTCGGTCTGGCCCTAGTGCGCCCGAACCCTAGGTTGGGTGTATAATGTACACTTTAAAGCCATCTACACGTAATATAGAAAACATATGAATTTTAACTAATAGAACTAAACTGTGTAATATATTTAAATGTCTTTTGTTTCGCGGCGCCGGGCGTTCGCGGCGCGTTCGACACTTCTCGACGCCCGCGCGAGTCACGGACGGAGTCACGGACGGAGAGACGGACGGAGAGACGGACGGACGGAAGATGACGACGACGGATTTAACCGCGCAGGTGCGCCTCGCTCTCGCCCGCGCTGGATCGCGACGACTCGATCAAAGAAAATTCGACGCCGTTTCAATTGAGGGTTTCGCGCGCGCTCTGACTGACGAATGAATCGACGACGACGACGACGACGACGCAGATTGCGAGCCGATTGGACGCCCACCTCGTGCTCCCGCTCCTCGAGTTCGCCCTCGCTCGGGGCACGCACGCGAGCGATGAGATCAACGCGGAGAAACTGCGGGTGTTGATGAAGACCAACCTGTGCGATCTCGCCAAGGAGCTCCCGGGCGCGGACGCGAAGGCGTTGGACGCCCAGCGAACGGCGGTGATCGCCGAACACGGCGCGCTCAAGGCGAAGGCGAGTAAAGGGATCGCGTTCGCGGCGAACGGCGCGGCGATGAAGGCGATGCGACGCGATAAGGCGCATAACGCCAAGGTGGCGGAGGAGGAATACGAAACGGGAGCGAGCGACGTCGAGGCGTTGTACGCGTTTGGAAAGCTCGAGTACGAGTGCGGGGATTACGCGTCTGCGGCTGAACACCTAGGAGCGGTGCAGTTTTTGAGCGTGGATGCCGGGAGAAGTGAGAGCGCGCTGTGGGGGAAGTTTGCGGCGGATATTTTGATGAGGAATTGGTCTGGAGCGCTCGACGATATGAATAGGTTGAGAGACGCGATTGAAAACAACGCGGCTACGAGCGCGTTGAAAAAGATGAGACAACGCACGTGGTTGTTGCATTACGCGCTCTTTGTGTTTTTCAACCACCCGAATGGACGCAACTTGATTATTGATTTGATGTTTCAAGAGCGATACATGCAGGCGGTGCAACAAGAGGCTCCGTATTTGATGCGTTACCTCGCCGTCGCCGTGTTGATCAACAAGAAGCGTCGCAACACGCTCAAGGACCTAGTGAGACTCATCCAGAGCGATAGCTACCGCGATCCCGCGCTCGAGTTTATCCTCGCGCTCTTTGTTGAGTACGACTTCAGCAAGACGCGCGAAGCGCTCGCGACGTGCGATGAGATGCTCGACAAGGATTTCTTTCTCGTCGGGTGCAAGGAGGCTTTCGACGAGGCGGCGCGTCAACACGTCGTCGAAAACTATTGCAAGGTTAACAAGACGATCGACATCAAGGCGCTCGCCGAGCAGTTTACCATTTCCCCAGACTCTATCGAGTCTTGGATCGCCAACCTCATTCGCACCAACAGACTCAACGCAAAGATTGACGCAGCCGAAGGCGTCGTTCGCGTCAACGCTCAAGTCAAGTCGGTCAACGAGCAAATCATCGAAAAGACCAAGGCTTTGCTCTCCAAGACGAAGAGCTTGACCCAGGCGGTGATGGCGCACAACCAGACGCAAGCCGTTTAAGACGTGCGGCAACTCTACGTATCACTAGTCACACACACGAAATACATTGTAGTCGAACCAAGTCAAAAAGAGAAGAAACGCCACACCGCGCCTCGCACAAGATGCTTCTTCGCGTCGCCAGCCGTCGTCTCCTTCCACGTGCGTCCGCGGGCAGACTTGGCCGTCCGTTCGCGACGACGAAGAATGAACACACCGGCGATGACGAGGGTAAAAGCGACGCGCTCGCGTCGCCGTGGACGCGCGTGTACGACGAGTCGAGTCGAGGCTACTACTGGTGGAACAAGTCGAGCGACGAAACGACCGCCGTCGGTGATCCTCGGCCGACGTCGTACCACCTCGAAGACGTTCGCGAGGAACACTACGAGGAGCGACGCGTCGGCGTCGGGGCGCAGATGGGCCAGGCGTTCGTCATGGGGGCGGGGGTTTCGGTTGGGTTCGCCGCGGTGGGCGTCGCCGCGAGGGCGATTTTTGGTGGTTAGAAGTCGCGCGCGTAGCGTAGTCGTAGCGAAGGTAGATGTAGATGGGTGTAGTGCAGATGAATGGCTGAGTTCATGGTAAAAATGGTACCGGTAATGTTACAACACGTGATTTACGCGGTGCGTGGGACCGGACGCACGACGCGGTACTGTAGAACAAAACGCGATGTAACTCGCGACGAGCGGATGAAACAGTCGTCGGACGCTTTTCCAACCAAACGAAAAGCGAACGCAGAAATTAAAAGATTTGCGACGTGGCCCGAAATTTCTCGAAAACGGTCTCTCCTCTACTCATCGCCTCGGTGGAGTCATCGACGCGAGCGCTTCAAAGGCGTCGCATTGTCTCGATCGCATCGCGTCTCGCAACGGATCCAAGTGCGAGTACCCGGTTCGCTCGAATGCGCCGCCCCCGACATCCTCTGCTGTTGATTCGTCCGCGTCGCGGGTTACGTCTTCAGACACTCGACGTTCGCCTTGCTCCTCACAGCCGTCGCCTTCACAGCCGTCGCCTTCACAGCCGTCGCCTTCACAGTCGTTCTTCGATCGAAAGAGAAGCGTGTCGGCGTCCAAATCCGAAGACGGTCTCCATCTGCGGTTTCCATCCTCTTGATCCTCCGATTGGCTCCCCCCGGAATCGAAGGATTTCAACTTGGTGAACGAGTTATATCTTCGAATTCGGCAATTCTCAAACGCGTCGATCAAACGCGGCGAACGCGACCTTCCCATGCGTCCGAGAGGCGACGCCGACGCTGGCAAGTTTCTTCTGGCACCTTTGCTTTTTGTTTTACGTCGGATTCGGGGCGTTTTATTCGACCCATCGCGTCCGGCGCGGGTCGTTCTGTTCTCGCCTTCGTCAAAGTTGACGCACATTGCGTAAAAAGCCGAGGCCGGGGGTGTCGCGTCGAGGTGTGGCGAGTCACATGTGTGACTTTTGGGCCTCGCGTTGGTTTTCTCACGGCGCTCGGACGCTACCGGTTGTAAAGTGGATGTGAGCGCGCGGGTCCGGTGTATTCAGAGTGGACGCGCGCGCGAGCGAATGAATAAATAAAAGAATCAATCATGATGCCGTTACTTGAATACTACGTGAACGCGGCTGCAAAGAATTTCCGCCTGATAAAGTCGTAAGAATAATACACAACGCTGGCGATGACGAAGAATGAGAGAACCGCAAAGGCGGCGAACCAATCGCCCGACGCGGGTTTGGCGGCGAGATGCGCGTTTGACAGATCACTCCTCGACGATTGGTTCTTATTCTTCTTCTTCTTGTTACGCTTGGACTTGCCATCGGGGGCTTGGGACGGTGTTTTGCCATTATTGGCATCGTCGTCATCGGCGTCGATTGCGACGTCGTGCGCCTTGAGAAATGCGTCAATCTCAGCCATTCTCTGCGCCTTGCGTCGCTCTTTTTCGAGCTTGCGTCTCTGCGTCTTGGTGATCGTCTCGCTCGGTTGCTCCTTCGCCGTTAACGCGTGCGCCGGCGCATCGGTCTCGACATTTCCGAGTTTTTCGACCATCGAAGAAGCCGATTTCGGTTCCGTTTCCTCGGCAATCTCGGCGACGACGCTCTCGCCGACGTCGACATCGTCGCGCGCACCCACTTCCTCGGACGCCCCCGCGTCTTCTCGCGCCTCCTTCGGTCTCACCACCGCCTCCTCGGCTTCTCTTCGCGCGCGCTCAGCCGCTTTACGCGCCTTTTGCGCCTCCTTCTTGGCTGCTTTTTCCCTCGCCGCCTTCTCCGCCTTGACCTCCTCCTGCCGAGCTCTCGCCGCCGCCTTGGCCGCGGCTTTCTCCTCCGCGACTCGCGCGCGTTCCGCCTCCTCCTCCTTTTCCTTCTCCGCCTCCCTCTCCTTCTCCGCCTCCCCCTCGGAGCCGACTAAACCATCCTTCTCTTTACTCTTCTTCTTCTTCTTCTTCGCCGCCTTGGCCGCCTTGCTCGCCGCCGCCTTCTCCCTCTCCTCCCGTTCTCTCCTCTCCTCCTCCATCAGCGCCTCCGCCGCCGCGTCCGCCACCGCCTTCGCCGCCTCCTCCTCCAATCTCCGTCGTTCCGCGTCGTACCTCGCCGCCGACGCGCACGACTCCCCGGCAACCTTGAACGTCGTTCGCGCTTCGTCGCCCTCTCGAATCACAAACAACGGAGGCCAAACCGTCGTGTCCACGCTTCGCACCGTCCCGCGACGCACCGTCGCGCCGCCGTCGTCGTCGCCGAACACGACGACGTCTTCACCGACGTCGAACGCGCTCGCCAAGTCCTCCTTCCGCGCCGTTTTAAGCGTCCCTTCCGCGCCGATGTGATCCGTGTGTTCGCGAAGTCTCACGATGAATCCCCCGCCGTCGGCGTCTTCGCGGACGACGACGGCGACGACGGGGATCCATCCCTCTTTCGGGCGGTAGTGTACCCGCGCGCCGTGGTCTCGGCCGTCTCGCACGGTGGACGGGTCGACGGCGACGGCGCGGACGGGCGTCGGCATGACTGACGACGACGACGTAACGTCGCGCGATGCAATGCGGACGACACAACACGTCGACGCGCCGGCGAACGTGACTCGATCGTCGTCGTCATGGGTCCCGGACGACGGGCGGCGCGGGCGGTGGTCGCGATCGCGGGCGGGGACGTTGCGAAACGAGCCGGGCGAGGCGTCGCGCCGTCGGGTTTCGGTTCGTTTCCTCCATTTGCGGCGGCTGCTGCTGCGTGGCACTCCGCGACGGAACCGACGGCGCGACGACCGTCTCGTTGGCGGCGAGGACCGCGGGCGGGGGCGGAGAATACGCCGGAGGATACACCGGAGAGACGACGACCCGCGGCGGCGGTGACGGCGGGCGCGGGGAGGGGGTACTTGGAGGCGAAGCGACGTCGAGCGGCGTTGGAGGAGGGCGTGCGCAGAAGCGTTCGAGCCGCCGAGGACGCGCTCGCGGTCGAGCGCGGATGGATCGGGGAGAGGG
>Ga0181573_10004084_pt1 | contig 12571 bp, 12 predicted proteins | sample 101ome_25_FD_148643 | JGI IMG/M metagenome (GOLD analysis project Ga0181573, IMG submission 148643) | Coastal salt marsh microbial communities from the Groves Creek Marsh, Skidaway Island, Georgia - 101409BT metaG (spades assembly) | ecosystem: Environmental > Aquatic > Marine > Intertidal zone...
TGAATCCCCGCGGGTGCCGGGCGCACGCTCGGGCGCCACTTTGGCGAGGTCCGCGGCGATGCCCCGGGCCGCCACCGCGTCGAACGCAGGCGGGAGGGGCGGGTCGGGGGTGCCGCCCGGAGTTTCCAGCGTCAGCAGGGCCACGAGCAGCGCAAGCGCCGCGACGAGCCATGAGAGCCGGTAGAGGCGCCCGTTCAGCATGTGCGCGCAGTATCGCACCGGCGACCCGCCGGGCGCGGGATCGCGAGTACAGTGGACGCATGGAGCGGCGGCCGCTCATCCTGGTTTCGAACCGGGGCCCGGTGGGCTTCATCGACGACGGGGAGGGCGGCGCGCGCGTGGTGCGCTCCGGGGGCGGGCTCGTGACGGCCCTCACGGGACTCATCGACCTCGTCCCGGCGTTGTGGATCTCGGCGGCCATCGAGGACGGGGATCGGCAGGTCGCCGCCGAGGCGGACGGCCCGTTTCCCATTCCGCAGGCGGGTGTGTCCACGACCGGGCGCTTCGTGGTGATGGAGCCGGAGGTCTACGAGCGCTACTACAACGTGGTCGCCAACCCCATGCTGTGGTTCATCCAGCACTACCTGTGGGATCTGTCGAACGTGCCGGACATCCGCGGGGAGGAACTCGCGGCATGGTCGGAGGGCTACGTGGTGGCCAATGACCTGTTCGCCGACGCCGTGGTCGAGGCCCTCGAGGCAAGTCCCGATGCCGTCGTGATGATCCACGACTACCACCTGTACACGGCGCCCGCGCGCATCCGGGCGCGGGCGCCCGACGCGTTCCACAGATCCCAGCACTTCTTCGTGCACATCCCCTGGCCCCAGCCGGACTACTGGCGCGTGCTGCCCCCGCACATCCGTGACGCGATCGTCGAGGGCCTGCTGGCCAACGACATCGTTGCCTTCCACACCCAGCGGTACGCCCGGAACTTCCTCCTGTCCTGCGAGGACCTGCTGGACCTCCAGGTGGACTACGAGGCCCTCACGGTGGACTATCGCGGTCGCACCGTGGCGGTGCGCCACTACCCCATCTCGATCGATGCGCGCGGGTTCACCGAACTGGCGCACAGCGACGCCGTGCGGCAGGAGGAGGCCACGTTCCTGCGGCGGCGACGCCGGCACCTGGTGGTGCGGGTGGACCGCACCGACCTCTCCAAGAACATCCTCCGCGGGTTCACGGCGTTCGATGCGTTCCTCGACCGCCACCCCGAGTTCCACGAGGAGATCACCTTCTTCGCCATGCTGCAGCCCTCGCGGCAGGACGTGCCGGAGTACGTCGAGTACGTCACGCGCATCACCGACCTGGTGAGCGGCATCAACACCAAGCACGGCAACACCGACTGGATGCCCATCGAGCTGCGGTTCGAGAGCAACCTGCCCCTCGCGGTCACGGCCTACAAGCACTTCGACGTCATGCTCGTCAACTCGATCTTTGATGGCATGAACCTCGTGGCCAAGGAATCCGTGCTGGTGAACGAGCGCGATGGCGTGCTGGTGCTGTCGGAGAACGTCGGCGCCTACGAGGAGATCGGGGCCTTCAGCATCGGCGTGAACCCGTTCGACATCGAGGCGCAGGCCGAGGCCCTGCACCAGGCGCTCACCATGCCCCGGGCCGAGCGCCGCGCGCGGGGGGAGGCCATCCGCCACGTGATCAGCGAGAACGACATCGCCAAGTGGCTGAAGACGCAGATCGCCGACATCGAGGATCTCCGCGGCCGTGCGGTGCTGCCGCCCGGCACGCAGGGGTGATGCGCCCGCCGGTGGGGCGGAACCCCCGGGGGGCGCCGGGGCCGGGGCGCTCCGCTAGCCTCGTCGCCGCGATGGGGCGGACCCCCGGCCCGTCCGCGCTCCATCGGCACGCACCGGAGGTCATGAGTATCCGCAGCACACGACCCGAGAACCGCACCGCCCCCGGGGCACCGCGCGCCCTGCCCAATGCATGGCGTGGAGGCCGCCTCGCGCTGGCGGGCATCGTCGCCCTCGCATGCAGCGCATCGGCCGGCACGGCCGCTGGCGCCACGAACATCAACGGATGGGGTGCGATCAGCGCGGACATGGCGGGCGGCACCCTGGTGTGGGCCGACGCCCAGCCGGCACGCACCCGCACGTTCACGTACTGGCGCACCGATGCCGGCCGGGCACGGGTATCGGGCACACGCATCCGCGGGGTGACAAAGCCGGTCACCGTCCGCACCAGCGCAGGCGCGCTCACCGGTACGGCAATCCGCGCCACCGGCGTGTCGCGCGGGTTCACGCTCACGGCATCGGGGGCATCCTTCGCGGGACCGGTGACCTGGTGCTGCACCTCAGGGGGCCAGGAGGTGGTGGTGTCGAGCAATGGCGCCGGGGACGCCCCGCGTCCGTACGCCTCGGGCCTCGACGGCACCCGCGTGCGGTGGATCGCGGGAGGCAGGAACGGAGCGGTGCTGGGATCCGCCGACCCGGTGGAGTCCCAGGAGCGCCAGACCTCCGCGCCCATCCCCGGCAACCCCGGCCCCGGCCTCGCATCCGTGACCACCGGCATCGCCGCCTGGGCCGATCGTCGCGGCACCGTCATCCGATTCGGCGTGCCCGCCGATGACGGCGTGGGCAACCTGCGCGAGGCCCGCCAGGGCGGACGGGTGCTGGAGGTGCGCGCGACGCCGCGGTTCATCGCCGCCGTCGTGCGTCGGGGTGGCTACCGCGTCACCCGCACCGATGTCGCGACCGGCCGGGTGCGGATCGTGTGGCGCGGATCGAAGCGACCGCGCATCGCGGCCGGCGGACGGGCAATTGCCATCGGCGCGGGCCGTACCGTGCTGACGAGCCGCGGGGGGTCGGCGCGGAAGGTGGCCGATGCGCGCGGCCCCATCGCGGCCGTGGCCACCAACGGCACCCGCGTCGCGGTGTTCGAGCGCATCACGCGCCGCGTGACCAAGGGGAAGCGCACCACGTCGGTGCGATCCACCGCAGTCCGCATCGCGGGGAGGGTCCGATGAGCATGCGCACCATCACGGGCGCGCTCGCGGGGGCGGCCACCCTGGCACTGGCCATCCCCGCGCACGGTGCCATCCCCGCGCTGCAGGACGACCAACTGCACAACCTGAGCGGGCCGGCACTGGACCAGCGGCTGGACCTGCTGAAGTCGAGCGGCACCAAGGTGACGCGCGTGGATGTCATCTGGCGGTGGGTCGCACCCACGCGGCCTGCGGACCCGATGAACCCGGCGGACCCCGCCTACGACTGGAGCCGCTACGACCAGATGATCAGCGGGCTCGTGGCGCGTGACATCACGCCCATGATCACCTACTACTGGACCCCCACATGGGCGGGGCGCACGGGCAAGCCCAACGCCGCCCCGCGCATCGCCGACGCCGCCTACTTCGCGGCGGCGATCGCGCGCCGGTACAACGGCACGTGGGCGGACGGCAGGGGTGGCGTGCTCCCGCTGGTGCGACGCATCGAGATCTGGAACGAGCCGAACATCGCGACGTTCTGGTTCCCGCAGTGCCGGCGCCAGAAGGGCCGGTTTCTGGTTCCCGCAGTGCCGGCGCCAGAAGGGCCGGTACGTCATGACGTCGGCCCGCCAGTACTCGGCCCTGGTGGCCGCGGCCTACCCACGCGTGAAGGCCGCGAGCCCGGCGTCCATCGTCACCGCAGGCGTCACCGGTCCGGTGGGTGGATCCCGGTGCGACAAGGCCGACTCCTCGGTGGGCACGATCACCTTCGCGAAGGAGATGATCCGCCATCGGGTGCCCATCGACGCATGGAGCATGCACCTCTACCCCATCGGCTCCCCGGCCAAGGCGTACTTCGTGCCGTCGTGGAGGACGATCCCGCAGATCACCAAGCTGGTGGATAGGCTGAAGCGCGGCGCGCCCATCTACGTGACGGAGACCGGCTATCACACCTCGTACAACCGCTACCACCGCTACTTCGTGAGCGAGGCGCAGCAGGCGTCGTGGCTGGACCAGACCTACAGGGTCGCGAACCGGTACCCGCGGGTGGAGGTGGCTGTGTGGTTCAACCTCCAGGACAACCCCTTCTGGACCGGCGGCCTGCTGCGCGGCGACATGACGCAGAAGCCCGCGTGGTCGCGATTCGTCGCGCAGGCGTCCGGTTACGCCCGCCCCGGGTCGTGGGCACCGTGAGCGGGGCGGAGCGCGACGGCGACACGCTCGACGACGTCCGCGCCTACTACGACCGCATCGCACCGCACCTCCGGGCGGTGGAGCAGCAGAACTGGCACCTGCAGAGCCGCATGTCGTGCGTGCTCGCGACGATCGACGGCCACGGCCCGGGCCCGGGCGGCCGGGTGCTCGACGTCGGCTGCGGTGGCGGCTTCCTGCTGGAGGCGCTCGCAGGGCGCGAGTACTCCGGGGTGGGAATCGACCTGTCGCCCGAGTCGGTGGACATCGCGCGCACGCGACTGGCCGAGATCGGCGCGGCAGACCGGCTGGATGCCCGGGTGGGCAGCGCCTATGAGCCCCCGGAGGGCCCGTTCGACCTCGTGTGCCTGACCGATGTACTGGAACATCTGGAGGACCCGCGTGCGTGCCTGCGGGCACTGCGCGCGCAGATGGCGCCCGGTGCCCTGCTCGTGATCTCCACCCCCAACCGGCGCAGCCTTCCGGGTGCCCGGCGGTGGCTGGCCGAGAAGGGCGTGCCCGGGATCCGCCTGAGCCTCGCGCCCGTTGACAACTGGCAGACCTGGGTGGACCTGGAGTCGCACGCGGCGGCAGCCGGCATGGTGCCGGTGAGCCGTCGCGGCATCTTCTTCCGGCCCGGGGGCAGGATCGGCTCGCAGATGGGCCGCGCCTACCGGAGCGCGTCGGTGCGCAACCTCGAGCGCCGCGCATCGGGCACGCGCCTCGGGCGCTTCGGCTTCTACATCGTCCTGGGCTTCCGCCCCCTCCCCTGATGCCCGACGGCGGGCGGCGCGGGCTCGTCGCCGGGGGCATCATCGCCCTCGTGCTGGTGGCGTTCGGCGTGTTCGTGCTGCCGTTCGCCTTCACCACTCCGCCCCCCATCATCACGCGGTTCGTCGCCACGCGGGCCTTCAGCCCGGGCAATGACCAGGGGCGCGCCGTGGCCACCGTGGCTATCCGCCTCAGCGAGCCCAGCAACGTCGCGATCACGGTGAAGGACCCGGAGACGGGGGAGGTCGTGGCCCGCCTCGCGGACGGAACTGAGGTCGTGCGGCGGCGCACGCTCGCCGTGCGATGGGACGGCACCGGGCCTGACGGTCGTACGGTGCCCGACGGCAGCTACGCGATCGACCTCGCCGCGCGGGCGGGCGAGAAGAAGTTCTCGAAGAGCCGACGGGTCGTGGTGGACACCACCCCGCCGTCACCCGCCGTGACGGTGCAGTCGGTGCCGGCCGGGTGCATCGCCACCGCAGGCGCACCTGGCGAGCCCGCAACCATCACGTTCTCGGCCCCGACCGCGGGCGTGGCATCGGAGCCGCGCAGCATCGGCGCACGTGGTACGACGTCATGGACGTGGGATGGCCGCGACTCCCGGGGCAGGCGCGTACCACCCGGCATCCAGCCGGTGCGCACGACAGCGCGCGACGAGCGCGGCAACCGCGCCTCGCGTGTGCTCACCTGCTGGGTCGCGCACCTCGACGCCCGCGCTGTGCCCGGCCAGCCGGCATCGGGCGACGCCGTCGGCGTGGCGATCGCGGGCCGCGGAAACCCCGAGGTGACCCTGTCGCTGCGCCGGCGCCTCGGCACGCCGGGCGACCCCGTCGGCACGCGGATCCTCGGCGACCCCATCGCCGACCCGGTGACCGGTCCTGTATCGCAGGCCCGGATCACGATTCCGGACGGCGTTCGCCCGGCTGAGGTCTGGCTGCTCGCGGCCACGGGCCCTGGGCGCCAGGCGCTGATCGGCTTCCGGGAGGGCGGATGACCACCGGGGCGCTGCAGGTGGCCGCCGCGTTCGCCGCGACGGCGGGGCTCATCCTCATGCTCGCGCCCACCGCGCTCGCCGGGGCTGCCCGCCTGCCCGAGCGCGGTCGCCGCCTCACCGGGCTCGTCATCGTGCTCATCGCCTGGGTGGCGATGGCGGGGACGCTCGTGCCGGACTCGGTGTCCGACCGGCTGTCGACCCCCGTGGGCCTCGCCGCCGGGGCCGCCGGGGTGATCATCGGACTCGGCCTGATCCTGCTGGCCGGGCGGCTCATCGCACGACGGCCATGGACCTGGTTCCTCCTGCTCGGGCTCGCGCTGCCGGTGCGCATCCCCATCTCGGTGGGCGGCGAGGACGCCAACCTGCTGCTGCCGCTCTACGCGGTGATCGCGATCGGGATCGCAGTGCTGTGGTGGATGGAGCGGTGGGGAACGCGTGCGCGGTCGTGGCCAACCACGCCGCTCGACCTCCCCCTGCTGCTGTTCGTGGGCTTCACGCTCGTCTCGCTCGCCTGGTCGTCGGACGTCGCCGAGGGCGCCGTGAAGGCCACCTTCTTCTGGGTTCCCTTCGTGCTGCTGTACCTCACCTGCGTGGCCATCTGGCGCCAGGGACGCGCACTGCGGGTGCTCGCCGTCACCACGATGGCCATGTCGGTGCCGGTCGCGCTGCTCGCGCTGGGCGAGTTCGCCGCGCGCGAGGTGCTGTGGAACCACCGCCTCATGCAGGCCAACGTGTACAGCCGCTTCTTCCGGGTCAACTCGATCTTCTACGACCCCAACATCCTCGGGCGCTACCTGGTGCTGGCCCTGCTCATCACGGTCGCGGTCGCCTGGCTATGGCGGGGCAGCAACCGCGTTCTGGTGGCCTGCGCAGTGGTGGCCACGGTGGATGCGGCGGCCCTGGTGGTCACGTTCTCCCGGTCGAGCGCCCTGATGCTGATGGTGGGCCTGCTCATCCTCGCCCTGCGGCTGTTCGGGTGGCGGCGGGCGCTCGCAACCGCGGCCATCATGGCCGTGCTCGGGGGCGGCGTGGCCATCGCGGCATCAGCCCAGGTGCGGGAGGCCATCACGTCAGTGGAGCGCCTGGACAAGGTGTCGGAGGGGCGCTTCGACCTGGTGGGCGGCGGCGTGGACATCTTCATGGAGCACCCGGTGGCGGGCGGTGGCCTGGGCTCCTTCGCCACCGACTATTCGGCGCTGCTGTCCGAGCGCGAGCGCAACCGGACCCGCGTGGTCATCTCGCACAACGCCCCCGTTACCATCCTGAGCGAGGGCGGCGCGATCGGGTTCGCGCTGTTCGCGTGGCTCGGCGTCATCGCCGCCATCGTCGGCATCCGCGCCGCCCGTGATCGCGATGACGACGTGGGCATCCCGGCCGCGGCGATGCTCGGCGGCATTGCCGGGATCTTCGTGCACGCGCTTCTCTATTCGGCGCTGTTCGAGGACCCGTACACATGGGTCCTGGCCGCGGGGCTGGTGGTGCTCGCCGCAATGCGGCCCCGGGGGGAGGCCACGCCATGACCGGCCTCCGGGTCATGTGCCTGTCGAACATGTACCCGGGGCCCGATGCCCCCGACTACGGGGCATTCATCGCGCGCATGTGCGGCGAACTCGAGCGCCAGGGCGCCGACGTGGAGCGCGTGGTCATCCGCACCCGGTCATCCGGACCGCTGCGCACCCCGGCCAAGTACGCCGGCCTGACCCTGCGGGCGATCCGCGCCGCCCGGCGCGCCGACGTGATCTGGGCGCATTACCTCTTTCCCACCGGCCTGATCGGCGCCATCGCCGGGGGCATCACGCGCACCCCGTGGGTGGTGACCGCCCACGGCGGTGATGTCGCCAACCTCGCCCGCGATCCCGTGCGGCGACTGTCATCGCCCGGCGTGCGCGGCGCCGCGGCCGTCATCTGCGCCCGGCGTGCGCGGCGCCGCGGCCGTCATCTGCGTAAGCGAGTGGCTGGCGGGGCGGATGCGCGAGGAGGGCCTTCCGCCCCGGCACCCGCGCATCGCGAGCATGGGCGTGGATGACCACCGGTTCACGGTGCGCCCGCGGGACGCCGCGCGCGCGCGACTGGGCCTCGCCCCCGGGGTCCCCGTGGTGCTGGCAGTCGGCGGCCTGACGGAGCGGAAGAACCCCGGGGGGCTCCTGCGCGCCTTTGCCCGCATGCGTGCCGCCGACCACCCCGATGCGCTGCTGGCATTCGTCGGCGACGGCCCCCTCGCCGCCACGATCGATGCACAGGCCACCCGGCTGGGGATCGCGGGGCACGTCATCCGCACCGGCGTGCTCGCCGATGCCGGGGTGGCGGAGTGGATGACCGCATCGGACGTGGTGGCGCAGGTGAGCCTGGTGGAGCCCCTCGGGGTGGCCGCACTCGAGGCACTGGCGAGCGGGCGACCCGTGGTAGGCACCGCGATCGGCGGACTGCGCGAGGTCGTCCCCGATGGCGTCGCCGGTGCGATTGTCGATCCGCATGATGACGCCGCGATCGCCGGGGCCCTCGCGCGCATGCTGGATGCGCCGCCGGCCCCGGAGGCATGCCGTGAGGCGGCGCTTCGCCATTCGCTTGCCCGCGAATCCTCCATCGTGCTGGGCGTGTTACGCGGCCCGCGAATCCTCCATCGTGCTGGGCGTGTTACGCGGGGCCGCGGGAGGCCCTGCATAGGCCGCGTTTCCGGGGCCGGCTGCTACCGTCCCGCCCCGATGTCGGCACCCGCCCCGATGCGGTCCTCCGGCGCGTCCGGGGGGCCCGGCATCCGCGCCGTGGCCCTGGCCCTCGCCGCCGCCCTCGCGGCCGGCGCCCTCGCCGTCCATGCCCCGGTCATCGGCCTGGGCCTCGCCGCCGTGCTGGTCGTCGCCGTGCTGCTGCGCGACGCGCCGCTCCCCGCACTCGGACGGGCCGCCGTGCTCGTGGCCATGGTGGCCGCGCTTCTCGGCCCAAACCTCGCCGCACCCTCCGCGCGGGAGGTGTTCGCATTCCGCGTGCTCGCCGTGCTCATCGCCGCCGGGGTCGTCGCCTGGCTGGCCATGGGGCGCGGCGTCCCGGTGCCGGATGGGCTCGGATGGCCCACGGCCATCGCCGCCGCGTGGGTGTCCTGGGCCCTGGTGTCCACGCTCTGGGCGCCGTCCACCACCACGGCCCTGCGATGGAGCTTCTTCCTCGCACTGATGACCGGGTTGATGCTGGCGATCCCCATTGCCGCATCATCGCGGCGGCGGCTTGCGTGGTTCCTCGGCGCGCTGGGCCTCACGTTCGCCCTCGCGGTGGTCGTGGCCCTCGCGGAGATCGCCACGGGCATGCGCCTGCCCGGAGATCGCCACGGGCATGCGCCTGCCCACGAGCGCGCTGGCCAACCGGGTGGGGGCGTTCGCCGCCACGTCGTTCTTCGGCAACCAAAACAACTTCGCCACGTACCTTGCGCTGGCGCTTCCCTACCTGCTCGTGCTGCCCGTCGTGGCACGCGACGTGCGCCTGCGTGCGCTGGGGCTCGCAGGCGCCGTCGTCGCGATCGCGCTCATCCTGTTCTCGGGGTCGAAGGCCAATCTCATCGCCACCGGCATCATCCTCGTCGGCATGCTGGTGGTGCTTGCCCTCGATCCGGCCATGCGCCGCGCATTCATCGCTGCGGTCGTCGTGGTGGGCGCCGCCCTGGTGCTCATCGTGCCGTCGATGTTCGGCGCGGGAATCGTGCCCCTCCCCGAGCAGGCCGTGGCCAAGCTGGACTTCAGCACCCTCCTCGCGCAGGTGCAGAGCGGCACCGGCTCCGGGGCCGTGCGCACGTCGCTGCTCGAGCGGGGCCTGGGCATCGCCGCCGACACCGGCGGCGTGGGGGTGGGCGCCGGGGGCGCAGAGGCCGTCGTGCGCGCCCAGCAGGGCTACGAGGGAGTCGCCAACCTCCACAACTGGTCACTGGAGGTCCTCGTGGACACCGGGGTCATCGGCCTCGGGCTGCTCGTGGCGCTCTACGCGTACATGCTCGCCGGGAACCTGCGCGTGGCACGGCGCACCCCCGACCCCTGGCTGCGCTACATGGGCCTTGCGGGGGGCCTCGCGCTCCTGGGCTTCATCGCCGGTAGCCTCGGGCCGTCAACGGCCATCCATTTCGCGCCGATGTGGATCACGTTCGGCCTCTGCCTCACGACCATCGTGCTCGCCCGCCGGGCGGGCCCGGACGGGAGGATCCCGTGAGGATCCTGATGATCAGCCACATGTACCCCAGCCCGGTCAATCCGACCGGCGGCATCTTCGTGCACGAGCAGGTGCGCGCCCTGCGTGCGCGGGGCCACGACGTGCAGGTGGTGTCACCGAAGGGCTGGGCGCCGCCGGGCATCCGCCGCTGGTCGGGCTACCGCGACGTAGTGCCGCGGGACACGGTGGACGACGTGGTCGTGCACTACCCCCGGAAGGTGACCCTTCCGGGCGGGCGCCTGGGTCACCGCAACGCGGACGCGTTCCTGCTGGGCATCCGCCGCACCGTCCGGCGCATCCACCGCGAGTGGCCGATCGATGTCATGCATGCCCACATGATGGTGCCCGACGGCTGGGCAGCCGCACGCATCGGCCACGAACTGGGGGTACCCGCGGTCGGCACCGCACACCGGGCGGATGTGCTGGACGTCCCGGCCCAGGGCGCAAAGGCCCGCATGCGCGTGGCCGAGGCCATCCAGACGCTCGACGCCGTGGTGACCGTGAGCCGTGCCATCGGTGATGCCGCCGATGCCATCGCCCGCCCACGGCGCCCCATAACCGTGGTGCCGAACGGCGCCGACGAGACGGTGTTCCTGCCACGGGGCGCCGCCGCGGCGCGCGAGCGCATCGGCCTGCCCGCGGACGGACCCGTGATCTCGTACGTGGGCAAGCTCGTGCCGCGGAAGGGCGTGGACGACCTGGTCGAGGCCATAGGCATCCTTGCCGCACGCGCGGGCATCCTTGCCGCACGCGCGAGCGGCGCGCCGCGGCTCGTGATGGCGGGCATCGGCCCGCTGCGCGAGCCCCTGGAGCGACGCGCGGGCGAGCTGGGCGTGGCCGACCGCATCACCTGGCTCGGAAAGGTGCCGCACGATGACGTGGGCCGGGTGATGTCCACGGGCGATGTGTTCGTGCTGCCATCACTGTCCGAGGGCCTGCCCACCGTGGTGTGCGAGGCCATGGCCTGCGGGCTGCCGGTCGTGGCCACGGCGGTGGACGGGACGCCGGAGATCGTCGACGACCCGCACACCGGGCTGCTGGTGCCGCCGCACGACCCCGGTGCGCTGGCGCAGGCACTGGCACGGGTGCTCGACGACGACGCCCTCCGGGCGGCCATGGGCACAGAGGCCCTGCGGCGCTCCGGCGAGGACTACACATGGGCGGCCAACGCGCGGCGCATGGAGGCCGTGTACCGGGACGTGATGCGCGCGTGAGCCGGCGCGGCGACGCCGTCGCCGTGGTGCTGCAGGCATCCGGCCCGAACGCGCTCGGCATCATCCGGTCCCTGGCCCGCGAGGGAGTGCCGGTGATGGCCACCGACCACGACCCGCGGGCCATGCCGCGAGGGCGTGCCGGTGATGGCCACCGACCACGACCCGCGGGCCATGGGCCTGCTGTCGCGCCACGCCCGCAAGGTCGTGCTGGCCGACCCCGTGGCGCACCCGGACGCGTTCGTGGATGAGCTGGAGGTGCTCGGGCGATCGCTGGATGCCCGCGGCGTGCTGTTCCCCACGCACGACGAGGCGCTTGAAGCCATCGGTCCGCACGAGGCGCGCCTCGCGGAGTGGTTCGACATGCCGTGGTCGCCGTGGGAGCAGTTGGCGCCATACCTGGACAAGTCGTGCCAGCACGCCGCCGCCCGGCGGATCGGCTTCCCCGTCCCGGCGACCGTGGAGCCCGGCGACGGGGACGACGTCCGTGAGGCAGCACGCGAGCTGCGGTTCCCGGTCGTGCTCAAGCCGCGGCGCGACCCCGCGGGCTTCAAGTCGGCGTTCGGGCGGCAGGTGCTCGAGGCCGACGACCCCGACGCGCTGGTGCGCCAGTGGGACCGCGCGGCGGAGCACCGGCCGCAGGTGTCCGAGGTCATCCCCGGGGGCGACGACGCGCTGTGGACCCTCGGCTCCTATCGCGGCGCCGACGGCCGCCCGCTGGCGTCATTCACGGGGCGCAAGCTGCGGCAGTGGCCACCGGGGTTCGGCACCGCGCGCGCGGCGGAGGCATGGTGGGACCCGGGGCTGGCCGGGCGCGGCCACGCGCTGCTGGATGAGATCGGCTTCCACGGCATCTCGCAGGTGGAGGTGAAGCGTGATCCCCGCGACGGGCGCGACTACCTGATCGAGATCAACCCGCGATCGTGGCTGTGGATCTCCCTCGCCACGGCAGCCGGGGTCAACATCCCCCTCGCCGCATGGCTCGATGCCACCGGGAGCCCGCGCACCTGGCCCGAGGGCCACCGCAGCGACATGCGATGGGTGCTGTCGGCCCGCCACCTCCCCGCGTCGGCAGGCGAGCTCCGGCGGGGGCGCTGGGGTGCCCGTGGGGCGGCGGCCACGCTCCGGCCACCGGTGATCGACGGGGTGGCCTCCCTCTCGGACCCGCGACCGGGCCTCGTACAGGCCGCGCGCATCACGCGGGCCGCGGCGGGCCGTTCCGCGCGAGGGGCGACCCGATGAACGGGAGCGCGCTGCGTATCCGGATCGAGGGCGCAC
>Ga0181573_10004088_pt1 | contig 12562 bp, 7 predicted proteins | sample 101ome_25_FD_148643 | JGI IMG/M metagenome (GOLD analysis project Ga0181573, IMG submission 148643) | Coastal salt marsh microbial communities from the Groves Creek Marsh, Skidaway Island, Georgia - 101409BT metaG (spades assembly) | ecosystem: Environmental > Aquatic > Marine > Intertidal zone...
GGGGTGTGCGATCACCTCAAGTCCCGCTGCCTTCGATTTCCATACCGAAGGTAAATCACCAAAGTCCCAGCGCTCTATCTGGTCGCGCTCGGGAGAGTTTTTCTGTGGCGCTGCGGCGGCGGTGTCACCCGTCCTGAACTCCGCCACCAACTGAGCCATGTCCCTGCCCTGCCCGAGCAACTTTCCGGTCACGTCGACCACGCGAATGTTCATGCGATAAAAATCTTCAAGCTGGCCGGGTTGCCAATCTGTGGACCCCACCTGCACACCCCGCTGCCGCTTGAGCACCTCCCCCAAGGCGATACACAAATCCGCGTCTTGCGCGGTGAGTTCGGTCAACGCGGCATCGACCACATCGGGCGCTGGAACCAGCTGCTTGCGCAGCCCTTTGGGCAGGCCTTTGATCAGCGCGATGCATTTATCACGCAACAGCCCGGGCACTAACCACTCGAACAGGTAACGCGGCGCGCGGTTCAGGAGCGGCAGCGGGATCGTGATCGATACCCCGTCGTTTTGGCGCCCGGGCTCAAACTGGTAGCGAAGCTGATAGTCGACGCCCTGCCAATTGAGGGTCGGGGGAAACTGCGCCTCCACTTCGGCGCCCGGGTCTCGGACCAGAATCTGATTGCGCTTGAGGAGCAAACTGTCATCGCGGGTGCGATCCTGCTTGAGCCACTTGATCAGCGAGGTCATTCCCACACAGTGGCTCGCCAGGCGCTCGTCGTAAAACCGCACCAGCGCCTCTTCCTCAATCAGCAAATCACGCCGGCGTGTTCGCGATTCCAGTTCCTCTACAGAACGCATTAGCGAGAGATTTTCCCTCAGGAAACGTGGCGGCTTCATGACATTTCCGGTTACCAGCGCGTCGCGGATAAAGATCTCTCGCGAGGCTTTGGCATCGATTTCACCAAAATGGACCCGGCGCCCGTCACTGATCGTCAGGCCATATAACGTGACACGCTCTTTCGCCATGACGCGACCACTGCGACGCTGCCACGCGGGCTCATAGTGATGATATTTGAGCACCCGGGGATTGACCCGCAGCAACCAGTCAGGCTCTATCGCGGCACATTGACGGGCGTATACCTGTGTGGTCTCAACTATCTCGCCAGCCACCATCCAGGGCGGGGGCTTCTTGTACTGGCCCGACCCCGGAAACACTACGATTTTTCGATTCCGCGTGGCGTTGAACTGTTTACCTTCGTCCCGCTGGGCGACATTACCCAGCAACCCTGTTAGCAGCGCACGGTGGATGGCTTCGTAGGCCTCGTCTTCGGGTAATTGCGGTGGCACGCGAAACCCCAGTTGCCGGCACGCCAGCACCAACTGACCGTGAATTTCACGCCACTCGCGCATCCGCATGTAAGCAAAGTATTCGCGCTGACATAGCTTGCGCAGCTGGTTTTGACTAAGCGCCTGCCGTTGCGACTCGTAATAGCGCCACAGCGCGATCCACGCCAAAAAATCCGAGCGCGGGTGCTGAAACCGCGCATGCGCCTGATCGGCCTGCGCCTGTTTATCGGTGGGCCGCTCACGCGGATCCTGTATTGACATGGCACTGACCACCACCAGCACCTCGGCAAGACATCCCAGCTCTTGGGCAGCGAGCAGCATGCGTCCCAAACGCGGGTCAACCGGCAGCCGCGCAAGCTTGCGCCCCAGTGCAGTGAGCTTGCCCCGAGCAGATACCGCGCCCAGCTCCTCGAGCAGTCGATAACCGTCGCGCACCACTTTTGAATCAGGTGGGTCAATAAACGGGAATCGATCGACTTCTCCCAGACCCAGCTCGAGCATTCTGAGCACCACCGCCGCGAGGTTGGTGCGCCGAATCTCCGGGTCGGTGAACTCGGGTCTGCCGAGAAAATCCTGCTCGCTGTAGAGCCGAAAGCAAACACCGTCGGAAAGTCTGCCGCACCGGCCCTTGCGCTGATTCGCACTGGCCTGAGAAATCGGCTCGATCGGGAGTCTTTGCAGGCGGCTCCGCACGCTATAGCGACTGATGCGGGCCTCACCGGGATCAATCACATAGCGAATACCCGGGACCGTCAGAGAGGTCTCGGCAACATTGGTCGCCAGCACCACTCGCATACCCGCGCCGCCACTCTGAAAAACGCGATTCTGCTCGGCCTGACTGAGTCGTGCGTAAAGTGGTAGCACGCGCAATCGCTCGTTGTGACGGAGGGCTTTGGCGAGCTCGCGAATATCGCGCTCTCCGGGCAGAAATACCAGCGCATCGCCGCGCGGACCGAAGCGGCCCTGCTCTATTTCGGAGAGCAAGTCCACGATTTGTTGGCGCACACCTTCGTCCCGATCCTCGGTATCGCCAAAGTACTCCACCTCGACGGGGTAAGTACGCCCGCTGACCTCAATAACGGGTGCGCCATTAAAATGCTCAGAAAAGCGGTCCACATCGATGGTGGCCGATGTGACGATAACCTTGAGATCCGGCCGGCGCGGTAGCAACTGCTTTACATAACCCAGCAGAAAATCAATGTTGAGGCTGCGCTCATGCGCCTCATCAATAATCAGCGTGTCATAGGCCGTCAGGTCTCGATCGTGCGTCAGTTCGGCCAGCAAGATGCCATCCGTCATGAGCTTGATGGCGGTGGCCTCAGAAACCGCGTCGTTAAAGCGAATCTGGTAACCGACCAAATCCCCCAGGGAGGTATTGAGCTCATCGGCGATACGCTGAGCCACCGTTCTCGCGGCGATGCGCCGCGGCTGCGTGTGGCCAATACGCTGCGCCCGGCCCCGTCCCAGATTCAGACAAATTTTGGGGAGCTGGGTGGTCTTACCCGAACCTGTCTCACCCGCGAGAATCACCACCTGATGATCCCGAATGGCTGCTTCGATGTCCTCGCGCCGCTCGCATACCGGCAACTGCGCTGGAAAATCGATCGTTGCCGGCACCGCGCGCTCGCGTTCCCCTTTGCTGGCGGTCATTCCAGTAGGCCGCGCTCAGTCGAGATCGCGCAGCTCGCGACGCAGGATCTTACCCACTGCCGTCTTGGGCAATTCGTCCTTGAACACGACCGATTTGGGCACTTTGTATCCGGTCAGCCCCTCACGCATGAACTCACGGATGTCCTCTTCGGTCAGAGCAGGGTTGCTGCGCACCACATACATGCGAATCGCCTCCCCCGTGCTATCGCTGGGGATACCAATGGCGGCGCACTCGACTACGTCAGGGTGAGCCACCAGCACATCCTCAAGCTCGTTCGGGTAAACGTTAAATCCGGACACCACAATCATGTCTTTCTTGCGGTCAACAATACGCAGGTATCCATCGGGCTGTACCAATGCGATATCACCGGTGGCGAACCAGCCATCAGGGTCTATCACCTCGGCGGTGGCTTCGGGTCGTTGCCAGTAACCCGCCATGACTTGCGGGCCGCGCACACAGAGCTCCCCGGGTTCGTCCAAACCAAGGGTTCGCCCCTCTTCGTCGCGAATCTGGATCTCCGTGCCCGGCACCGGCACGCCAATTGTTCCGATTTGCACGCCGTTGCCCGGATTGGCCGACACCGTTGGCGAAGTCTCCGTGAGGCCGTAGCCCTCGGACACTCTGCACCCGGTCACGTCTTGCCAGCGATTCGCCGCGTCATGGGTCAGCGCCATGCCTCCTGAGAGGGTGACTTTGAGGTTGGAAAAATCGAGGGCGCAAAACTGCTCGTTGTTACACAGCGCAACAAAGAGCGTATTCAGACCGCAAAATAGCGTCGGGCGGTACTGATCAAATGCCTTCACTACCGAGGGTAAATCGCGTGGGTTCGGCACAAACGCGGTGTGCGCGCCAATGCGCAGCCCGTACATCGACGCCGTAAAAGCGTAGATATGGTAAACGGGCAGCGGCTGCAAGATGGTGCTGCCCTGCCCGTCAATATTGTGCGTGGTGAAGAAAGCATCACTCTGCAACACGTTGGCAATCAGATTGCCGTGGGTGAGCATTGCACCCTTGGCGACGCCGGTGGTGCCACCCGTGTACTGCAGCATAGCGAGATCCTCTCGGTTGAGAATCACGGCGCGATAGGGGGTTTTGGCACCCTGGCGAAGCACATCGTTGAGTTTTAGCGCCCCGGGGATCGAAAACTCGGGCACCATCCGCTTCACGTACTTGACCAAAAAGTTAATCAGCGATCGCTTGGGTTGCGGGTGCAGGTCGGCAATCTCGGTCACCACGACCGTCTCTACCCCGGTGCGTGGCAGCACGGCCGCGGCGGTCTGGGCCACGTTGGCCTGCACAACCATTACCTTAACCCCGGCATCGTTTAACTGATGCTCCAACTCACGCTCCGTGTACAACGGATTGGTATTCACCACGACCATGCCCGCCCGCAGGGCACCCAAACACACCACCAAGTACTGAATGAGATTGGGCATCTGAATCGCGACGCGATCACCGCGATCGAGGCCCACTCCATTTTGCAGCCAGCCCGCAAATTGCGCGGACAGCCGATCGAGATCGGCATAGGTCAGTGTATGACCCACGCTGCTGCAGGCCGACTCTTCGCGGTAGGTGGCCAGGGCCTCCTCGAAGAGCGCCACAATCGAGGGGTAGTTATCGGTACTGATCTGGGCAGGGATACCCAATGCGCTGAGCTGCGCCGCGATCACGCTCTGGACCGTTTCCGTCATGGGGTTTTCTCGGGTAATACAGATGGTTTAGGTATGATGTGGATCGCAGGGTGCGGGGTCAACCTCCCCCACCCATGAAGCCGCAACATCAGGAGCACTCCTTTGCAGATCACTAACCTGACCTTCGATGAAATTAACATTGGCGATACGGCAGACTATACCCGTCTCATTACCAATCAGGAGGTCGAGGCTTTTGCCGCGATTTCGGGAGACCACAATCCCCTGCATCTCGATCCTGAGTATGCCGCCACCACGCCCTTTGGCGAATGCATCGCCCACGGCATGCTGACCGGCGCACTGATCAGCGCCGCCATCGCCATGCAGCTACCGGGGCCGGGCTCGGTTTATCTCAGCCAGAATATTCAGTTTAGAGCGCCCGCTTTTTTGGGTGACACGCTCACCGTCACGCTAACAGTGACTGACAAGCACGCCAAGCGGCCCTGGGTCACGCTGCAATGCGAGGTGACGAATCAGGATGGCAAGGCCATAGCCCGCGGCGAAGCTCAGGTCGCGGCGCCTACCGCAAAGGAAACCGTCACGATCGTGCCCCCGCCGGCCATTCAGCTATTGGAGGAGGCGCTGCTGGCGGAATCGGACTGAGCAAACTGTTCCGGGTCGATATACATCAATTCAATGAGCACCACCGGATCCGTCGCCGACGGTGTGGCCCCCATCATCAACATATTCGGTACGCCATCGACCGCGACGATTCCGGGCACGCCAAACAAGCGGCGCTCCGAAGTGGCCTGACCACTCTCATCCATCATGCGCATGACGGTGAGTGACTTCTCCTCGTCGCGCAGCACCTCGGTTAGCCCCGACAGCATCGCCAGCACGGAATCCCGGAAAATTGAAAAATTGAGCGGGCCCCTGAATTCGCTATGGTCCAGCTTGAGATCGAGTCGCACTTCGCTTTCGTCCTCCATTCGCAGGCGGGTTAAAGCCACCCGCTTGCTCGCCTCCAGCTCTCTGAACAGCCGCTTGCCCACCGTGCGCGAGCAGTCAATCAACGCCTGGTGTATTACGTTGACGCAGATAGTGGCGAACTGCTCGTCCGTCAGGTTTCGATCACTTGTTGCCATGGGGTTTCCTGATAACGCGGTGCTGGAGACGCGATGGTAACGTGCGGGGACGCATGGGCCTACCGCCTTTTTGCAACGCCATATCGCCGGCCGTTTGTTAGACTAACGCGGCTGGTTGGCTTTAATGCCTTCGCCCTTGCGGATCGCACTGAACACGACATTCTCTTGATCAATCCCACTCAAAAAGTCTGGCGACCCCTGCCCGCTCCCGAGCTCGACTGGCAAGGCAACGTGCCAGTATCTCGAGCCACCGGCGATATTTATTTTTCCACGGACGATGGTCGCGCCGAGTCCGACTATGTATTTATCGAAGGTAATCGCCTCCGGGAACGCTGGGGCGAGTGGCAGCGCGAAACGGCGTTCGTCCTCTGCGAACTGGGCGTGGGCACCGGTTTGAATGTTTGTCAGACGCTCGCCGAATGGTTGCGGGTTAGACCTGCAGGCCGCACCTTGCACTACATCGGTATTGAGCGTGCGCCGCTCCCTCCGGCATCCATGGCACGAGCGCTATCGCAATGGCCCGCGCTCTCATCCATCAGCGAATCGTTGCTGGCCCGATGGCCCGATCCGCTGCCGGGATGTCACCGGCGTCGCTTCCCCGACTGGGGTTTCACAATGGATCTTTGGTGGGGCGATGCCAGTGAAGTGCTGGGCGATCTGGCAAGCCATGGCCGCGCATGGGTTGACGCCTGGTTTCTGGATGGTTTCGCGCCGGCCAGAGAGCCGGGGCCCTGGAGCGAGGCGGTCTACTCCGCCATGGCGGCACTGAGTCATACGGGGGCAACCTTTGCCACCTTTACCGCATCGGGCGATGTGAGGCGTGGCCTCTCAGCTAACGGATTTCAGGTACACAAGCGGCCGGGCTACGGTGACAAACGAGACGCCTTGGCCGGCGAACTGGCTGCGCATCGACCCTATCCGCTGATCCACACGCCCTGGGATCTCAACCCCCTAACCCATTCAGGCGGCGAGGCTTGCGTGGTCGGGGCGGGTCTGGCGGGCGCACATGTCGCTCACGCTCTGGCAGCACGTGGCATCCCGGTGACGGTGCTCGAGGCCGACGGCATTGCCGAGGGCGGCTCGAGTAATTTACAGGGCGTCACCTACACGCGATTGTCGCACCAGCACAATCCGCTCACGGACTTTTCTCTGGCCGCCTTCAGTTTTGCCACCGATCTTTATGAGGGGCTGTTGTCGTGCGGCACGCTGGTAGCAGGGCGCGACGGAGGATTGGGCGGCTATATACAGCTACAGGAGGCAGACGAAACGCTGGATCATCTCGCTTTGGCCTTGCCGGACGCGCCTGATTTTGCCGCCTTACTCAGTGCCGAAGACATTGCTGCACTGATAGGCGTGATGCCGCGCTCTGGCGGCATTCACTATCGACGCGGAGGCTGGCTTGACCCGCGCGCGGTATGTCGAGCGCTACTAGACCATCCGCTCATTACCCTGCGGCAACACTGTGGTCCGGTCACGGTGTCGGCTGTCGGCAGCGGCTTGTGGCGAGCCCATAACGATCTTGGCGAGGTTCTATCGGAGACAGCAACCGCAGTGCTGTGCACTGCCTCAGGAGTTCACACGCATGAGGGTTTGACCTGGCTTCCCATGACCACCATCCGCGGGCAAACCACCCACCTGGCATCTCGCCCTGAACTGGATCGACTGGGTATTCCACTATGCGACAAAGGCTATCTCCCCCCGGCACGAGACGGCGTACATTGCTTGGGCGCGAGCTTCGGGCCGGGTGACGAACATACGGATGAACGCGCCGCCGAGCACGCGCATAATATCGGGATGATGCACGAAGCCCTGCCAAGCTTGACGCTTTCCCAACCCGCCGAGGGATGGACAGGGCATGTGGCGCTGCGATGCAACAGCAACGACTACTTGCCCATTGTGGGTGTGGCGCCCAACCTGGTGATGTTCAACCAGCGTTACGACGGCCTGCGGCATGACCGCAAGCGCACGATCGACGCGCCGGCTCCGGTACTGGGCGGGCTGGCTATGCTGACCAGCCTGGGTTCACGTGGTCTCACGGCAGCACCGTTGGCGGCCCAGATACTGGCCGACCAACTACTGGGCTCGCCGCCCGCAGCGCCTCGCTACTTGCAACGTGCTGTATCGCCTTCCCGGTTCGCCGAACGTGCGCTCAAACGAGGTGAGCCGCTGTGAGGCGACGTGGTCCAGCTGAAAGCTTTGCAATGATCTGCTGGCTCCTCGCACTTTGCTCGATCGCCCCCGCGCCTGCGACCGCTGCAGACGCTGGCGAACAGGGGGGCAATGCCGAGGTCGCGCAATACGGCTACCGCGTGGTGTCAAAACAGCGGTTCGACCGAAATAATTTCACCCAGGGTCTCGAAATTCACGATGGCCGACTGTACGTGAGCTCGGGGCTTTACGGGCAGTCAGCGATTCGGGTCTACGCGTTCCCGGAGCTCGAACCACTGCAAACGATTCCTGTGAATTCCCGCATATTTGCCGAGGGTTTGACGATCATCGACAACCGACTGTTTCTGCTTTCCTGGCGGGAGCGGATCATGCTGGTGTATTCGCTGCCCGATATGACGCTGCTGGGTCAGAGTGCGCTGCCCGGCCAAGGCTGGGGCGCCACCCATCATGGCTCGGTGCTGTGGTTCAGTGACGGTTCCGATAAATTGTATTCAGCCGATATCAACGACGGGGGCAAACTCAGCGTCTTGCCTGTCACGCTGGACGGCGCCCCACTCCGCAACCTCAATGAACTGGAGTGGGTTCAGGGAGAGATCTGGGCTAATGTGTGGCAGTCCGACCAGATCGCGCGGATCGACCCCGCCAGCGGTCGCGTGGTGGGCATCATTGACCTGACAGGCCTGCTTACCGATGAAGACCGGCTACGCGATACCGATGTGCTAAACGGTATCGCGAGAGACCCCGACACGGGCGCCATCTGGGTTACCGGGAAGCGGTGGCCCTGGCTATTTGAAATTGCGCTGGAAAACCCCGCGCCTTGACCGCACATTAGACAAGACATAGCTAACCATGACACCAACGGAATCCAACATGACTGAAGCCTCTCGCACCCACGAGACCTCCGAGCATCCCAACACATTTGTCCGACAGCGCGCGGTGCCCATTCCCAGCCTGAATCTGACCGTTGAGGAGTACGTGCATCCGCGAACAGGCGCCGTTCACCTGCATCTGGATGCCGAATCCGCGGAGAATGTCTTCATGGTGGCGCTGCGCACCGTGCCTGAGGATTCGACTGGCGTCGCTCACATTCTGGAGCACACCGCGCTCTGCGGCAGTGAGCGATATCCGGTGCGTGATCCGTTCTTCATGATGCTGAGACGATCGCTGAACACCTTTATGAACGCTTTCACCAGCTCCGACTGGACGGCATATCCGTTTGCCACCCAGAACCGCAAGGATTTCGGCAACCTGCTTGATGTGTATCTGGACGCAGTGTTCTTCTCGCGGCTGGATCCGCTTGATTTTGCTCAGGAGGGCCACCGCGTCGAGTTTGAGAACGACGACGCGACCGCGCCGCTGGTATTCAAAGGTGTGGTGTTTAACGAGATGAAGGGCGCCATGTCTTCGACTCCCTCCGTCTTATGGGATCGGCTGTGTCACGAGTTGTTCCCTTCGAACACCTACCACTTCAACAGCGGCGGCGACCCGGAGCGAATTCCCGATTTGACCTATCAGCAACTTCGGGACTTTTATGCCGAGCACTACCATCCCAGTAATGCGATCTTTTTGACCTTTGGCGACATCCCCGCAGAGGCCCACCAAATCAAGTTTGAGTCAGCGGTATTGCACCGGTTTGACACACTGGAGCGCAAAATCGAGGTCGAACTGGAGGCGCCTTTCGCAGCCCCTCGTGCGGCGACGCATCCTTTTGCAGTGGATCCCGAGGAGAGTGGAGACAAAAAAACCCACCTGGTGATCGGCTGGAAGCTGGGTGAGAGCGCAGACCTGATCGCCATGCTGGAATCGCAGCTGGTGTCTTCCGTACTCATGGAAAACAGCGCCTCACCCCTGATGCAGTATCTGGAAACCACCTCGCTGGGGACGGCACCCTCCCCCCTGTGTGGACTGGAAGAGTCTATGCGGGAAATGGTGTTTTGCTGCGGTATCGAAGGAAGTGAAAGCGTCCATGCCGAGACATTTGAGCGGGAGGTCCTCGAACTGATTGAGAAGGTGGCTGCTGACGGCGTTGACCCTGACAAGATTGAAGCCATCCTCAGGCAAATTGAGCTTCACCAACGGGAGGTCAGCGGCGACGGGATGCCCTACGGACTTAACCTCATGTTGCGTGCACTTGGCGCCGCGACCCACTACGGCGACGCCGTGGCAGCGCTTGATCTCGACCCCGTTATCGCCACGCTGCGGGAGCGCGTGCAAGACACCCAATACATTCCCAGCCTCATCAGGCAGTTGCTAATTGATAATCCCCACCGGGTTCGACTGGTGGTCGAACCCGACCCCGGTCTCTCAAAGGCCCGAGAGGCCGCTGAGACCGCCCGGCTCGCGGAGATGAAATCTGCTTTGAACGGCGAACACACCGCCGAGATTCTGGATCTTGCAAGCCGGCTCCGCGACCGTCAGGCACAAAAAGACGATCCAGACGTGCTCCCCAGGGTGGAGCTGACTGACATTCCCGCTGAGATCCCCTCGCCCGTGCCGCTTATTCAGGAAGATGGCAGCACCCATTACCGTTACACCGCCGGCACCAATGGCCTGGTCTATCAACAGTGGATCAGTCGACTACCCGAACTGACCGCCGGCGAGCTGGAGCATCTCCCCTTGGTGAGCGCACTCATGGCCGAAGTGGGCGTAGGTGACCTGAATTATCTTGAGGCGCAGGACCGCCACTCAGCGACCGTTGGTTCGTTGAGCGCAGCGGTGAGTAGCCGCGCGCACCGAGACGACGAACAATTGGCAGACGCGTACTTTGTCCTGTCGTCCAAAGCGCTGGCAGACCGTATCGAACCTCAGCTCGAGCTGATGTCTGACACGCTGCAGCAAGCGCGTTTTGATGAACACGCACGCATCAGGGATCTGATCAGTCAGATTCGTGCACGTCGCGATCAAAGCATTACCGGCAACGGACACATGCTGGCGATGAGTGCCGCCTGCTCGGGAATGAGCCCCCTCGCCCGTCTTGCACATGAGCAAGGTGGTCTGGAGGGCATCCGCCGTATGCGGGCGCTCGACGAAGCGCTGAACCAAGAAGGCGAGCTGGAAATGCTCGCTACGTCACTGCAATCAGTGCATCGAAAACTGGCAGAAGGTGGCGCGCCCGTGCTATGCACGATTGCCGACGCGCCTAATATCGATGCCGCATCAGCGGCGGCGGAATCGGCAGCGGGGGCGTTGCCCGGGGGCGAGCGCGCGCTGTGGTGTGGGGACGCGATACGCGAAGCCAGACAAGAAATGTGGGTTACCAATACCCAGGTGAATTTTTGTGCACGCGCTTATCCAACCGTACCCTCAGGACACGCAGATGCTCCGATACTGACTGTGCTCGGCGCGTTCCTGCGCAACGGATTTTTACACCGCAGTATTCGCGAGCAGGGTGGCGCTTACGGTGGTGGTGCCAGCCATGACGCCAACATTGGTGCCTTCCGATTCTTTTCTTATCGCGATCCCAGATTGCTCGACACGCTGAACGATTTCGATGCTTCCGTGCAATGGCTGTTGGATTCACAGCATGAGCAACTTGCGCTGGAAGAGGCCATTCTCAGCGTTGTCGCCAGCCTCGATAAACCGGGCTCACCCGCAGGCGAGGCCAAGCGACATTTTCAGGAATGCCTGTTTGGACGCACCGACGCGCATCGAAAAACGTTCCGCGCCGGAATTGTGAACACCACCATTGACGATCTGCGCCGGGTGGCGGAGCACTATCTGCGGCCGGAGCGCGCCAGCACAGCGGTAGTCACCCACGCCTCTGGCGCCGAGGCTCTGGCGGCATCAGGGCTCGGGCTTACGCGGCAGGACCTGCTGTGAGCGTCATCACATAGCCAACACCTTGGGGCGCCCAGGCCGCAAGAAACTGCGAATTTGGCCAGACGAGCATTCCCTGAGAAGGGTCGGCCAGCACCACATAGTTGCCCGCAGCCGCGCTGAGTACAGTGAAATGGGATCCGGTCTCCAACTGCAGATGAACCAAAGCAGGCAAGGGCCAATCCGACAGTGTGGCGGGCGAGATATGTGCAATACGAGGCTCGGCTCCCATATGCCGCGCCATCACCACCAATTGGGCAAGGCTGTAGCCTTGCTGCCGAATACGCCGCGCCGTCACCGCATTACCGGGCAAAGCGGCCTCCAACTCTCGAACGTCGACAGGCATTTTTAAATGAACCGATAGCAAATGCGCCAATGCCGCGACGCCGCAATCATAAGCCGCCCGCTGACGAACGACGGGTTGGTCTGGCACCTTGACGGGCTGCGCCAGAGCGCCCGCGACAGACACGGCTAATAGCAGAAGCAGCCACACCAATCGCCTTATCATGTTCTCGATACGGGCGACGGCCAGCCAGCTGCCCGGCCGCGCACATTCCCAGAGATTGCGCGCGAGGCCGGGTGACAGCGCGTAGGCATTGAGCCGAGTGTGCTTACCCCGTTGCACAAGATACCCGCGGGATTTGCCTCCGTGCGCGCCTTGCCAAGCCCATTACGATCACCGCAGCGCCCAGGAATAACAGTGTGAGCGCGGCGCCCAAGGGAATCTTGTCACTGGCGGCAAGGTGTATCGCTGCCACCACCGCACCCCACAGCAGCAGTGCGGGCACAATCCTTGCGCCAAAGTAGCGGGCGACCGCACGCTCCCAAGCGGCGGTCGCTAATTTCTCTTGCAATCTCAG
>Ga0181573_10004090_pt1 | contig 12558 bp, 7 predicted proteins | sample 101ome_25_FD_148643 | JGI IMG/M metagenome (GOLD analysis project Ga0181573, IMG submission 148643) | Coastal salt marsh microbial communities from the Groves Creek Marsh, Skidaway Island, Georgia - 101409BT metaG (spades assembly) | ecosystem: Environmental > Aquatic > Marine > Intertidal zone...
ACGGGGTCTTCGGCGTGAGTTGGTTCTTGCGCGCACCCAAACACGTGCCGAGGGCGACGTCGAGGAAGGCGACGGCGGATTCGGCGCTCGCGACGCACAAAACGTCGGCGCCGGGGAACCTCGAATGTGTGGGCGGAGCGTCGTCGTTTTGCCCATTCCGCCCGTACGGAGCGTTGCCGGCCGCGTCGTCGGCCGCGTCGGGGTTCGAACCCGCGACCTCGGCGTCCCCTAGGGGACCGCTGCTCCCTTCGCTTTTTATCCCCGATCCCGTCCCGGTCCCGACGATGCGCGGGCACAGCTCCATGCACCCGACGCCCTCCCCGTGCTTTTGCGAAAACACTTTCGTACTCGTCATCATGAGCCCCCGGGTGAGATCCACGAGCGTCACCACCCCGTCCGCGTCGCCGACGGCGAGTAGGGCGCAGTTGGCGTCCGTCGCGATGGACGTGATTTGGGCGGCGTGCGAGCCGAGCTCAGCCACGAGCTCGTACCCTCCCCCTTCAACCGCCCCGGTTCCCCCGCCTTTTACCGCCGACGCCAGGTCCAGCCCGCTGTCCAGCTGCCGAATCGCGTGCGTTGCCGACGACTCGCCTCGGCGACTCGCCCGTTCCGCCCGTACGGCGTGAACCTCCACCGCGCCGCACGCGCGACCGATCACGAGCACACATCCCCCGAGCGCGACGTGGCACCGCGTGACCGCCCTGTCCGCGACCGTGGTCCCCGCGTTGGGCCCCGGCGCCGCTATAGCGAGTTCCGTCAACTTTCCCGGCGACGGGTCGCCGTCGGAAAACACCCGGACGTTTCCGCCGGAGCCTCCGGACGGTATCGCGAGCACGTGCCTCAGCCTCTCCCGGCGACTCGCCCACCGTCGCGCCTTTTCGTCGACGCGCGCGCCCGAGACGGGCCACTCGCGACCCCACGCGGCGCGGTCGACGGCGGCCCGGGAAGTCGAAGTCGGCGAAAAAGAAAGCGAGTCGTCCTTTGTCCCCGCCGGGGTTTGAACCCGCGACGTCAAAGCCGACGACAAACGCGGAGACGCCAACGCGCACGCCGGGTCGCACGTCGCGCTCAGGCTCGGCATCGGGTCGAGCACCTCGGCGCACGGAAACCTTGGCGCGGAAGACTCCGCGGGAGATTCCGCGGGAGAATCCGTGGGAGAATCCGTGGGAGCCTCGGCGTCTCCCGGTGAAATTCCACCCGTCGAGCCCGCCCCGCCGTCGATGAACCGCAGGTCGTGCACGTGGATCTGTCCGCCCTCGGAGAGGACCGCCGCGGCTTGAACGACGTCCGCGCGCCCCGGCGGTCCGGGGATCAAGACCGCGTCGAGCACGGCGCCGAACCACGGCATCGGTATCCAAGTCTTTCCAAACCCGTTTTGCCCATTCCGCCCATCCGCGTCGCCTTCGCCGTCGCCTTCGCCTTCGCCTTCGCCTTCGTCGCCGTCGCGCCAGCCGCGTAGGGACACGATTCGCGCCGGGTCGGTCACCGCGCCGACCGATTCGCCGCCCACGCACAGCACCGCGCCGGTCGGGGCGCGCGAGTTCGCCCAGCCGTCAAACGGTCCGCCCGCGGCGACGGCGCAGATCCGCCGCGTCGGTTCGAACGTTTGTTCAACGTTTTGTTCAACCGTGTTCGACGAACCGTGTTCGACAAACCCGTCGCCCGACGCCGACGCCGACGCCGACGCCGCGGCGGGTGGACCCTCGGAAGGGAACGTCACGCGCGTCCTGACGATGGCCGCGATTGACGAGGACCCGCCGATTGTACGGGCGGAATGGGCAAAACTCGCGTCGCCGCCCGGTTCCGCAGTGGGTACGTCGTACGTCGCGACGCTCCCGTCTATGTGCGCGACGGCCACCGTTCGTCCGCTCCCGCCCACCCACCGCACGCACGAGCCTCCCGAATCGTCGACGACGCCCACGAGCGGCGGGGGCGGTGACTCACCGGGCGGTGACGCATCGTCGGCAATAATGGGCGGGTACGTGGCGAGCGGACGTCGCCGGTGCAGGTCCCACAGCAACATGGACCCGTCGGCGTACGCGATGAGCACGCGCGTGGACTCGCGACGGGGTTGGGGTTTGACCGCGACGACCGCGGGTGTGGGTGCCGGAGCGCTAAACCCTAAACCCTCACCCTTACCGCTCTTACCGCTCTTACCATATCTTCCGAACGCGTCGGCGTGATCGATGGAGTACGATCTGGGCGCGAGGATGCCGTCGCCGTCGGCGCCGTGCTGCACCGCGGCGACGGCGACGCGGCCGGTGGATTCGCCGACCATGACGAACGGGGAGTCCTTCATGCCGCACGCGCACGTGACGTCGATGGTCCATCTGGTGGACGCCAGGCACGTCTGCGAGTGGAGGTCGAACACGTCGATCCCGTTGTCGACGGAGACGCGCATCACCCGGCCCACCCCCGGCATGAACTCGACGCAACGCGCGGGTTCGACGTGGTGCCGGGTGGCGAGCAGCGCCTCAACGCCGTCGCCGCCGATGATCTTCACCCCGGCGTCCACCCCCACCGCGAGCAATCGCTGCACGGGCTCGTACGCGATGCACGTCGCGGAGTGCAACCCCCCGTGCTCGGAGACGACCCTCGGGCGCACGTCCACGGCGCCGAGGGACTTGGCGAGGTCGTCCACGTTGGGCACCGCGTTCAGAGCCTCGGTGACCGCCTTGTGGAGCTTGGTGAGCTTGAACATGGCGCGTATCGGGGACCGAGACGGGCACCCGCGGCGGTGCGCGCGCGCCCCCTTCGCGCCTGCCGTTGTTACGGTAGCACTGAGAGTTTTTTCGAACGAACCGAGGCGGAAAACTGAAGCTCGCCGCGCGCCATCGTTTCCAAAGCAAGCCCGGCCAAATGCGGAAAGGAACCTCGTTTGTTCCGTGGCGGCTCTGCTGCTGGTGCCCAACTAGCTCGTCCATCACTCACGAGCGCGCCGCCGGACCTCCGCCGCCGCCTCAACCACGACTACTCAGGCGCTCTTCTCGAGCAGCGGGTCGCATCGTCTACTCCGAAGGTACGAACCCGCTCCCGTCGGTTCGACCCGTCGAACCCTCGCCTTCAGGTGGTCCCGCCCGATCTCACGCCGCCAAATGCGGAAAGAGCGCCACCGCCGCGAGGGGCTCTTTTCGCCCATCCCGAGGCTCGTCCGTTCCCATGCGCCGCCCCGCGCGAACGGTGGGAGCGACTCGAACACTCCCGCGCACTCGACTCACCCGCGCGCCCACCCCAAACACACGCAGCGTGCGCACCGAGAACCCGACACCCCGAGTCACCGCACTCGCCGCCCCACCGCCGCACGCGCACCGCCGCCGACGCGGAATCGCACAGCGCGAGATCATCGGAACCGTCGCTCCAGCGACCGCAGCCGCCGCCCGGCGCACATCCCCGCTCAAGACGAAGGAGACGATGTCCGCCCCGACAAACGACAACGGCGCGCACGCCGTCAAGGACAGCGACATGGTCGTCATGAAGCCCGACAAGATCGGAGACGCCGACTTCGCCAACTACTTCTGCACGTACGGCTACCTCTACCACCAGAAGGACATGCTGGAAGATCAGCAGCGCATGACGGCGTACCACGACGCCGTGCGCTTAAACCCGGCGCTCTTCAGGGGTAAGACGGTGTTGGACGTGGGCACCGGAAGCGGCATCCTCGCGATATGGGCCGCGCAGTGCGGCGCGAGGAAGGTTTACGCGGTTGAAGCCACGTACATGGCGACGCACGCGAAAAAGCTCGTCGAGGCCAACGGCCTCGGCGACGTGGTGACGATCATCCAGTCCACCGTGGAAGAGGTGGAGCTCCCGGAACAGGTGGACGTGATCATATCCGAGTGGATGGGGTACTTTCTGTTGCGCGAGTCCATGTTCGACTCGGTGATCGTGGCGCGAGACAGGTGGCTCAAGCCCGGGGGCGCCATGTTCCCGTCGCACGCGACGATGTCCATCGCGCCCATCAGGACCGGGGTGAACTCGCAGAAGCAGGCTGAGTACGAGGACAGCTGCCGCGGGTGGGACGAGTTCGTGGACGACACCAAGGACCACTACGGCGTGGACATGAGCGCGCTGACGGAGACTTTCGACGCGGAGCAGCGGGAGTTTTTCCTCAACACCTCCGCGTGGGTGGACATTCACCCGAGCCAGGTGCTCGGCAAGGCGTGCGTGATCTGCGACTGGGATTTGCACCGCGTCACCCTCGAGGACATCAAGAACCTGGACGTCCCGTTCGAGCTGAGGATCCACGAGTCCGGTGCGGTTGGACCGTCCGAGGTTGGAGCCTTTGCCGGGTGGTTCGACGTCGCCTTTCGGGGCTCCGAAGCTAACCCGTGCGAAAACGTCGTCGACTTGACCACGGCGCCAGACGCAAACGGAGCCACACACTGGGGCCAGCAGGCGTTCTACCTCTCCCCGGGCATCTCCGCTAAAGACGGCGCGCACATCGAGGGCAGGCTCGAGATGCGTCGGAAGAAAGAGAACCAGCGACTGTACGACGTTCGCCTCACGTGGCGCCAAGGAGACGGGGGGGAGAAGATCAACGAATCCGTCGGCGAGAGGAGAAACGTGTGGCACATCGAGTGAGTCGCCGGGTGAGGCGGTGTTGAGGCGGTCAACGCCCGGCGTTGACCGCCCCGCCCCGCCTCGGACGCTCGCGCGATGGCCGCGCCGCGTTGTTTTGTGTTGCTCGACCTTTTGTTCTTCCTCCTCTGGCTAGCTAGGCTAAGTAGGAAGTCGACGTCTTCACGCTATTTCACGGCTACATATCGCGTTTGCGCCGCCTGAGAGTTACGCCTCCGGCTCGATGAGCGAAAGCTCGTCCACCTTCCGCTTCACCTCGCGTATGTCGTCCCAGGTCAGCGCCTTTGGCGACCCCGGGGTCCTCTGCGGGTTCCGCAGCAGGTAGCTCGGGTGAAACATGGGCATGACAGCGCGCCCGTCTACGTCGAACCACCTTCCCCGAATCTTGGTTATGCCCTCGCAGTCCTTGCCCAGGAGCGTGCGCATCGAGTGTCGCCCCGTGCACACGATGATGGCCGGGTCCAACAGCCGGATCTCCTCGCGCAGGTACCCGCGGTACCACTCGATCTCCCTCGCCGTCGGGTCGCGGTTGTTCAGCGGCCGTCGCTTGACCACGTTCGTGACGTAGCAGTGACGGTTGGTGCTCAAGGTGACGGATGCGAAGATTTCGTCGAGGAGCTTGCCCGCGCGACCCACGAAGGGCACCCCGAGCTTGTCCTCCTCCGCCCCGGGAGCCTCCCCTATGATCATGACGCGAGCCTTCGTGTCGCCGCGGAAGGTCACGACGCGCCCCCCGTCGGATTCGAGCGGGTCCCCCGTGAGGCTTCGAAGATGATGGGCGAGCTCATCCAGCGACGAGAAGGACGGGGAACGCGCGTCCGAGCCCGACACCAGCGCCCGGCATCTTCGGACCCAGCGCGGCGGCGGCGCTCGCGGCGGGACGGAGCGTGGGGAGGATCGATGGCTTCCCAACGGCAGCGCGGACGCCAGCCCCCGCGGCAGCGCGAGCCCGCGCAGCATGCCCAGGGGGAGAGTGTCGCCTGGAAGGCGTGACAACCGCGATTTTGGCAGTTTGGAGGGGCGGGTGATGAAGATCAGAGTTTTTAGTCGCCGAAGCGAAGCCTCTCGTCTACTCGTCGTCGTCTACTCGTCGTCGTCTACTCGTCGTCGTCTACTCGCGCATCCCCGCCTTACCCTCCCACGCCTCGTGTTCCGCCCGCGCGTCCTCGTCCGCGGCGCAGCCGGCGGCGACCGGCATCATCTCGCGCATCATCTCCGCCCGCAGCTCCGCCGCCACCTGAGCCCGCAGCTCCTCCCTGAGCTGCGCCCTGACGGACTCGCGCAGAGCCTCCACGTCCGTGACGGCGTCCGCGGTGGGTTCGGGCGGCGGCTCGGGGACGGCGGGAACGTCGTCGAGGGCGACGCTCGCGAGTTCCAACGCCGAGGGTTCGGTTCCCTGCCGCGGCGCCTCGGCGGCGTGTTCGTCTTCTTTTCGGACGACACGCGCCGTCGTCTTTAGCGCCTCGTTTAGCGCCTCATCCGCCTCCGCGGGTGCCGCCTCCGCGGGTGCCGCCTCCGCGGGTGCCGCCTCCGCGGGTGCCGCCTCCGCGGGTGCCGCCTCCGCGGGTGCCGCCTCCGCGGGTGCCGCCTCCGCGGGTGCCGCCTTCCTCGGTTTAGGCCGCCCGGAACCCCGCGCTCCGACGCACCTGCCCCGCGTGAACGGCCTGCACCAGAACCGATCAATCGCGAGCCCCGCGCGCGCGTCGGCGAGCCCCGCGGGGGGCGATCGGAGAAAGTCTTCAATCTCCTTCTCGCTCCGCAACACGACGGATCCGTCCTTGGATGAACCGCCCGGACCACGAAACCCCGGGGACCTGTAGTAGCAGTCCGCCGCCATCGAGCCGTTAGCGCCGGGCTTGGTTCGAACCGTCTCCCACCGCCGCCAGCCCTCCGGAACGGCCGGGACGCAACCGCACTTCGTCGTCGGCGGCGGCGGCGGCGCCGGCTCGTCGTCTCCGTGCGGTGATGACGTTTCATTCGGACTCGGAGCCGTGAACGTTTCGTTCGGAGGCGTCTCGGGTTTCGCGGGTTTCGCGTCCGGCGCGGGGCGTCTCATCACAAACGTGAGTCGCCTTTCACGGTGAGGCGTCGAAGCGACGGGCGGTTTTAGCGGCGGCTCGTTCGCCTCGCCGGATTCCGACGCCTCCGCGGCGGCTACCATCGCCTCCAGCGTGAACGCCTCGCGAGACGCAGCCGGTGACGCAGCCGTTACAGCCGTTACAGCCGTTACAGCCGTTACAGCGGCCGGCGTAGAACGAGTCGCGAGCGCCGTCGCCGCCGCCGCGAGCGCGTCCACCGGCTCCACGTTTCCGGCCCGCCCATCCTCCGTGAGCGCGCCCATCGAGAAGCTCGGCGACGACCTCACCCGACAGGCGGCTTCCTCCGCGGCGCCCGCGAGTTCCTCCGCGGTGGCGACGGCGTAACCGTAAGGTTCGCGGGCGTCCCCGCGGGCGTCCCCGTCGGCACCCCCGTCGGCGCCCGTCTCCCAACCGGGCCGCCCGGCCAGCGTGAGCCGCCTGGCGCGCGACGCCGCGCGACGCGCGTCCAGCTCGGTGGCGAACCCGTCGTGCACGTCGTGCACGTCGTGCAATTCGTCGTCTCGGCTCCTCCTGATTCTGCGGGTTCCGCCGGTACAACTTTTCGGGTTTTCACCGAGATCCCTCCACCCGCCGCACGAGTTGCACGCCGCGTGACGCGGTCGGTGGTTCACGTCTAACCAACTCGGGTCGAACGCCTTGACGAAGTAACACGCGAGCGGGACCTTCAACGAATGAGCCGTGTCCGAATGAGCCAACGTCCGCCGCGTGGGACACTCGTCCCCAAACGCGATCCAAACGCCGGCACAGCTTAGAGCGGGCGCGGGTGACGGCGCGAGGCTTCGAAGCTTTTCCCGAAGCGTCCGAGCGCCCTCCTCGAGCTGGAGCTTCGCTTCGGCCACCATGGCGTCGAGGCGGGCGAGCTCCTCCTCCTCCTCGTCCTCCTCCTCCTCCTCGTCCTCGTCCCCGTCGTCGTCGTCGTCGTCGTTGTCGCGGTCGTCTACTACATCGTTTACGCGTGAATCGTCCGCGGCGGGTGCCTCGTCGTCGATGCGATGCTCCTCTCCGTCGTCGTTCGATGCGACGCCGCCGCTGACCACGCGCACCCGGGCGCGTCCGTCGGTGGCGAGCTCGTTGACGCTGACCACCTTCCGATTGACGCCCGGCCCGACGGGTTCGTCGGGTACGCCGATGAATTTTCCAATCGCCGTCGCCGCATTCGCCGGCTTCCCGCGCGGCCTCCTTTCGGCGGGCAGGAGCGCGGCATCGCAGCGCGGGCAGACGCGCGCCGCGGCGCCGATGACGCCGTCGCACTGGACGTAGAGCTTCCGACCCTTGCCCGGCGCCGGGCTCGACGATCTCGGAGGTGGCCGCTCGGTCCCGACGGCCGTCGGATGGACCGATCGATCGGCGGGTCGGCGGATCTCGGGATGAACGACGGAGCCCGGGGTGCACTGGACGTGCGCGGGCTCGTCGTGCTCCGGCGGGGTCGCGGGTCTCGCGCCCACCTCGGGAACGGGCGCGGCAAGCGATCGGCGCTTGAGCTTCATCCCGCTCCGAACCGCTCCTCGCCCGCTCTAAGCGACCATCGTCGGACGCACCCTAAACGAGGAGGCGGGGGGGAATTTCGACGCGACCCCCCGTACTACGTACGTCCGGTCCGCGACGCCCGCGCGGATCCGTCTCGAGCGCGAGCGTCTCGGATCTCTCGCGAGACGTTTTCGGTAACGCCCGTCCGCTCCGAACCGGCGTGAAAGCGCGCGGCGGCGTCCGAGCGCGCCCTCGGAGTGAAGCCCCGGATCGTCGACGCCCCGGATCTGGAAACGCGTGATGAGTGCGTGCCACCTCGTGAAGATTGTGATTGTGCCGCCAGAATCGGGCGCGCACGGCGATGGCGGGAGGCGATGCCGACCCGGACTGCGACAAGCCCGTGTGCGCGGTCAAGGATGACATGTTCGCCATGATGCGCCGCACCGCGAAGGGCGCCGCCAAGGACGCGGGCGGTGACGCGTCGTCCTCGGGGCGAGGCTCCGAGGGTGCCCAGGGAGGGACGCACCCGCGCGACAAGGATTGCCCCGTCGACAAGGAGGAGCTCGGGCGCGGAACTTGGGCTCTGCTGCACACGATGGCCGCGTACTACCCCGACAAGCCCGACGCCCTGCGCAAGGTGCAGGCTCGGCGGTTCTTCGACGCCCTCGGGGACCTCTACCCGTGCACGCACTGCGCCGACGACTTCAGGGTGGACAAGGCTCGGAATCCCCCGCGGGTGGAGAGTCGAACCGCGCTGAGCGTGTGGCTGTGCGAGCGGCACAACGAGGTGAACGAGAAGCTCGGGAAGGAAAAGCACAGCTGCGCCATCGCGGACCTGGACGAGCGGTGGCTCAAGGGACCGCCCACGTGCTGGCACGGGTGAGGTCGACGGGAGGTCGACGGGAGACGTCAACCTTGGTAACTACCTTCGGGTACGAGGTAGCTAGCTAGTAGCTAGAGTAAGATCCTCGTCTCACTCGCCCGCCGCCCCGTCCCCGTCATCGCCCTCCATCTCCGGCTTGGGCCGCACGTCCAACACCACGTGCACGCTGTTGCACCGGCCGAGGTCGCCGTACCACCCGGGCGTGACGTCCCTCGCCTCCAGAGTAAAAACGCCGGGCCCGACGTCTTCGCCGATTGTGACGCCGTCGACGTCGCACTCGCCGCCGGACGTCGTGAACGTCCAATCCTCGGAGCCGGCCGCGTGGACCTCGTCGCCGTAGGTCCACCGCCCGTAACTCCAACCCGCGCGGGTGTCCGGATCCGTCGCCTCGTCCGCTCGCTCGGGCGCGCCGGCTCGGAGGAAACATCGAAACGTCCGACCGGTCTCGTGCGTCGCCACTGGCCCGAGCTTGGGCTTGGGCGGTTCCGGCGTCGTCTCGGCATCGTCGGCGTCGCCGGCCGTGTCGTCGGCGGCGCCGGCCGTGTCGTCGGCGTCCTCCCCGGCGGCGTCGGGGTCCTCCCCCGCCTCGCCGTCGCCGTCGCCGTTCCCCTCCGGCGACCAAACGTACGGCGTCCGCGCCGTCAGCCTCAGCGGACCCGGAACGCGCTCGCCTTGGACGACCGCCATCGGGTCGAGCGCCGAGCCCCACTCGGGCGGGTCCTCGCCCTCCGCGACCGGCGGTGGCTCGGGGTCGTCGTCGCCCCGCGGCGGCCGCTCCGCCGAAACCGTTAGTTGGCACACCGTCGGGATGGCGATCGGTAAATCGTCGACGTACTCGCCCTCGTAGTCGACGAACGCGCCACTGTCGGTCGCGGTCGCGGTCGCGCCAGGGACGGACGACGCGCCAGGGACGGACGACGCGCCATCGAGGCGGTGGCGGCCGACGCCGACGCCGTGCCTCTTCCCCTCGCGCCACCCGCCGTCGTACGCCTCGCCGGTGGATCCGTTTTCCATCCGACCCTCGCCGTGCCTCTCGTTAAACGCCCACGCGCCGTCGTACGTCTCCGTCTCGTCCCCGCCGCCGCGTCTTCTCAGCACGGCGACGCCGCGGCCGTGCCTCTTATCGTCGACCCACTCGCCGTCGTACGTGCTCCCCGTCGGTCCGTGCGTGTCCACGCCGCGCCCGTGCCGTCGGTTCATGCGCCAACCCCCCTCGTACGATCCTCCGTCGGGGCGGATCAGGCGCCCTTCGCCGTTCATCTCGCCCAGGGTGAACGTCCCGACGTACGTTCGGCCGTCGCCCCACGCGCGCTCGCCAATGCCGGTGATCTCGTCGTTCACGAACTCGCCGACGTAGCGACCTCCGTCGGGGGTGGTGAAGGTTCCTACGCCGTGCTTGCGACCGCGGCGAAAGTCACCCTCGTACGTGTACGCCGGATTTGGGAACTCGTATCGGCCCTTGCCGTGGCGCAGGCCCGCGGGGTCACGATCGCCGGCGTATCGACGGACGAGCTCGATGCCGTGCAGGGTGACGCCGTCCGGTCCCCCGGTCTGGATGGAGGCCATCGCGCGCCGCCGCTCCTGGCGCGAGCGCAAACTCTGAAAACGTTGACTGCGTGGAGCAGCCGATGTCTCAGCCATCATCAAACGGCCATGCAGCAGCCAGCGCCGGGTGCCTGCCGGTAGGGTTGTGGAGACCGGACACAACAGAGCGCGCCGACCGAGTCTTCGCGCCCTTCGACCGAACTCGTAGAACTCGAAACCACGACGCGATGAGCAAGCGAGGCCGCGATGAGGGCTCGCTCTTCGCCGCGCCGCTCACCCCGAACACCGCCTCCGTCGCGGACGAGCGCGCGATGAGGTTGAGCAAACTGAGGGTACACCTGAACGCCTCGTTTTTGGAGGATCTGCGTCGGAAGATGGAGCAGGACCCGGCGAGGGTGTTCGACATGGAGGTGAACTCGTACCTCAAATACTCGCAGAAGCTGAGGGTGAGTAAAACCCGACGCGAGCCGGAGTGAAACGAGGGTCATCACGCGTTCAAGCGCGGCGTCCTTCCTCGCCTTCCCCGATCGATGGAAAATGAGCACCCATCTTGACGAAAACCCTCGCCTCCGATCGCCTCGCTGACGAACCCCCCCCCCTAAATCAATAAACCAAATTCCCGCAGAGAGACTACGCGGACGTCTCTGAGCGCAGCGAGCTCGTGCGCCAGACCTCGCTCGCGGTCGCGAACGCTCAGAGCCCGCCCGGCGAGTGCTTCGTGTTCGGCACCGGCGACGCCGGCCAGCTCGGCATGGGCGAAGACCTCGTGGAGCTCACGAGACCGAGACTGCTCGACACCATCCCGGGCGTCAACGCCGCGTCCGTGATCAAGATATGCTGCGGCGGGATGCACACCCTCGCCGTGTGCCAGGGCGGGCTGATGTACTCCTGGGGGGTCAACGACGAAGGCGCGCTCGGTCGAGTGACAAAGAAAGGCGCCGCCGACGAGGAGTCCAAGCCCGGGTTGGTGACGCTCCCTTCGAACACAGGCGGCGTGGTGGACGTCAGCACGGGGGACTCGCACGTCGCCGTCGTCACCTCCACCGGCGCGATCGTGGCGTGGGGCTGCTTTCGAAACTCCAGCGGCCAGTGGGCGTTCACCGCGGAGGAGAAGATTTGCCATAATCCCATCGTCGTGTACTCGCCGGACGGCTCAGAGGGATCCAACGCGATTAACGTCGCGTCCGGGACGGATCACGTGCTGGCGCTGACGCGTCGCGGCGACGTCTACTCGTGGGGATGCCCCGAGAAGGGCAGGCTCGGGCGGGTGGACGCGAAAATAGCGGACGACGCCGAAGGCTGCCGGGGAGCGGAAAAAGTGAAACCGCTCATCGCCCCGGCGCCGGTGCCGAACATCCCGCATCCGGCGTCGGCCGTCGTGGCGGGCGATAACCACTCGTTCGCGATATGCGCCGCGGAGGATGTCGTGTACGCGTGGGGGCTCAACTCCTACGGCCAGACGGGTTTGCCGTACGACGCGTCCAACCCCGGGTCGACGCAGACGGAGTATTTTCCGAGGTCGGTTCCGTCGCTCAAGGGGCTGGGGATCGTCACCGGCGACGCGGGATCGACGCACACCGCGATGCTCACGAACGACGGGAAGGTGTACACGTTCGGTAGGCCCGCGTACGGCCGGCTGGGCCAGCTCGGGATCGACCCGCGAGACGACGAACCGAAGCCTCGGCCCGGGTTGGTGCACGGGCTGGACAAAATCGGACGCGTTGTGGCAGTCGCCGCGGGTAGTTCGGGGTCCAACGCGGCGGTCACCGCGGACGGCGAGGCGTACGTGTGGGGTTACGGCAACGAGGGAAACCTGGGCCGTGGGGACGACTGCGACGACGCGCACGTCCCCGAGCGGCTCAAGCCGACGAGGGCGATGGCGGGGAAGTCGGTAGTCGCGGTTTCCTTCGGGGGTCAGCACGCCGCGGCGCTGTGCGTCGGGGACGTGAACGGTTCGCCCGGGGGCAAGCGCGCGCGCGCGTGAGA
>Ga0181573_10004092_pt1 | contig 12556 bp, 12 predicted proteins | sample 101ome_25_FD_148643 | JGI IMG/M metagenome (GOLD analysis project Ga0181573, IMG submission 148643) | Coastal salt marsh microbial communities from the Groves Creek Marsh, Skidaway Island, Georgia - 101409BT metaG (spades assembly) | ecosystem: Environmental > Aquatic > Marine > Intertidal zone...
GCCATATAGTCTGGCGACTGCATCTCCATCAAGCGCGACACCGTGCGCGAGAACTCGAACGCACCATGGCCTTCGGGGTAAAGATCGTTTGGTTCGGCCTCGGCCGAGCAAATCAAGTTGACCTTGTGTTCGTAGAGCGCATCGATCAGCGTCGTAAAGCGTTTCGCTTCGTTGCGGTTTTCCGGCCCCATCCGAGGGATGCCCGAAATGATGACAGTGTTGAACGATTCGGCGATCGCGAGGTAGTCGGCGCTCCCTAGTGGCCGGGCGCATAGTTCGTCGAAGGTCATGTGGCCCACACCGGCCAGGGCGTTTGCCACGTCAACGGTGCGGCCCTGGACCTGTAAAGTCACCTTTTCACCGCGGTCATGTCCGGTCAGGCGGTGAAAGGCATCGGCCAGTTCCCGTTCGCTCGCCGGTCCCAGCGGGGTATGGAACACACCGATGTCGCGCAGTTGCTCGAGGCGATAGTCCTTGTCGCCGTCGAGATGCACAATGTCGCACCGTTCCTTGAGCAGTTCGATAAACGGTAAAAACAGCTCGCGGTTCAATCCACCGAGATAAAGGTCGTCGGGCGGTCGGTTCGACGTCGCGACGACCACGACGTTGCGTTCGAACATCTTCTTGAACAATCGCGACAGGATCATCGCATCGGCGGTGTCGGTGACTTGGAACTCGTCGAAGCACAGCAGCGTCGTTTCCTTGGCGATCTGCTTCGCAACGTCTTTCAAGGGGTCGCCGGTGTTGGCCGGATCTTGCCGCAGCTGGAAAACCCGAGCGTGCACATCCAACATGAACGCATGGAAATGAACTCGGCGTTTGGGGACCGACGAGACACTTTCGAAAAACAAATCCATGAGGATGGATTTGCCGCGCCCGACACCGCCCCACAGATACAGGCCCTTCGGCGTCACTTCCTTCTTGGCGCCGACCAACCTTGAGAACAGCCCGCTCCCCTTGCCGGCAAAGCCGTCTAGGTTTTGAGCAACCTCCGTCAAGCGGACCACGACGGCGTCTTGGACCTGGTCAGGCTGCCACCCTTCTTGGTCGTGGAGACGACGGTATGCCGCGTCGAGCGCCGTCATGAGGAGGTTGCGTTGGTGAGCAGGCCGGCGCGGGCCAGCTTGGTCAACGCGGTCTCCAACCGCGCCGTCGCGTTGCCACCGTCGTCGGACAGGAAAGATGCCAGCGCCCCGCGATCGTGCCGACCATCAAGGTGCGGCAGCACGGCGCGACAATCGGCATCGTCAATCTCGATGTTATCCAACAGCATCGTGGTGACTCGACTGCCGCGTTGCGCCTGAACACGGGCCAACGCCGTCGTGACGGGTCGCAGATCGATTGCGGCTGTAACACTGGGCGGGGACTTGTACAGATAGACAAGCCCCCGCGCATACAACGCGAACAATGTACTCATCAGCGTCATGATCGTGTTGTGTTCGAGGGCGCGACCTTGGTTCTGCTGGACATGACCAAGGATTGCCTCAAGCGACCTTGCTTCGGGGTAAACGGCGCCTAGCAGATCGAGCGCTTGCTGTGCCACGCCTGCGTCCACCGCGATCTCGATGCCGCCGGGGTTTTGGTAGGCCAGCGCTGTCGCCGTGTCACCTTGTCCCGGTTTGCGCTGGAGGGGTGATGCGACAAAGAGCTTGGCCAATGTCCGTTGGTCGGGCTGCCGTGCGGGTCGGTGCCCCTTCACAAAAACCGACTCCCGAAACGTCCGGTTGGTCAGGAAATCGAGCCGCCGTTCGCGCGCATGCAAGTCCGGGATCGTCTTGAGCGCCTCGGCAATCGCGGGCGGGTAGGTGTCTGGGATCATCGCCTCGAAACCGGCTTCGCCCACATAGAAAAGATCGCGTGTCTCACCGGCGCGGACAATGTCGTCGAAATAGAACGCCGTGTTGTGCGTCTCCAACAGATCATGCGCGAGGTAGGAGTCGCCGAGCTTGCCCACGTTGTCGTTTTCGTCGGCAATGATTTGCCCATAGGCCCAGTCCAAGCCGCGCACCGTTTCGGTCAATGCGGCCAGAGCGCTGCGTGCCGTGCGAACCTTTTCACCCACATCGTCAATGTCGGCGGTTTCTTGCAACAGAAAATCCCGCACGATGCGGCGATGGTGCCAGCCCGGCAGCGCGTTGTAGCTGAGATAGAGCAGTCCACCGGGCGCCAGGATGTCGCGACACAGTGACAGAAGTTCGTCATGGCGCGCCGGCGGAATCCAGGACAGAAGGCCGTGCGCGATCACGTAATCGTACTGTGAGCTGCGGTCTAACTCTTTGAAATCGCTGCAGATAAACCGCGCATTGCTAATGCCGGACTCGGCCCCCAGGGTCTCGGCTTGGGCGATCTGCGGTACCGAAAAATCGACCCCGACGCACCTTGCATGGGGCAGGGCGCAAGCGATGGCGAGAAGGTTTTCACCGGTACCGCAGCCCAACTCCAGCACCCGGGCGGAGGTCACATCCGGTGGGTCCAGTCCAAAAACCGTCGCGACGGTCGCCAACGTATCGGGGTGCGTCTTGCGCCGCGCCCGCGTTTCATAGGGAAGCTGATCGTAACTGTCCCGCAGACCGTCGTCAGGCGGCGCGTCGCTCACCGCGCATTCCTCGGTTGGGGCGCGACCTAGCGCCGCTCTTGCATCAGTTTCTTGGTTTTGGCGATCGCCTTTGCAGGGTTCAGGCCCTTGGGGCACGCTGCCGTACAGTTCATGATCGTGTGGCAACGGTAAAGCCGAAACGGATCTTCAAGATCGTCCAAGCGTTCGCCGGTGTACTCGTCGCGGCTATCGGCAATCCAACGATAGGCCTGCAGCAGGACCGCGGGGCCGAGATAGCGGTCGCTGTTCCACCAATAGCTCGGGCAGCTGGTCGAACAGCAAGCGCAGAGAATGCATTCCCAAAGTCCGTCCAGTTCGGCGCGTTCCTCGCGCGACTGAAGTCGTTCGCGGGTCGGCGGCTCGGATTCGGCCTGGAGCCAAGGTTTCACCGTAGCGTACTGGGCGTAGAGATTGTTCATGTCCGGCACGAGGTCTTTGATGACCTTCATGTGCGGCAACGGATAAACCTTGACGTCGCTCTTCACGTCTTCGATCGCTTTGGTGCAGGCGAGCGTGTTCGAACCGTCGATGTTCATTGCGCAAGAACCGCACACGCCTTCGCGGCACGAACGCCGAAAGGTCAGACTGGGGTCTTGTTCGTTCTTAATCTTGATCAAGGCGTCGAGCACCATGGGCCCACAAGAGTCGAGGTCGACCTCGTAGGTGTCCATCACCGGGTTCTTCCCGTCATCGGGGTTCCACCGGTAGACGTTGAATTTCTTCGTCCGTTTGGCGCCGGGTGGTGCTTTGACCGTCTTGCCTTTGCCGATCTTGGAATTGCGGGGAAGCGTGAACTCAGCCATGGGGGCTCCTGCCGGCTCTAGTAGACCCGCGCCTTGGGCGGGAAATAGGAAACTTCATCGGTCAACGTGTATTCGTGCACGGGCCGATAGGTGATTTTCACGGCGCCGTTCTCGTCGTAGCGCTGCATGGAATGCTTCATCCAGTTTTCGTCGTCACGGTCCGGAAAGTCTTCCCGCGCGTGGGCGCCGCGGCTTTCTTGCCGGTTCGCCGCGCCATGCATCGTCACGACGGCTTGGCCGACGAGATTGTCGAGTTCCAACGTCTCTACGAGGTCGGAATTCCAGATCATCGATCTGTCGGTCACACCGATGTCGGACATGCTCTTGCGCACATCGTCGATCAAGGTTTTGCCTTCTTCGAGCACTTCGCCGGTGCGGAACACGGCGCAGTTGTTCTGCATAGTGGCCTGCATGGCGTCGCGAATTTTGGCGGTCGGTGTGCCGCCGCTCGCATTCCGGAAATGATCGAGCCGCGCCAGCGCCTTGTCGACGCTTGCCTGCGGCGTTGACCGATGACCGGTGCCAGGGGTGACCACCTCGGCGGCTCGGTTGGCCACGGCGCGACCGAATACCACGAGATCGAGCAGCGAGTTCGAGCCCAGCCGGTTGGCGCCATGCACCGAAACGCACGCCGCTTCGCCGGCCGCCATGAGACCGGGCACGATCGCGTCGGGATTGTCGTCGGTCGAGTTGATGACCTCGCCATGATAGTTCGTCGGAATACCGCCCATGTTGTAGTGCACGGTCGGTAATACCGGGATGGGTTCGCGCGTTACGTCGACGCCGGCGAACACCTTGGCGCTTTCGGCAATACCGGGCAGACGCTCGCCGATGATGTCGGGGTCGAGGTGGTCGAGATGCAGGAAGATGTGGTCCTTGTTGGGCCCCACCCCACGGCCTTCGCGAATTTCGATCGTCATCGACCGGCTCACCACGTCGCGCGAGGCCAAATCCTTAGCACTCGGCGCGTAGCGTTCCATAAAGCGCTCGCCCTCGGAATTGACGAGGTAGCCGCCTTCGCCGCGCACCCCTTCGGTAATCAACACGCCGGCGCCGTACACGCCTGTCGGGTGGAACTGGACGAACTCCATGTCCTGGAGCGGCAAGCCGGCGCGCAGCACCATCGCGTTGCCGTCGCCCGTGCAGGTATGTGCCGAGGTGCACGAGAAATAGGCGCGGCCGTAACCGCCGGTCGCCAGCACCGTCTGGTGTGAGCGGAACAGGTGCAAGCTGCCGTCGTCGAGGTTCCACGCAAGGCAACCCACGCAGGCGCCGTCCTCGTCCATGATCAGATCGAGCGCGATGTATTCGACGAAGAACTCGGCCTTGTGGCGCAGCGCTTGCTGATACAGCGAATGCAAGATGGCGTGGCCAGTCCGGTCGGCGGCGGCGCAGGTACGTTGCGCGGTGCCCTCGCCGTAATTGGTCGTCATGCCGCCAAAGGCGCGTTGGTAGATGTTGCCGCTATCGGTGCGCGAGAAAGGCACGCCGTAGTGTTCCAGCTCGATCACCGAAGCCGGACCTTCTTTGCACATGTATTCGATGGCGTCTTGGTCGCCCAACCAGTCCGACCCCTTGACGGTGTCGTACATATGCCAGCGCCAATCGTCGGGGCCCATGTTGCCCAATGCCGCGGAAATACCGCCCTGCGCGGCAACGGTGTGCGAGCGGGTCGGGAAGACTTTGGTCACACAGGCCGTCTTGAGGCCCTTTTCGGCCATTCCGACAACGGCGCGCAAACCGGCGCCGCCGGCGCCAACCACGACGACGTCATACAAGTGTTCAGTGATGGGATACGCGTCGGTCATCCTGGGTCAGCCCCCAAAGGCTACGGAAAGAACAGAAAGCGCGCAGGCCAGCGCGCCCACAAGGCAGGCTCCCGATGTCAGCATCAGTGAGCCGAGTTTCAGCATCTCGGCCTGGATGTAGTCCTCGATGACCACCTGCAGCCCGAGCTTCAAGTGGTAGAACATAAAGCCGATCGTCAGGAGCAGCAGGCCTGACACCACCGGGTGGCCGATCCAGGCGCGCACCTCTTCGTAGGTTGCGCCCGCCATGACCATCATTGAAATAACGAACCAGGTGGCCAGGAACATCAAGGCGATCGCCGTCACCCGTTGATGCCACCAGTGATGAGCGCCTTCTTTGGCGGAACCCAGGCCACGGGCCCGTTTCATGGGTGTTCTCAGGCTCATGGCTTACCCCCGGATCTCGTAGCCGATAATCCAGACCGCCACGGTCAGAACGACGGTCCCGATAAGAACGGCAATGCCGCTGGCACGCGCGGTACTCAGCTCGAAGCCTTTGCCGGCATCCCAGAACAGATGTCGGATGCCGTTGCAGAAGTGGAACATCAACGACACGGTAAAGCCGAGCAAAATGATTCGACCGATCCAACTATCGAGAAAGGCTTGCGCGTCGGTGAACCAGTTGGGCCCCGCCGCCGCGGCGACCAGCCAGTAGGTCATCAGCAACGTGCCTAATCCCAGGCCCACGCCGGTGATGCGGTGCAGAATCGACAGCGCCATCGAAATCGGCCACCGATAAATCTGGAGGTGGGGAGAGAGAGGACGATCTTGCACACTCATTAGCACGACCTTTTTCAGCGTCGTCAGGCGACAACGGGCGATTTCCCTTGCGGACCGGCGGATGATTTGCCGAAATGAAGGCCCGATTAGAAACCGCGTGTTGCGGCAAGTCAATCGAACGCGAACGAATTGCAACGGCGATTTCGCCAAGGAATCCAACATCATGGCGACTATTTCGTTTCAATCTCACGTTGCCGCCGGGGTCGTCGGCAACACCGCGGCATCAACGGTAAATGCGGCGTTCGGTCGTGCTTTTTGGGCCATGCCCACGGTCTTTTATTCCAACCATCCGGCCGGTCGGGCGTTTGCCGGTGAGGTTGTCTCCGCGCAGATGCTTGCGGAATGCGTCGCGACCTTTCAGGAGAACGGATTGATCGATCACGTCGGTTGCATTCAAAGCGGGTATCTCGGCGCCGCGGCGCACGCCTCTGTCGTTCTGTCGCTGCTTACGGCGGCGCGAAAAACCGGTCGGGCGGTGCCCTATGCCTGCGACCCGGTGTTGGGCGACCAGGCCGCCGGCCTGTATGTGCCGACCGATATCGCAGCCGCTGTTCGGGATGAACTGGTCCCGGCGGCCGATATCGTGACGCCGAACCTATTCGAACTGGGGTATTTGACCGGTGCCCCCGTCGAGACGACAGTAGACATCTGGGCCGCGATGCAAGTACTTCAGGCCGCGGGGCCCAGCGTTGTCGTCGCCACATCGGTCCGGACATCCGACACGCCGCTCGAACACCTCGACACGTTCTTGTTGGACGGGGCAAACGGTTGGGTCGTGACGACCCCCCACGTCGACAGCCCCGCGCACGGTGCGGGCGATGTATTGATGGCCGCTTTTCTGGCGCGGCACGCGGCAGGCGAGCCAACGCCGACGGCGTTGTCATACGCCGTTTCCTCAGTTCATCGCATCTTAAAAGCGTCAGGCGATCAACCCGACCTAGCCCTTCACGCCGCGTGCGACGATCTCCTGTCGCCGGCGCCGGTTTTCCCTGCGGTGCCTAGGCCGCTTTCTTAAGGTGGCGGTTGATTAGCGATTCGGCGATCTGCACGGCGTTGAGTGCGGCACCCTTGCGCAAGTTGTCCGACACCACCCACAGGCTTAGGCCGTTCTCTACCGTGACATCCTCGCGAATGCGGCTAACGAACGTGGCGTAATCGCCAACGCAATCGACCGGCGTTGTGTAGCCACCATCTTCGGCCTTATCGACCAGCATCAGGCCCGGTGATTCGCGCAGAAGGTCGCGCACCTCGGCGGCCGACATCGGACGCTCAAGCTCAAGGTTCACCGCTTCGGCATGGCCGACAAACGTCGGCACGCGAACGCACGTCGCCGTCAGCTTGATCTTGGGATCGAGGATTTTTTTGGTCTCGACCACCATCTTCCACTCTTCTTCGGTGGTGCCGTCTTCCATGAACCCACCGATATGCGGGATCACGTTAAAGGCGATCTGCGTCGGGAACTGTTCCGGGACCACCGGGTCATTTACGTAGATGCCCTTGGTCTGATTGAACAATTCATCCATCGCTTCTTTGCCGGCGCCCGAGGTCGACTGATACGTCGCCACCACCACGCGCTTGATCGTTGCGGCATCGTGGATCGGCTTCAGCGCGACCACAAGTTGGGCCGTCGAACAATTGGGGTTGGCGATGATGTTCTTGCGGCTATAGCCCGCGACGGCATCGGCGTTGACTTCGGGCACGATCAGCGGGACGTCGGGGTCCATCCGATACTTCGACGCATTATCGATCACCACGCAGCCGGCCTTGGCGGCGATGGGCGCGAACTCCGTCGACACCGGCGAGCCCGCGGCGAACAAGGCGATATCGGTGCCGGTGAAGTCGTACTCCTCAAGCGCTTGGATGCGCAGGGTCTTGTCGCCGAACGACACCTCTTTGCCGGCGGACCGGTTCGAGGCGAGGGCGATGACCTCGCTCACGGGGAACTGGCGTTCCTCGAGGATGTTCAGCATTTCGCGGCCGACATTTCCCGTCGCGCCGACGACGGCTACGCGATAACTCATGGGTCTAACTCCTGCGGGCCGCTACGCGGCCAGTTCGCTCAACGCGTCCAGCACGGCATCTCCCATGCCGCTGGTGGACACCTTTTCCATTCCCGGCTGCATGATATCGGGCGTTCTGATCCCGCGATCAAGCACTTTGGCGACCGCGGCATCGACCAAGTCGGCTTCCGCCGACAGATCGAAGGAATACCGCAGCAACATCCCAAAGCTCAGGATTTGCGCCAACGGGTTGGCCACACCTTGGCCGGCAATATCCGGCGCACTGCCGTGGCAGGGCTCGTACAACGCGGGCCGACGGCCGTTATCGTCCACCGCGCCCAGGGAGGCCGACGGCAGCATGCCGATCGATCCGGTCAGCATCGCGGCTTGGTCCGACAGCATGTCGCCGAACAGATTGTCGGTCACGATGACGTCGAACTGCTTGGGCGCGCGCACCAACTGCATGGCGCAAGCGTCGGCCAGCATGTGGCTGAGCTCGACATCTTGGTAAGACGCCTTGTGCACTTCGGTCACGACCTCGCGCCACAAAACGCCGGTCTCCATCACGTTGGACTTTTCGACCGAACACACCCGGTTGTCGCGTTTGCGGGCGAGATCGAAAGCAACATGCGCGGCCCGCTCGATTTCTTGTGTCGTGTAAATCTGCGAATCGATAGCGCGCTTGGACCCATCCGCCTGCGTCGTGATCTCTTTCGGTTCGCCGAAATATACGCCGCCGGTCAGTTCACGCAGGATCATGATGTCGAGCCCGGACACCAGTTCGGTCTTCAAGCTCGAGGCTTCGGCCAGTGCGGGGAACACCGTGGCCGGTCGCAGATTGGCGAAAAGGTCCAGCTTCTTACGAATCCGCAATAGGCCGTTTTCGGGGCGCACGTCGCGCGCCACGCCGTCCCACTTCGGGCCGCCGACCGATCCGAACAAGATCGCGTCGGTATCGATCGCCTTTTGCATCGTCTCGTCGGTCAACGAGGTGCCGTGCGCGTCATAGGCCGCACCGCCCACCAAGTCTTCGGTCAGGTCGAACTTCAACGCCTGCTTGCTGGCGAACCAATCGACCACGCGCAGCGCCTGTCCGGTACATTCCGGACCGATGCCGTCACCGGCGAGAACGAGGATCTTCTTGTTGCTCATGTCGGCGATCTTTCTAAAGCCAGGGGCGATCGGCGCCGAGACGCGTTTCGTAATCCGTGATGTCGGCTTCGTGTTGCAGCGTCAGCCCGATGTCGTCCAATCCGTTCAGCAAATTGTGCCGCCGATTGGGCTCGATATCGAAGGCCACTTCGGCGCCATCGGCGCGTCGGATGACTTGCTTTTCGAGGTCGACGGTGAGCGTTGCGCCTTGCTGGGCATCCTTCATCAGGGCGTCGCGATCCTCGGGCGAGACCACGATCAGCAAGATCCCGTTCTTGGCCGAGTTGTTGAAAAAGATGTCGGCAAAGCTCGTCGAAATCACGCAGCGAATGCCGAAGTCGGCCAAGGCCCAAGGGGCATGCTCGCGGCTCGAACCGCACCCGAAATTGTCGCCCGCCACGATGATCTTGGCATCGCGAAACGGCTCCTGGTTCAAGATGAAATCGGGCTTCTCCGCGCCCGATTCGTCAAACCGCATGCGAAAGAACACAACCTCGCCGAGCCCGGTCCGCTTGATCGTCTTAAGAAACTGCGCCGGGATGATCATGTCGGTATCGATATTCTTCAGCGGCATGGGGGCCGCGGTACCGGTCAGAACGCCAAACTTTTCCATGATTGAGATCCGTTAGTTGTCGAGGGCGCGAACATCGGCCAGATGACCGGTGACCGCGGCGGCGGCGGCCATCGCGGGGCTGACGAGGTGCGTGCGGGCCCCGGTGCCCTGGCGGCCTTCGAAGTTGCGGTTAGAGGTCGAGGCACAACGCTCGCCCGCCCCCACTTTGTCGGGGTTCATGCCGAGGCACATCGAGCAGCCGGGCTCGCGCCATTCCCAGCCGGCCTCGAGAAAGATTTGGTCGAGACCTTCTTCCTCGGCCTGCTGCTTCACCAGGCCCGATCCCGGCACGACCAATGCGGTCACGCCGTCGGCGACCTTGCGGTTCTTGGTGATGGCGGCGGCGCTGCGCAGGTCTTCGATGCGTGCATTGGTGCACGAACCGATGAAGACCCGATCCACCTTGATCTCTTCGATCGCCATCCCAGGTTTTAGGCCCATGTAATCGAGCGCCCGCTCCATCGCCACCTTCTTGGCTTCGTCCTTAGCATCGGCCGGGTCTGGCACCTTGCCGTTGATAGGCGCGACATCTTCCGGGCTCGTGCCCCATGTTACTTGCGGCACGATGTCCGAGGCGTTGATCGTCACTTCCTTGTCGTAGGTCGCGCCCTTGTCGGACGGCAGCGACTGCCAATACGCCACGGCTTGTTCCCACTGGCCACCCTTCGGCGCCATGGGACGGCCCTTCACGTATTCGAATGTCGTTTCGTCGGGGGCGATCAAACCGGCACGGGCGCCGGCTTCGATGCTCATGTTGCAAACCGTCATCCGCGATTCCATCGATAGATCACGCACGGCCTGCCCGGCATATTCGATCACATGCCCGGTGCCGCCCGCGGTGCCGATCTTGCCGATAATCGCCAAGATCAAATCTTTTGCGGTGACGCCGTTCTTCAGCGCGCCTTCGACCGTCACCCGCATGTTAGCGGGCCGCTTCATCGGCAGCGTTTGGGTGGCCAGCACATGTTCCACTTCGGACGTGCCGATGCCGAAGGCCAGCGCGCCGAATGCGCCGTGGGTCGCCGTATGAGAATCACCGCACACCACGGTCATGCCGGGCTGCGTCAGGCCTTGTTCGGGGCCGATGATGTGGACGATGCCCTGGCGAATATCCTCGATGGGGATATAGGGCACACCGAAATCGGCCACGTTTTTCTTCAGCGTTTCGAGCTGAAGCCGGCCCTCTTCGTCCTCAATCACCGTCAATCGGTCGGCCGTGGTCGGCACGTTGTGATCCGGCACCGCCAACGTGCGCTCGGGGCACCGCACCTTGCGACCCGCCATGCGCAAGCCTTCGAAAGCTTGCGGGCTGGTCACTTCGTGAACGAGGTGGCGGTCGATGTAGATGATCGCCGCGCCGTCCTCGACCTCTTTGACCAGGTGGGCGTCCCAGATCTTGTCGAACAATGTGCGTGGGTTTGCCATCGGCTTTCCGTCCTTCGTGGTCTGCTTATTCGTTCGCGCCGTCGGCCTTGGCGGCGTCTGCCGGGCGCCGGTCGTCGCGCTTTTCGGCAATCCGAGCACGCTTGCCGGTGCGGCCGCGCAGGTAATAAAGCTTGGCGCGGCGGACATCGCCGTGGCGCACCACTTCGATCCCGGCAATTTGCGGCGAGTGCAGTTGGAAGATGCGCTCGACACCTTCGCCGTAGGACAGCTTGCGCACGGTAAAGGACGAGTTGATGCCGCGGTTCTTGCGGGCGATGCACACGCCTTCGAAAACCTGCACACGCTCGCGCTCGCCTTCGACGACTTTGATGCTCACGCGCACCGTCGCACCGGGGCCGAACTCGGGGACCGACACATCGAGACGCTCGACCTGGTCTTTCTCAAGTTGCTCAATAATGTTCATGGCTAAATCCTTGCCTTTCTACTGTCGACGGACCGGCTCCAGAGGTCTGGCCGCCGCTGTCTGGTGATTCTGTTCGATTCGTTCTGACGCCATTCGCGAACCCGTTCGTGATGACCCGAGGTCAACACATCGGGTACCGCCATTCCCTCCCAAACGCGGGGTCGGGTGTAATGCGGGTATTCGAGAAGGCCCCCTTCGAAGGACTCCTCGGAAAGACTGTCTTGGTCGCCGAGCACGCCCGGCACCAATCGGACAACGGCATCCATCAGCGCGATCGCCGCGGGCTCGCCGCCCGACAGGACGAAATCGCCCAAACTGACTTCTTCGATGTCGCGCGCCTGAAGGATGCGCTCGTCGACGCCCTCAAAGCGGCCGCAGATCAGCGTCACGACATCCACCGTCGCCAATTCCTTGACCAGCGATTGGGTGAGCGGCGTGCCGCGCGGCGACAAATAGATTTGCCGACGTGTCTGCGCCGGTCGCAGCATCGCGGCGTGATCGAGTCCGGCGGCGACGACATCGGGTCGGATCACCATCCCCGGTCCACCACCGAACGGCGTGTCGTCCACCGTGCGATGCTTGTCGACGCCAAAGTCGCGTAGATCAACGACGTCGAGCGCCCACAGCCCGGCGTCCAGCGCCTTGCGGGCCAGCGATAGCCCAAGCGGGCCAGGAAAGGCCTCGGGCAGAACGGTCAGCACTTGCGCGGCCCAAGCAGGCGCGGTGCTTTGTGCGGCGCGGTGGTTCATGACGGTGCGCCTTCGTCGTCGGTGTCTTCCGGTAGCGCCACGACGATGTGCCGACCGATCTCGACCTCGGGCACGAAGTCGTGGGTGAACGGCACCATGACCAAGGCCGAGCCGTCGTCCGGCGCAATCTCGATCACGTCGCCGGCGCCGAAGTTGTGAATTTCCGACACGCGCCCCACGGGGTGCCCTTTGTCGTCGATCGCCTT